>WNFQ01007996.1_pt1 | contig 11184 bp, 6 predicted proteins | sample 5400171 | NCBI WGS metagenome assembly WNFQ01 (sample SAMN13153356, study PRJNA577476) | soil metagenome | isolation source: 20 cm soil under Madrone tree | place: USA:California | collected 2016-06-14 | reverse complement strand
GTCCAGGCCGTTCTCGACCGCCTCGTGCAGAAACACCGAGTTCAGAACGCGCCGCGGATAAGCGTCAAGGCCGAAGCTGATATTGCTGACTCCTAACACTGTCTTCACTTCCGGTAATTCTTGCCGGATCCGCTTTACCGCTGCCAAGGTCTCGATGCCTGCCGACCGGTATTCTTCCTGCCCCGTCGAAATCGGCAGTGTCAGCGTGTCGAAGAGCAAGTCCACCGGACGGATACCGTACTTTTGTGTCGCCAGGTCGAAGATGCGATGCGCGATCGCAACTTTTCTGTCCGCGGTCAGAGCCATGCCCTCTTCATCGATAGTCAGTGCGATGACACCCGCGCCATAGCGCTTCGCCATCGGCAACACTTTCGAGGTACGCTTCTCGCCGTCTTCGAGGTTGATTGAGTTGATGATGGCTTTGCCGGGAATGCGCTTCAGCGCCTCTTCGACTACGTCGGCTTCGGTGCTATCAATCAGTATCGGCGCGGGCACGCGGGTCGCGATTCTTTCCAGGATGGCAGAGATGTAGCCCTTCTCGTCTTCGCCGACGATGGCGCAGCACAAGTCGAGCATGTGCGAACCTTCGTTCGCCAGCTTTTTCGCCAGCGTCAGAATGTCGTCGTACTTCTTCGCCTGTACCAGCTTGCGGAAATGATCGACGCGCGTGGTCGTGTTCATCTCCTCGGCTACGATCAGAGGCTTTGGCTCCAGATCGAGGGGAACAGATGTGTACGCGCTCGAAGCGGCGCCTACGGGCTTCACGTCGCGTTGCGCCGGCTCGACGCCGGAAACTGCATCGACCACGGCTTTCAGATGTTCGGGAGTGGTGCCGCAACATCCCCCGACGATTCTTACGCCGTAATCTTTGACAAAGTGTTTGTGATAGTCAGCGAGGTCCTTCGCCGAGAGTTTGTACTCCGCGTGCCCTCCCACGTTCTCCGGGAGTCCGGCATTCGGCAAAATCGAAATGTGCTTGGTGGAGTTCAGTCCTAGATATCGGACTGCCTCGTTCATCTCCTTCGGGCCGGTCGCGCAGTTCAGACCAATGATGTCGATGTCGTAAGGCTCGAGCGCCGTCAGCGCCGCGCCGATTTCGGTCCCTAGCAGCATGGTGCCAGATTCCTGCAGCGTGACCTGGACCTGCACCGGGAGGCGCTTTCCCGCTTTGCGCATCGCCTCGAGCACGGCGACTGTGGCGATCTTCGCCTGCAAGAGATCCTGGCAAGTTTCAATCAGCAGCACATCGACGCCGCCTTCGATTAGCGCTGCCGCCTGCTCTTCGTACGACGCCAACATCGCATCCCAACCGATGTGTCCTAGCGAAGGCAATTTTGTGGTTGGGCCCATTGATCCAGCTACGAAGCGCGGTTTGTCTTTGGTCGAAAATTCCAGCGCGACTTCTCTTGCCAGCTGGGCGGCTTTCAGGTTGATCTGGCGCACTTTGTCGCGCAAGTCGAACTCGCCTAGAACCAGGCCCGTCCCGCCGAACGTATTCGTCTCGACGATGTCGCAGCCCACGCGAAAAAAGTCCGCGTGGATGTCGCGAATAATGTCGGGACGGCTCAGTACGAGGACTTCGCTGCAGTTCTCCTTGCCCCAGTAATCGTCCAGGGTAGGGTTGCGCTTCTGGATGTTGGTGCCCATAGCGCCGTCGTAGACGACGACGCGGTCTTTCACGAGTTGGAGAAAGTTGGACAACTAGTTCTCCTCTCAGTTCTCAGTTCTCAGTCCAATTCTCAGTGATGCGTACTCACTGAGAACTGAGAACCGGGAACTGAGAACTGGTTCTATACAACAACGCCGGTCCCGCGGGGACCGGCGTTTGGTAAGAAATCTTGAAGTTTGTTAACTCCCGATCACGCCCGCATCCGTTTCCGATTGCGCAAACACCTGATTGGCGCCCATATGCGCCGGAGCCGGCGCCAGCATCTGTTCTTTCCGATAAATCAGATTGCTCGCATTGAAACTCGCCAGCTCAAATCCATGCCCATGCGTAATCGCATCGGTAGGACAAGCTTCCACACAATACCCACAAAATATACATCGATTATAGTCGATGTTGTAGACGCGGGCGTAGCGTTCGGCGCCCGAGACTCTTTTTTCGGCGGTGTTTTCCGCGGCTTCTATGTAGATGCAATTCGCGGGACAGGCGGCGGCACAGAGGAAACAGGCAACACATTTTTCCAGTCCATTTTCGTCACGCTGCAGGACGTGCATGCCGCGAAAGCGTTCCTGAAATTTTGCGCCTTTCAGCGGGCCCGGGCCGTCGGGATAGTTCTCGACGATGGTTGGCTGAAACATCTCCTTCAGGGTGATGGTCATCCCCTGGGCGATGGCGCTGATGTTTTTGATCACGGACATGCTTCACTAGTATAGCGGAAAGAAGCAGCTTTCGGCGGTCAGCTCTCAGTTCTCAGCTTTTTCGGTATTGGCTTTTCGAAAATGGCTACCAAGGGCGGGGAGTCTTTCGTGGACGTTTAAATCTTTGTCTAATCATTGAAACTCTAGAGGTGCGCTGCGTCGCGCCGGCGCCAATTGGCGTTTCAATTTATGGCCTGCCGTGGTGTGCGTTCCTCTTTTTTCATTTTCTTCGTTATCTTCGGTGCGGCTTCCGTTTTTCTTTTCAGCTGGTTTTCAGGCAGGGCCTTCGGTCAGGAATCTGACAGCAAAACTACTCACTCTTCTCCTCGCGAGCGGGACGGGGATCGTCGCTATCTGCGGGATCGATTGGAGTGGAACTGGAACCAGCGCGGGCGAACTCTGCCTCGGGGAGAATCGGCGGCGGGGCTGCGGTTTCGGGCTTATCGGCAGAAGATGGCGATGCGGGCAGAGCGCGCGGCTGCGAATGCGAAGTCAACATCCCCAGATGCGTTGTCCTCTACATACCCACCCAAGCGGAGCTTGGATGGGGCACCCAGTTTTCCCGCGGGTTCTACGGTGTGGGCCCCGGTGGGGCCGGCTCCGCTGGCCTCTGATGCTACGGGAGATGGAGCGCAAGATTATAACTGGGTTTCGGGGCGGGCTACTTCGGTGGTGATCGATCCTGCGGACACGACGGGAAACACGGTGCTGCTGGGCGGCGCGTATGGCGGTCTATGGAAATCCACTAACGCGGGCAGTTTGAATTCCAATCCTGCTTTAGTCACCTGGCAGGCTTTGATTGACGATCAGCCTACTCTCGCGGTGGGCGCGATTGCGGTGCAGCCGGGAAACAGCAGTGTCATTCTGGTCGGAACCGGTGAGACAAATAGTTCGGGCGATTCTTATTACGGGCTGGGAATTCTGCGGTCAGCGGATGAAGGTTCCACGTGGACGCAGATCCAGAGCGCGGGGACGGGGCAGTCATTTCTAGGCATCGGATTCAGCAAGATCGTTTTCAGCACCGCGAATCCCAACCTGGCGCTGGCGGCAACGGCGGGAGATAACGGCTTGTACGTTGGCCGGGAAGAGGACGGGAATTCGACCGCGCGCGGACTCTACTTCTCACAGGACGATGGAGTGACGTGGAACCGCGTAATCCTCTCGGACAGTGCGGTGCCCGCTTCGGCTACGGCGGTGATTTACAACGCGAGCCAGGGAGCGAGCGGGACTTTCTACGCTTTTATCCGGCGTCACGGGCTGTACTCATCGACCGATGGCCAGCACTTTACTCGGCTGACCACGCAACCGACCGCAGGTCTTGCCTCGGGGCTGTGTCCGGCCGGTTCGAACGCAACGAGTTGCCTGATTTATCGCGGCGAGTTCGCGGTGGTACCGGGGCGCAACGAGATGTATGCGTGGGTCGTTGATGTGCAGCCTGACGCCTTCGGAAATCCCGCACCCGTCGACGAGGGCATTTGGCGATCGACAAACGGCGGGACTAGTTGGACAGCGATTCCCGACAACGGGATCACGAACTGCGGTGACAACGCGTTTGGGCTGAACAGCGGCTGCGGTGTGGAGCAGGGTTATTACAACCTGGAGTTGGCCGCGGTCCCCGATCCCGCGCCTCCTTCAACGGGAACGGATCTTTACGCGGGCGCGATCAATCTTTATAAGTGCACGTTTGCGTCCGGGGGAACGACCTGCACGCAAGGCGACTGGGTCAATCTGACGCACGTGTATGGTTGCAACCCGGGCCCTCTGGGGGCGCCGGCGCACGTGCATCCGGACCAGCACGGAATCGCGTTTATGGTTGCGAGTGGCAAAGCGGTGGGCTACTTCGCCCATGACGGTGGAATCAGCCGGACGCTGGACGGCTACGCCGGCCTGAATACGGGAAGTTGCACGGGGACGAATCAGTTTGACAGCCTGAGCGAGAGCCTGGGCTCGATGACGGAATTCGTTTCGTTCTCGGCGCACCCTACCAGCCCGGACATTCTGTTGGGTGGAACGCAAGATAACGGCTCCCCTAAAACCAGCAGCGCAACCGGCAACAGTATCTGGCAAAACGCGCTCGGCGGAGACGGCGGATTCAATGCGATCAATCCTACGAACCCCAACGAGTGGTTTGCGGCGAATCCCTATCTCACGATTCTGAAATGTGAATTGGGAACGGCTTGTAACGACGCTGGATTTTTCGAGGTCGTAAGTCCAGCCAATCTCGGCGGAGATCAGGGAGCTTTCTATACTCCCTATATTTTGGATCCGCAGAATACCAGTGAAATGTTGGTGGGAACCTGCCGGGTGTGGCGGATCAGCACCAGCGGAACCGCTCCGCTGCAACTCAGCAACGACTTCGACACGTTGGGAACGGGCGTATGCACGGGTGGAGAGATCAACCTGGTGAATGCGCTGGCAGCGGGCGGTCCAAAGGACACGAACAACAATTCGACGGTGGTGTACGCGGTGACCAACGGATATGGGCCGCTGAGCGGGAAGCCGGGCGGTGAAGTGTGGGCTACGACTAACGCCGGGGTCACGCTGATGACGAATGTGACACAGAATGTGAATCCGAACGGATATGCGATTTCGTCGGTCGCAATGGATAAGTCCGATGCGACGGGCAAGACGGCGTATGTCGGGATCATGGGATTCAGCACGCCGTCGTACCCAACGTCGCATGTGTGGAAGACTGCGAATGCTGGCGTGAGTTGGACGGACTGGACGGGGACGGGCCTGCCGGACGCGCCGGTGAATGCTTTGCTAGTGGATTCGCAAGCGGGGCTGGTTTACGCGGGAACCGACGTTGGCGTTTTTGTGAGTTCGACGACGGCTTCGAGTTGGACTGAAGTTGGTCCAGCGCCAGGGCCAGGTGTGTCGGGATTTCTGCCGGACGCGCCGGTAACGGCGCTGCAACTTTTCAATCCTGACGCGGGCACGAAGACGCTGGTGGCATCGACGTACGGGCGGGGCATTTGGAACTATGCGCTGGTGGCGTCGCCAAACTACACGAATGTGATTTCGAATTCGTCGCAGATGGTGTTTCCGACGCAGACGGCCACGTTCGACGGCACGCTGACGGCGAAGAGCGGATACGCCAGCCCGGTGAAACTGAGTTGCACGGGCGCGGCGCCGGCGACGTGCACGCTGCAGCCGACGCAAGTAACGTTTTCGGGAAATCCCACTGCGGCGTACACACTGACGGCAGGCGGGCCGGTGGGCGATTACAGTTTCAACGCGCATGCTGTGGGGACGGACGGAAACGCCATTGCGCACGACGCGCCGGTCACACTGCATGTGGTGGACTTTAATTTGACGGCGCCTAGTCCGAATTCGTTGAGTGTGGCCCAGGGCGGAACGTCGGGGGCGAGCACATTCCAGGTGACGACGGCGGGGAGTTTTGCGGGGACGGTGACACTGAACTGCTCGGCAGGGCTGCCGGCGGGAGCGGCTTGCGTATTCTCGCCATCGAGTTTGGTGAATCCGACTTCTTCGGCTCCCGTGACGGTTACCTTGACGGTGACTGCGGCGGCGGGCACTCCGGTGGGTGGTCCGACGACGGTGACGATCTCGGCAATGGCGGCGGGAGCGCCGGCGGCTAAGACGAAGACGTTCGGGTTGACAGTGACGGGGGCGGGGCCGGATTTTACCTGGACAGATACGGGCAATGCGTCGGTGACAGTGCTGGCGGGACAGAGCGCTAGTTATACGTTTTCGGCGAGTCCGTCAGGCAAGACGTTTAGCTCGGCAGTGAGTTTTGGGTGCACGGGCATGCCGGCGTTGACTAGTTGCGGGTTTATTCCGCCGTCGATTCTGGTGGGAGCGGGGACTACTGCGGTTAGTCTGACGATTGCTACTGCGGGGCCTAATTCGGGAACGCAGTTTAGGCCGCGGGCGGGGGCCGTGCTGCGCACGGCTTGGACGGCCGGGGGCGGCCGTCCCCACACGAGCACTCGACCCAACGTTTTGCCGTTCTTCACGCTCGCATGGGCCGTGGTGCTGGGGATTGTCGGGGTCGGGCGAAAGAGAGGTGGCAAGCCGCGTCTGTACGGAGGGATGGCGGGAATTTGCCTGGGGCTTGGATTGATGGCGGAGATTTCTTGCGGAGGGGTCGCGGGCGGCGGTGGTGGCGGGCCGCCACCACCGGTGACGGTCACGGTGAGTCCGGGATCGGCGAATTTGTTTGCGGATGAGGTTGGTAACTTGTGGCCGGCGGGAGTTACTCAGAAGCAATTCACGGCGACAGTTAATAACTCATCTAATCAGAGCGTAACTTGGGCGGTCACCGGCGGGAGCGCAAATGGCTCGGTGGACGGGACGGGGCTGTATACGACTCCGGCGGTGGTGCCGAACCCGGCGGTGGTGACGGTGACGGCCACGGCGGCGGCCGACGCCACAAAGTCGGGTTCGGCTACGGTGAATGTGGAGACGCCGACGGGGTTGGGGACTTCGCAGATTACAGTGACGGCTACGGCTGCCGGTGGGGCGGCGCATGGGGATTTGGTCACGCTGATCGTGCACTAGGGCGCAACCCACCGCCGAGACGCCGGGAACGAACTTTTTTGTTGTGCTGAGGCGCGGACCCATGTCCGCGCTTCTTTCTTGCGTCACACTCTCTTCTGCTTGCGTCACGGTTACAGGACGCGGGAGTGAGGTAGGATCATCTTCGGTGAGGCTGCCGTGCTGCGCACGGCCTTGGACGGGCGAGGGCGCCCGTCCCTACACAAGCTAATTATGACTTATGACATTGCGGTGATTGGTGGGGGGATTGTTGGGCTTTCGTTCGCCATGCAAGCGACGGAGAAGTTCCCGCGGCTGCGGGTGGTGGTGCTGGAGAAAGAGGCGAGAGTGGCTCGGCATCAGTCGGGACACAACAGCGGGGTGATCCACAGCGGCGTTTATTACAAAGCGGGGTCGCTGAAGGCGCGGCTTTGTGTGGCGGGGGCGCGGGAGATGGTGGAGTTCTGCTCGCGGCATGGGATTCCGCATAAGGTGTGCGGGAAATTGATTGTGGCTACTAGCTCGGGGGAAGCGGCGCGGCTTGATGAGTTGCTGGATCACGGATTTTGCAGCGGTCGCGGCGAAGTATGCGGAGATCGCGGTGGGACGCGGGGCGGTGGTGAAGACGGACGCAGAAGTGGTGGGATTCGATCGGTCGCCCAGTGCAAAGTCGGGTGCAAAGTCGGGCGCAATGTCGGACGCGGCTCGGGGCGCGGTGGTGGTCCGCACGCGAGCGGGAGATTTCTCGGCGCGCTATGTAGTGAATTGCGCGGGGCTGTATAGCGATCGGGTGGCGCGGATGGCGGGAGACGATCCGGGGATGATGATCGTCCCGTTTCGCGGGGAGTATTACGATTTGGCGGCGGCGCGCGGGGAGTTGGTGCGAGGGCTGATTTATCCGGTACCGGATCCGCGGTATCCGTTTCTGGGGGTGCACTTCACGCGGCGGATTCATGGCAATGTGGATGCGGGGCCGAATGCGGTGCTGGCGTTCCGGCGCGAGGGATACCGGTGGAGGGATTTTGATTTGGGCGAAGCGCTGGAAGTGGCGAGGGATGCGGGATTTCGGGCGATGGCGCGGCGGGAGTGGAGAAGTGGGCTGGCGGAGTTTCGGCGGTCGCTGCGGAAGCGCGAGTTTGTACGCTCCTGCCAGCGGTTGGTACCAGCGGTGCGGATGGAAGACATGGCGCCGGGCGGGTCAGGCGTGCGGGCACAGGCAGTGGGGGCGGATGGCGGGAGACGATCCGGGGATGATGATCGTTCCGTTTCGCGGGGAGTATTACGATTTGGCGCCGGCGCGTGGTGAGTTGGTGCGCGGCCTGATTTATCCGGTACCGGATCCGCGGTATCCATTTCTCGGTGTGCACTTCACGCGGCGGATTCATGGGAATGTAGATGCGGGGCCGAATGCGGTGCTGGCGTTCCGGCGAGAGGGATATCGGTGGAGGGATTTTGATTTGGGCGAAGCGCTGGAAGTGGCGACGGATGCGGGATTTCGGGCGATGGCGCGGCGGGAGTGGAGAAGTGGGCTGGCGGAGTTTCAGCGGTCGCTGCGAAAGCGGGAGTTTGTGCGGTCCTGCCAGCGGTTGGTACCGGCGGTGCGGATGGAAGATATGACGCCGGGCGGGTCAGGCGTGCGGGCACAGGCAGTGGGGGCGGATGGCGCGCTGGTGGATGATTTCCGGTTTGTGGGACGCGAGCGGTTTTTGCATGTGCTGAATGTGCCGTCTCCCGCAGCGACCGCGTCGTTGCCGATTGGGCGGGAGATATTGAATATGGTGCCGGCGGAGATCGTGGGACATTGAGACATTTAAACATCGAGTCATTGAAACACTTAGAGCTTGGGATCGCGCCAGATGGCGGACTGCCCGCAGTCGTGTAATCTAGTTGCTTCTATAAAGCTGGTACGGGAGAGTTCGTATGGCACAGAGTTCAATTGGGAAGAAGAAGGTGGCGGTTTTGGGCGCGGGGAAGATCGGATCGATTCTGCTGCAATCTTTTTTGCGGGATGGATTGCTTTCGCCGGGGCAGACCTGGGCAACGGTGGCGCATCCGGAGCGGGCACGGATGCTGAAGGAAAAGTTGAAGGTGCACGCGGGTACCGACAACTCCGAGGCCGTGAAGGATGCGGACATTGTTTTTCTTTGCGTGAAGCCGCAGGTGGTGGCGGACGTTGCGCGGGAGATTCGGGCGCACGTCCATGAGAAGCAGCTGGTGATTTCGGTGGCGGCGTCGGTTCCGACGGAGATGATTGAGCGGGCGCTGGAGAAAGAGGTGCCGGTGGTGCGGGCGATGCCGAATACTCCTTGCGTGCTGGGCGCGGGAATGACGGCGCTGTGCAAGGGGAAGTTCGCGACCAAGCAGCATCTGGATATGGCGACGAAGTTTTTCGATGCGGTGGGGCGGACGGTGCACGTCGACGAAAAACATATGGACGCAGTCACAGGATTGTCGGCGAGCGGACCGGCCTATATCTACATCATTTTGGAATCGCTGGCGGAGGCGGGCGTGAAGGTGGGGCTGCCGCGCGATGTGGCGACGCTCTTGGCGGCTCAAACAACAATGGGCGCAGCGCGGGTGGTGCTCGAGACCGGGGATCATCCGGCGCTGCTAAAGGATGCGGTGACTACTCCGGCGGGATGCACAATTGACGGCATCATGGAACTGGAAGAAGGCAAGCTGCGCGTGACGTTGATTAAGGCGGTGGTGAAGGCGGTGCAGCGCGCTAAGGAATTGGCGTTCTCATAGAGTCGATGAACGTATCCGAGCGCATCTTCGTCACCCACCTGTAAGTGATCGCTTAGTTAGGAAGGCTGAAGCTTAGAGTCACATCCGTCTGGAACTGGGCGGGGTGGTCGTGTTGGCGGTAGGGTTGGTAGCGCCAGTTGCGGACGGCTTCGGTGGCGGCAGCGGCTAGGAGGGGATCTCCGCTGAGGGTGCGGATCGACGAGACGGAGCCATCTTCGGCTACTTGGACTTCGAGGACGATGTCGCCGGCGCGGTGCGCGGCTAGGGCTTCGCGGGGATATTGGGGCTCGGTACGGTTGAGGAGGCGGGTTTCGGCTCGCGCGGGAGACAGCCAGACGATCTGGGCTGGGACGATCTTAGCTGGGGCGATCTTGGTTGTGGCGAGCTTAGCTGGAGCGAGCTTCGTTGTTGTGATCCTGGTCGTCGACGATGCTTCCACGACGGAGTCGCTGTCTTTCCTGGCGGAGTCGGGCTTGGCAAGGCGCTTCGCGGGAGCGGGCTTCATGCGGAAGATGACTTTGCCTTTTTCGTAGACGACTAATTCGTCTGCAGCGGGAGATGTGTGCGTAGGCGCTTTTGCGGACGCTTTTTCTGACGACGATGTATTTGCGGGGCGGGCTGCGGTGGTGGCCGCCGCGTTTTGCTCGGCTGGACAGCCGGGGGCGGCTGTCCCCACGCAAGAATTTGCTTGCGCTCGGGACAAGCTTGTCCCAGCTCGGATGGGCTGAGACGTCTGGGTATGGGATACGGCGGTGCGAAGCCATCCGATCCGGTAGCCAATGAGGAAGCTAACGGCGATGGTGGCAAGAATGGCTAGAGCTCCGAGGACGAGGGTCCAAGCTTCGTAGGGAGAGCGGCGAGCGGGCAGAGGGTGGGCTGCGACGAACTCGGGTGGCGTGAATTCGTGCGCGATGAGTGCGGGCGCGATGAGTTCGGGCGAAGCGGCTGTGGCAACGGGCTTGCGCTGACTGCGTTCGATCGCGGCTTGGCGAATGCGGGCGCACTCGTCGGCGAAACCTTCTAGCAGTTTTTGGTCGGAGTTGGAGAAGGCGGCGGGAGAGGTTGAAAAGACTTCCAGGATTCCGGTGAACTGTGCATTGTTCATGTCGAAGACAGGAACGACGAGGATGGAGCGGATGCCGAGACGGCGGGAGATGGCGGGGTCGACGCGGGGATCGAATTCGGTATCGACGGAAAGCTGGGGCTGACGAGTTTGAAGACAGGCGCCGGAGAGACCATCGCGGGTGTTGAGAGGGATGCCGAGATCCGGGGCGAGGTGTCCGGTGGCGGCGCGGCAAACCATTTCATCGCCGCGGGCGAGGGCTAGGGCGGCGGCGCTGGCGCGGGTGGCTTCGGCGGCGCGGACTACGAGTTCGTTGAGCACTAAATCAAGAGCGAGGTCGAGTGGGAAACCGGCGAGGAGATTCTCCTCGAGGAGGCGGGTCAGGTCAGTATGCGACTCGTCAGGGCGGAACTCGGACCTCGACATAGGATGCGGGAACATATCTTGTTCCGGCAGCCTGCGATGAAGCGGCGCACAACAGGCTCAGGGGGAGTTTCCCTCGAAATGCG
>WNFQ01009662.1_pt1 | contig 11185 bp, 8 predicted proteins | sample 5400171 | NCBI WGS metagenome assembly WNFQ01 (sample SAMN13153356, study PRJNA577476) | soil metagenome | isolation source: 20 cm soil under Madrone tree | place: USA:California | collected 2016-06-14 | reverse complement strand
CACAACAGCCACCCAACCATCATCAGCGCCGCAATCAGCGCGACGCTCAACACCGGTACTAGGTACCGCCGTTTCGCCGCAGCCGCCGTGCTTTCTACTCGATCGTTGGCCCAAGTTCCGGTGCCGCTTCCGTTTCCATGCGCAACTGCCGCATTCGCCCGTTCATGAAATGCCACGGCATAGCTGCCCTTTGGCAACTCCACCACGACTCGATCTGTCGCGCCCTCAGTGTTGTAATACTCCGCAAGTTTGGTTCGCAACCTTCCTGCCTGCACGCGCACCATCGAGTCCAGCTGTGGGTCGAAGTCGGCCTGCCGCCCGAAAACCTCCGTCGCAATTTGATATTCCTTGACCGCGGTTCCTGGATGTTCCAATGCCTGTTTTCCCAGGTAGCGCAACAGTTTGCACAAGGACTCCGACCCGTGCAGCGCATGGCTCGCAACGAGCTTTTCAATTTCCGCCTGAAATTGCGCCCTTTCGGTCAATGAAACTCCTGTTACCTTGATGTAACAGGAGCCTACCAACTCGTCCATCTCCTTGCAAGATCGACCTTTAAACGATGTAACAGTATCAGACGCAGAGAGACTTGCCTCTGGCCGTTAAAAAGCCGATAAGTTGCATCATATTTTTCTCTCGAAGTGTCCAGGTGCGAAAGGACGCGAGCGGGTGTGTGTCGTTATCTCTGCTTTTCTGTAACGATGACTCCACCGCGAACGCCTTTCACGGTTCATTTCGATCCTGTCGAGTGTGGGGAGCGGCTATCTGGGGATGCGCTGGTGCGCGCTTGTTTTTTGGGTCACCCGTCTCGTGCCGTTCTCGCTGTCTTAGTGTCGTCAAGATTTCAAGGGTTTCGTTTCTCGTACGGAATGCCTTTTGCGCGGCTGGGGTAGCCGACGCAATCCGGCATCCAGGCATTTCAGGAGGGGTGGAATGAGAAGGCGTGCGTTATTCGGCTGTTTCGTAGTTTTTTGTCTCGTCCTCGCGCTGTCCGCGCCAAATTCGTCGGCTCAAGCCGTTTTCGGCAGCGTCATCGGCACGGTCACTGATGCCCAAGGCAACGCCGTCGCTGGAGCCAAAGTCACGGTAACTTCAGTCACCAAGAGCACGGTCTTTGAAACAACTAGCAATGACAGTGGCAATTACGCGGTTACTCACTTAATTCCGGACCAGTACAAGGTTCACATCGAAGCCACAGGCTTCAAGTCCTACGATGTCGCCAGCGTTACGGTCAGTGCCGATTCTTCCGTAAATGTTGATGCCGCGCTTCAAGTGGGTGAGGTTACGCAAACCGTCGAAGTCACCGGCGAAATTCCTCAACTCAAAACTGACCGCGCCGACGTGGACGTCGAGTTCAGCCAGAAATACGTCCAAGATCTGCCGGTCCTCAATCGCAATTTCACCAGTTTCGAGTTGCTCTCGCCCGGCACTCAAAAATTACCCGGCTTCAACCACGCGGCTACCGAAAATCCCCAGGGCGGTGGACAGATTAACGTCAACGGACAGCACTTTTCGGGCACCAACTTCGAGCTGGACGGCACCGATAACCAAGATCCTATCCTCGGCATCATCGTCGTCAATCCTAACCTCGACGCCATCGGCGAAGCCAAAATCGCTCTTCAGGATTACGACGCTGAATCCGGCAAGGCCACTTCGGGAATAGTTAGAGTACAGACCAAATCTGGATCGAACGAGTTCCACGGCAGCGGCTTTTACTATTACCGCAACAGCGACCAACAGGCACGCGACCCGTTCACCAACAAGCCCGGCGTTCCACTTGCCGCAGCGACTTGGAAACAGTTTGGCGGCTCTGTCGGTGGCCCAATCCTTAAGAACAAGCTCTTCTTTTTCGGTGACTATCAGGGAACCAAGCAGACCGCTGGCATCACGAACCTGTACACAGTCCCGACACCGGAAGTAGTTCAAACTTGCAATCCGGCTACGAACGCTGCAAGCGCGACTCCAGGCCTTTGCGATTTGAGCGAATATCTGAACGCCTTCGGACCACCGGTAGGCGGCATTCCTAGCGGCCAGATCTTTGACCCCACCACCGGCGACTCTGCCAGCGGTTCAGGCCGTACGCCCTTTGCCAACAACATGATCCCCATCGGCATGATCGGCCAGAATGTGGGCAATGTTCTCGCTCTATTTCCGACCCCGACCGCCAGCGGCGTTAACAACAATTTCGTAAACAGTGGTGCAGGTCCTTTTGATCAAAAATCGTTTGACGTACGCATTGACTACAACGCTCCCCATAATTACCAGGTATTCGGGCGCTTCAGCCTCGATTACTTCTCCCTCTCCGGTACGGGCGGGCTTGGCAAACTCGGCAGCGTCGGGTTTGGCCCCGGCGGTTTGAACGGTAGCTCCAACGTTCATAACTACAGCTTGGCCACTGGTTTCACCAAACCGATCGGTATCAAGTGGCTTACGGACTTCCGCTTCGGATATTTTAAGTACAACCCGAAAACAGCATACTCCGACGCGACTCAGTCGCCCATGGACGCATTCGGGTTCCCTGGACTTAACTCCGGGAATGGGATTGCCGGTCCGCCGATCACCGGCGGCTTATCTGGCTTCCTGTTCCAGAACAACGGCAACAACGGTGGAGTGAACGGCGCCCTGGGTAACAACAACGGTGGCGCCTTCGCCTTTGGCGATGGGCTGGACGCCGCCCGTTGCAATTGCCCGCTGACCGAGAGCGAACAGCAATTCCAGTTTGTAAACAACTGGACGCGGACGCAAGGCAACCACACCATCAAGTTCGGCGCCGACATTCGCTACGCCATGAATCTTCGTGTGCCCAGCGATCAAAGCCGCACCGGTCTGCTGTTCTTCGATCAGATCGGTACTGGAAATGCGGGTGCGAATGGCCTCGGATTGGCTACCTTCCTTCTCGGGGACGTCACTCAGTTCCAGCGCTTTGTAAGCACCAGCTTGAATGCCGCCGAGCGTCAGAAGCGCACCTTCTTTTACGGTCAGGACTCCTGGCGCGTCAGTCCCAAATTCACCTTGAGCTACGGTCTTCGCTGGGAAATGTACTTCCCCGAAACTGTCAATGCCAAGGGCAACGGCGGTTTTGCTAACTTGGATGACGGTCTGATCAGAGTCGCCGGCTTTGACGGTGTCGGTTCGGACGGTAATGTCGACAACACCTACAAGGCACTTGCACCTCGCCTTAGCGTTGCCTATCAATTCGATCCCAAGACGGTCCTTCGCATGGGTTACGGCCGTGGCTTCGACATAGGCGTGTTTGGCTCCAACTTCGGCCACGTGGTCACCCAGAACTTGCCGGTTCTCGCGCGGCAGGACCTTTCGGATACCAGCTTTAATACCGCCGCATCGAACAATCGCAGCGCGATTTTCACTCTTTCCCAGGGTCCGCCAGCATTTGATTTTTCGCCAGTCCTGGGCGCCATCTCTTCCAGTGGCACCTTACCCATCAACGGTGTCGATGGCAAGACAGCGGCCGGAGCGCGCCCGCGCGTTCAGCGGCTTCCCACTATTGACCAGTGGAACGTCACCGTTCAGCGTCAGGTCACATCGACCCTAAACATCACTGTCAGTTACGTCGGCAATAAGGGAACTCACGTTTTCGCCGGGTCGGGCCCATCCTATAACAACAACGAAGTCGCGGTAGGCGCAGGGACGAATGACGTGGTCTGCCCGACTCCGACGACTTGCAAATTAACCGGCTTTACACCGGCGCAATCGCCAGCGGATCGCCGTCGCCTCTTCCTGAACGGTGTTCCGGCTTTCACGTACCCCGGATTTACTTTTGTGGATCCGATAACTCATCTAGTAACTGCAACGCCCCCTTGCTGTGCGGTGGATACCAGCTATTACGGTAATGACGCCGACAACAAATACAACGCTTTGCAGTTGAAAGCCGAAAAGCGCGTGAGCGCCGGTCTCCAATTCCTCGCGCACTACACCTTCTCCCATGCTTACGCCTACGATAATAACTATTTTTCAGTAAACAAGAAGTTCTCTTGGGGTCCAAATCCGTTCAATCGCAATCAAGTGGTTGTGGTTAATGCGATTTATGAGCTGCCTGTCGGCAAAGGCAAGAAATTTATGGGCAATATCGGCCGCGCCGCTGACTTGGTCATCGGTGGTTGGCAGATAACCAATACGACCACATACGGAACCGGCCTTCCGTTTAGTCCCAGCATTAACGAGTGCGGCGCCATCTCAGACGCCGGGCCTTGCCGCCCGAATCTTCTGAAGCCGGGAAAGTTGTTGAACGTGGGCGCTCACAACGTAACTTCAGGCTGTGCAACAGGTGGGCAGTGCGGCACGTACTGGTTCGACCCAGTTGCGTCGCTCTCCTATGGTAGCGAGCTCTCTTCTGCCAACGCTGGTGTGGACTCCTGCAGCTTCTCACGTCCAACCTCCGGTCCCTTCGCTCTTCCCGCTTGCGGCCAGATCGGCAATGCGGGATTCAATTCCCTTCGCGGTCCGCATGCCTTTTACGATGACATGGCGTTGTCCAAGACCTTTACCATTACAGAGCGCGTCAAAGCGCAATTCCGCTTCGATGCTTACAACATCTTTAACCATCCCGTGCTAGCCCTCCCCGGCAACCAATGCGTGGATTGCTTGGGAAGCACTACCGCCGGCCAAATCACAGACATCGAGGCTGATTCCGCTCCGGGTGCGCCTATTGGCATGCGTCAGCTCCAATTCGGAGCACGAGTGACTTTCTAACCCCCTAACACGCCAAACAAAACGGGGAGCCCTCGCGGGCTCCCCGTTTTTTATGTTCTAATCCTTTTTTGCAGTACGTTTTACCCTGAGCGCAAGCGAAGGGCGGTTATTTGGAGTGCGGCAGCCTGGCTGCCGCTTTTTACTGTTATGCGCTTCCGTCAAATCGGAATTTACGCCCGCAATCTCCCGCCTCTCCTGATTTTCTTTTTCCTATTCCAGCCATCAGCAAGCCCGCAATCTCCGCCTGCCGCGCCACCCTCTCCGCCATCCCTCGCGCAAATTCACCACTTCACCGACCAGGGCAAGTTTGACGAAGCTCTCGACGCGCTGACAGAAATTTCCAAATCCGATCCCGCCGCAAAAAATCTTTCCCGCGAATTCGGCATCATTTACTACCGCAAAGGTGATTATCCCAACGCCATCACTTCACTTCAGCGCGCCATCGCGGAGAATCCCAACGACACCGAAGCTACTCAGCTCACCGGTCTCTCTCTTTATCTCGCCGGAAAGTCCGCCGAGGCCATCCCCTATCTCGAAAAAGTCCAGTCCTGGTATCCCAGCGCCAGCGTTGACGCCTCCTACATCCTCGGAGTCGCCTACATTCAAACGAAAAATTACGCCAGCGCTCGCGCCGCCTTCGCAAAAATGTTTCAGGTCCCGCCCGATTCCGCCGCTGCCTATCTTTTCACTGCGCGTCTGCTGCTCCGACTCGATTTCGGTCCGGTCGCCGAAGAGTATGGCAAAAAAGCCGTCGAACTCGATCCCAAGCTTCCCCTTGCGCATCAACTGCTCGGCGAACTCTATCTCTACCAATCGAAAATTCCCGAAGCCATCGCGCAGCTCGAACAGGAAATCGCCATCAATCCCGGCAACCCCGTCGCATACTACAAACTCGCCGACGCCTATTCCCGCATCCAAAAATTTGATGAAGCTGAAAAACTCTTGCAACGCTCTATCTGGCTCGACGCTACTTCCACCGGCCCTTACATTCTTCTCGGCAAAGTTCTCCAGAAAAAAGGCGAAACCCAACTCGCCATTCGCGCGCTGCAGCGCGCCATTTCCATGGATCCCAACAACGATATCCCGCATCATCTTCTCGGACTCGCTTACCGGGACCTCGGCCGCACCGAAGACGCCCAGCGCGAACTGAAACTCGCCGAACAACTCCTGTCCGCCAATCCCAAGCAAAATCCATGACCACCTCCGACGCCTTCGCCTTTGTAGCAGCCACCTTCAGGTGGCCATCTCTCTTGTTCCGCCGCGCTGTACCCTCCTGCGCCAATTCCGGCTCCGCCACCTGACATGTCCGCCCCGCGCCCCATCGTCGTCGGCCTCGGCGAACTCCTTTGGGATCTTTTCCCCAGCGGCAAACAACTCGGCGGCGCTCCCGCGAATTTCGCGTACATCACCGCGCTACTCGGCGATTCCGGCATCGTCGCCAGCCGAGTCGGCGACGATCGTCTCGGCCAGGAAGCCCTCTGGCATCTCAAATCCTGTGGCTTGGACGTCAGCCGCATCCAGCGCGATCTTTCTCATCCCACCGGCACCGTAAAGGTCGAAGTCGATTCCAGAGGCCAGCCCGAATATCAGATTACCGAAAACGTCGCCTGGGATTTCATGGAATTTTCCGAAGACTGGATTTCACTGGCTCGCTCCGCGCACGCCGTCTGCTTCGGCTCTCTGGCCCAGCGCAATTCCATTTCGCGTTCGACCATCCGCGCTTTTCTCTCGGCGCTTCCGTCCTTCGCCATCGGCATCTTCGATGTAAATCTTCGCCAATCTTTTTTCAGTCCCGAAATTCTGCGCGATTCTTTACGTCACGCGAAAGTCCTTAAACTCAATCACGAAGAATTTCCGCGCTTCCTCGATCTTCTGCAATGCCCGTTAAAAAATTCCGCGCGCTCCGACGTTTCCGCTGCTCGTTGGCTCTGCCGCGAATTCGGCATGCGCCTCGTCTGCATCACCCGCGGTCCCAATGGCAGCATCCTGGTCACAGAGAACTCGCATCATGAACACCCGGGGTTTTCCGTAAAACTTGCCGACACCGTCGGCGCAGGCGATGCTTTCACCGCCGCCCTCGTCCATCACGCCCTGCGCGGTTCTTCGCTCGCCACCATGAACACCGCCGCCAATCGCATGGGCGCCTGGGTCGCGTCCCAGGAAGGCGCCATGCCTTACGGGCTAGCTGGACTGGCTCTCGTCGTTCTTTGACAATTCGTCTCACCGCAGATTACTTCGCAGATGACCAATCGTTTGCCCGGCACTCTAAACCCTTTAATTTCAATACTTACAAAAATAGGGGCAGGGGGTGGGGGCATTCCGGCTCATCGCGCCAGGAATATTCTCACTGGTCGCTGATCTCTGATCGCTCTTACTAATTTCCGGCTCCCACCGGATGCAACTGCTCTTTCGCCAGCTTTTCCGCCATGGTCTGCGGCAGGTCGTGCAAGAACACCAGAAACACCGCGTTCGTCCAGCCAAATCCCACAACATTGATGTTGTAGCCGGCCTTCACCGCGGTTTCAGAAGATCGCGTCACCGCGTTGTATTTTTCCCGGATGGTTCCATCGTGACGGAAATTCTCCGCCACCATACTCGCGAAGTTATAGCTGATACGGTCCGCATCCGTATTGAATCCATACTTGCGCATCCCTTCAATCGCCAAAAGTTGCGTCGGTGCCCACGCATACGGAAAATCCCACTGCCCTTCGGTCTCGTACGGACTCATCACCAAACCGCCCGGCTGCTCGAGTTTTCCTACATTCTTCATTACCGCTGCCGCCTGCTCCTTCGTCGCCAGCCCCGCCCACAGCGGATAAAACGTCGTGATGTATTGGTACGTCGATCGTTCTTTGCGGTCAACGTTGTAATCGAAAAAGAATCCGCCTTGCCCATCCCATAGAAACTTCCGGATGTTTTCTTTTCGCTGCTCGGCCCGCTTTTTCCATTCGCCCGCATCTTTTCCGTTGCCCAGCGTCGTGCTGATTTCTTCCAGATCTTTCTCGTATTTGAACAGCAGGCTGTTCAGGCACACCGCGGCATAATGATGAGTCGCCGCGCCGTGCGGACCGAATCGAAAGGATACGTCGAATCCCGATTCCCTCATCGAGCGGTCTCCGCGATAAAAATCCCGGCTCAACGCGATCTCTTCCGCCTCATCGCATCCCGCTCTTTCCATCGTGGTCGCCGCATCGCAGATCTTCACGGAGTAGCGCCTTCCCACCGCGTCGTGCGCCGGTTCTTTGGCATCAACCGTTCTGCGCACCAGATATCCGCGATCCTGCTCCGGATGGTTCAGGAAGTAGGCCGCCACTCTGCGATAGTGATCCGTTTCATCCTTCAGACTTTCCGGCGCAGGCACGTCGCCGAAGTCGTAGTAGCGTGCCAACCCGGTATCCCCCGCAAGATGCGGCCCCCGCAACCACATTTCCCAATCCTTCGCCGCATACCCGTACGCCCGCTCCAGCCATTTTTTATCGTCAACGCCCGCTGCTTTCTCGGCGCCGTACACGGCAAGAATCATGGACGTCAGAAACGGAGGTTGCGACCTGCTCAGATAGTAGCTGCGATTGGCATTCAAGACGGTTCCGTAGTGCTCGATCTCGAAGAAAAAATTTTCGATCATTCCTTTCGCCAGGTCGATGCGCCCTTCGCGAACCAGTCCACGCACAATAAAATAACTGTCCCACCCGTACATCTCGTTGAATCGTCCCCCCGGCACAACATATTTGTGTTCCAGATAAAGAAGTCCTGGAGGATCGAGGTTGCTGGTGTCCAATTGCCCGGGGCGGACAATCTTTTCCGGCAGCGCTTTCACCTGCACGTGGCACCGTCTCTGCATTTCTTCCACTTGCGCGGAAACCGGCACATCGGCGGGAAGGTAAAGGACGGAATTTTCAGCCAGCTTTGGGTCCACCACGGTGGTGCAGTCTTCCATCGATCTCGTGAGCGTATCCCACGATTTCGAGATGTAGCTCAGGATTGGTTCCAGGCCTTTCGCCTTCGCAGCCGTCTCGTCGCTTTCTCCTGCAAACACGCTGGCGGGCAGAACGATGCAGAAAAGCACAAGCGCAAGAACCATCCGGCACCCAAAAATAGACTTGAATTTTGTCATTAGAATTGTACTCGGCTACGCTGGCGTCCCGAAACCTAGAATATGGCCAACCTGTTGAAAAGTAAAGGAGTTAGTTGACGATTGATAACCTGAGAGCCGGCCCTATTTTGACCACTACGCGGCAAAACTGGCGCGATTTTACGGTGCAAAATAGACCGCCTTTAACTGTGCCCGCCGCCGGAAATTTCCCGCACAATGTTGCCGACAAAACCCTTCGCATCGCCAAAAAGCATCAGCGTGCGATCCAGATGGTAGAGCGGATTTTCGATTCCTGCAAAACCCGCGGCCATGCTGCGCTTGATCACCATTACCGTGCGCGCTTTGTCCACATCCAGGATCGGCATTCCGTAAATTGGGCTGCTGGTATCGCTGCGCGCGGCGGGATTGGTTACGTCATTCGCGCCGATAATCAGCGCCACGTCGGTCTGCGGAAAATCGCCGTTGATCTCATCCATGCTGAGGAGTTTGTCGTAGGGAATGTCGGCCTCGGCAAGCAGCACGTTCATGTGGCCGGGCATGCGCCCCGCGACAGGATGAATGCCAAATTTCACGTCCACTCCGCGCTTGGTCAGTGCATCGTAAAGTTCGCGCACTTTGTGCTGTGCTTGGGCTACTGCCATTCCGTATCCCGGCACGATGACAACTTTGTTGGCCGCTGCAAGAATCGCCGCAGCTTCTTCCGCGGTTGCGCTGCGCACCGGCTTGGCTTCTACTTTTCCCGCGGCCGTAGTTTGCTCCTGTCCGAACGCGCCGAACAGTACGTTGGTGAACGAACGGTTCATGGCTTTGGACATGTTGACGGAAAGAATGAAGCCGGACGCGCCGTCCAAAGCGCCCGCAACGATCAGTAGTTTGCTGTCCAGTACAAATCCCATCGCCGCCGCCGAGAGCCCTGCGTATGAATTCAAAAGCGAAATCACCGTCGGCATGTCCGCTCCGCCGATGGGCACGATCATCATTACGCCGAAAATCAGCGGAATCACCACAATCAGCGGGAAAAGCGACATGCGCGAAGGATCGAGTACCAAGAGGCCCGCAACGATGATTGCGATTCCCAGCAGGGAAAGGTTGACCAGGTTCTGTCCCTTATAAGTGATCGGCCGTTGCGGCAGAACTTCCTGCAGCTTCCCTGCGGCCATCAGGCTGCCGGTCAGCGTCAGCGAACCCAAAATAATTTCCAGCGAGAGCACCGCCATCATGAATTTCGGCACGGCCGGCGCTCGCAGATAAAATTCCGCAGTGCCGACCAGCGTCACGCACAACGCGCCGAATGCGTGGCTCAGCGCCGTTCGCTGCGGCACGGCTGTCATTTGAACAAAGCCCAGGGGAACACCAATGACCGTGCCGAGCACCAGCGCAATTGCAATCCACGTGTAATCCACGATGCCGTGATGCAGAAGCGTTCCCACCACGGCGAGAAGCATGCCGATTTCGCCGGCTCGCACTCCGCGCCGCGCGCTGGCCGGAGAACTCAGCCATTTCAGCGACAAGATGAACAGCATGGCAGCGATCAGATAGATCGTTTCCAGAAGAGCCTGACTGTTCAGGATCGCCCTCATGCTTTTTTGGACCCGCTGGCCTTGAACATTTTGAGCATGCGATCGGTGATCAGAAATCCGCCCACGATGTTGCTGGTAGCGGCGACGATGGCGATAGTGCCGAGAACTTTGGCCAGGGTAGCGTGATGTTCGTGAAATTCACCGGCCAGGATAATCGCTCCAACCACGGCAATCGCGTCAAGAGCGTTGGTCAGGGACATCAGCGGTGTGTGGAGAAGCGGAGAGACGCGGCGAATCACTTCGAAGCCGATGAAGGCCGCAAGCATGAAAACATACAAACTCGCCAACAAATCCAACTTCATCTGGTTCAGGCTCCTTTCGACTCCGCCGCAAGCGCCTGCAATCCCAAATATTCGAGGACCCGCGCGTTCACGATTTCGCCGTTTCGGGTCAGCAGTGTCTCCCGGTGAATCTCATCCGCCTCATTGAATTGCAAGTTTCCGTCCTTCACCAAATTCAGCAAAAATGCCGTGGGGTTGCGCGCGTACATCTGGCTCGCGTGATAGGGAACAGTGGAGGCCAAATTGAACTGACCGACAATCGTTGCGCCATGTTCCACGATGGTTTCGCCGCCGCGCGTTAGTTCGGAATTTCCCGCGCTCGGCCGCAAGATCCACGATCACCGATCCGGGTACCATCCGTGCCACCATCTCTTTCATAACCAGTACTGGCGATTTTTCCCCGGGGATCACTGCCGCCGTAATTCCAATGGTCATCGAGATAGCCGGCCTGCCTCCCCGCCCCGCCTCGATTACAATTTCCAGTCCTGCTTTGGTTAGATTGGGGATGATCGCAGGTACCAGCG
>WNFQ01003671.1_pt1 | contig 11186 bp, 9 predicted proteins | sample 5400171 | NCBI WGS metagenome assembly WNFQ01 (sample SAMN13153356, study PRJNA577476) | soil metagenome | isolation source: 20 cm soil under Madrone tree | place: USA:California | collected 2016-06-14 | reverse complement strand
CGCGCAATCAGTCCCCCACTACACCCCCGCGCTCACTCAAGCGCCTCTAAGCATGCTTCTGTAGAGTCGGACACACCCCCTGCTGCCGCTACCGTTGGTCAGATGTCCACTGCACCTTATCTTCGCGACAATTCCACTCCACCGCCTGACACTGTCCCTTTGCCAAGACCCTCCCGAGCCCCACCCTCCGCCTTTCATTTCCCATTCCAGGCCTATGGAGGTAACACAGATCCTAGCTTATCCATACCTGGATTGGGCCACCGTTCGGGTCGCTCATCAACGGAGTCCCTTCATGGAGCCTATAACTCTGCAGCTCCCGCTGCTTCCCGGCGCCCTGCACAGGTATCCTCTTCTCAAGGCTCGCACAGTATGCTCCGTGCAAGTCCAGAAGGCGGCTCTTGGGTAGACCATGACCTAGAGCCTCCTTATCCACCCTTTATGGCAAGTAACGGATCTCAGCCATCAAACAATTCTGGTGCAATACCCTTTCGTGCCCCCTTCTTAAGTCCGGCTTCCCGACCATCATCCATCTTATGGTCCCCTCCTCCTCATGTGAATCATTCCAATACTGCTCTTACTACAATCCCATCATACGCTGGATCTGAAATTCCGCCCAAGGCCCCGCTCCCTTCGACACTACTCTCAGAGAAGCTCACAAAGGAAGATAAGCCATGGCTTGCCGAGGTTCCGGACGCTCGCACTCGTGCTGGCCGTTGGGTCACTCTTCTCATGGTCTTACTTGGTGCTTGCGGTGCTGGACTGCTCTGCTGGACCGGGTACCAGGACGCAGGGAGGACGATGATTGATCCGAAACGGTTATGCCTAGTCATGGAGGATACGTTCGACAACTTGGACGTTGACAATGGTGGGACCTGGATGCGCGACGTTGAGATGAGCGGATTTGGGTACGTGTTGCATAAATTCATAGAGATCAGAACACCAATTCGTTTTCTTGCACAGGAATGGCGAGTTCGAAATGGCTACTGCGCTTTCGGATAACTTGTTTGTGCGCAATGGCCAGCTTTACATCAAGCCGACTCTCACTTCGAACGCGCTGTCAGATCCACAGCAAATATTCAACAAAGGCAACTATACACTTCAGGGCTGCACGACCTCCAAGACCAATGCCTCGGCTTGCTCAGCATCGTCCAGTAATACGAACGGTGCAACTATCCCTCCGGTGATGAGTGCTCGTCTCAGCACCAGGGGGAGTTATAGCATTCGTTTTGGTAAAGTTGAGGTTGTCGCAAAACTTCCACGTGGTGACTGGCTCTGGCCGGCGATTTGGATGGCTCCTCTTGATTCAGTATACGGCCCGTGGCCTCTTAGCGGCGAGATTGATGTGCGTTCTGCTCGGCTTGTAATTGGAATTATTTGTGGTGATATGGATATGCTGAGGTCTTTATATCACAGATCATGGAGGCTCGTGGAAACAGCCCCTCGTACCCCGCACAAGGCGTAAACTTCGTTCGCTCGACCCTGACCTGGGGTCCCCTTCCGAGTCTCACCTCGCGTTTGTTTGGCTGGCAGTCGCTCAAGCGCTCCACATACGCGCAACGGTTCCATACATACACACTTGAGTGGACTGAGAAGTTTATCAAGATTTATGTTGACTCGCGACTGAAGAATATGGTTGAACTCCAGATGGACAGCAAGCAGCAGGGAAATGGTGGCTTTTTCTGGAAGCGCGGCAATTTCCCGCTCACTGCGCATAACAACACCACAAATGAGATCGTCGTTCCGAATCCATGGACGACCGCGACTGTTGCAAATGCGACCAACGCAGCACCATTCGACCAAAGTGCGTCCTTGCATTTTTGGCGCACCGATAAAGCTGCTAATTCGGACAACCCTCTACATTCAGCGTTCTATTTGGTTCTCGATCTCGCTGCCGGTGGAACGAGTGGCTGGTTCCCAGATGGGCTGGGAAACAAGCCTTGGTTCGATGAGTCGGCTTCTGCGATGCGGGACTTTGCCAGCCAGCAGAGTGCGTGGGGTGCTACTTGGCCAGACGGTGACGATGACCTATCATTTAGAATGTATGTGCCTCTTGATCTTGTTTTTTTCCTGCTGATAGATTGTGCAGTGACTCTGTGCGCATGTGGAACTTCTGTTGAACTCTGGCCGTATGGTTGGACGGTGGACGGGACAATTTATCTTGCTCGTGCGAGACATGGACGCTTGGGACTGACTGATATTCTTTTTATTCGTTTCTTTTATTCACTTGTCCATTACTTGTTCACTCACTCCTCCATTCTGCAGTTTTCACGACCTTTGCTTTCCGAATCGTGCATGTCCAAGGAATATTTAAGTTGCATTGTCATCAGTCGTTGCTGCACGCTGGCATTATACATCTTATCGTGGGCGGGGCAGCTCACATGGGAACCTTTGCATTCGGTTAAACATGGTTTACCAGATTTATCTAGAACTGGAGGTTGTGAGCCAGATATGATGTTCGGCGTGCTGTATTTTACCGTCGTCCATTATTGCTGACTGTTACTGACATCTGACAACACCGGTTTTGAAATCTCGGTATTAGCAAGGTGCGTCTAAAGGCCAGTTTCACTGTATTGGCAACCCAGCCCTTTCTGCGCCGGCGCCACGCGCAAACCTTTGCGCTACTAGGTACGTTTTATTCGATGCGTAGGGGATGGGTTGTCGGCAAAAAGCGCAAAAGGCAAGGGGTGTGGTGTGAGGAATGAACCACTGCAATGTAAGGGCCTTGCGATCGGAGGATCCATGACACGGTTCGTAGTGTTTCCGTGACGTCCGCTCAGGTCTGAGCATCCCTTAACGGTGTCACCAGAGACAGCCTTTCTTGAAGTTTCTTCTCGTTGACAGTGAGGTGATTACGGCGGAAGTTCAAATAGGTGTATGTCCTAATTGGTATTGCAATTACATACTACTGTAGCCCAATCTTACAAAGCCAGTGCCAAGCCATCCCCAGATATTATACTCTAACAAGAGTTCGCGGCCAAGACGTAAACACATCGCCGCGTTGACTGCTATTCATAAATTTCCTCTCCACCCTAGCTACATCCAGTATTGTATTTCCCCCTCCCCCTTGAAACTGAAAAAAAATCTCATGCGGACGCTCGATAAGCCTCCAAGACTGTTTCAGCCACTACCCTCCTCGGGCACCTCCTTCCGGTCCACAGCTCGAATTGCTTATAGCCTTGCTCGAGAAGAACCTCTATCCCCATGACAGAGCTCCACGTCCTGCCCGCCGATGCGGCTGTCTTTGCCAATCTCAGCAGCGGCGTCCCTGCGAGCCTGTAGGCCATGTCAACGACGACACCTGTGTCTGCGCTGAAGAGGGACGAGGGTAAGAACAATGCGTCCGCGACGCCCTTTTCCGTCGTCGTTGCTGTTGCCGTCACGGTGGAAACGATGACGCTTGGCGGGGGTCCCTGTATGGACGCCACGTCGAGCGTGTCGACCAGCTCGACGTGAGCACCTGGGATGGCATGGACCAGTTCTTCTGCATGCTGCCTGGTGCGGTTGAACAGGTAGATACGCGATGCGCCTAGAGCGTGCAGAGCGTAGATCGCAGCCCGCGCCGTGCCTCCTGCACCGATGACGAGACTACTCTCGATCTTTTGCACGGACCGCGGCAGGCGAGCCCTGACGAGGTTCCGGATCCCTATCCAGTCCGTGTTGTCTCCAAGGAGGAAACGATGACCATCCGCGTTGGTGGTGGGGATGACTGTGTTTACTGCACCGATGGCCTCAGCTTCAGGGGTGAGCACGTCAAGATGAGCGATGATGTCACGCTTCAAGGGAATCGTGACAGATGCACCGCCAAAATCGGCGAGCTTAAGGGTGAGACGCACGTCCGTATCGATAGTATCTGTTTCGATGAGTCCGTAGGAGTGCGGAAGACCGAGAAGGTGGAATCCGGTGTTGTGAAGGGTTGGGGACATGGAGCTTGCTACTGGCTTTCCGAAAATGTAGAACCGCTTAGTGGGGAGTTGCCCGATCAAGTGTAGGGCGCTTTGGATTTCAACGAAGGACAACTGGCCAGGCGCTGCCCTAGTCGGGAGGGCAGGGTGAGTAACAGGAGTGAAGGTCGTGTTGAGTATTCTAGATAATTGCCCTTCAACGCCCATGTTGATAGCAATGATCGGCTTGGCGTCCACCGCAGAGTTTCCACGTGTCACGAACCGGTGAAGTGCAATATTATCGTCAAGCGTATTCGCTTTGCCAACGATCTTCACAATGTCTCCATACGCCTTTGCTACCTCGAGAGTGGCGCCCACAGACGGCGAGTCCCACTTCAAGTTTCCACTCCAATCATGCCATGATGCCACGATTTGCGAGTTTCCTTTGCGTGATACCAAGTCACGGATGTTCTTCTCCGGCCAAGAGATTTCAACATCCACATATTCGACACCCAGTCTTAAAGCCAAGTGGAATAGTTCAAAGGCTTCCTTGACAGACTTATCGGGGAAGGCGCCTCCCTGGGATACTGTCCGCACGGTGTATACAATCGGCAGGGAGGATACCCGACGGATGGCTGCCACCTGCCCGGCGACGTAGCTGAGAGGAGGAATGTGTGGGCCCGAGGTATCAGTCTGAGTTGAGGCCCGCAAGAGGTCGACACGAAGTTCGATGGCGTCGACACCGGTAGTAAGCTCCTCGAAGTCGGCCAATGAGGGAGTAACGTCGGGGAATGTCAATGAAAGGAAGTATGAACGGTGTCCGCGCACGTGGGTTGGGGCAAGGTTCGCCTTGTGGCCGGTTATGTGACCAAAGAAACGCGCGATCTCATCCACAATGTTAGGTGTTTCTTCAGTAGAACCTTCGGCTGGCATAAGTGAGGAGACGCTGTTCACAAACTCGTAACTGGAACATTCTGTGAACCATGGCCCGCGTCTCTTGAAGACGTCGATAATCGGTTCGCCATAGGCTGGCCGGCTGGACTCGGATTCCAAGTACGAGACGATTTCATCAACCGGGCGTGTGACGTAGACCACAGGATGATCCCTAGCGTAAGCAGTGAGAATCTCGCGTGCGGCAGGGGTCTCAACGATGCCTCCGCCAAGACTGAGGACATGACGGGATGGGTATTGTGCGAGCAGTTCCTTCAGCAGGTCAACTTCAACGGCGCGGAATGCGGGCCACCCATGCTGCTGAACGTAGTCACGGAGTCCAGACGGGAATTTTTGTTCGAAGTAAGCGTCCGCGTCAATGAAAGTCCATCCCAGCGTCACAGCAGCCAGTTCCCCAGTAAAGGTCTTTCCCGAACCGCGCATTCCAATAATGACAACAGACGCGGCTGCATCTTCCTCAGCAGAAGTGTGATCTGCGGTCTGATGGAGCTCGACACCCTCAACTTTGAGACCAATCTGCAGGTGCTCAGCAAACATTCATAAAATGGGTACTGGGGGGCACACCTTGTTTTCCAGGTCATCCCACCAGTTTGGCCATGTCTTTTCTACGCAGCGCTTTTCTTCGATGACCGTCTCATTGACTACGGTTCCGAGTACGCTAAACGCCATCGCGACGCGGTGATCATCGTAGCAGTGAACACTGACTCTGTGTTTGAGTTCAGGTATAGGTTTGCCATATACCTCGAGGCCATCATCCAACTCCTTAGTTTCGACACCAAATTTCGCTATATGCGCCCAGGGTCACAACGTGAATGCAATAACATATAGGCAACATACCAAGTTGATCTATCATAGCCCGAATACGGTTACACTCCTTGACCCTTTGATTAGCAATGCCTATAATCCTGGTTGTCGTCGGTCGACTGCCATCACCGAGTTCCCGGTCCTTTGCTGGTAAACTAGCAGCCACTGCAGCAAGTACTGAGGCTGTGAGAAACGCGTCCGTCATGGGCTCCATGTCTATCAAACCGAGAGCTTTGAGCTGGCCGATTGGCGGGCCTTGCACGGTCGTCTCCGAGGCAGTCTGCGTTACGGTGCATCCCATCGGCTCTAGGACTTCCTTCGCAAAGCGTGCGTCACCCTGTAGCGAGGCCGACCCAATATTCGCTATGGTGCAAGATGAGCCGGTGATAGCTGCAATGGCAAGAGGGTACGTTGCGCTGCTAGCATCGGATTCGATGCTGTAGTTCTTCGGGTTGCGATACACTGCTTTGGGAATGTTGTACACGTCCAAGGGACGGCCAGTATCCGGATCGACCTGACGCGCGACTTCAACACCAAAGGTCCGCATCATCGCTATCGTCATATCGATGTAAGGTTGAGAGATTACTTGACCACCCGTCAACTCGAGGGTAACTGGTTCCTGGGCGTATGGAGCACAGAGTAGGATAGAGGAGACATATTGACTTGACACGCTCGCAGCCAACTTGATCCGCCCGCCTTTGAGGCCGGCGGGTGCGATTGAGAGGGGAAGACAGCCACCCGACTCCAAGAACTTGATCTCGCTGCCGTTGGCTCTAAGCGCGTCAACGAGTGGGCCGATAGGGCGTTGTTTCATCCTTGCATTGCCAGTGATGACGGTGGTGTCAGGTCCAGTCTCGGAAGGCTGAACAAGTGTGCAAACCGTGGTCAGGAACCGAGCGGCTGTACCCGCATTACCGAGGTATATCTCCTTGCCCTTGGGTGGCACTGCGAGCGAGCCTTGTCCGCCGTGAACAACGAGCGTTTCTCCGCCATCTTCCCATTCGAAACTTGCACCCTGTCAGACGGCGGAGTGTAAGAAAATGCAAATCATGGGAAAGCCATGGACGGACCTTCAGCTCATGAAGAGCGGTCATCATGACTTGGGTGTCATCAGAGTGTAACAGGTTTCTCAGCCTACAGGTGCCACTTCCGAGGGCAGCCAACACGAGAGAACGGTTAGAAAGGCTCTTTGAACCGGGTGTGGCCATGCGAACTGGACTCTTTGTCGGCACTCCAGGGACAACTTTGGTGGCCTCAGCGAGGGTCTTGCAGATAACGGGATCCGGAACGACGCTGGCCTTTTGCTCTACCGTCTTGCCGATGGTGGCCAGGAGCACGATCTTCTTCTCAGGCCCGCTGTTCTTCTTGTCGATCCGCATTATGTCCAGCAGTCGGTTAACGGTGAGAAGCCTCGAGGCAGGAAGGCCCGCGATACGTGGGTCCGACAGCGAGACGGGCAAGTTGTAGCTCTTCAAACAGCGCGTAAGGCGCCCAACGCCAACTTGTCCAAGATGTCCGAGCTGGCGGGCCACCTCAGCCTCGAGGATCAATCCGACGCTGATACACTCGCCGTGCAGCATACTGGGTGTCAGCACGGCTTCGATCGCGTGTCCGATCGTGTGTCCAAAGTTGACGAGGTTGCGTAGCCCGGTCATCTCGCGCTCGTCGTTGGTAACTATATGCGCCTTGACAGAGATCGAGCCCACGATGACGGAAAGAAGCAGCTCCTGGGCAGCCGAGCGTGTCGCCTTGGTACGCCCCGAATAGTTGACACTAGGTGTCTCAATGGCGGCAACGATGTCTGCCGGCCGCGACTCGAGGGAAGCGAAGTCGGTCTCATTCCAGATGGCAGCGGTCTTTATTTGAAGAGACCAGTTAGTGATCGCATAAATAATTCATATGAAACAATAATACCTTCACTACCTCGGCCATGCCATTCGAGAATTCACGTGAGGGAAGGGTTTCGAGGAACGCGGCGTCGATGAAGATGTACTCTGGCTGCCAGAATGCGCCGATGAGGTTTTTCCCATGGGGGGTGTCGATAGCTGTCTTTCCGCCCACGCTGGAGTCAACCATGGCCAGGAGAGTGGTCGGGATCTGCACGAAACGCACACCGCGCATGCTACCATGCCGTGCAAGGCGTTGAGCCCCACAAAGGGTAGCAGCCGGAGAGAAGAACGCACAATGTCGCAGCGACGTATCCAACCAGATCGCCAACGACTCCCCCGCCAAGCGCAAGAATGACGGTATCGCGCGTGCATTTATTCAGCAGGAGATAGTCTTCGATCGCTGCCTTTCCCTCGCGGCTCTTGGACGTTTCGCCTGGTGGGATCGTGTATGTTAGAAAACGCGAGCTTTTACCCGAGCGGGCAGTCTCCTCCTGAAATCCCTTTTTGAAGGCATCGAGATGGAGACGTGCTATGTTCGTGTCTGTGACAAGAGCATAGGTGGATGCGGGGAGGGTTTCGAGGACGGTGCGTGCAATGTAGGGGACAAGATGAAAGCCACAATGAATGGACTGCTTTCCAAGGATGGAGACTTTGTAAATGTCTGTCTCGGCCATGAGGAGAAGAGGGGAGGGGGAAAGTGGAAACCTCGGGAGGACATCCCTGTGTTGAGTAAATAGTGTGCTATAGCCGTGAGAATCGGAACACAGGTCGCCTAAGAGGTCGGACGGACATCGGACTACAAACGAGAGCCATGTTCATCGGGATCCAGTGCAACTACATACTGCAAAGCGAAGGCAAGACACATGTCTGGCATAGGTAGGTCTATCGTCATTATAGAGAAAACTAGCACGTCCTCTGTGGGCTATACTACGGCCATCCTCGCATGATGGTATATTCTTTAGTCTCGGACAACATCACTGAAACTCCGTCAGCTGCATGTAGCAATGAAGGCAAGGTGGCCCACATACCGTCCGAACAGTTTCACCTTCAGCCAATCAGTAGCGACCAAAACGCGATTCCGCAGGGAGAAAAGCGTGCTCATGTAAGCACTCCGCCAGAACAGAAATGTCGCAACGCCACCGGAGGAAAACTGTCGGGTTGGTTAAAACCGGATCACCAAGACCAAATGGCGGTCCCACCTTATGGTGGAAAAACTCCAGATCAGCAATGGCCTTTTCTGAGCCGATGTATGCGAGCGAGCCCTGATGCGAGTAGTGGAATGGTCGCAAATTCTCTATTTTCGTAAGTTGTTTCTGTAGGCTCTCGGTGCTTGTTCCCTCTTTCTCAAGAGCAGCAATCTGCTCCAGCAAATCGTCACGCTTCGCGAGCTGTTTAAACATGCGTGCAAGGTAGGCCCCTTGCTGGGAGGCGACTTGTGCCGTGGGTGCATACTGCGTGGAGGTGCAGTCGCCTACCGCGAAGGTGGTGCCGTCTGTGCCCGCCACACGAAGAAGATCTTTGAGTGACGAATCAACCGAGTCAGACACAGCTCGCGGAGGAGGGAGAACCACCTTACCGTCAACGGTGATGCCCCGTTTATTCCTCTGTGCATCTGGCAGGCGCGACATGAGGTCAACAGACACCGCCCGTGCCTTGTTTCCTCCAGCCCATACAACCATGCCAACTGGCACTTCCTTTATGGCCTTGTCTGGCATTTGCAAAACGACGCTCTTCTCTTTGATCTCTTTCACCATTGTGCCTGTCAAGACGTCGATTTTTGACTCTTTGAACGTAGACATGGTATAGTCAATTAGCTCTCTGCTGAACATGGGCAACACCGAAGGCAAGGCCTCGATAAGAGTAATCTTGATTTTGTCGGAAAGCTCGGGATACCAGAATTTGAGGTCATCCTACAAAGCATGAGGTGGAGAAACCAAACAGGCTTGAACCGCTGACCTCTAGAAAGTCATGTAATTCCCCACTGACAAAAAGTTAGAAAAAGGCTAGTTGAGAGAGTTCATGACCCAACCTGATTTCAATTCCAGTTGGCCCACCGCCAACGACAACCTTGTCTTATCAGCGGCTGCTCCTGAGATCCGTAGAAAGTTCTCACCATGTGGAGCAAACGTTCGATCTCCGCCTCGCGTTGACCGGGGAAGCCGGCCGACTCGACGCCTGCGGCAGTGGTGAGATTTCAGTAAGGCGAGCGCTTCGGTGCTATAACGTACAATCCATGAAGCGACGCTTGAACTAGAAAACAAAGTCGGAATTTCCTTGATATAATATACATGAGGGGAACATACTTTTTCAGCATCCTGAATTTCTTTCATAAAGCACGCATGTTCCTTGACGCCTGGGATGCCAAATGTTTGCGTTTCCGCTCCGACGGCATAGACGAGGTAATCATATGGTATCGTGGTTGACGAAACTTCGCCTTGAACTTCCGTCTCATCTATGTGCCAGGTTAAGAGTCACGACATATTAGAGTATGACAAGCTGCACCGGCAAAGGTTATGGTTTTCGCCATGGGCTAGAAATCAAATGAGGACTCTACGAGACGGATAGCTATGGGCACAGACATCGACAGATTTTGCCTCGGCTTCTATGACAGTGATTTGTCTATCCTTGTGACGCGTCAGATAACGAATGGCTTGGCTAGGTGGTGAGCCGGAAGTTTGTCGAACTAAGAAGCAAAAACCCTACGTTGCAAGATAGAATTGGTAGCGATTGTACCGATTGCGACACTTGGCAACAGCGGGGTGAAGAGGAAGAAATTGCGCGGGCTGATCACTGTGACATTATAATCGGAGGTATCAAGTTTCTTGAGAAATGCAGTCGACGCCCAGCCGCTGCCGACGACGACAACATTCTTCTTCGAGGGGTCGTGGGGCAGCTGAGGACCTGGATTCCGCTCCCTTTGGGTGATATAGTAGAAGACACCGCCGGTTGTCACGATGGTGAAAAGGGTGACTCGTCCGAGCGTTTGCAGGCCGCGACGCCATGCGGACAGCTCCGGGTTGGGTCGAGGCGGGGTCTATACGATCGTGGTAGACAATTAGAAAAGAATACTATTATTGGACATGAGAGCGCGAGATCCTCACTGGGGTGGTGGGAGTGGAAAGCAGTCTACGAAAGGTCAATACACGTTGTCTCGACAGGGCACGAAGAACCGAGGACTGAGCCAGGGCCATGCGAGAAGAGAAGATAAGAGAAGTGGCAAACCCAAAGAGCCAATCAGACACTCTAAAAACTTGCCAGAATTGTCCACTTTGATGACGTCATCATTGTCATATACATTCAGAACCAGTCAATTTACAGTACTGTACAAATCAAATTATGTCCGACCAAAATCCAGCTAGTCTTCCAATCCAAACCCATCACCATCAGCGTCACCGCCATCAACATCGTCACCGCCATCAACATCGTCACCGCCATCATCGTCACCACCGTCATCATCACCACCGTCATCGTCACCACCGTCATCGTCACCACCATCATCATCATCACCGCCGTCAACATCGTCACCGCCGTCAACATCAACATCAACGTCGTCACCGCCGTCAACGTCAACATCAAAGTCGTCACCGCCGTCAACGTCAACATCAACGTCGTCACCACCATCAACGTCAACATCAAAGTCATCACCGCCGTCAACGTCAAC
>WNFQ01003670.1_pt1 | contig 11187 bp, 10 predicted proteins | sample 5400171 | NCBI WGS metagenome assembly WNFQ01 (sample SAMN13153356, study PRJNA577476) | soil metagenome | isolation source: 20 cm soil under Madrone tree | place: USA:California | collected 2016-06-14 | reverse complement strand
TATTCAGGAAGCTCAGCACAGGGTTACAGAATAACCCAAAACAGATGTTAATAGGAGATCCAGACACCCAAGCTCGTTGGTACTTTGAGTTGAAAAAGCAGTGGCAGTTAGCGGTACAGGATGAGGTCCAATTTCTCAATCCGCTAAAGCCACAAACTCTGGAATGGATTACCTAGTGCACCACATCCGTGACTGGGATATTCGCCTGGCCAGCCCCGAAAGGATTCGGGGCTCCCAACGCTGCTATACCAGTCACGGAAGTGGTGTACTAATAGCATGCTCCACTCTGCGCACTGTGCACCGTTGCCTATTAATGAACCGATGCATTCGTGCGGATTTTCCGCATCCGGCTTTCGTGTGAGCGTATTGCAGGGAGCATTCACCGGTAGATCAGTCCGAGTTGTTGCAAGTAGCGATAGGTCGTCACGTCCTCAGGGAATTGCCAGGTGCTTAAGGCTGTTTTGTCTGACCGATCCGAATTTGAATGCCCGGTATCGTCCGAAATGGGGATAGCTGGGATTCGGTCGCGCCAGAATCGGTGATCAAGGTCCAGGTTTCCGGGAACGGCGTCCAAAAGGAGGAGTAGCTATCACCGAGCTTGGTTGAATCCGCGAGGATGTAGACCTCCTTGGTCCGTTCCAGCATGAGCGCTTTCAACGCAGCTTGTTCCGCGGTGGCTTCGCATAAACCGCGATCGGCAACAACTCCGTCGGCACTAACAAAAGTCTTCTTTGCCGTGATTCTCCGCAGAACTAACTCGGAATACGGACCGACAACTCCATAGCTGATGTAACGGAGGGTACCGCCCAACAGGATAACTTCGATATTTTTGGCTTCGGCCAAGGCTAGCATCACGCTAAAGCCGTTGGTAATTACTTTGACGTTTTGAAACCGCCGGAGTTGACGGGCTAATGCGCCGGTCGTGGTTCCGGCATCCAATATCAAGGTGTCGCCATCCTCAACCTGAGCAGCCGCGACCCGGGCGATTGCTTCTTTCTCTTGTTTGGCAATCATTGCCCGCTCTTGCAGCGAGCGTTCAAGGCGGGTCGGGGGTAAGACCGCGCCGCCGTAAGTCCGAGTGATTTTGCCTTCTTCAGCGAGTTGGCCGAGGTCGCGGCGGATGGTTGCTACCGAAACTTCCAACGTTTCAGCTAGCCGCTCGATATCGAGTTCTGAAGTCTGCAACAGCTCCAGGATTTGCTCGTGTCGATTCCGGCGTTTCATCTGTCGAGGATCACTTTGGCGCTAGCTCCACGGCGTAACGAATGGCGGCTAACAAGCTGCGTTCATCTGCTTTTCCGGTGCCGGCAATGTCGAAAGCAGTCCCATGGTCAACCGAGGTCCGGATAATCGGTAGTCCCAAGGTGATGTTAACCCCTTCATCTAAACCAAGCACTTTGATCGGACCGTGACCTTGATCATGGTACATGGCGACAACCAGATCGAAATCACCGCGACCAGCTCTGAAGAACAGAGTATCGGCCGGTAGAGGACCGGTTACATCCAACCCTCGTTTCTGGCAGTTTTGCACGGCGGGTAGAATTTTCTGTTCTTCTTCGCCTCGTCCAAAGAGTCCGTTCTCGCCCGCGTGCGGATTGATGCCGCAAACACCGATGCGTGGATGCTCGATACCAGCAGACGCCAGAGCGGCATGTCCGCGGTCGATGGTTCGTTCGACGATTGCCGGCTCGATCCGCTCAATGGCATCAATTAACCCGATATGAGTGGTCACATGAACGACTCGTAAGCCGGGGGCAGCGAGCATCATGGATACCTCGGGCATGCCGGTTAGATAGGCCAAGAGTTCGGTGTGACCGGGAAACCGATGACCGGCGGCATGCATCGCTTCCTTGCTCAAGGGTGCGGTACAGATCGCGTCGATGGCGCCGGCCACGGCGAGCGATGCGGCTTTTTCAACGTAGCGAAAGGCTGCTTCACCCGCCGCCGGAGAGACGACGCCAAAACGTAGATCGTGTTGGATCAGACCTAGATCCACACAATCGATCAGGCCCGGTCGATAGGCGCCATTGGCCGAGTCAGACACCGGATTGATTTCGATCGGCGAATTAACAATTTTGGCAGCTTCTGTGAGCCGGGCCGCATCACCGATCACCAAAGGGCGACATGATTCATAAACCTGATGGTTGGCTAGGGCCTTGACGATAATTTCGGCTCCTATTCCTGCCGGATCACCCATGGTGATGCCGATCCGTGGACATTGATGGCCGTTTGATGCGGTAGACGATCTCATTTTTTGCGACTTCTAAGAAAATGCACTGCGTTTAAGAGCGTGGCCTGTGTGCCGAACGCCCCGGCTTTCATGACGATAGGGAGCTCCAGCTTCCCGACAGTGACAGAGAGGGTGACACCCGGTTCAATCTCATCCATCATTCGTAGGCGATCGATCTCGGATTCGGAAAGTAAACCACGGGCGGTTTCGCCTCCGGTCAGAACTAACCCCGAGAACTTGTCCAAGAACGGCCTCAGCGTACGACCCAAAGCTTGCATCAGTCCGGCGCCTTGCTGGTCATTGAGAGACTCGGTGAGTTCTGTCGTGATCGCCACGTCTCGTCCACCAGCGAGGGCACGGGTTAAGCCATTTGTTATCGATGAGTCGCTTTCCGACTTCAATGCCGTCACCGGCAACCGGAGGAGGTCTATCCCGGATAAATTCGACAGATGCTCAAACTGAGCTCGTGAGGCTGGAGACTTACTACCAACCACGACAAGAATCGGTTTATCTGGTAAGACCGGGTGATTCTCAAATCTTTGTTCAGTGCCTAACAGGGTCGCGATCTGATGCGCTAGACCGGCCGAACCGACAAAGATTGATTCCTCCCTGATTTGCAGACCTGCTTTGGCAATGGCCAGAAGATCGTTGTTAGTCTCGGCATCACAAACGGCGACGGTAACCCCGGGACTATTTTCCAAATGACGTAGAATGTTTGAGGAGCCGGATCGAATCACATCGAGTGAAAAAGCACGCGTATTCAGCCCGACCTCCGCGAACAGGTCGGAGATGGATTTTCCCGTTAACCATCCGGTGTTAACACCGCTTTTCTCCAACGGCAGCCCGTTCACGAAAACTCGTCCTTGCACCGTCGTTCGTCCGGTATCAGGAAACGCTGGCGCGCAAAAGATCACTCGCTTAAGGGGGATTGCTCTTACGGTTGCCAGAACGTCGGGCCCGATATTGCCTCGCAAGGTTGAATCTATTTTCTGATACCAAACCGTTTCCCGGGTCGACGGGATCAGCCGAAGGATTCGCGAGGTTATTTGAACGGCTTGACCAGGAGTTAACTCTCTGGTGTTTAGATCGATGGATACGATGCGAGCGTCTGTTCGCGCGGCGCATTCCGGCTGAAGAAAGACTTCCGGAGAAAACCCGGCACGCGCAAACGGCACGGCACAGTCTGCGGCGCCGGATAGATCGTCGGCAAGCATAATGCAATGAGCTTTCATTCGAGACCGCGCTTTCGCCGGAAGAGCAGCATCATGGCAACGATGATGGTCCCAAAGAAGATCTTGCGTAGACCTGGGCTCACCTGAAGGCTGGTCAACACGGAGTCAAGCAGGACGACGGCCACCGAACCAATCATCGTACCGAAGTAACCGCCGCGACCACCGGCCAGGGTAGTACCGCCTATCACCACGGCGGCGATTGGGATCAGCAGATAACTGTCACCTATTCCCAGATAAGTTTGTCCGGAATAACCGGATAAGAGAATGCCCGTAATGGAAGCGGTGAGTCCGCTGATCAGATACACCGGGAAATAAACCTGGAAGACGTTGATCCCGGACATGGCGGTCGCCAGTTCGTTGTTACCGAGCGCATAGATCCGTCTCCCGAATGCGGTAGAATCGAGCACAACCAAACAGGCGGCACTTAGCAGGATCCAAAACGCGAGGATAATCGGAACGCCAACGACCGTGCCCGTTACTATCCAACGAGCGAACGGGGCGATGGTCGAGGAGGGGGCAGCCGTATCGGTGTAGACAAGAGTGGTTCCCTGCAGGACCAGATTTATGCCGAGCGACCAAATGAGGGAAGGAACGCGGAGCCAAGCGATCCCAATTCCATTGAGAAGCCCGGCGATCGCGCCGACCATGCAGCCGGCAATCAGGGAGAGAATCGGGTTCGAGGTTTGGCCATAAACATTGGCTGAGAGAATGGCGGATAATGAGATGTTCGCCGGGATCGAGAGATCAATCTGGCCAATGAGGATGGCGAGAGTTTGTCCTATTCCGGCAATCCCGATGAAAGCCGCTAAGGTGAGCTGGGTCCGAAGCGAGTCCCAGGATAAGAACCGCGGATTAACAAATCCGGCTCCAATGAACAGAACAATCAAGAGCGCCAACGGGAATGTGACCTGACGAACAAGACCGGTTCCACTCCAGGTTGGGTTTCTGTTGGTAATCTCTAAGGCTTCTTCCATGGTGGTGATCACCCGAAAAATTGGCGCCAGCTCTCGCTTCGTTGAATTTGCAGACCAACTCCGGCGAGAACCAGCAGGAGGACCAGTCCTTGGATCAGGGATTGCCAGAGAGCAGAGATTCCCCAGGCGAGTAGCGCGCTAACGATGGTGGAGAGGAGGAACCCACTCAAGATCGGGCCGGCGATCCGCCCGCGGCCACCTCGAAGAGAAACACCACCCAGTACCACTGCCGCAATCGAGTTTAGCGTGTAAGCATCACCGACGTTTGGATCGCCAGAAGTGGTTTGCGCCGTGATAAACAAGCCGGCAACTGCCGTGAGCAATCCGGCTGTCGCATAAGCAAACAGTTTCGCCTTTTTGGGATTCAGCCCGGAGATGTAGGCGCTATGCTCGTTATTGCCGACCGCTTGGATGGCTCGGCCAATGCGTGATTTTCTCAGAGGAACCCAGATCAGGCAGACGGTTACCAGAAGTAAAACCAGGGAGTAAGGCAGGAAAGAAAGATTCCCGGTGAGCATCGTTGCGAACCAGGGAGGGACGGAACCGCCCGGTTGCGGACGAATCTGGAGAGCGATTCCTCCGAACACGAACGAGGTGCCTAACGTGGCAATCAAGGGTTCGAGCTGGCCGAACACGACGAGTGCTCCATTGAGAGCTCCGGTCAAAACACCGATCAGAAGCGTTGCGCATAGAACCGGCACCGCCGCGCCTTCTGACGTTCCCATGTACGTTGCCGCGAAACAGGTAGAGAGACTAATCAGACTGCCAACGGAAAGATCAATTCCTCCGGCGATCACGACTAACGTCTGCGCCATGGCCGCGAGCGATAAGGCGACCGATTGATTACAGAGACTAACGATTCCGAAATCAGAAAGGATGAGCGGTTGCTGTATCCAATAGATCAGCAGCACCAAGGCAAAGCCGATTGCCGGCGCCAGCATGGCAAACGGAATCGCTTGGTAACCCCGGCCCAAAGCCTGGCTTTTCATTCAATCTTTGCCTCCAGGCGGCTGATTACTTCCGAAAGATCGTTCTAAGAGATGATGATGAGTGAGTTTCTCTCCTTCCAGTGTTCCACTGATGCGGCCGTCTCGAAAGACCAGCACGCGATCGCAAAGGGAGACTAATTCTTCGTGCTCCGTCGAGTAATACATGACCCCTTTCCCTTCGGATGCTAATTGCCGAACAATGGCGTAGATACCGGCTTTCGCGCCGATATCGACTCCTCGGGTCGGATCACAAAACAGGAAGACGGAGGGATTACGGGCTAGCCATTTTCCGATCACGACTTTTTGTTGGTTGCCGCCGCTAAGTCTTGCAATCGGATCATGCGGATTCGTTGTCTTTACGGCTAAAGCCGACGCGAGCTTTTGAACCATGAATTGTTCTTTGCTTCGTTTGATCATACCAAGACGATTGGTCAGTGCACGGAGGCTAGCGAGGGAGAAATTGGTTTCTACGGACAACGGGAGAATCGCTCCTTGAGTTTTTCTATCTTCCGGAATCAAGCCGAGACCGAGTCTGACCGCATGCCAGGGGGTGCGAGGCAAACCTGTTTGCCCGTTGATGTTGACCAGGCCTGAATAACCTCGACGATACATTCCGAATAGGAGATGTAACAAAGCGACTTGGCCTTGCCCTTCCAAACCGGCCAGTCCTAATATCTCACCCGGCCGAAGTTCGAACGAAATTCCATGTAACCGTCCTCTTAACTCCAGGTTTTGGATTCGAAGAATCGGGAAATCGGTGGTTGGCAACTTTTTGATTTCCGGAATGTTATTCCGAGTATTGAGCGCGCACGAGAGTTCGGAGCCCAGCATGAGCCGGAAAATGTGCGCTCGGTCGAACTGATCTCGGATGAGGTGTCCGACCGTTTCACCGTCCTTGAGGATGGTCATCCGATCGGCGATTGCCTCGATCTCCTCCATCCGATGCGAGATAAAGATGATGCCCTTTCCCGAATCTCGCAGCGACCGTACGAGCTTGAATAAGCGCGTACTTTCTTCCGGACCCAGCGCCGAAGTTGCTTCGTCGAGCAACAGAATATCGGGCCGATGCGAAAGCGCCTTGGCGATCTCGACGACCTGCCGTTGTCCGAGCGAGAGGTCTTCTACCTTGGTGGAAGGATGAATTCCGGTCTCCCCAAGCAGCGAGAGTATCTCTTTAGCTCGTTCGATTACTTTATCTTCTTTGATCCAACCAACTCGCGAGGTTGGTTCCTGACCAATCAGAATGTTCTGAGCGACAGTTAACTGCGGGAACAAAGAGAGTTCCTGGAAGACCGTCGCCAGCCCGGTGACAGCGGCCTGTTGCGGACTGGCAAAGCGCACACTCTTACCGCGCAACCAGATGGTCCCGGTATCCGGACGGATGACACCCGACAACAGCCGGACAAGCGTACTTTTGCCGGCTCCATTCGCTCCCAACAGGGCGTGAACCTCGCCGGGGTAGCAGCGTAAATCGGCCTTTCTTAACGCCTGCGTGGCTCCAAAAGATTTGCCTAAATTTTCGGCGATCAAAATCGGCGCATTCAGATGGCCGTCACTGGTAGCAGTTACCTTGGGATCAGGAACGGATGCCGAAAGAGAAGCGCTCATCTCCGCCTTCCCGGAAAGTCCGTCAGCGGGCCACTTCTTTAACCGGGATTTGAACATCGCAGGAAGGCATACTGAAGTCCGTGATCAGGCTATCGGGCTGTTCCGGAAAATAGTTCATGCCGACCTTCATTTGACCCGTCGTAGTTTCTTCTAAGGGCAGGCTGATCTCCTGTGGGACCTTCGTGCCATTTAATAAATTAATTGCTACCCGAATCGCTGCTGCGGCCATGCCCGGCGGTTGTCCGATGACAAGCGCGGGGACTTTGTTCTCGACCACGAGCCGCATGAATCCGTTATCGCTTTCTCCGGTCATGGGAACCAATGGGCGTTTCAGCTGGAGAAATGCTTGAATAATTCCCGTGCATCCCTCCGTGCCCCAGATTGCATTGATTTCCGGATAGGTGGCTAACGCGTTCGCCGTCACTTTCTGGTTCGTGCCAACGTCCCAGTCTCCATAGACATCGATGACCTTGATATCAGGGTGCTGTTTGAATACCAACATCGCGCCGTTGGCCTGATCGTTGTCGACCGTGGTCCCGGCAACACCATGCACCATGAGGACGGTGCCCTTGCCTTTGATCTGGTCGGCCAGGAACTCCGCCCAGCGTTTGCCCATGGCTACCTGATCGTTGTTGACGTTAACGACTTTGTTGGTTCCGACAGTATTATCAAAGGCAACAACGGCAATACCTCGCTTCACCGCTTCCTCCAGGACCGAGTCGAGTCCGGTCGGCGAAGCTGCATTAACGACGATGGCATCCGCGCCGGAAAGGATGATCTGGCGAATTTGCGCGATCTGCTGTCCAACATCATTGCCGGCATTGTAAACCTTGTACTCCTTAATATAGGACCGGACCTGTGGCTGTTTGGCGTAGGCGTCTGCCGCCTTCAGCATTTCCGCCCGCCAATTGTTTCCAAAGTAAGAATTGCTAAACGCGATTTTGTAAGGGGCCTTTTTAGCCGGGAAATTGGCCATCGGCGCTTCCGGGGACTTAGGAGGAAAGGCGCGGGCAACACTTGCCGGATCCGTCAATTCGTTATCTGCGGCGCTGGCTGTGCTATTGAGGAGCATCACGGCTTCCAAGGACAACGTAACGAAAGCGATTTGTAAGAGACGAGTGCCGAACAGGGATAGATGCATAGGGGGTTTAGAGATTTAAGGGAAAGAATTGCATCGAAAAGAACAGGCAACAACCAAAAATTGCTCGAAATGATCGTTAAATCGCCACATTTTGATCGATTCACGCATTTAATGCCACGACACAACGAATAGGGCATCAGTCAACAAATCTTGACAAATGGTTGGGCGATCGGGTGAAGAAGGGTGATGCCGAGGGCACGTCCGCATTTGAGTATGCGGGAGCGTTTTACCATCGCGCGATGGATGTCGCGCTCGGCAAAGAAGATTCTTCGACGATCAGATTGAGCTAATTTAGCTGATCCAATCGCTTAAGAGGTGGCCGGAACGCGGACTTGGACCGGCTGCTTTTAGCCAATCCGCCGCGGGATAACCAGCGCGCCAGAATGCGAGCGAGACAATTCTAAAGAGGGGAAAATTTTTTCTTGAAAATTTTTTCTTATGTCTGCAAGCGCTCGTGAACATTGGGAACCCAACTCTTTAGGGCTGCTCCCAGTTAGGCGGCTTTCCCACCGGGTCCATTGAATTTGACGCCAACGATTATAGGTTTCGCCCACATTCTGGTCGATGTTCTTCTTGAACTCTTCTACGCCCTTCTTTTCGCTGCAAAAGTAAAGTTTTCCCTTGTAGACAAAGAACACATTCGGATCGCCGTTTACTAACTTGCCCTTTCTTAGGTTATTGACACAATAGCGCCGTAGGTCGGCGCATATTTGCTGGAGTTCTTGTCGAATTCCTTTTTGTCGGCGGCAGAAGCGAAATAGAATTTCGCCCCTTGATAAACGCTTTGGTTAGACGGTGAACCTTTTAGGTTTTTTGCGATTTTCATCGTTCCTCCGGTTTCAATCATTCTCCTGAGCAGCAGATCTCTCAAGCAGACCTTCAGCCGGGTTACACATGATTTCGGCTTGCTCAAATACGCGACTGCTCGATGGCACGCTCGTTTACTCAAAACGTCTGAGACCGCATGATTCGATCTGAATCGGTCGTTAGCTTGGTTTGTTCTTGTCGCGTCATAAAGGGATCGCCGCTCGGTATCACTGACCGTGGCGGGCCGGGTCTTTCTCGAAGACGTGCACAGACTTCTGCGGGAACTGGAAGATGCTCAAAGAAGAGCAACAGCGGGCAGCAAAAGGAGAGCTGGGGCTGATCCGCATCGGCTTTGTGTCCGCGGCGGCCGTGCACATCATTCCCCGGATCATCCGGTATTATAAGCAGAATTTTCCCGGCGTAGAGTTGAGGATTCGCAACCTTCCTACTGCGCCACAGATTGAAGCGCTTCTGTGCAAAGAGATCGATGTGGGACTTGTGCGCCTTCCGATCACAGCCGCTGAAATTGCTATCACGCCGCTGAGTGAAGAGCCCCTTGTTGTGAACGATATTGTTCGCTTCGGTCGCGTTTTCAAAGTCTTCCTTCAAGCGGAGCCGGAGTTCACGCACCAGCCCGACCAGATCGGAAATTTCTATGTCCGTAACGATGACGGCAAAATGGTACCGCTCGATACGTTGGTAGACGTCGAACAAATTTCCGGGCCCAATTTTCTTTCGCGTTTTAACCTCTATCTCGCCGCGGAGATCATGGGCGCGCCGGCGCCGGGATATAGCTCGGCTCAAGCGCTCAGCGCGATTGAAGAAGTGGCAAAGACCATGCCGCGGGAGTTTGGCTACGAGTGGTCGGGACTGACGCTTCAGCAAAAAAAATCGGAAGGTGAAGCTGGCGTGATCTTCGGCATGGCCATTGTGTTCGTCTTTCTGCTGCTAGCTGCGCAATATGGAAGCTGGGCGCTGCCGTTCGCAGTGCTGCTTTGCACGCCTCTCGTCGTGCTCGGAACATTCATCGGCTTGGTTACGCGGAACTTCGACAACAACGTCTACGCACAGATTGGTCTTGTGATGCTCATCGGTTTGGCCGCGAAAAACGCCATCCTGATAGTCGAGTTTGCCAAGCTCAGGCGCGAAGAGGGCAACTCGCTCGTGGAAGCCGCGCTCGCAGGCGCGAAACTGCGCCTGCGGCCGATCCTGATGACTTCATTCGCGTTCATCCTTGGCTGTGTACCACTGCTGCTTGCAACTGGTTCCGGCGCCGCCTCGCGCGCTGTTATGGGCACCGCGGTTGTGTTTGGTATGACCATTGCGACGCTGGTCGGCATTTTCCTCATCCCGGTCTGCTATGTCTTCGTTCAACGCCTTGCTGAGCTAGGAAAAAACCCCGCGCCGACAGTTCCTGCGGTCCCACCTGAACCCGTGGCGCACGCGGGCACCAAACCATAGGTATTTCGAACGGAATTCAGGTGTTCGAGCGGAAGGACGACGATTGCGGCGCGCGGGATCGATGTCATCGGTAGCCGGCGCGATGTCATGGAGCAGCCGCTGCGCTTCCAAACCGTTAAGCTCCGGCATGCAGACATCGATAATCGCGACGGCGATTACATGATTTTTGACGTGTTCTAGGAATGATCGAGCGTCCTCGAAGGGTATCACCTCGAATCCGGCTGAACGGAGGAGACGACGCAGCGCCTTCAACACGGCGGCGTCATCATCCACAACGTAGATGGTCTCGGGTTGGCCAGACACTTGAGGGGCTTTCTTTAATAACTTCCCAAAGACTCCCGGACCGTAGAGGCGCACAACGAGTTCCGACCCTTCCCGGGCTCGTTTTGGAACCAATTGTTCTGTTTGCGAAGAGAATGCCAGCTTCTATCGCGACCGAACATTGGACTTTGGTCTTACCGCTCGGCTAGTACAATACGATCGCTGCCTCCTACGGTTTACAGGTCGGCGTCCAGAAATTCGGATATGCACTCTTCTTTATGACTGATTCATCCCTGGCGTATCTTAAAAAGAGCGGCGGTTAGGAGCTCGGCACGGGTCCCAGCATCTTAGCTGACGCCGGAATGGGATAAGTCACTGACGACAACATCGCTTCAGAAAGACGTTTACGCGTTTTTCTTTGACCAAAAAGGGCTGATGCCCGGACTCGGCTTGCAAGAATCGAAAATTACTAGGATAACACCAC
>WNFQ01003668.1_pt1 | contig 11188 bp, 7 predicted proteins | sample 5400171 | NCBI WGS metagenome assembly WNFQ01 (sample SAMN13153356, study PRJNA577476) | soil metagenome | isolation source: 20 cm soil under Madrone tree | place: USA:California | collected 2016-06-14 | reverse complement strand
CTCGAAGCTTCGCCGAGATGCCGCTCCGCTTCTTCCATTTAGGGCCGAGACCACTTCTGGCAATCCTGCTCCGAGAGAGGGACGTAGCGGCCGTCCGGCGCCCGCCGTGCCGCCCGGCGGACTTCGCAATGGAGCATGAGAGCCAACAGACCGTGAACCTCTGCTTCCTTGGGCATCAACTCCAGAAGCACTCGTGCAAGCCAGATCGCCTCCTCGACGAGATCGCGTCCGCGTTGGTCCACACCGGCCATGTCATCCCAGCCAATGCCGAAGGCGGCGTAAATCGCTTCCAACACCGCGTCCAGCCGCTGCGGCAATTCACGCTCTTGCGGGATTTCAAACCGAATACCCCCGTCACGGATCTTCGTCTTGGCACGCACCAGGCGTTGCCCCATCGTCGTGGGCGAAATCAAGAATGCGTGGGCAATGCGCGCGGCATCCAGACCGAGAACGGTCTGGAGCATGAGCGGCGTATGCATCGCCGGATCAATTGCCGGATGGGCACACACAAACAGCAGTTTCAATCGTTCATCCGGAAATTCCGGCGACAAAGTCTTGTCCTTGGATTCCTCTCTGAGGAGCGCGAGCGTGGGCTCGCTGGCCTCGGCTACTTGCCGATGACGCAGAAGATCGATAAACGAGCGGCGGGCGGTCGTCAGCAGCCACGCCTCTGGATTTTGTGGCACGCCGTCTCGCGGCCAAGTTTCGAGTGCTGCTACCAGCGCATTACCGAGGGCATCCTCCGCGCTCCCCACGTCGCGCGTGCGCGAGGAAAGGTACGCAACCAGGCGACCGTAGGACTCGCGAGCGACACGTTCGATAGTTCGGTGAGTGCTCTCTTGTTCGCTTCCACTCATCCGATGACTCGACGCTTGTATTCAGGCGAAACGGGTCGGACCTCCACAGCACCGATCGACGCGGCCGGGCATCGCGCTGCCCATTCGAGCGCCGCGTCTAGCGAGGGAAGCTCCAGGATTGTGAATCCCCCCAGTTGCTCCTTGGTATCCGCGAACGGGCCATCCTGTACACGCCGCTTTCCATCCTTCAGTCGTACCGTGGTCCCGGTCTCCGGGGGTTGCAGTGGATTGCCGCCAACGTAGATGTCGGCCTCGACGAGCGCTTTGTGGTACGCCCGCCAAGCACCGAGGTAGGGATTACTGTCGTCCGCATTCCGTGCCGCAAAGGCTTCTGGTGATTCGAAGATCAGCAGGGCGAATTGCATCACCTTTTCTCCTTAGGAACAATTGTGAGCGCGTGTGCGCTCCGAATGTATGACGGATGAGACGCGGCCCATTCGACAGATTTCAGGAAATTTCGAGAAATTTCAAGCGGGCAGAGGCGAATTGTCGCACCCACTCCAACGGGCGGTTATTTTATTGGGGGTTCGAGGCGGAATTGAACGTCCTGAACACCTCGCGCAGAGGTGCGTGACCCTCCGCTGGAAAGTCAGTTAGTGTTTACAAATGGCGGTGGCGATTACTTCGGCATGAGGGATTGGCAAACCGGAGTGATTCCGGGCCAGAAGTCGGGTTCGAGGAGATCATCCGCTGATCTCCCCAAGCCCGTTTCTGGCCAATTAATCTGTCCATTCTGTGGCCTTATTCATCGACAGTCGTTTGTGTTCGTGCTCCGCCCACAAAACAGCGTGTGACCGTCTGACACTTTCCCAGCCGGACAGCGCGTTTCTGAGCGGCACCAGTGTTGAAAGAGGCAAGGAACGGACTACGACGGGACGATATGATTTAATGGGCGGGCGTGGACATTCCGCCTGCCAATATTAATCAAACAGAACCTTCGGGGGCGGAAGACTGCACCGCATCGGTGGCGAAGGGTGCGGCGGTCGAAATGGAGCTCGGGCCGGAGAGCCGACTTCTGCCCGAAATGCTCGGCGAAGAGCTTTGGCAGGCGGCCCGTGCTGAGCTGGTCGAGTTAAGCAAGGCGGAGTTTGCCGAGGCCCTTGAAACGATAGGAGCTAAGGACAATTTCGGTCTCGACCCAGGGAAGCAGGGCAACGAGCGGCAGCGAGAAACGTTCTGGCGGGCTCTGCACCTGGAGGAGCTTGCCATCGCGCGCGGATGCGCGCTGGGGCGCGAGTCCGCGTGGCGGCGCTTTTTTGCGCAATATCGGGAGCAGCTGACCAGAGCCGCGGTGGAGATGACAGGGTCGGTTACGCTGGGCGAGGAGTTGGCGAGCGCGCTTTACTCCGAACTATTCGGGCTGACGGAACGCGAGGGCAAGCGCTGGTCTCCGCTACTTCGATACTCGGGGCGAGGATCGTTGATGGGTTGGCTGCGCGCGATCCTGGCGCAACGGCGCGTGAACCAGTACAGGAAGATCGGCCGGGAAACCGAGCTAGGTGAGATCGAACCAGCGGCGCGAGTCTCCGAGCAGATTGACCTCAAACAATTAGAGGATTTGCGGGCGGCGATCAAGATGACGCTGAGCGCGGCTTCCCCGGAAGAGCGCTTCGTGCTTTCCGCCTACTACCTTGACCAGCATACCCTGCACGAGATAAGCCGCGTGCTTCGAGTTCATGAAGCGACGGTCAGCCGCAAACTGAAGCGCGCGACCGAGCATCTGCGAAAAGAGCTGCTGCGGACTCTTAGGGAACGGGGCCTGAGCCGGCGCGCGGCAGAGGAGGCGCTCGGGATCGATCCCAGGGATGTGGATATCAATCTGCGCAGGTTGCTGCAAGAATCGGAGGGCGGCCCGAACTCTAATAAGGCGGATCTTCATAAGGGCGATCTTCATAAGGAACGACAAGAGTGAACTGGAATTTCCAACTCGGGATACATCCTGACGCTGACCAGCTCAGTGTGTTCGTTGAGGGCGCCGCTACGTCGCGGGAGCACGAGCGGATGCTGGCGCATCTGGCCGAATGCGCGGAGTGCCGGAAGGCGGTGTTTTTCATGCAGCCGCAGGAGGAGAGGCAAGCAGTTGCGCGAGAGCCGGTGAAAGGATGGATCTGGGGGCGGATGTTGCCGGTCGGGCTGCCCGCGGCGGCGCTGGCGTGTGGACTGGCTGCGGTCATGGTCCATATTTGGAACCGTGACAGCGCTCTTCGGAACCCGCAGCAGGTTGCAAGTTTACGAAAATCTGAGGTTCATCTTCCGCCAACGACGGTCGCGCCTAGCACCGATTCAGAGACGGTTCAGCGATTTGGAACAGCCAGAGGCGCTGCGCCGGCGAGCAATCTTTCAGAGCACGCGAACTTGAGTTTGCCTAAATCCTTGAATATGCCTGAATCGAGCGGGCAAGCGGCGCCAAAAGTTGCTGCTCCCGAGACAACTGCCGCTGGACTTTCTGCCAACGCTCCGGTTGGGCGTGCGGGGGGATCCGCGGGCGGTGTGATTGGGGGAATCTCGCCCGAATTGCCATTGAATGGTCGGAATTTCGCGAGGCTGCAGAATTTCGCGAAGCTACAGCAAATCCCGGCACCCTCAGGCGCACAGGACGCGGCATCACAAAATGACCTAGCCAAGAAGAAAGACCTGGGTGGATTGATGATTGAGCAAGCGAGCGGGCAAGATAAAGCGCTCGCCGGAGTTTCCGGCCGCATCACGGATCGAACGGGCGCTGCCATTTCGGGGGCGAGCGTATCTGTGCGCGATGCGATTGGCAACACGCGACAGACAACAACGAGCGCAGATGGCAGCTTCAATCTGACAGGACTGCCGGCTGGACGGTACGAGCTAACAGCGACGGCGATTGGGTTCAAGACAACCGAACAATCGATCGAGTTGAATCCGAGCCAGCTTGCGATGATGGAGCCGGTGCTTGATGTAGGGACGGTATCAGAAACGGTGGAGGTAGCGAGCGCCGCGGCGCAGCTCCAAACTGAATCGGCCAACGTGGGCCAGGTCATTACAGGCCAGGTCGTTGCAGAAATACCCGGAGTGGGGCGGGATGTAGGGGTACCGTCCGGCCTGCCAGTTACGGCGACTGTATCGCACGGCAAGCGGTTTATTTCTCTCGATAACGCGGGCAATCTCTTCCTGAGCCGGAATGGGGGCAAGAAGTGGAAGAAGATCAATGCGCAATGGGCGGGGAAGGCAGTCCGCATCGAGTTGACGCCAGCCTACTCGAGTGAGGCTCCAGCAAAACCTAAGAACGAGACCTTGGGGAAGGCGAGCGAGGCGGCAGTATTCCTGCTAACCACGGATTCCGGCACGGTTTGGACCAGTAAAGACGGGGCGCACTGGCGCCAGCAGTAACTTTTTAAACTCTCCTCAGATAAGACTCCGCAAAAAATATTCTGCAAAACTGCCGATCAGGCGCGAACTCCGATTGAACGAACGAAGCGCGGCGCGCCCTCCGGTTCTTGACGCAAAGGGGGGACGCGTGATGCCTCGGCTGCTTCAGGCTTTCGCAGTGTTGGCACTCTAGAAGTGTCTCGGAGGATTCCATGGTTTATGGCAAATGGCACCGGACGGCGATCAGATTCACGCTTGTGCTTGTCGCTGCATCTCTTACCATGCTCGGATTCGTTTTCCAGCAGCCGTTTCAGGCAGCGTCTCATGTTTCCTCCCCGGTTGCGACTTATTCGCAAGGCCTGTTGCGACTGACCATTCCTTACGAAGCGTTACATGCTGGAACGGGGCGATTCACGGTGGAGGTCCTGGATCCAGAAGATCAGGCCATCGGGCACACCCAGCAGCAAGTAAAAATCACGGCCCGAAACGGGCAGTTGCAGAGTGAGGTAGGACTGGAAAAGAGTCTGGCCATTGACGATCTAGTGTGGCATCGAGTTCGGTACCGTTTCGAATATGACGACGCGTCAAAGCCTGATCTCCAAGGGACGGAATCGATCTCCCAGATCCTGAGCCGGCCGGTGATTCATATTTTGGGGCAACAGTCTTATATCGCCGGAGGTCAGGCGGCTGTGCGCGTGATTGTTACAGACACCAAGGATGAGGCGATATCCGGACGCGGTTCGGTTCAGATCGAATTGCTGGACGCGGACGACAAACCGGCGGATGGCAAACCGCGCGTCCTTTTCTCGGGTCGCTTGAATCGGAATGGAACTACGGAAGCGCAGTTTCGCTTTCCTGCCGGTGTGATTGGGAGTTACCGGCTGCGCTATGTTGCCGACACGCCGATCGGGTCGACGGAATTTACACAGGACGTACACCTGGAGGATAAGGTTTCCATTCTGCTTACTACGGAGAAGCCACTCTACCAGCCGGGGCAGATGATTCATGCGCGGGCGCTCGCGCTTGACCGCTCGGAGCATCAGGCAGCGGCGAAGCGCGCGCTCACGTTTGAAGTGGAAGATTCTCGCGGTAACAAAGTCTTCAAGAAAGCGACTGCGACCGACCAGTTCGGAGTGGCATCGGCTGAATTTGGCTTGGCGGACGAGGTCAACCTGGGAACGTATCATCTGCGCGCGTTGATGGGGGAGGCCGATGCGCCCAGCAATACGGCTGAGATCGCGCTTAATGTGGAGCGATATGTTCTGCCGAAATTCAAGGTTGCCGTTGAATTTGCGGACGAGAAAGATGGCAAGAAACAGAAGCGCGGTTATCAACCGGGCGATCATGTTACGGGCACGGTGCGCGCCAACTACTTTTTCGGAAAGCCGGTGGACCACGCCGAACTCAGCATGAAGGCTTCGGCAATGGATGTGTCGCTGTTTGAGGCCGCATCAGTCACTGGGAAGACGGATTCCGACGGTTCGTATCATTTCGACCTCACATTGCCGAAATACTTTGCTGGGCGGCCGCTTAACCACGGTGCGGCTCGTGTGTTGATTGAGGCGACGGTGAAAGATTCCGCTGGGCATTCGGAGACTCGCGGGCAGCCGATCACGGTGAGCGATTCGCCGCTGTTGATCACTGCGATTCCCGAGGGCGGCACACTGGTCCCTAATCTGGAGAACGAAGTTTTCATTCTGACTTCCTATCCGGACGGAACTCCGGCGAAGGCTGACGTGACGGTTCGATCCTCATTGAATGAGGATCAACATGCGTCGACCGATGATGGCGGGATTGCCGTAATCGCGATCAGGGCCAAGGGAGGCAAGGAGGCGTTGAAGATTGAAGCCAGGGATCAGGAAGGAAATCAGGCGTCGACCAAAGTGGAATTGGAGGCCCGCGAGGGAGAGGATCAGATTCTTCTACGCACCGAACGTGCCGTCTATCGTACCGGCGAGCGCATTCGACTGAAGGTATTTTCCACTAAGGCGCGCGGGGCGGCGTACGTGGACATTGTGAAGGAAGGCCAAACGGTGCTCACCCGCGACCTCGATCTTGAAAATGGCCAGGCGGAACTGTCGCTTACGGCCACGCCTGAGATGGCGGGGACGGTTGACATGAGCGCGTATCTCTTCGGCAGAGACGCACGTCCGGTAGGCGATCACCGACTGCTGTTTGTGCAGCCGGCCAACGAACTGAAAATCGAGACGGTCGCGGACGCCTCGGTCTACAAACCCGGCGGCGATGCGCGCATCAAGTTTCGCGTGACCAACTCGCATGGCGAAGGCGTCCATGCCGCGCTTGGATTGCAGATTGTCGATGAGGCCGTGTTTGCACTGGCGGAAAAGCAGCCGGGCTTTGCCAAGGTCTTCTTTTATCTGGAGCAGGAGGTAATGAAGCCACGTTATGAAATCCACTCGATCGGCATGCCGGATGTTGTCGAACCGGCCGAGCAGTCGAATGTCGACCAGCGAGACCGGGCTGCGCGCGCGCTATTCTCGGCAACCGAGATCGTGACTCCGAACAAATTTGAGACAACATTCGGCAAGAATGTGCCGATGACGAAGTACGCCGATTACTGGCGCCGCTACCAGCAACAGTTTCAAATGCAGGCCAACCGGTTAGCGAAAGAGCTGAGCGCGGCTTACGAGAAGAATCCAAAGGCCGGCGATCCGACGGACGTTTACGGGAAGCTGGCACAGTCGGGGGATGCGGAGTTTCGTGATCCATGGGGTCACGGTCTCACATTTGAACGGGCGCGCTGGGATGCGTCGAAGAATTATTACTTGATGCGAAGCGCGGGGCCAGACGGCCAATGGAACACGACGGATGATCTGCAGGCTGCTTTGCTTTTTCAGCGCAAATGGATTGCGGGCCCGCCCGATCCGGCGTCAACCAGGATTAACGTCAACATTGAACATGACCGAGGCCCGTTGAATGGCCGGGCGGAGATCGTGGGAACCGTGACCGATCCAACTGGCGCCGTTGTGGCTGGAGCCAATGTCGAGGTGCGCAGCGGCGGCAGCGGGAAGATCCGTTCCGCGACCAGCGACGCGTCTGGTCGATTCAGTTTTTCCGGCCTGCCAGAGGGTGATTACGTAATCCAGGTAACGCAGCAGGGATTCAAGACGGCGGCTGTGGCACTCACGCTCGAGGTGCGCGACAGGGCCGTGCTCTCCGCCGTGTTGTCGGTAGGTTCAGTCAATGAAGCGGTTGAGGTTAGTGCGGGGGCGGTGCAGGTTGAAACCATGAATGCGGAGGTTGCGGGTGTACCCGGCGGCGCAGCTGGAGGCGTGATTGGCGGTTTGATTACGGGGCAGCGGGTTGCAAACCTCCCACTCAATGGGCGCAACTTTGATCGGCTTGAACATTTTGCCGCTTTGAAAAAAGACCATAACAGCGCAGTTCTCGCCAAGGAGAGCACCGGACCGCCCGCCGCGCATGTGCGTTCTTATTTTCCTGAAGCGCTCTACATCAACCCCGAAATCATAACTGACAAGGATGGACGCGCCAACATCGAGATTCCGATGGCCGACTCCATTACGACGTGGCGCATGGCGATGATTGCCTCCACGCAACAGGGAGCGCTCGGCACGTCAACTTCGAGCCTGAAGGTTTTTCAGGATTTCTTCGTCGATCTCGATCTGCCAGTCACGCTGACGCAGGGTGACCGCGTTTCGATTCCGGTGGCTATCTACAACTACTCGGATTCTCGCGGCGATGTGAACCTGAAACTTCAATCCGACGATTGGTTTTCGCTGGTCGACGACTCCGGTGAGAAATCTGTCGGGGTCGATTCGGCTCGGGTCGGCAGTTCGCAGTTCACGCTGGAAGCCCGGCGCATCGGGAAGTTCCAACTGACGCTCGCAGCGCACATGCAAGGCGGTTCGAATCGCGCCGACAACGGTCGCGCCGACATCGTGGTTCGAGAAATCGAAGTCATTCCCAATGGCCGAGAACAAAGCCTCGTCTTTAACGGCCGCCTGGAAAACACAGTGCAACACGAACTCGCTTTTCCAGCGACCTCCATTCCTGAAGCAAGCAAGATTTTTGTGCGGCTTTATCCCGGTCCGATGAGCCAGGTTGTGGAAGGGATGGACGCCATTCTGCGCATGCCGGGTGGGTGCTTCGAACAAACCTCGTCGAGCACTTATCCAAATGTGCTGGCGCTTGATTATATGAAGCGCTCGAAAAAGCTAACTCCCGAGGTACACGCAAAAGCTGAAGGCTTCATCGCAAATGGTTATCAGCGTCTTCTCACCTTCGAAGTTCCAGGAGGTGGCTTCTCGTGGTTCGGTAATGCGCCGGCCAACAAGATTCTGACCGCCTACGGCCTGATGGAGTTCTATGACATGTCGAGAGTCCACGACGTGGATCCGAAGCTCATCTCGCGAACCCAGCAGTGGCTGGCGAGCCAGCAACTGGAAGACGGGAGTTGGAAGCCGGATACGCAATTTATCAATGAAGGGGCAACCAATCGCTACAACTCCGATGTGCTACGGATTACTGCTTACCTGGCCTGGGCGCTCAGAGACACTGGCTACCAAGGGCCGGCGGTTGAAAAGGCGAAACAGTTTATCGAAAAACACATGACCGCCAAGATAGATCCCTACACGCTGGCCGTCGTCGCCAACTTTGCTACCGACTACAAAGAAGACCGCGAATTTACGCGGCAGGCGATTCAAATGCTTCTCGATGCGCGCACCGAGAAAGACGAGCAGGTTTGGTGGAGTGCGGAAGAGACGAGCGTCTATGCCACCGGGCCGAGCGCCGTGGTGGAGACGACGGGCCTCGCGGTGCAGGCGCTGCTTCAGTCGGGTGAGGCATCGGGAACGGCGCGCAAGGCTCTCACTTACATCGCGTCGAAAAAAGATGCTTACGGAACCTGGGGAACCACACAGGCTACAATCATGGCGCTTCGTGCTCTGCTTACTGCCACGGAAAAAGGTGCAGCCGATGTACGCGGCACAGTGGTGGTGCTGCTGAACGGCAAGCCCGCGGAAAAACTCGAACTGACGCCAGAGAACAACGATCTACTCCATCAATTCGTGTTCAAGAACGTCAGTACAGACGGCGTCTCAACGGTTGGTCTGCACTTCGAGGGGAAGGGCGGTCTCGCCTATCAGATCGTGGGAAGCTATTACCTGCCATGGGATGAAAAAGCGGCGGGCGAGCCGCTTTCCATCGACGTCGCCTATGACCGCACACGCCTCGCGCAGGACGATATTGCGACGGCAAGCGCCACAGTCAGAAACAACTTGCCGAAGTCGGCCAACATGGTGATGGTCGATCTCGGCATTCCTCCCGGTTTTGACTTGCTCAGCGAGGATTTGCAGGATTACCAGGAGAAGAGCGCCCACCACAAGGGCGGTCATCTATCGAAATTCAGCTTTACGGCGACGCAAGCGCTTCTCTACTTCGACTCGTTTTCTCCCGGAGAACTGGTCACATTGAAGTATCGTCTGCGGGCCAAGTATCCCATTCGGGCTCGAACCTTCAAGTCGCAAGTTTACGAATACTACGATCCCGAAATAGCTTCCGTTGCGCGGCCAGTGCAGTTGGAGGTGCGCAAGCGGTAGCGCAGAAACTGGACCCGGGACGGACCTTACAGCAATGCTGGCCACAAGTCGGCTTCGGGGAAACGTGCTGCTGCCGATTACGAAAGTCTTGCTGAGCACCGCGAGCCAGAATGACCAATTGTGGATTCCTAGGTTTGGGGAGTGCCTATAGCTCGAACGAACCCTGAACTACTGGACATTCAATGGATCAGTGCGGCGTAGCTCGTTCAGCCGCTTTGCCTTCTCAGTCGTCAACAAGTTGATTTCGTCGAAGTGCCACGGGCGGAAATCCTGAGTGTCAACGCCGACGTCCATGGAAAGGGAAGCAGGTGTGTCAGGGAGGTTCCCATGAGAATGTCCGTACAGGTGCCACGCTCCATGATGTGACCGCTTCCAGACGCGCATAGCATAGTGACAGAGCACGATCGGTTGGCCATGTATGGAGATTTCCGCAAGGTTGTTGAGCCAAGAAAACTCTTCAGTCAACTTGCGAGCTTCTTCGTCGTGATTGCCAGCGAGCGCAAAGATCTTCCTGCAACGAATCTGCTTGCGGTGCTCCAGAGCCCTCGCCTTGCTCCCGATGCAGAAATCCCCAAGGAAATAGAGGATGTCATTGGCTTTAGCGGAAGCGTTGAGACGTTCCAGGATCGTTTGATCCATTTCCTCGACGCTTCGAAACGGTCGATTACAGTAGCGGATTATGTTGCTATGCCCGAAATGAAAATCCGCCGTGAACCATATGTTCGGCATGTCTCTTGTGAACTCCCTGGCGACCTAGCCCCGTCTCAATGATGCTTTGCGTTCCGCTGCGGAACGACTTGCTGCGCAGGAGCTCCCGGCATTGGCATCTGTTGTGACTGAGCGGCACTTGACGCTTCCGGCGTTCCTTGTCGCACGTTGGCAAACCACGTACCCAGCGCGAATCCCAATGCTAGAGCAGCAGAGGAAACGACAGGCAGCCAAATGGCCCAGACCTGCTTTTCCAGCCTAACAAGGAAATCGTCCATCTGTTGCGCCCTAGTAGTCATGCTTCGCAGGAGCGAATCATGGCGCTTCTAATCCTCGCAATCACTCCGATGTCGGGGTGAGCTACTTCTCGCAGCACATTCACAAGTTGCTCTTGAACGGAGCTCATTTCAGAACAAGACTGATCAAGCGCTCTGGCGGTATCCGGCAGACCGGACTGCTGGAAACACTGTCGCAGACTCTCGCCCAGCAGCTTCGCAATTCGAGGCGGGTCCAACCCTGTTTCCAATTCCTTCGGCAGCTGAATAAGGCGTGATTCAAGCTTCGTTCGGCGGGAGCCTGTGTGATTGAACGATGTTCTCCTTGGTCTGTGCCCTTCCCTCCCCAGCCTCCGCGGAAGCTTGCGCTTCTCTGTTCCACTGGTTCACAGGTACTACGGCCCAGTCCGACTTCTCTAGTACGTGCATGTCC
>WNFQ01003666.1_pt1 | contig 11191 bp, 21 predicted proteins | sample 5400171 | NCBI WGS metagenome assembly WNFQ01 (sample SAMN13153356, study PRJNA577476) | soil metagenome | isolation source: 20 cm soil under Madrone tree | place: USA:California | collected 2016-06-14 | reverse complement strand
AGATTATCGATGCCGGTCGCCACCACCGAGACGCGGACGATACCTTCCAGGCTTTCATCGAAAGACGCGCCGACGATGATGTTGGCGTCCTGGTCGGCCTCTTCGCGAATGCGGGTAGCAGCTTCGTCGACCTCGAATAACGTCAGGTCCTTGCCGCCGGTGATGGAAATGATGAGGCCACTGGCGCGCTTGATCGAGGGGTTTTCGATCAATGGATTGGAAATCGCGGCTACAGCGGCGGCGAGCACGCGCTTCTCGCCAGAAGCCTCGCCCCTGCCCATCATGGCCTTGCCCTTCTCGCGCATTACGGCGAGAACGTCAGCAAAATCGAGATTGATCAGACCTTCCTTGACTATGAGATCGCTGATGCAGGCCACACCCGAAAAAAGCACCTGATCAGCCAGGGCGAAGGCATCGGCGAACGTGGTCTTCTCGTTGGCCACCCGAAACAGGTTCTGGTTGGGGATGATCAGCAGGGTATCCACCACCTTCAGCAGTTCCGCGATGCCGGCTTCGGCAAAGCGCATGCGGCGCTGGCCCTCGAAGTGGAATGGCTTGGTGACGACACCGATGGTGAGTATGCCAAGCTCACGTGCGGTCTTGGCGATAATGGGCGCTGCGCCGGTGCCGGTACCACCGCCCATGCCGGCAGTCACGAACACCATGTGTGCGCCGGTCAAATGATTGCGGATCGCATTGATTGCCTCTTCGGCGGCGGCGCGCCCCACTTCGGGCTGCGATCCGGCGCCAAGGCCTTCGGTCACCTGAGTGCCCAACTGAATGAGGCGCTTGGCCTTCGACATGGTAAGCGCCTGTGCATCGGTATTGGCGACGATGAAGTCGACGCCTTGCAGCCCGGCCGCGATCATGTTGTTGACGGCATTGCCGCCGGCGCCGCCGACCCCAAATACGATAATGCGCGCCTTCATCTCGCGAATATCGGTGATGTTGGTCATTTTTGCCTCACGGTTGCTCCGGCAGGAAGAGGACACGGATTTGCTACCTACATGCCTTGCGGTCTGCTTCCACTATGGTCGCGGCTAGATGTCCCAGTCGGCGTGCAGCTCGTCCATGGATGTCGATCGAGCCGTCAGCTCGGCCAGCAGTCCGTAGAGCCGAAACCTCACCTTCAAGCCGTGCCGCCGCCTCCTTGGCTGCCATAGTCTCGGCGCTCGCCTGTAACAGCTCAGCCGTCAGGCGCTCGGCGCGCTCACATTCACGCTCGAAATCTGCTCTGTGATCGGCTGCCGTTGCTTCGAGCCGCGCGATCTCCGCCTTCAATGCCTCGATCTTTGCCGCTAGTAGCGTGATGTTGCCTGCCTGGTGGCCACCCGGCGGCCGGGGCGTATGCCGTATCTCAGCGAGATCAACGCTCACCAGAGCTTTGCCATCATCCGAAAGTGAGCGCGGCGACTGGAGTCGCCTGGCAAGCGAACGAGCGGCCTCTGGCGAGATTTTCAGACGGGCACCAAGGGCGGCATATGTCAGCGTCTCAACGGACATCGGCTGTTCTCCTAGAACGAACCGGGCGGTATCGGCTGATGATGACCGGGCGATGACCGCAGGCTAGGCTGCGTTGGTTAATGGACTGATAACGGGCGAGCGGCGACGTGCCACCTGAGTGAGGGATGCGTCAGACCATCTGACTTGGCGGCGGGAGGCGCCGGCATCGTGGGGCTTGCTCCCAGCCGATCTGTAGCTCTACGCCAACCGGTCGGCAAAGGATTGTCCGTTCTCGCCAGAGGTGGCGCGGAGCACAAATGTCCGACCCGCGCTTGTCGGTGTTGCATGAAGTCAATAGTGCCGCCTCGAAATTGGAAGTCGAAAGGAAATCCTTTTGACTGGAGTAACGGAGCAACGAATCCTATCCAGGTCCGTTACTATTGCGGCGGGAAATCTGCCTAAAGTGCTCATTAAAGCACACCCGCCGCCAACGGCCCCGCCCTTTGCAGCCGCCAAGACGGGGTCGTTTGGTACGGAATAGACCCCCAAACGCACAACGCCGCCTGAGCGAAATATGATCGCCCGGCGACGCTGCGTAGTAGATCCGGTTAAAGACCTATAGAAAATCCCGCAGGCGGGCGAGTTCAATGATCTGCTTCGCTGACAGGACTGCCGTGACCAATTCACCTTGGGGAGCGGTGTGAATCTCATACAGGTGTTGCTGAGAAATGGGCTTGGACGTGAACTGCCTCATGCATTCGTCAAGTGTGCCCTCAGCAACGGAGTAGGGACTGGCGCTGCTGATGCGCTCCTTATTCAGTGAAGGCCATTTCCGTAGAACAGCCGGAGCACCAAAATTGATGTGAGCGCCAGTATCCGGCACCGCTCCGCCCTCCTGCCTGAGCACGGCGCCCGCTCTTGGGTGATGCGGCATGGCGGGTGCCGTGCCGGGCCACGGACCAGCGCGGCTAACGTGGCCCGATTATATCAAAGCGGCTGCCGGACGGATTGTTCCCAGGTGATCGCCCAAGCCCTCATTCCTCAAACGGCAGGTGCGCCTGATCTTCCGTCCAGTCGATGACTTCGAAAAACATCCCGCGCTTGATCATTTCGGCCTCGAGGTCGGCGGCGTGCTGTTTCCAATCGGGGGTCTCGCGGACGCGAAATCTGGTTTCCTCGCCTTGCGCCTTGATCACATCGTCGGCCGCCAGCGCACCGCGCACGCCCTCGTACATCATGGTGAGGCTGGCGTTCGTGAACGCCTGGTAATTCATCGGAAATTCCCCTTGCGAAAAAGCCGCCCCTGATCACCAGCGACGGCTTTCCGACTCAATGACCACCAGAAGGTCACGCAGATGATGCGCCAGAACGGTTAATTCGTGGTTAGAAGAGGCGGGGGAGCGCATGCTGCCGGGTATGAAGCACCGGACTTCAGTGTGCGTCAGCCCAGCGACAGATCAGTCCGTGGAGCGGCCCCAAGCAGATCGGTCGTAGTGTTCCCAAACAAATGCTCAAGCACAGGAAGGAAAGGAGCGGCGGTGAAGTGGGCGGTGTTCGGATAGGGGATTGGCAGTGGACCTGCAGGAGGACTGGGTGGAGGGAGTTCATTCAAAATCGGGACGCTAGCGTGGGCTATGCTCGGCGGGAAACCGACTGCTGCCATGACTCTCACCTCTCCGAATACAAACTAAGGAATGGGGCAATCGTAGTTCGAAAAGCCACGAACGGGCAAGCGCGCGCCTACTTCCCCATGAAGAGGCCGCCAACTGAGGCGGCCTTACTGCGATCAGATACTTATAAAGTAGAGATCGTCGATTTCCTTTTTCGCGATCACCACGCAGGTATTTCCGCGCAACTGGGGGCGGGCCGTAGACAAGTCCCGCGCCAACCTTTGCGCGGCTCGGAAGGCTTCGAGATCGCCGGCATACAGCAGCCCGGCCGGATCGCTGGTGTTCTGAGCGCCTTGAAGGTTGAAGAAAAAACGCCTCATGGCTCTTGTCACTAGCTACTGGCAGGGCGCTCAACGCCGGGCGCTACGGGCGTCAGATCGGGCCAGCTGGATTCGTCAACCTCGTTTTTGAGATCGGCGGCCATCTTGATTAGCGCCGCCGCAACCTTCGGGTCAGTTGTTGATTTTGCCAGCTTGAGAAGGGTCGCGGCTTGCCGCGCGAAATAGTTCCTGTCGATCACGAATATTTTCCCCGCCGTATACGCAAACCACTACGCGCAGGTCGGGGATTAGTTCCGGTGGGTTCCAATGAACTATCGGGCCGGTCGTTGGTAGATTCTGTGCCGGCTATGGCTTCTGTTTGACTGGCAGGGCAATTGGAAGTGGCCGGCAGGGGCCGCCTGCTTTCCAAGTTACAGGCGGCCCCACCCAAGAACTAAGGGGTCAATACTAAAACTCATCAATACTAAAACTCAAAATGGAGCTTGGAACTTTTTCCGCGCTAGCGGCTTGGGTTAACCCGTATTGGGTTTTCCCAATGCCGAGGGAGGCACCGATAGGTCCACCCCCCAAGTCACCTGTCGGGAGTCTGAACAGGAGCGGCCTCAGTGCAACTTGCCCACCCGCGCTGGGGCCGTTTCTCTTTTATGTTGCGATTCATTACGAACACATCGGTGCCCGATGGCATGCGGGAGGATGTGCATGGCGCCACGCTTCCTCACCATCCTAACCCGGCCGCAACCTGCCGAAAGATCCAGCGGGCTGCGAGCCTGAGCCGTCGACATCAACGAAAAGACGATCGCCGATCGCGAGCTCGCGCATGTCGATAGCCGTGTCGCCAATGTGAAGCTGTTCGCAAAACGCCGCCTGAGCGGAGTATGATCCCTCGGAGGATTTACACCGCAGGCCTAAAGCAGATTCACCATCACCAATACCCCCAGGGCGAAACGCCGGGGCCGAAGCCCACGAAGAACGGGAGTGCGTAATACGGATAAGGCCGATAGTAATAGGGATAAGGCCGAACATAGGTTGGCCGGGCAAGATCGTCAGGCCGGGAGTAGCCGTAGTGATAGCGGCGGCGCGCGCTGAAGTCTGTAACTGTCGACGCGTCAATTGCCTGTACGCCGGCCTTTGGCGAGGCCGCGGTGGCCGGACCAATTGCCGCCAGTCCGGAAAGCGTCAAGCCTCCCGCAACGACCGCTGCTCCGATCAATGTCTTCATCGCAAGCTCCTCTCCTCATGTTTCCTCAGCGCACTGACAACGCACGGCAGGCGCCCAGGTTTCATGCTACATCACGGTGCGTTAGGAGAATAGCGCGCCCTGATCCACTTTCCGCATGTAACAGCGGCTCAAGCGGCCGACGGGATTCGACGCTGAAATGAAGTGCGCTCTTTGCGAGGACTGCGGTTGAGTGTGAGAGAGTCACCCTAACCGACCGTGGAAAGGCGAGCACGCCTGCACCTGCGACGGTGCCGGAGCCCCGCGTCCCCGGTGCATCCCGATTGACGATGATATGCCACCTCGGATGCCGAAAGGCTCAAAAATACTGATCTAAAGTTCAGGGTGCGTTGACCGCCGGCATGGGGGCGGTAGCTCGCAACGCGAAGTGAGGCTGCTGCTGCCCCCGCATGACCAGGAGCGCCGCGAAGGTAACGAATAGGATTGCGAGTCCGCGCATCGCTAGAAAATACCACGGAAGCGAGGTCGCCAATGTGAAGCGGTTCACTCGAAGAGGTAGCCCCCTGCAAGCTGGGATACCTAAATGGGTGTCTTGGAAATAAGGGTTAATGGATTGTATTGTTTGCCTGTGTTTCTGGGCCCCCAGACACAGCCTCCACGGCCCCAGCGTGCCCCCTCGCGCTGGGGCCATTTCTTTTTGGGGGCGATTGCCTGCCCGCCCCCACTGCGCTTCAATGGCGGATGGCCATTTCAACGAACAGAGAAAAAACGCTCGAAGAATGCAAGCGCCACATTGACGAGTGTGCGGCACTGCTGGAGAGAACTTCTATTCCGGAGTATCGCGAAGCCATAATTGCCATGGGCAAAGCATGGATGAAAATCGCGGAGCAAGCGAAGCGAGCCGTTGACTAGCGCCACAGGATTTTGCTCGTCGTGCCATCCGGAATCCGGGACAAGCGGAAGCGGCCCGCAAGTACTTAATAGACGCGACGCGGCCGCCGATAATGTGGTCCCGCGGGCACTTACGCGCTTGCGAAATATGGATTGATGACGCACTGTGCCGCGCGCCCGGATGCCGACGCGTTGCACTGAGGCAGCGACGTGTAGCGGCATTCGTAATAGTTGGCTCCCCGGCCGTACACGTGCAGGCAAACCGGATAAGCCGGATCGTACGTCTGGGCCCGAGCCGGCGCCGCCGTCAAAACCATCGCGGTCGTCAAAATCGCCAAAGCCGGAATGCGCATTAGAGCCTCCGTTCAGATAGCGAGCAGACGGGCAAGGTTGTTCGAAGTCAATTCACGTTCGCGCGTTGGCACTCGCGCCTGTCGCACCGCCACCGCGCGGAGTGCCTGTCCGAAACCAAAAGCACAACGGCGGCACTGCGTATTAGAGCGGGGCCTCAAATCCCCAGCACGTTATTGGGGGCGGCGGAAACTGGCGAGGGATCGAACTTGCGACCCTGACAAATCACGGGACGATGAAACTGCGCTCGGCAGTAGTGAGAGCGATGATATTGTCTGCCAAGGAGCGTAAGCGCGCGACAATCGTCCGAGACGGCAAACCAGCGATGCTGAATTTCAAGCAGATCAGTAACCTCGGGGCAAAGTGGGACGAACGGCGCGGATCGAGCACGCGCGGGAATCGTTCTCAGGAACGACAACGAAAGCAAAGACGCATTCGATCTCGTGGGAATAGGCGGAAAAGCCGCTCGATAACCCGCTGACGATTGATGCCCCGCGATCCATGATGCTGTGAGGGCCCAGCCGCCGGACGAGACCAAGACGTGGCCCTCGCCATTGAGCGAATTGAGAAAGGTCACGGGCTGCGCGGGTGAAATGAAAAATCCCGCCGGGGTAAACGTGCACGGTTTTCGAAAAAAGCCTCGAAAAAAACCTAGGCCTTAATGCGGGATTAACCGGCAAGCCGCCATGATCTAGAGCGACCCGACGTGCAACGTTTTCCGACGACACACGTCAGGTCCCGGCCAAGCCACCAGCGCAACCCGTCGGCCTAGCCGAATCAAAATGTAAGCGAACTTCGTGGCAAAAACCCGCCTGTACTCATCTGTGCACGGGTTGGATTTGTTCGTCAGGCCGTCTTTACGCTCTCGCGCCTGGCCAGATCAGGTGCTTTGGCTGTATGCACTTCCACCAGTGGCTCTCCACCGCCCACTCGGGAGCGCTGTCCTCACCCAGCGATTTGCCAAGCCCCCGCGGGGCGGCTTTCGCGCGAGTGTATAGCGGGGAAATCAGCCGGCTCTTTCTCGCGCCCCCGTCTTTCTAGTCGTATCGTGCCCCCGATGATTCCCACCTAGGGAGCACGTGCGATGGGAAATAGCGCGCCTGCAAACAGCACGGAGATCCCCGAGCGGCTGAAGGGGAAGATATTGACTGCGGCCGAATGCCTGGAAATCGCCGACCGCAAAATGGGAGAGGCCGTAGGCGACCGCAGACATGGCAAAGAGCTTAGATCGACGGCTCAGGCTTGGCTGGTTCTCGCCGAGAGGATTGCACGGGTCGAGGCGATTGAAGCGCTAAAGGCGAAGGAGAGATGACCGACGAAGACGAAAGCACCGACCCCAGCATCATCGCCGCAGAGCGCGCGATTTTTAAATTTCTTGGAGGCCGCGAGGCAAACGACGCCACCCGGGAAGACCGCGGAGCGTCCACCGTCAACCAATTAGCGCAGCATCCGGCACCCGCAAATCCTGTCAAACAAACGAAGACCGTCGAAGAATTGGCGGCAATGATCCACCAAGACTTGAGCCAACTCGAGGACTGTCCGAAGCAGGGCGTCAAGGTGACCGTCTACGGCCTCAAACCCCTGGAATTCTATGCTGACCTTTGGCGTCGACGCCGGCCCCGTTCCCAACAAAACCGATCTGCATAGTTTTTGTGACATTATCACGGAGCGATTAAAGCGGCTGTACGATGTTGGGCGCCCGCACATCGAGGGATGAAGGCAAAGAACCGGTCAATATGACGATCGAAACCACAAACAATTTTGGCTATCGTTTTGAGACGCATCTTAGCGCTCCCTTTCGGCATCACAACGATCAAAGGTGATCGTGTATTGCCCATGAGGCGGACGCTCGAATGTGAAGTGCGGCGCGAATCGGCGGGCTGTTGCGCTGGCTACAAGACAGCTCAAAATTCGCCAGGCTGATGTATCGCTTTGTGGTGCATCCGTGCAATGCCAGGCGACATGGAGCACGCGGTGATTTCGCCCCAGAAGCTCGATGAAGTCGTTGCGTTGGTCAAGACGTACCTCACCGAGGAAGCCGATGCCGGCTTTCCCAGGCTGAGCCTGTGTCCGAGTTCCTACACGATCAAATTCCTCGACTGCTTCGCCACGCTCGGAGCGGCCGATCGTGGCGCGCTGCTGCAGTCCCTCGCGCGCATCCAGGGCGGCCGCTTTTTTATCCATCAGCGGGAGATCATGGAACAGGTCCGCCAGGTGGCGATGAGTGATCCGACCACACCGTCCTACCGGGCAGCCATGCAATCCCCAGTTTACACGATGGGGATGCGGCACATCGGCTTGCGAATGGCGAAAGCAATGTTGAGCGATGCCATGAGTGTGGCGATGATGGCGCAAACGCGGGCAGAGCTGGATTTCACGCCGCGAGACGATTTGCCGGCGGCACTGGTCCCCGATCCCCATTTCGAGCGGATCTTCCCGGCGAAGGCGCCCTTGTTGCGACCGATGATCAACAAAGCCTTCAAGGATATGTTCGCCACGGAGAAGAAGAAGCTTCCCGGCGGTGAGACCGTCTATCCGCCATAAGAGAGATGATTTCCGCCATAGCATCGGCTTTAGACCCCGGATACATCATAAAAGAGCATTATTTGAACCCGCACGACATGGTTGCAATTTTGCAAATCGGGCGCGATTGAGCTTCAATGAAACGGATTTTCTGCAGAACGAACCCAATCGCATTTTATATTGTTTTACAAAGGCATAGCCCTAGACCCTAGAGGGCCTCGCCAACCGGATAAAGGGATGCGCCTCGCCAATCTCACCTACGAGGACTGGCTCGAACACGCCTTCGGCCATGAGGTGCGTATACAGCAGGCCGCCTGGTTCTTTGACCACGATTGCGATTGGTGGGATCCGGAACCGGCCGTGGTGGTACCTTACCTTACGAAATTGTTTGAGCATCCCGAGCCGGCGCTGCGCTGGTATTCGGATAGCCAGATCGCGCAAGGGCTGACCTATCTGGTCAGCACCAATGCCACCGGCGACAACGGGTGGCTCTACTCAACTGAGGTGCCGATCGTGGACCGTGTTCGCTGCGTCGAAGCGGTGGCATCATTGTTCGCGCAACTTTTCGTGCCACGCTGCACCCCGCATCTGTCGCATCTGAGCGAAACCGAAGCGGGGTCACTCAATGGCGTTTGCCATATGTGGTGGGACGGATTTCCGTGCCTAGCGCTAGCCGGCGATCCGAATTTGCCCAAGATGCAGGAAACCGCGCTGCGAACGATGGCGCGCATCCTTGGCTTCAATTCGCTCGCCTGTCAGGAGAGCGCCTTGCACGGGCTCGGGCATTGGCAGCGGGGCCATGATCGTCAGGTGAGCGCAATTATCGACGGCTTCCTCGAAGCCAACCCGGACCTCGACACGCGCCTTGTCAGTTACGCAAACGCGGCCCGCTGTGGCTGCGTGCTTTAGGACCAGGATACGCTCCATTCGCACCTTAGAGGACGCCCGGCGCATCCTTGGGCAATGCATTGAACCCGAACCGCGTGACGGCACGCGAAGAGATGAACGTGCCGGCCATTCTCGATTTCACGAGCTTGCGCGTATAGAGTGGCCGTAGTCCTCAAGCCTGAGCGAACTTTCATGACCGCACAATCGAACCGAAGCCTTTCGCCGCGAATCGTATTGGCGCTCATAGCTATTGCCGCAGCTGCGACAATTGGCGTCCTCGCATCCATTCCCATGAAACAGAACCGGATTACGGCGGCTCCGGACGCGACTTCCCTTGCGATCCGTGACCTGCAGGCGTCGCAACAACAGGTCATCGACCAGCTGAAAGCCCTTCAAGAAAAGGTCTCATCCGACCGTGCCGGCGTGAAGCGACTATCCGACGAGGTCACCGCGCTAAACGCCAAACTGGACGCCCTCCAGCAATCTTTCGCCAGTGCTCACCAGCAGACTTCTCCCCCCTCGGCACCCCCGCCAGCACCCACCGGGCAGAAACGCGGCGCTCGATAGCTCGTGTCTGATGAGTTGTCTCAAAAGCACAACGCCGCCTGAGCGGAGTATGATCGCTCGGCGGCGCCGGTTTAACTACTGGGCCCTCAAATCCCCCAGCAGCATTGTGTCTGCACAGACCATGCCAAGGTCCATGTCTTGAATTGGCACACTACAACTGCGGCGGCCTTATTCGAATAAGACGCCGATCCGTTTCTCCTTCTGCCATACAAGGCGACACGGCCTTCGGCGGCCTCCTGGTCCCAACAGGGTGAAATGCTCTGGGATTCCAATTGGGCTAATGTCGAGCATCGCGCCGGTGTCCGACCAGTTGCGAACAGTGCAGGTGAGCGCGCCGCCACCAAACTCAATTGTTGCGGACTTCAAAACGCGATTCCGGATGACGCTGCGCTTACTCATCGGCTTCCCCGAAAAGAACCCTAGGTCGTCAACAGTTCTCATCTGGTTAATGGCCAAATCAGTTTGGGGGCGATGGGAGGTCTTGCAAAACGACGCGCCAGGTGAACGTATCGCTTGGCCGGCGCGGAACAATCCAGGCTGCTGCCTTCTCTGGTGGGGTTTTACTTAACCCGGGGCGCGGCAACAGATAGCGGACTGCCATCGCATTGGCGCTGCTCTGGTCGAGCACAACGTCGCCGAGTTTCTTGCGGTACTGCGGCAAGGTGGTCAAACTGGAACCGGCCAGTCGACCGGCTCAGTGAAGCGGTTGAGAACGGTCGGGACTGATACAATTGGCGCTCAGAGAGCCCGATTTTCAACCCTCTCGCCGCTCTTTCGCGCATCCGCACCCGGCGATAGTCTTGCACCATCCAGGTTTGATTCTCGACAACCGGCGGAGACACGCAATGGGTGACGAGCGGAAGCGGTCGGGTGACAGACGAACAACCAAGGAAAGACGGTCCGGAAAAGATACGCGCTCGGAAGAAGAAAAGCGATTAACTGGCGAACGCCGATCCCAAGTTGATCGGCGATCCGGCGAGGATAGAAGGGCCAAGCGTAGTGATACTCCAAAGACCAAGTAATGTTCCGGCATGGCCTTAGCCTCCCCGGCTGGGGCCATTTTTCTTTTGCTGGCGCGATTGCCCGGCCCTGCTGCGCTTCAATGGCGCATGCCCCGCGGGCAGTTCCCGATTGTCTTGTAGAAGAGAGGAGGAGAGCAAAATGGCGTTTGATTCCCAACTACGGGATTGTTTTGGGGAAAGCGATCTGATCTTCGCGGGACATCCTCTTGCCGAAGTCAGCGCCTTCAAATGGTTGATCTCTCTAAGTGTCTGTCCGAAGAGTACTTGAATCATATGAATCACCTGTGATTCAACAGTAGTGGCCTGATTCGAGGAGGGGCCACTGATGTGGACGAGCAAGAACCGCGCCCGTTACGACCGCAGCAAGTTGCGATATCC
>WNFQ01010160.1_pt1 | contig 11192 bp, 9 predicted proteins | sample 5400171 | NCBI WGS metagenome assembly WNFQ01 (sample SAMN13153356, study PRJNA577476) | soil metagenome | isolation source: 20 cm soil under Madrone tree | place: USA:California | collected 2016-06-14 | reverse complement strand
TTCGCGGCGCGCGGCAGGCGGACGATTTGACGCTGTTGCTGGTGCGATATCAGGCGACAGCCAAGGCCAAGGACGCACTCTCGGACACGGATGCGCCTTCTGCGTCGAGCGCAGTGGCGTAGCCGGAAGTGCCTTGAATTTTATCCAGAAAAAATTGGGAGGGATCATGCGCAGGCTAATTCTGGTTTGTCTCGCGGCGTTGTTGGCGTGCGGAATGGCGGCGGCTCAAAGCGCGATGAAAGACACCGGCGCGCTGACCGTGATTCGCGCAGGAAGTTTGATTGACGGTACGAGCGATGCGCCGCGAAAGAATCAGCTGATTTTTGTGCGCGGCAAGCACATCGAAAAAGTCGCTGCCGCGAGCGAGGCGATTCCGGCGGACGCGCGTGTGATTGACCTATCGAACGCAACCGTTTTGCCGGGCTTGATTGATTCGCATACGCACATTTTTCTTTGGGGCGAGGATCCCGCCAAGGGCGGCTACGACGCAAATATTCTGAAGGCGGGAATTGCGCTGCGTGCGGCGCGGGCGACGTATGCTTGCCGACGAGCGCTTGAGCAGGGATTTACAACGATTCGAGATTTGGAAACGGAAGGCGCGGGATACGGCGACGTCGAAATCAAGCAAGCAATTGAAGAAGGAACGATTCCCGGACCGCGGATTTTTGCTTCGACGCGCGGAATTTCTTCGACCGGAGGTTACAACCTGGAGGGCTATGCGCCAGAACTGGTGATGCCGAAGGGCGTCCAGATTATTGACGGGCCCGTGGAAGCGCGAAAGGCCGCGCGCGAACAACTCGATCACGGCGCGGATTGGATCAAGGTGTACATGACGCACCGGTCGTGGGTTGGAAAAAATGGCGAGCTGGTTTCGCAGCCAACGCTGACTGTGGAAGAGTTGAAGGCAATCGGGGATGAAGCGCACGGTTGGGGGAAAAAAGTGGCGTGCCATGCGTACAGTGGAATCGGATTGCAGCGAGCACTCGATGGAGGGTGCGATTCGATCGAGCACGGCCTATCGCTGACGGATACGGTGATCGCACAGATGATCAAACAGGGGACCTGGTATTGCCCGACGATTGCGCCGTATTACGGCGATTGGGACGCGGAGAATACGCCGGGCGGAAAGCGCGACCGCAAGCGCGCATCGGAGCACGAAATCTCCGTGCAGAAAGCGGCGAAGGCGGGAGTGAAAACGGTTTTCGGTACGGACATCGGCGGAATTCCGTGGACGGAACCGATGGGCGCGGAATTCGAATACATGGTGAAGTTCGGATTCACACCGATGGGAACGATTCAGGCGGCGACTTCACGCGCGGCGGAAATGCTGGACATGAAAGGAGAAATCGGAGTGATTGCGACCGGCGCGTTCGCGGATATTGTGGCGGTAAGCGGGGATCCGTTGCGCGATATCAGCGAATTAAAGAAAGTGCGCTTTGTGATGCACGACGGCGGGGTCTTCAAGAACGACCTAAACCCGAAATAGGCGCTCAGACGGGCTAGGATTCGACGCGCACACCCTTCCAGAATGCGACGCGGTCGCGAATTTTATTGGCGGCGTCGCTCGGCTCTGGGTAATACCAGGCGGCGTTTTCATTTTTTATGCCGTCGACTTCGACGTGGTAATAATGAGCCGTCCCTTTCCAGGGGCAGATGGTTGTATGTGTACTCGGGCGGAGAAATTCTTTTTTTACAGCTTCGATGGGGAAGTATTGATTCCCTTCCACGACGACGCAGGTGTCGCTGTCTGCGATTAATTTTCCCGACCAGTATGCCTTTGGCATTTGCTTGCTCCTGCTCATGCATTGACATTAGGCGGTTACGCACGAAGTAGAGAATTCTACTGACCTTAGGCAGAATGGCCCATGACTTATTAGAATCCATCCACATCAATACGTTACATAAATCTTCGAAGGGGGAGTCTCGATGGCCGATCAAACTTTTTCAAATCACGGAAGACTTGTACCTGCATTCCATTTTTTCGCCTTGCCGGTATTCGGACTGAATTTCTTCTGGTCGTGTTACCGCGTCTGGAGTTCGCATTTCTCAGGGGACAGCATTGTGAGAGCGCTGGTCGCGGCGGCGCTGATCGCCATCTCTTTATACGCGAGGATATTCTCGCTTTCCGTGCAGGACCGGGTGATCCGGCTGGAAGAGCGGCTGCGGTTTGCGCGGCTGCTGCCGGACGATTTGAAGCCGCGGATTGAAGAGTTCACGATTCCGCAGCTCGTTTCGTTACGGTTTGCGTCCGATGCCGAGCTGCCCGCGCTCGCGCGAAAGGTGTTGAATGACAATCTGCAAAACCGCAAACAGATCAAGCAGATGGTGCAGAACTGGAGAGCAGACTACCTTCGCGCGTAAATCCCCGCGTCATAGAATGCTGCGCACGACTCCGCCGTCGGCGCGAACTGCGGCCCCGTTGATCGTGATGGACTGATTGCCGGCCAGGAAAGCGACGACGGCGGCGACCTCTTCCGTCGTTTCGAAACGCTTGAGCAACGAACTCGGCCGAATATTCTTAAAAAATTGCTTTTCGAATTCAGCCTTGGTAATGCCTTGTTCTTTCGCGAAAGTATCAATGAACTGGCCGGCTCCTTCCGAAGCGGTGGGGCCAACGAGAACAGAGTTCACGGTGACACCGGAACCGGCTACGGATTCCGCGACGCCGCGAGCGATGGCAATTTGTGCGGTCTTGGTCATGCCGTAGTGCACCATTTCCGCGGGAATTTGCTGGCCCGATTCGCTGGAGATGAAGATGACGCGGCCCCAGTTTTTCCTGAGCATTCCTGGCAGATAATGACGCGTGAGGCGGACGCCGCTTAGGACGTTGACCTCGAAGAATCTTTGCCAGTCTTCGTCGGGAATCTCGAGGAACGGCTTCACCTCGAAAATCCCGAGATTGTTTACCAGCACGTCCGCTTGGGGGACCTTCTTAACGAAGGATGTGACGCCTTCTTTTGTGCCGAGATCGGCGGCTACGCCGACGATATCCGCGGACGGGACCTGCGCACGCATTTTTTGTAGGGCAGATTCTACACGCGCAGAGGTCCTGCCGTTGACAACGACGTTTGCTCCTTCGCGCGCAAGCACCAAGGCGATGCCGAAACCGATTCCTGCTGTGGAGCCAGTTACGACGGCAGTTTTGCCTTTCAAACCGAAATCCATGGAGTCCTCGCTTACTTTAAGAAATGATTGCTGACGTTAGCGCGCGATTGCCGCCGCGCCTTCGATTTCCGCGGTGTCTTCGTTTGATAGCTTGATTTCGGCGGCACGCATGACGCCATCCGCTTGCTTGGCGTTGCGTGCGCCGACGATCGCTCCCGTAATTGCAGGATTCTTGAGGACCCACGCGATAGCGACTTCGCCCGGGCCGCGGCCGTGGCGCGCGCCGACTTTTCTAAGCCGCTCAACAAGCTCGATATTTTTCGAAAGTTTTGGTTCGCGGAATTCGGGATTGCGCGAGCGAAAATCGTCGGAAGGAAGCGCTGCTGCGCGTTCGCGGGTCATACTGCCGGTGAGCAAGCCAGAAGCCATCGGGGCGTAGCTAATCGTGCCGATTCCCTGCTTCACGCAAAACGGCAAGGCTTCCGCTTCAATCGCGCGGCGAATCAGGGAACAGGGCGGCTGATTCGAAGTGACGGGCGCGATGGCTTGCGCGCGGCGCATTTGCGCAGCGTCAAAATTCGACACGCCAATCCAGCGGACTTTGCCTTCCTTTTGAAGGGCGGCCATGGTTTGCCAAGCTTCTTCGAGTTGCGGGCCGTTGTCGCGCGGGGGCCAGTGCATCTGATAAAGATCGATGACGTCCACTTCCAAGCGGCGAAGACTGTCCTCACACTCCTGGTGGACCGAAGCGGCGGAGTGATTCGGGGTAATTTTTCCTGCGGCGTCCCAGCGGAGGGTACATTTGGTGAAGACGTGTGGCCGGGCGCCCCGCCATTCCTTGAGGGCGCGAGCGACAATTTCTTCCGAATGGCCGATGCCGTAAACGGCGGCCGTGTCAACCCAATTGACGCCAAGTTCGAGCGCGCGATGAATCGCGGCGATGGAATCGGCGTCATCCTGCGCGCCCCAGGAAAATTCCCAACCTGGGCCGCCCGCGGCCCAAGCGCCGAAACCCACAGGCGTAATTTGCAGATCCGAATTGCCAAGTTTTTTTGTCTGCACGGTGGCGTTTCCTCGAGGAAGGTGTGGCTATTAGGGTGATGAAGAGACTACACCCGTTAGATGACACATTTTAAGGAAAGGTTAGAGCAATTCTGAGGAAGGCGACTACAAATTTGGTGCGCGCGGTTAATTTGCTATGAACGCCGCGTCGAGACCGGCGGTCTCGCCATTTGGATTTGCAATGAGGAGTTGTTGCGAGCCCGGAGAAAAAGTGACCGACACATTTTTTCCACCGAGAGAAACCTTTGTGCCGACCTGAAAACCGCTACCGCGAAGCACGACGCTTGTGCCGCCAGAGCTGCTGCCGTTTGCGGGATTCAGAGAGCCAATTCCGAGGGGAACACTGGCGAGTTGTACGACGGTGAGCCCGGAGGTCGTCAGCGCAAAAATGCGCTGGCCGTTTTCGTCAATGGCGAGAAAACTGCCATGCTGAGCATCAACGTCAGTGGAAAGCATAGCAAGCGGCTCCGGCAAAAAGATGCGTAGGCGCAACGCGCCGGAGCGTGCGTCGAGGATATCTACTCCGCCGGTCGCGCCCGTCGCCGGCGGAAGCGTTGGTGCAGGCCCCGTTAGAAAAGGCACATAGAGCAGCGCACCCGACGGATGCATCGCAGCGCCAGGAACTTCGGTGCGGCCCGGAATATTTTCGAGTTGAAGAGGAAAGTGCGAGCGCAAAGTCGGGCAAGGGAGGAGGTGGAGGCTGTACGTCCGCCTGCCCGCCACCGCAACCGATCAGCAAAAGAAACGAGCCGGCAAGAAAAAACCCGGGGACGAGGCGCAGGCAGCCGGAATGCCGCGCCCGGTGTTCGAAACGTCCCATTCGGAGCCCCCACACTGCCCCAAAAACGACACAACAATACACCACTCAATTAAGTTGTCAAGTTGAGAAATATTTAAAACGAGCGGGGCGCCGACTGTGCAAAAAAAAGAGCGGCGCGAACTTTTGATTCGCGCCGCCGAAAAGACAGATTGTCCCGGACCTAGATCGTTTTCGGTCCCGCGGTTGCAGCCGCGTGGGCCGAAGACTTGGAAAACGCGCTGCTGCCCGATTCCTTCTCCGCGCTCTTATCGATTTCGATGGAGCCTTTGAAGTAGGCGCCGTCTTCGATGCTGATGCGCGCCGTGGTCAGATCGCCATTCACCGAGCCATCCTTCTTGATTTCAATCCGGTCCTTCGCGCGAAGGTTCCCCTTCACGCTGCCGTACACCACCACCTCGCGGGCAATGATGTCGGCTGTTAACTTCGCGGTGGCTCCCACGATGAGTTTCCGTTCATCGAGTTGAACCAGTCCTTCGACCGAGCCGTCGATCAACAGATCTTCGTTTCCGGAGATTTCACCTTTGATATGGAGGCTCGGTCCGAGCCGTGCGGTTGCACGGTCCGCCGTCGCACCCAATGGACGCATCGCATCTGTACTCATAGAATTAGTTCCCTCCCAAGTCGCCGGAGCGGGCTTCGGCGGCTGATTCACTGGAAAATTTTTCGTCTCCGGTGGCGCGACTTGCGGCGTTTCCGGTTTTTTTTGGTTACCCCACATCGGCCTTCTCCCAGGGACAAGTTGCCCCATGCGGATTCGCTGTTGGGGTATCCCAAACTGTATTCCCCTGCGGCTTTCTCCGCAAACAAGGTATCAATATTTCGTGCGTGAAAGTAACTACCCTTTGGGACAGCTATAGGACTGTACCGAGGACACCCATTTTGGAACTACGAGGTGGGTTTGTCCGGAACGGGCTGTGAAGCGAGAAAATCCACCGCGAAGCGCTTTGCGTAGGAGTCGAGCAATTCGCGCACGCGTTCTTCGCGCTGGGATTTCAAGATAAATCCCGCATGATGATATTTTTTCACGCGGTAACAAATTTCCGGGTCGTCGTAAGAAGAAGTGTCAGGTTCTTCTTGTCGGGCCAGCGAAAGTATGACGCCTGCGTAATTTTGTTGAGCCTGCGGAAGTGTGTAGGGGACTTTTCCCGCACCGACTTCCAGCTTCGCCCATTCGCGCCACAAATTAATTCCGGTGGCCGTTTCGATGACGTCCGCAATGTACGCGCCGCCGACACGTGCGGCAATTTCTAGAAAATAAAATTGGCCGGTGGCGTGCGCTTTCAGGAATTCGGCGTGAGTTACGCCGCGCATCAGGCCGAGGACATGCATTAGTTCTTCATTGATTTCTTTAAGCTCGTGCGTTTCTGCAGCCTCTCGCGGCAATGTGCGAGTTGTAAATACGCCGCCGCTGTGAGAAACGTCGAGCGGCGGCGCGCCGTAGGCATGCGCTTCGGCGAATTTTACTTCGCGATCGCTCACAACGCTGTCCACGTGAAAAACGCTGCCAGGGATGAATTGCTCCAGCAAAAAGTGCGATTGTTGGTCGCCCAACTTGTCCAGCCACGGCCAGAGATCCTCCGCCGCGTGGATTTTCTTCATACCGATTCCGGAAGCCTGCGAGCGCGGCTTCAGCAGCCACGGCCCGGGCACACGCGCCATGAATTCGCGCAACTCGTCGTAATTCAAGATGTGCACAAATTCCGGAACGAGGACGCCTTCTTCTTTCGCGCGGGAGCGCATGGCAAGCTTGTCGCGAAAATAGCGGACTGTGGTCAAGCCCATTCCGGGCAGGCGCAAGTGTTCGCGCAGGGCAGAGACGTTTTCCATGTCGAACTCGTCGAGCGCCACGATACGATCGATTTTCTGGCCGCGCGCGGCGTAGCTCACTGCATTAGTGAGTTCCGCGAGCGGCAGTTCTTCCGGCATGAAAAACATTTCATCAACGGCTTCGCGTGGCCAATTCGCGCTGCGCAATTTCTCGACAGTGAGCAAAAGGACGCGGCAACCGAGTTGCTTGCACGTGCGCAGAAATTCCTGGCCCTTTTCGTAGGAGCTTACGCAAAGAATCGTGAGGGGCCGCTCAGCCATTGGGTTCTTCTCCACCGGGAGCTGGTGCTTGCCGTTCAAGTCAGGGCGCGCAGTATACGCCGCAATCAGCCGGCGGGAAACAAAAACTCGAGGAACGGCCGCACGCGCTGCGCCCAGGCCGCTTCGTTGTGTTCGGCGCCTTCCACGCGCTGGTAGTGCAAGTTTTCGCCGAGGCGCCAACCCTTGTGCACGAGTGCGTCGCGCAGCATTTCCACGTCGTCAACAATACGCGGGCCTTCGCGCGTGCCGATGTCGAGCCAGATGTGCGGGCGCGGTTCGGGCACACTGGTTTGAGCAAAGCGCACGATGACGCCGTGATTCCACCATACCGACGGAGACAGTGCCGCGATTTTTCCGAATACTCCCGGCATGCGGAGTCCAAGATAGAGACTGACGAGGCCACCGAGTGAGGATCCACCGATTCCAGTGCGATTCGGGCCGCGCTCAACGCGGTACGTTGTCTGAATAAAAGGCATGAGTTCGTTCAGCAGGAATTTTCCGTAGCGATCGGCGCGGCCGCCACCCAGTTTCGGCACACGCGTCGGCGTGTATTCGCTGATGCGGGATTTTCCCGTGTTGTAGATGCCGACGATAATCATCGGCTCGGCGTGCCCGCTCTTGATAGAGGCGTCGGCGGAATCGCCGACGTGCCAATCCATGCCTGGGACGTAAGAAGTTCGTCCGTCGAAAAGATTTTGCCCGTCGTGCAGATAGAGCACAGGATAGCTACGTTGCGGCTGATCGTCGTAGCCGGGCGGCAAGTACACAACGAGGTCGCGTGAATTGCGCAGATACCGCGAAGAGATTTTTTCGTGTTTGCGAAGTTGTCCGGCGCTCACGGCGCGATCGTCACCAGCAGGTCTTTAGCTTCTACGCTTTGCCCCGGAGCGACGAGAAGTTTTGCAATGCGGCCCGCAATCGGCGCGTAAATATTCGACTGCATCTTCATCGCTTCGAGCGTCATTAGTTTAGCACCGCGCTCGACGGACTGGTTGGCTTGCACGGCAATGCCGCTGATGACGCCCGCGGTCGGAGCGCCTACTTGACCTTGGTCGGCTGGGTCAGCTTTGGGATGAGCGCGTTCAATCACGCGGAGCGCTTTGTCGCGTACGTTCACTTCGCGCGGCTGGCCGTTTAATTCGAAATAGAGCGTGCGCGTGCCATCCGCATGCGGTTCGCTGGCCGTCAGATACTTCACGATCAGCGTTTTGCCCGCTTCGATTTCAATCGTTACTTCCTCGCCGGTTTTCAGTCCGTAGAAAAATGCCAGGGTCGGCAGCACGCTGACATCAGAATATGTTTGTTTGAATTTATCGTATTTTGAAAAAACCTCGGGATAGAGCAAATAACTCAACAGATCGTCATTCGAAACCGGATGCCCGCTCTTCTTTTCGAGACCTTCCTTTTCCGCTGCGAAATCTGCAGGAGGCAAGCTTGCACTCGGCCGGCCTTTCAACGGGGCCGCGCCGCGCAGAATAATTGTCTGCAATTTGCGCGGCCAGCCGTCAGGCGGCACTCCGAGGACACCGGAAAACATCTCCACGACGGAATTAGGAAACGAGACGTCGTGGTGTTCGTCGAGCTTCAGGATGTCAGCCGGCTTCATCTCTTTCGCCATGAGAAAGAGCGTCATGTCGCCGACGACTTTGCTCGAAGGCGTCACTTTCACAATGTCGCCAAAAAGCTGGTTCACTTCGGCGAAAGTCCGCTCCACTTCACGCCAGCGATGGCCGAGCCCCATTGCGACGGCCTGCTCGCGCAAATTCGTGTACTGTCCGCCCGGAATCTCGTGCTCGTACAAACGTGCGGAGCCCGCTTTCGGGCCGGAATCGAACGGCGCGTAGTACGTGCGCACGGTTTCCCAATAATCCGAACACTCGTTTAGCGCTTCGAGATTTAAACCTGTGTCGCGGGGCGTATTTTTGAGCGCGGCGACGATGGAATTCAAATTCGGCTGGCTCGTTCCGCCACTCATCGAGGAAACAGATCCATCGGCAATGTCCACGGCTGCCTCGGAAGCTTTGAGCACGGAGGCCGCGTTGATTCCGCTCGTGTCGTGGGTGTGGAAGTGAATCGGTATCTCGATTTCTTCCTTTAGCCGCTTCACCAATTCAAACGCGGCAAACGGACGGCACAGACCGGCCATGTCTTTGATGGCAAGAAAGTGGACGCCAATTTTTTCAAGTTGCTTCGCGAGCGCAATGTAGTACTTGAGCGAATATTTCGGCCTCGACTTGTCGAGGATATCGCCCGTGTAACAAATCGCTCCCTCGCAAACCGCGCCGGTTTCCAGCACGGCATCGAGCGAGACCCGCATGTTCTCAATGGAATTCAGCGAATCAAACACGCGAAAAATGTCCATGCCCTGTGCGTAGGACTCGCGCACAAATTCTCGAATTACATTGTCGGGATAGGACGCGTAACCAACCGCATTGGCGCCACGAAGCAACATCTGAAAACAAATGTTCGGCACGCGCTCGCGCAGAGCGCGCAATCTCTGCCAGGGATCTTCATGGAGAAACCGCAGCGACGTGTCAAAAGTCGCGCCGCCCCACATCTCCAGACTGAAGAGATTGGGCAACCGCTGAGAAATTGCGTTCGCCGTCGCCAATAAATCAAAGGTGCGCACGCGGGTTGCCATCAAAGATTGGTGCGCATCGCGAAGCGTGGTGTCTGTAATCAGCAACCGCTTTTCTTTTTTCGCCCACGCTGCAAATTGCTTTGGCCCTAGTTTCTTTAACAATTGCCGCGTACCATTTGGCGGATCAATCCCTGGCACAGACGGCAAAGTGGCGAGCTCCAAATTCTCGGGCGGTTTTTTCCCCTTTACCTCCGGGTTGCCATTCAAAATCACATCGCCTAAATATGAAAGCAGCCTCGTCGCACGATCACCGCGTTTCGGAAACCGGAACAGCTCAGGATGCTGTTCCAAAAATCCCGTCGTCACTTCCCCGCCGCGGAATTTCGGGTGATTCACGACGTTTTCGACAAACGGGATATTTGTTTTAACGCCGCGAATCCGGAATTCGCGCAGAGCGCGGTCCATTCGCTGGCACGCTTCGGGCAAGGTCGTGCCCCAAGCCGTCACCTTCACCAGCAGCGAATCGTAATAAGGAGCAAGCGACGCGCCCGCGTAAGCCGTTCCCCCATCGAGCCGAATCCCAAAACCTGCGGGCGAGCGGTACGTCGTCAGCTTTCCGTAATCCGGTGCGAAATTTTTCTCAGGATCTTCTGTCGTCACGCGGCACTGCAGAGCTGCGCCATATAGCGGAATCTTTTCTTGCAACGGCAATGCCATTGTTTCTTCATGCAGCTTGTGCCCTTGCGCCACCAGGATTTGCGCTCGCACCAAGTCAATTCCCGTGACCATTTCCGTTACGGTGTGTTCGACCTGGATCCGCGGATTCACCTCGATGAAGTACCACTTCTGCGCATCCACGTCGTAAAGAAACTCGACAGTGCCCGCGTTGCGGTATTTCGCCTTGCGTGCGAGTTCAACCGCGGCGCCGCAAAGCTCGCTGCGAACGTTGGCGGGCAGGTTTGCCGCAGGCGCAAGCTCCACCACTTTTTGGTGCCGCCGTTGCACGGAGCAATCGCGTTCATAGAGATGCAGCAAATTCCCATAATGGTCGGCGAGAATTTGCACTTCGATGTGCCGCGCGCGCGGCAAGAATTTTTCCAAGAATACCGATGCGTCTCCGAATGCAGATCGCGCTTCCCCCTGCGCTTCTTCCATGCGCGCTTCAAGCTCCGCTTCCTCGCGCACGACACGCATGCCGCGACCGCCGCCCCCCATCGCCGCCTTCACGATGACGGGATATCCAATCTTCGCCGCGTTTTTTTTCGCGTCGGTCGCGGACTTTATGGGATCTTCGGTCCCGGGCAAAACAGGGACGCCAGCCGAAATCGCAAGGCGGCGGGCTGCCGTTTTGTCGCCAAGCATCTCCAGAAGGTCCGGCGTCGGACCGATGAAAATAATTCCCGCTTTTTCGCAAGCGCGAGCAAACGCCGCGTTCTCGGACAAGAATCCATAGCCGGGATGAATCGCGTCGACTCCTTTTTCCTTTGCAAGCGCGACAATTCCCGCGATATCGAGGTACGCCTCGACTGGCCCTTT
>WNFQ01008156.1_pt1 | contig 11192 bp, 6 predicted proteins | sample 5400171 | NCBI WGS metagenome assembly WNFQ01 (sample SAMN13153356, study PRJNA577476) | soil metagenome | isolation source: 20 cm soil under Madrone tree | place: USA:California | collected 2016-06-14 | reverse complement strand
GTTGCCGAGGATCTGGAGATCGCGCGCCGCGATGCTCTCATGGCGCGCGAAGGGTACCGCACATTCAGGCACCGCGAATGAACCGGGATGCCCGGATATTCGTGGCAGGTCATCGGGGGCTGGTGGGCGCGGCGATCACCGCGCGGTTGCGCGCCGCGGGGTTTCACAATCTGTTGCTGCCGGACCGGTCCGTATTGGATCTGACACGGCAGAGCGCGGTGGATGAGTTCTTCGTGCAGACGCGGCCGGAGTACGTCTTTCTCGCGGCCGCCAAGGTGGGCGGTATCCTGGCTAACAGCCGGCATCCGGCAGAGTTTCTGCGGGACAACTTGGCCATACAGATCAACACGATCGATGCCGCGTATCGTCTCGGCAGTCGCAAGCTGCTGTTTCTCGGGTCAAGCTGTATTTATCCCAAGCACGCAGCACAGCCCATGCCCGAGGAGTGCCTGCTCACCGGTGCGCTCGAGCCGACCAACGAGTGGTATGCGGTTGCCAAGATCGCGGGGCTCAAGATGTGTCAGGCGTACCGGCGGCAGTACGGGTTTAACGCTATCGCGGCGCTGCCGACGAACCTCTACGGTCCGGGCGATAATTTTAACCTGCAGACTTCGCACGTTCTGCCCGCGCTCCTGCGCAAGGTCCACGAGGCCAAGGAGAGTGGCGCCACCGAGGTCGAGGTATGGGGCACGGGGACGCCACGCCGCGAGTTCCTGCATGTTGATGATCTTGCCGACGCCTGCCTGTTCCTCATGGAACGCTACGACGACGAGCGCTGGATCAACGTCGGCTGGGGGCGCGATGAGACGATCGCGCAGCTCGCGAAGACGATATTCGACGTCGTCGGCTTTGCCGGCTCGCTGCGCTTCGATCCCTCCAGGCCGGACGGCACGCCGCGCAAGCTCCTGGACACCACGCGCCTCACGGCCCTGGGCTGGAAACCACGGATCGGTCTTGCTGCGGGCATCAGCTCCACGTACCGCTGGTTTCTCGACAATCGCGCCGCACTCAGAGCCTGACGCCCCATCGGTCCGATGATGGGCCAGGCGAGCCCCGGCGGCTTCAGAAGTGATAGGTGAGCGACGCCACGCCACCCGAAATGTCGTAGAAGCTGTCGGGGCGATTGGTGTGCGGATCTCCCGGCAGCAGATGATCACGCGCCACGCTGTCGTAGTAGCGCGCTTCCACGCCCGCATCCACGTGCGGCAGGATGTCGCGCCATTGCAGACCCACGCCGTAATAGAAGCCGTAGGCGGGAGTGGCGAGGGCGTAACGCGCCGCGCCCAGGAAGGCCCCCAATGCCAGGGGGCCCTGGAAGCGGTAGCGATAATCGATCAACCGCACTCCGGCGAGACTCTTGCCACCGAGGTCATCGAGATCCAGCCGCGCGCCCAGATCGCTGTGATCCGAAACCGCGCGACGTGCCCCCAGGGCCAAGTGCACGCCGGTCATGGAGCGACCGGTGGTCTTGGGTGTCAGTTCGGTGAGATCGGTGCGTACGCGCAGCGCGTTCACTCCGGCGTCCACGAACAGCTGCCCGCTAGTGTCGGCATCGCCTGCGACGCCCTGGCTGTCGAGCAGCGCCGCGACGGGCTGCGCATTCGGGTTGTCGTAGCGTACGAAGCCGGCGAGGCGACCGAAGCTCCTGCCGAACGCGTCGCTCCCTGAGTCGAACTCGCCGCCGATGATGATGCCTTTCCACGGGCGGGAATATCCGACGCTTACCTCGTGATAGCGTTGATAGGGGATCACGCCGTACACCTGGTTCTCGAGCGTGCGATAGCGCAGCTGCACCTGCCCCCCGAACCAGGCGTCCCAGTTGAGGCGCGCGATCGCGCTGCGCCCGCCCACGCCGTCACCCAACACGCGCTGGTCGCCGAACCAGTTGCTGATGACCAGCCCGTCGTTGGACATGCCGTCCTGCCACACGGAGTGCACGTACCAGGCGTTCTGCCACTCCGAGGCCTCGAGCGTCAGGTCGAAGCGCTCGCCGAGACGTGGGAAATGAATGCCCCACGACAGCGCCGAGTTGCCGAGCAGGTAATTGCGGCCGCGCGAGGTATCTTCACCCGCGTATTCCACATAGACGGCGAACGGTACCCTGCCGGGAAACAGAAAGCTGCTGGTGACCGAGGCTTCTTGATTGGTGGCTTTCTGGTTGACACTGAGATTCGCGTTTGTATTCGAGTAGCGCGACGGGTTGACGATGGCGTTGAACAGGGCCGACAGCGAGCCGCCGCCGCGGGCACCCCCACCGAACTGCACCAGGCGGTTCAGGCCCAACGACCAGCCACTTGCCGGCTCCATGGAGAGCTGAATGCCGCCGAGACGCGGATATCCGGTCGTGTAGCCGTTCTGCCAGACGATGTGGTCGGACTTCGACATGCGGGCTTCGAAGAACTCGTACGACAATCCCAGACGGGTGAGAGGCTCGTAGTTGGACAGGCTCACCGAGGGCATGGTCGGTGCCTCGGTGCTCATCAGCAGGCTGCTGTCGGTCAGGGGCGAGAACCAATGCGGCTTGTAACCAATGTCGAGCTGCGCCTTGCTGAACCCCAGGCTCAGCATCGATCCGGTGTAGTCCTCGCGGCCGTCGTAGGCGACCGCGCCGATGCTGACGAGCAGGTAGTCACCCGGCTGCAGGTATCCACCGATGGAAGCGTCCCAGGCGCTGCGGTTGTGCAGTCCGTAGCGGTCGGGCAGGGTGCTGTCCGCGCCGTGCGTGGCCGCGCCTTCGACGCTGGCATGCGTGAGATCGGAAGTGTGAGTGTACCGGGCCAGATAGCGCCCGACCCGCTCACACAGCGCCGGATCGATCCTGCAGGCCTTGGGGAGGGCATCGAGCACTGCGGCGGCGGCGATCGGTCGTCGCATCACCGGTTTGTCCGCCAGAATGAGTACGCGCTCGATCTGCGCCTCAATCTCCGGTTCGAGGTTCAGCGGCAGATACGGAGTGACGCCGCGTGCGATGGCGGCAGTGTGAACAACCAGCAGCATCCCTGCAGCAGCGATCGGTCCGACTCTGTTCATGACCCACGGAAGGTGTGTGCCGCCAGCGTGTCAGCGCCCTGCAGTATCGCATGGTGACGCTTTCATGCGCCCGCCCGCGCTGGCTTCAGTACAATCGCGCATTCGCGTCCACAGGCGGGGTCGGTTCTATGCGGTTGGGTAGGATCGTCAGAGGGTCAGTGATGCGTGCAATGCAACGCTCCCGGCGCTCGCGCGTGGCGTTGCTGGCCGTGGCTACCTGTCTGTTGTGTTGCGGCGAAGAGGCGCTTTCACAGGCACCGACAGTCTCACCCCAACTGCTGCAGGTCTTCCAGAGCCTCACTCCCGAGCAACAGGATGCGATCATGAAGCAACTGGGCCTCGGAGGAGGCGCCGCTGGCCTGCTGGGCGTGCTGGGAGGCGGTGGGTCCGGAACGGATCGCCAGCCCAATCGGCAGCGGGAATCCGGAATCAATGCGGAACGCGAGTCATCCGTATCAGAAGAGCAGCTGGAACCCGTGCCGCCGGGGCTCAAGGCAGAGGACTGGGTGATTGTGCAGGTTGACTTGCCCGCCGCCGCCAAGCCGGCCGCCCCCCAAGGCGCGGCTCCCGCGGGCATCGCTGCACCGGCGCTTTCCGCCGGCACTACCGGCGGCGCATCGGCGAATGCCCTTTCGAGCCTGCTCGCCGCGACCGCAACCCCGCCGCCCCCCGCGCATGCGGATGCAGCCACGGAGGCGGAGAAGCACCGCGTGCAGCCGCTGATCGACGTGATTCGCTCGAAGAATCCATATCGACTCTCCCGCGACGGGGTACTGACTTTGCCGGGGTTCGTCCCGATCGCGCTGCTGGGACTCACCGATGAGGAGGCGACCCTGCGACTGAAGGTGGAGCCGGGGCTGCGCGGCGTGGACATCCGCCTGACCCGCCTGGCGCTGAGGAAGACCGGCGTCGAAGGCCTCAAGCCCTTCGGCTACGACCTTTTCAGTAAGGCGCCATCGACGTTCGCGCCTGTCACCAACGTTCCCGTGCCCTCGGACTACCTCGTGGGTGCGGGAGACGAGCTCGATGTGCAGCTGTATGGCAACCAGAACCGCAGTCTGCGACTGGTCGTCGGGCGCGACGGCCGCGTCAGTCTTCCGGACATCGGTCCGGTCAATGTCAGCGGACAGCGCTTTAACAGCGTCAAGTCAGCAATAGAGGCGCGGGTTGAGCGCCAGATGATCGGCGTGCACGCAAGCGTTTCGATGGGCGACACGCGGTCGATTCGCGTGTTCGTGCTGGGCGAGGCGAAACGTCCCGGCTCGTACACCATCAGCGGCCTCGGCACCGTGACCTCTGCGCTGTTTGCCGCCGGCGGCGTGAGGCCGATCGGCTCGCTGCGCAGCATCGAGTTGAAGCGCCAGGGCGAGCTCGTGCGCCGGCTCGACCTGTACGACCTGCTGATTCGCGGCGACACGGTCGACGATGCAAAGCTGTTGCAGGGTGACGTCATCTTCGTTCCCCCCGTGGGGACCACCGTGGGCGTGGACGGCGAGGTTCGGCGTCCCGCCATCTACGAGATCAAGGGCGAATCAACGGTAACCGACCTGGTGCAACTCGCCGGCGGCCTGACACCGGACGCGGACCGGTCCGCGGTGATGTTGACGAGAATCGATGACAGCCAGCACCGCGTGGTCATGCCGGTCGATCTGTCCGCCGGCGCGCGCACTCAAGCGCTGCGTAACGGGGATCTGCTGCAGGTTGCTCGTCTGCGGCCGACTCTCGATTCCGGCATCCTCGTGCAGGGACACGTCTTTGCTCCCGGGGCTTTTGCCTGGCACCAGGGCATCCGGCTGACCGATCTCGTCCGTTCAGTGGACGCGCTGCGTGCGAATGCCGACATTCATTACCTGCTCATCCGGCGCGAGACACCGCCGGATCGGCGTATCTCGGTGTTGTCGGCAGACCTTGCCGCTGCGCTGGCCGCACCGGGTTCGAAGGCCGACCTGGACCTGATGCCCCGCGATCGCATCACGGTGTTTGATCTGGAATCCGGGCGCGATCGCGTCATCCAGCCGGTGCTCGACGAGCTGCGCCTGCAGAGCAACGCGGAGCAGCCGTCGCAGGTGGTGCACGTCGATGGGCGTGTGAGGGTGCCCGGCGAGTACCCGCTCGAGCCCGGGATGACGGTGAGCGACCTGATCCGCGCCGGCGGCGGCACCACCGACTCAGCCTACGGCGGCAAGGCCGAGCTCGTACGTTACCGGGTCGTAAACGAACAGGCGCGGCGCACCGAACTTGTCGACATTGATCTGGCGGCCGCCCTGCACGGCACCCCCAGCGCCAACCTCCAGCTGCAGCCCTTCGATACCCTGAGCGTCAAGGAGGTCCCCGAGTGGGAATCGCAGGAGAACGTCACCCTGCGGGGAGAGGTGCGCTTCCCCGGCGCCTATGCCATCCGGCGCGGCGAGACGCTCAAGTCAGTCATCGGCCGCGCCGGCGGCCTGACGACGTATGCCTTTGCGGAAGGCAGCGTGTTCACCCGCGATGAGCTGAAGCAACGCGAGCAGGAACAGCTCGACATGCTCGCCGATCGCATGCAGCGCGACCTCGCGCTGCTTGCCCTGCAGGCCGCCGGCGCCAATCAGTCCGGCGCGGCAACGGCACTCTCGGTCGGGCAGTCGTTGCTGGGCCAGTTGAAGGGGGCGCAGGCTGTCGGGCGGCTCGTGATCGATCTGCCGCGACTCGAGCACTCCGCGCAGGGATCCTCGTATGACGTGATCCTGCGCGATGGCGACACTCTCAGCGTGCCGCGCTTCCAGCAGCAGGTCACGGTCATCGGCGAGGTCCAGAACGCAACGTCACACCTGTTCAATCCCAAGCTTGCACGAGACGACTACATCGCCTTGAGCGGTGGAGCAACGCGCCGCGCCGATCGGAGCAGGATCTATATCGTGCGTGCCAGTGGCAGCGTCCTCGCCAGCGAGGGCAGCCGCTGGTTCGAGCACCGTGCGAACGCGCCGATCAAGCCCGGCGACACCGTCGTCGTGCCGCTCGACACCGAGCACATCCCCGCCCTGCCGCTGTGGACTCAGGTGACGCAGATTCTGTACAACGTGGCGGTTGCGGTTCTGGCCATTCGCTCCATCTAGGGGCCAGGGGGCGTGGACTGGGATGGCCCGGCACCGCGCCTCGAGGATCATCCGATGAAGCAGGTTCTCGTGCGCAGCGGCGCGATCGTCGTGGAAGAGGTGCCCGCGCCCACCCCCGCGCCCAAGGAAATCCTGGTGCGCGTGGCCTATTCCTGCGTGAGCGCCGGCACCGAGCTTGCGGGTCTGCGCACCTCGGCGTTGCCTCTGTATCGGCGCGCCCTCAAGCAGCCGGAGCATGTCCGCCGGGCGCTCGAGATGATCCGCGATCAGGGGCTGGCCCGGACTTGGGAGCGCGTAAGCGGCAAACTGGCCTCCGGTTCGCCCACCGGCTATTCGGTGGCGGGCGAGGTCCTCGAGGTGGGTACGCAGGTCGAGGGATTCAGGCCGGGAGACCGTGTCGCCTGCGCCGGGGCAGGAATCGCCAACCACGCCGAACTCGTCAGCGCACCCGTCAATCTCGCGGTGCACGTGCCGGCGGGAGTGGATCTGGCAGATGCCAGCACTGTGACGCTCGGGGCCATAGCGCTGCAGGGCGTGCGGCGTTGCCAGCCGACTCTCGGAGAATCGATCGTGGTCCTCGGCCTGGGGCTCCTCGGGCAGATGACGGTGCAGCTGCTGCGCGCCAACGGTTGCCGGGTCATCGGTGTCGATGTGAATGCGGCGCGTGTGGGGATCGCAACGGGCCTGGGACTGGAAGTGGGACTCGATCCGGCCGCCGGCGACTGGGTGGCGCAGGTGCAGCGCCATACCGATGGGGCCGGTGCGGATGCGGTCATCGTGACCGCCTCCAGTTCGAGCGCGCAGGTCATGGCCGAGGCGCTGCGCTGCTGCCGGCGCAAGGCGCGCGTTATCGTGGTCGGCGATGTGAATCTGCAGATCGAGCGTGCGGACCTGTACGCCAAGGAACTGGACCTGCTGATCTCGACCTCGTATGGACCGGGACGCTACGATCCGCTGTACGAGGAGGGCGGACAGGACTATCCGCTGCCTTACGTGCGCTGGACCGAGAACCGCAACATGCAGGCGTACCTCGGCATGCTGGCCGCGGGCTCGATGAGGCTCGAGCCGTTGCGTGTCGGGGTCTTCGAGGTCGATCGCGCCGCCGCGGCATACGAGGCGCTGAAGACCGACAGTCGCATGATCGCGGTGCTTGCGTATCCAGCGCGGGGCGAAGCCGCGCGCCGCACGATATCGCTGGCGCGGGCCGCCGCTGGCGATGCGGCGATCGCTGTCGCGCTGGTGGGCGCCGGGGGTTTCGCGCAGGGTACGCATTTGCCGAATCTCCTCAAGTTGCACGGCCAGTTCTCACTGCGCGCGGTCGTCAGCCGCACGGGAGCGAATGCCAAGGCGGTCGCGACGCACTACCACGCAGCCTACGCGACGACCTCGCTCGAGGAGGTGCTCGGCGATGCGCAGGTGCAGCTCGTGACGCTGCAGGCCGGCAAGCACGTGTTTGTCGAGAAACCGCTGGCCATCGCGCCCGTGGAACTTGACGGCATCGAGCAGTTCTACGTGCACCGTGGCGCGGATGCGCCGCTGCTGATGACTGGCTTCAACCGGCGCTTTGCGCCGGCAGTCGGCGTTGTGCGCCAGGCCGTGCGGGAACGCAGCGCGCCGTTGTTGATCAATTACCGGATGAACGCCGGGTTTCTGCCTTCCGCGCATTGGGTGCATGGTCCGGAGGGCGGCGGCCGCAATATCGGTGAGGCCTGTCACATCTACGATCTATTCCAGGCGATCACCAACTCGACGTGGGTCGACTGCAGGGCGCTGAGCATCGGCTCGCCAGCCGGGCAGTTCCGGCCCGATGATAATTTCGTCGCTACCGCCCGGTACGCGGATGGCTCGCTGTGCACGCTGACCTACACGGCGCTCGGAGCGAAGGATTACCCGAAGGAGAGAATGGAGGTGTTCTGCGACGGGATGATCTTGTCCCTGGACGACTACAAGGCGCTGACCATCACGGGGCGCAGCGCACCCCAGTGGAGCGCCAAGACTGCCCAGAAGGGTCAGTTCGAGGAACTCGTGGCGCTGGCCCGCGCGCTGCGGGAGGGGGGGCCGTGGCCGATCGCACTGGCCGACCAGCTTGCGGCCACGCGCCTGTCATTTGCGGTTGGCGACGCGTTGACGGCGGGCGCAGGCGAGGGCTAGTGCTCATGTCTCCCACAGCGCCACCGGCTCACGATCCGGCCGTCAGGCTCTGGAGCCGCGTGCCGGTGGGCAGCTTTCGCTCGCGGGCTGTTGCCGGCAGTGCACAGTATTTCTCCGATCTGTGCGCGTACCGCTACGGCTACGAGACGCCCTTCATCCCGCGGGTATTCGCGTTCGGGCGCATGGCCAACCGTCGGGTGCTCGAGATCGGTGTCGGCAACGGTGTGGACGCGGTGGAGATGGCCCGGCGTGGGGCGATCTACACCGGAATTGACGTCACGCCGCGCCACCTCGAACTCACCGCGGCGCATTTTGCTCTCGCAGGCCTGCCGGCGCCGACACTGGTATGCGGCGATCTCCTGACGGTGCCGATGAGCGGACCGTTCGATTTCGTGTATTCGTTCGGCGTGATGCACCACATTCCTCCGGAAGCGGACTACCTCCTCCGCGTGCGCGAGCTGCTCGCACCGGGCGGTCGGCTGCTGCTGGGCGTCTACTCCAGGTACAGCTTCTTCAACGCGTACCTGTGCGCGACCTGGCTCATCAGGTACCGCGCGCGCAGCGCACTCGATGACTGGCGCAGCCATGTTGCCGAAGGCAGTCCGCTGGGTGATCCGGTCACGATCAGGATCCGCTCGCGGCGCGAGGTGGAGCGGCTGCTGCGCGGCTGCGGATTCACCGTGCAGCGTTATCTAAAGAGGGGCTTCGTACAGCGCTACCTTCCGTTGCTCGGGAGATACCTGCAGCCTGACGGGGCGGTGTTGAACGCCTGCGGCGCGGCTCTTGGCTGGTACCATTTGTTTGAATGCGCACCGGCGGGCGGCTGGACGCAAAACCCGCCGAGGCACTGACTCATGTGCGGAATCTTCGGGCTCGTCCAGTACGGCGGGGGTGAGCCGCCGAGCGACGCGCTGGTCATCCGCGCGCGGGACACCATGCAGCACCGCGGGCCTGACGGGGAGGGCCTGTGGCGATCGGCGGACGGGCGCACCGTGCTCGCGCACCGCCGCCTGTCGATCATCGATCTGAGCAGCAGCGCGGCGCAGCCGATGCCCAACGAGGACGGCTCGGTGTGGGTCACCTTCAACGGCGAGATCTACAATCACCTCGCCCTGCGGCGCGAGCTGATTGATGCCGGGCACATGTTCCGTACCGATCACTCGGATACCGAGGTGCTGGTGCACGGCTACGAGCAGTGGGGAGCGGAGGAGCTGGCGCGGCGCATTGCCGGCGACTACGCGTTCGGCCTGTGGGACGTGCGCAATCGCCGGCTTACCCTGGTGCGCGATCGCATCGGCGTCAAGCCCCTGTACATGGCGTGGGGTCCGGGCTGCATCGCATTTGCATCGGAGATCAAGGCGCTGCTCGAACTGCCGTGGCTCGAGCGCGATGTCGATCCGCTGGCCCTGTATCACTACCTGTCGTTTCTCACCACGCCGGCGCCCATGACCATGTTCCGCGGGGTCTACAAGCTGCCGGCGGGCCACATGCTCCAGGTTGACTCGGCGGGCGGAGTGGTGGCGCACCGCTACTGGGATGCGATCCCCGGCAAGGGAATTGCCGCGGCGGCCGTGAGCGGTCTCGATGCAGACGGGCGCGAGAGTTATTACGTTGACGGGATCAGGCGACGCCTGCGTGATGCGGTCGAACGGCGCATGATCTCGGACGTGCCGTTCGGCGTGTTCCTGTCGGGCGGCATCGATTCCTCGACCAACGTCGCGCTGATGGCGCAGTTCATGGACCGGCCGGTCGACACCTTCACGGTCGGATTTCGCGACCACACGCACCTGAACGAACTCGAGTACGCCGAGCTGGTGGCGCGGCACTTCGGCACCAACCACCATACGGTGCTGATCGATGAACGCGACATGCAGGGTTACCTGGACCGGCTGATCCATTCACAGGACGAGCCCATCGCCGACTGGGTGTGCATACCGCTGTACTTTGTTTCGAAGCTCGCCCGCGACAACGGCACGACCGTCATACAGGTTGGGGAGGGCTCGGACGAGCAGTTCTGCGGGTACCAGAGCTACATGGACTACCTGGAGCTGTACCGCTTCTGGACCGGCGCCACCGTGTTCTGGGATACCCTGAAGCGCCGGCTGTTGAACCCCGGGAGCCTGCCGGACGGCTCGGCGCCGTCGCCGGTCGTCGATTGCGGACTGTTGCCGGAGTCGTACCTGCGACCGGACTCGTTCAACATCGTGCGCTCATTCCTCGGCCCGTTCGATGCGGCGCATCCGGGCCAGGATGTGCTCACCCGGATGATCTACAACGAATTCAAACTGCGCTTGCCGGAATTGCTGCTCATGCGCGTGGACAAGATCGGCATGTCGACTTCGATCGAAGCGCGCGTGCCGTTCCTCGATCACGAGCTGGTCGAGTTCACCATGGACATCCCGATGCGCGACAAGATCCGCGGCGGGGTGGCGAAGCACCTGCTCAAGAAAGCCGTAAGCGGCCTCATCCCGGATGAGATCATCCACCGCCGCAAGATGGGCTTCGGTGCGCCGATGACGCAGTGGCTGCGCGGCGACTTCGGCAGGCGGGTCGAGGGCGAGCTGCTCGCCAGCCGCCTGCTCGATCGTGGCTGGCTCAATCGCGGCTACATCAGCCACCTGTGCGCCGAGCACCGCGCCGGCAGGCGCGACAACAGTCAGTACATCTGGACGCTGTTCAACCTCACTGCCTGGTACGGCTACTGGATTGACGGCCGGTCACGCATCGCGGCCGCGGCATGAACGCATGGGGATTGCGGGCCCTTCGTCTACTGAAGAAGCCGCCCGGATACGTTCTGCGCCGCGTCGCCGCCGAGGTGCACCGGGAGCTCGACCGCTTTGCCCAGCCGTACCGCGCGCGCTCGTTTGGCGCGGCAACCCTGTGTGCGAAAACGGGCGATGCGTCGCTGGCGGTCCTGTG
>WNFQ01004580.1_pt1 | contig 11192 bp, 22 predicted proteins | sample 5400171 | NCBI WGS metagenome assembly WNFQ01 (sample SAMN13153356, study PRJNA577476) | soil metagenome | isolation source: 20 cm soil under Madrone tree | place: USA:California | collected 2016-06-14 | reverse complement strand
CGTTCTTGGGCCAGGTTACCCAGCCCGTGGCTAGCCAGATTGGCAAGAAGGACGATACTGACCAGATTTTAGATCAGATGTTTGGAGCCCGTGGTGCCCGATAAGATGTCTATTGCCGAACTATCGGCAGCGATTAAACGCAGAGAGCCACGGCTGGCTTCGGTGCCGGATGAGGAACTGGTGCGTAAGGTGTTGGAGCGTAGACCGGAATTGATGTCGATGATCAACACTTCAGAGAAGCGTCGACCACTAGATCTTTATGGAAAGGTTGGTAGCCGGCTGAAGCAGAATTTGGATCTGCCTAGCCAGGCTCAGGGAGCTGCTACGGCTATTCATGAGGGTCTGAGAAATATTCGGGAACATGGGCCCTCGAAGATGCCAGAGTTTTTAGCTGCTCTCAAGCAATATGCAAAGCCTGAGAATGTAGTCGGAGATGCGCTGACAGCGTTTATTTTAGGACAAGGCGGAGGGAAGCCAACTAGTCCTACAGCTCCACCAGAAGGGGCCTACGGTATGCCACCTGCCCAGGCTAGAGCCCTACCACTGGAAGCTAATCTGCTAGAGACAATGATAAAAGCCCGCGCGAAGGAAATGGCAGCAAAATATCCTGTGCCGCAGTGGCAACGGATTCAGGACCCGTTCGCGGCACCAGCACGGTCTCAGCTCGCTGCATTCACACCGGAAGCCATTGATTGGCATAACACTGCACTGAATCAGGCCAAGCAGAAGCTTGGACCGGGTGCTGATATCGGATCCGTGCTGCAACTGGCAGCGAAGATTCAACAGGCTGGGAAATGAAAAAGCATCGTGCCCGCAAGCCGCGCTCTCCGGTAGGTAAGAAGATTTCAAAGTTGCGTCACGAAGGTGAGCCGCAAGACCGTGCCGTCGCGATTGCCCTGAACATGAAACGGGCGCACCGGCTTACTCCCAGTGGCGGCTATATCCGATCCAAGAATAAGTCTCGTCGGAGGTCACACAAATGAAGCGTCTATTCGTTGTATCGATTCTGTTGCTCGTAGCCTCCGTCCTTCTATGGAGTGCTACCTATTCCCCTGGATCGCTGGCCATCTCGATTCCTGCAGGAACTGCTGCTACCGGTGCGGGATCCACGTTCTTCTTTCCTGGGATCTACAATAAGGTAGTGTCAGGTGGGACAGCGACTGCCATCACCACCAACTTTGAGTGCTCAGTCGACGGGGGCACTACCTATGGTCAATTCGACCAGTCAACCTCGACCAGCGGCGAGATCCGTAGTGTATCGAACAAACCTGCACTGGGCTGCCGCTGTAATATCAGCGTTTACACCGTGAATGGCACCACTGCATCATGTCAGTTCGTCAGCTCTGCGGATCCAAGATAGCACGTTAGTAACACCACGTTCGTTGTATTCCGAAATCACGAAAACGAGGTCATACTATGGCAATGGATGCGACAACCCTGTTAACGAGTCAGTTCGGGGCCGCAGCAGGATCTCAGTATTTACTGAACCTGTTGCAGAAGTGGTCGAAGACGCCTTGGATTACGGAACATACAACCGTAATCAATGTTGCTGTTCGTGCAGCCTTAGCCTTTGGCGCAACCGTTGGCATTACCTGGGCATGGAGCCCAACAATTACAGGCGGACATATGTTGAGCATTGCGATTCCCTCTGTAGTTGACCTGGCTCATGGAATATGGCATTGGTTCGAGCAGTACGCCATGACGCATGTGGTTGGGTCTGTTTTGGAACCCACGGTGCCTACCCCTCCACGCGCAACCCAATGAGCTGGCCAGAAAAGACATTACTGGTGGTGATGATGCTGAGCTTAGCTGCGATTGTGTACATTGCAATCCGCTAGTTCATAATGGATAGCCGTGGAACGCTATGAAGATCCGTATGCCAAGGCTATGCGAGAAGTCGCAGGGCTTATCCAGTTTCTCATCTATCGTTATGAGACCTGTGGGATCAAGGATCGAGACGAAGTGCTGATTGGCCTGCGTGGTAGATTGCAGGGAGTGGAAAAGAGCTTAGCGAATGGAAGTGTCAACTGGCGCAAAGGGCTTCTGGAGCTGGCTGCGTATTGCATATTTGCCGCCTGTAGTCAGGACTAATCTGATGTGGATTTGGCACCAGAATTCCGGGAAGATTATGGATCCTAACGGTTTAGTGATCGGCTTTGGCTATTCTGGTGGTGGTGCCGGAAAGAATAATCCCGAATCTCAGTCTCTTGAAAATGTTGGCCCGATTCCAGAGGGCTACTACAAAATTGGCGATCCACACGACAGTGTGACTCACGGGCCGTTCGTTCTAACCCTGACTCCTGACCCGCAAAACGCCATGTTTGGACGTAGCGAGTTCTTAATTCATGGAGATTCAGTGATTCAGCCAGGTACAGCTAGCAAGGGGTGTATCGTCTTACCTCGTTCGGTTCGGGAAGACATCGCCAAAAGCTTTGACAAGGTTCTGGCGGTTGTTTCTGGAGACTTTGTGCTGAAGCATGATCCTCCTGAGAAGTCCACTTGACTATCCCTCTTGCATTACTTGGATTCGCAATCTCCCTCATATTTACTGGCGGCGTTGCCTGGACTACCTTGCAGCAAGTACGTAAGGATCTGAATGCCATGGGAGCGAAGTTTGGCAAGGTCAAGGATCACGACACCAGGATTGTGATCACCATGTTGGTATTAGCAGAGAAACGGGAAGATCGAGAAGTGATCGCACGGAATCTGATGGAATGGTAGAATTAATGGTAATAAGTAATCCATTCCAAATGACCCGGAATGTCGCGTAAGGAAGGGCTCAGGGCGTGGCCGCTCTGGGCCCCTTTCTCAGCGCTGAACAGAAAGCCTGGCCACCCTGACCAGACCCCCTGCCTTGCTCTGGGGAAGCTCTATGCAACTTTCCTGCGATTATGCTGCTGCTCTAATCTAGTCGCCCAGCGACAATTGCTTGGTTCGTAATTTCCATCATTATCTCGCCTATCGAGCGTTAGACCGATAGGCCTACTGCCCATATCTTCTAAAAAATTTTCAAACCTTAGCCAGCGCGTGCAAACAGTGATTCCTCGACCACCGTAATCCTTCCATTGCTTTATATTTGAGTTGGTGCACCGCTGAATCATTCCTTCCCATGTTCTATATTCTCGCGTTGGCGTTCCAGAAGCATGACCGTGGCGAATTTTCGCTTTACCATTCTTTTGGCTCGACTCCCTGCGTAAGCATCCACAGCTTTTGGTGGTACCACGTCGAAGAAGATATCCTTGAGCAAGATAAATATTTCCGCAATCACACAAACATAGCCATATTGGACGTACACTACGATCAGGGCGAATCCGACCGGCTGGCCATTTTACGACCAACCGGCCAAATCGTTGTTCACTGATGTCTTTCAACGGCATCATATCTATGGAGTTGGCGTAGAGAAATCAATCTTGATGCTGGACAGAATTTGCGCTACCGCAACGTTGGTAATGGTCTCAGTATCGGTTAAGGGACCGTTGGGGCCCTGAACAGTGGCAGTTAAATTCGCCACGCCAGCGGTAAGTGAAGTAACGTCAAACCCACCGGAGCCATCATCGGTGCCGGAGTCAAGAGTTGTGTTATCTAGTGAGAATGCTGGTGCAGGAATAGGACCATTGAATACTGCTCCGTTTTGGTCAAAACCGACCACGGTAGCTTTAGTCTTTTGGCCTACTGTGAGAGTGACGGGACCGACTGCCATGTTGCCTCCAAATTTGATCTTGATTGAGCTGAGTTGAGACGGCAGGGGTAGTCTATCGCGGATTTGCTTTAATAGCGAGATTTCTTGACGTTCATCAAGATGAAGCTGGATCAGATCTCGAACCTGTTCACGCAGTAGGCGGAGTTCCTCGTTCTCATCATGAGACTTATGCTGGTCATGCCAAGGATGATCACACAGAAGAGACTGTCCGATCGTAACATTGTAGATATAATTTCGTGTGGCTGGGTTGCGGCTTAGGCAGCGGGGGCAGGTACTATTCATTTTTGATTCCTGCGATAGATTGGTTTTGGATAGTCAATATAGTCGATAGGGGATAGTGGAATTGTGATTAACTCTGGTGGGATATAGGGAACGCACATCTTCATATTCCTCTGCTGCTTCTTTCGCTTTCGTTTCTTCTTAGTTACCATTTCGGCTGAATCCTTAGGCCTTCGAGTTGTCCAAATGTGACCTCACTTCCACGAACCCGATTCAGCGCAGCTACCGCAGCCTCCACGTCAGTGACAATCTCTGCAGGTAGTCCCTTAACACCTGCCTGAGCCAATACTATATTCAGTAGAGCCAGTACCAGTTCAATGACTGAGATCATGATCGCTCCCTTGTTAGTGAATCAGTGGCTTGATATCGATGATGGCTTGGTTAGCATTGGAGACGGCTAGATCTAAAGCTGCTTGAGTGCTAGTTACTGGGGAACATTTAGCATCAGCTGGTGGTGGAATTGGGCTAAGCTTCATATCACAGTAGGTCTCAATAGCTGTGATCAGCACGTTCTGGGCTGCTACTCCCTTGTGAATGGCTACGCAGTTGGGTAGTCCAGGATTCGATACACATACGGGAGCATATTCGTCTTGAGCTGCTACCAGAATGCCAGAGAGTGATGCTGCTACATCCCGGGCATTCTTATCCTTGGGACAGGCAGTGAGTATCAGCAAGACAGGCAGAAGAACTCCGATTCTTTTCATTGATTCCTCCGATGGTTGCCATAATACCTCATATTCAGTCATAGCTAGCAGTAGAAGTTTCGTAGGGGGTCCAGTCAGGATTCCCTATATTGATGGAATTGGCCAGCTTTAGAAAGCAATGAGCCAGGGGAAGTTCTCCTTCTTTCATGGCAGATCCGGAGGCGAATCCCAGGCATAGTAGCAGACTGTCATAATCTCCATGGGAAATGGTAAGAATCACATGACCATCACTATCTTCGGTGTACATTGCTAATCTCCTGAGTATCACTACAAAGAGGGCTTCGCCCCCTTTGTGATTCCTCACCAGCGGTCGCGGCCCGCTGGACTGCCGAACAACGCAGATACCTTACTGCTAAGATTTATTGCTAGACCGTCGGGCTACTTTGGGATTGTTCATCCAATTCTCTCTGCCACTGTCTGGAATGCGTAATTTACGCATAGACTTAATCTCGTCACGGCCTTGCTTTCTGGTAGGACGATCTTTCTTGGGAACACCAGCAAATGGCACAAACTTCTTCTTAGCTGTCATAGTCTTTCTCCAGATTGCGCTCCGCGCAGGGGAAACTCTTTATCTCCTTGCCCGGATTGACTGTGTAGTTATCATGGAAGATGTGGCAATTACCGCAGTAGAGTTCCAGAACATCGTTGTGATTGAAGCTGGTTAATCCGCACAGCTTGCAGGTAATACTGGAGTATCCGTCAATCAACTGAGTAGTGTATAATCGTGTCATTGAGTTCTCCCGTGAATTGGGGGCCGTCCGGTATAAGTCGCTCGTTGTGAGGTTTCCAATCGCACAGCGCGAGCCCTTGGCTGGTCAGCCCCCAAACTGGTCTACGCTGCCTTAGCTTCCTTCTTCTTGGAATATACTCTGGCTACTTCACTGCCAGTACCCACATTTGAAGTCTCAATCTTGCCGGAGAATTCCGAGCCCACCAGTGCTACCGGATCTTGAGCAGGATTCCGTTCAATCCCGGCCCAGTCCTGGAGAGTGAAGTATTCCCCCATCTTGATGGAGATTTGCATCAGCTCTTTGCGGTACTGTTCTTCTACTTTGGCTTCGATCTGATCCGCAGGAGTATTGGCCGCAATTACTTTGTCAGTAGCAGTCTTTTTGTAGTAAGCCACGCCTGACTCTGCCAGCTGTTGATCGAATTCTCCAGCTGCAATTGCTTCCGCCACATAGTCATGGTTGATCTTACCTTCTTTGGTGCGAGAGGCCTCCGTGAAAGCTAACGCTAACGCAGTGGGATGCTTCCAGTCTTCGTGGATCGTTACCGATAGAAACGCAGTACCATCATAGTCAGGCTCGAAGAAGGGTGCTTCCCCTGTTTTCCCATTATTCCCAGCATGCTGCTGCATCTGCTCTCGTGAGGGCCGGCTAGCTGCCACCAGAAAACTGTGACGCATAGCTCCGGTCTTATCCAGCTTAGACGCTTTGTCAATATAGGCCATAATCTTTAGACCTGGGACAGTAGAGGTTCCATAGCTTCCGGGCGCTAGAGCGATTCGTTCCCGTTGATTGAGTTCAACTGATTGATAGAAGGGGCTCATTGTTTATTCTCCATTTCTTTGTAAGTAAAGGTGGTTGATTCTACTGTTGGTATAACTTTGGCGGCTTCTTCGCCTATTTGCAGGTCCTGTTCTCCCATCAGCTCACTGCTTCCTATGCCACTTGCAAAAGAAAGACATTTCTCAGCAGCACGCAGTTGCAGCATGTGCTCTGGCTTATCTTTCCAGACGGGCGACTTAGCCTGATACCAATCCTTAAGTGTAGCGGTGTACTCGCATGGCCCTGAGGGTGAAGTGATCACGCAAGTATAGGAGACTAACGGCTTGCTCATATCAATAGGATTACGAGTTAGCCGGGGAGGGCTAAGATTCAATCCCTGCTTACGGGCTAGCTTAAGTTTCCCCTCGAAGGTTACATTAGTCTTATTGTTTTTAGGATTGAACCAGACCTCATTGGAGAAGGGTGATAATCCCAGCTCAAAGCAACGCATCGCAAATACCATGGCTTGCCAAGGAGCTAAGAAGTAATCCGGCTCTCCAGCTCCTCCCTTGAATGGCATCTGTACCAACATCTGTGCCAGCATAGGAGGTGGTACTGCCTTCCAGTCAAAACTTTGCATAGAACTGAGTTGATCTAGCTGCTTGGCCTGGAGTTTTTCCTGAGCGCTAGACTGAATGGTAAGAGCCTTCTCTTTAGCGCTGGGCTCATCAGGAGGTGATTCCTTTTTGAATGGACTGTTCATGTTGATTCCCCTGTTTATGTGTAAGTAGTTGTATAGGTGTACAATTCATTATTTTTGCTGACTCAGTGATTACCCAACATCGCCACGGAAAATATTTACGGCATAGTATTTCTGCTTCTTTAGCTGCCGTCATTGCTTCGCACTACCTCGCTCGGCTAAAGACTCGCTCCCGCGTGCTCTTATAGTTAAGTGTTCTTGGCGTTCAGTGTAATCAGCCATTATTTTTGGAGAGCTTCCACCATTACAAATTTTTAAATATTCGCATGGGCCGAATTTAGTCATGCATTGTCCTTGCGCTTGTGGCCAAGGATGCTGGGCTGCATAATGCTCATGGTAATGTTTGATCTCATTTACTACCCAGCTTAGCTGCTGTTCAAAGCGCTTGCGATACTGGGTAATTTCTGGCAAATTAAATAGCTCCAGCCGGGACTCTTTACCTTTGTATGGCTTAACTAGACACTCAACTTTAATGGTTTCCGGAACTCTGCCAATTTGACATTCATGCCAGTCGTAGAGAGCTAGTCCAAAGTCTCTCAACATCTGATTCTTGAAGTCTGCGTTCCATGTCTTGCCAATTTCAGAGGCAGTCTTGAGATCAAAGATCACTGCCGGGTCAGTCTCTACTTTATCCTTGCGACCGCACAGCGTTACTCCCGGTAGAAACTCACAACTCCATTCTTCCTCTACTGCTATTACCTTACCTACCTCTACGGTATCGAAGTAACAGGCCACCATGGAGGGTAACTCAACCGCCAGTTCTCGAAAACGTTGTCGTTTATACGGATTGAGCAGATGCTCGGGGAATTCGCCCAGCTTTGCAGCTGCCATGGCCAACCCCGTCTCAAAACTTCCTCCTCGATTATGGACCTCTGCGGCCAAGTGTACGGCCACGCCAATGGTCTGATGATAGCTGGGTTCAAGGGCAACTCGATTCTCTACGTAGCGTAGCCGATATTGTTCCCGGCAGTCTAGAAAGCATTTTATTGCCGACGAATCCAGATATAGCTGATTAATCATTGTATCGTTCGTCTACGGGCTCCTATGGAGCCCTCAACTCACTAGATAGTGTTGTAACATTCCACTTGTAGTGATTTACTACAAAATTCTTATGAAACTCACACAATGACATGCAGATCGAGCTAAGCTCACCACTACATTTATACTTAGCTGCTGGCTTTCCACAGAAGATCTCATGCTTAACAAACCCGGTATTAGCATTCTTCTTGGTGCCTTGGATGAATTCACAGGTGATCATAGGATCAATCTTTTTCGGAAGCTGAGGGAAACAGCATTTCCGGTTCTACCGGTACAGTCCCAGGTGCTTCACTTTGGAGATCGGCATTAACATGTCCTGCTCGGCTTCTAGTTGCATCCGGCAATACGATCTCCAAGCTTTCTACTTCAATCTCTGCCCGGGGCTCCCCATGGGTCCACAATTTACGGGCATGAATTTCTACCACACAACAATCATCATGCCAAGCTACTTGGTTGAGCCCGTCTTTGATGGACTTGAGACAGTTGTCCAGATCGGGTCTTTGAGTATGCACATCGCCCTCTTTAACTTTTTTAGCGCGAGACTTTGGAACGCCAAAGAAGAAATCAGCTCGCAGCGTGACAGGAAAAGTGCCTCCTCCAACTGCTCCAGCCTCGCGGGCGCAGAGGGCGACAAAGGACTCGTAGGTTTCACTTTTTTTACCCGGGGTTGAGACATTGGCAACAAACTCCAGCTTGGTCCCCCCACAATACCGGCAGGGCCAGCCGATCACAGTTCGGTTGCAGACCATGCAGCGCTTGAGGGCTGCGGTGCGGTGCCGCTCTTTCGCTTGGATTGGTCCCGGGACGGTGAAGATCAATTTCATTGTGCCTTCATGGAGGCATTAATTGATGGATCGACATCGGTGAAAGTAGCCTTAGGCTTACGAGTTCGAGTCACCGGTTTAACACTCTCAGCATCATGCTTCTTAAGTGCAGTGCGGAACATTTTAGCATACCACTTACATTCCTCTTTTGAGCCGGTGTAGTCAACTCTGAAGTATTGTGCGCCTTGTTGGATCTCTACAGTAAATTCCTTGGCGCTGCGATAGGAGGGCACAACTGATACCTTCATGGCGATACCTTTCTCGCGCTACGCGCTCGTACCAAGTATTTTGGCTTTGGCGGCTTGGGCCTTTTTCTGAGCTAAACGATAGCGTTTCATGTACTTGGTAGATTTGGCTTGGCAGTGATCACAGAGCCAACGGTAGTGATTTAGCTTCCGTTTTCCACAACGGGTGCATTCCCCATTGGCCTTTTGCTTTCGGGCCCAACGCTGCTGTGGAGTCAATGACACAACTACATATTACAATACCGGTTACATCATGTCAAGTCCTCCACCTGAATAATTTTATTGACAGCCAATATTTGCCAGCGTACAAAGGTGCGCGTTGTCAACCCTTCCCTGTTCCACTTCTTCTGCCAGGAGCCATATGTCTAAAAGTCCATTTTTGCAAGTTCTTCCCTTTGAGCTGCCGGCTGTTTCCCAGGAATTTCTGGTAGAAACCATTATCCCAACTCGTGAGATTAGTTTAGTGGCCGGGCCTTCTGGGGCTGGAAAGACTCGTTGGCTACTTAACATGTTGAAAAGATGGGAAAAAGGTGATGACTTTTTGGGATACCACTCTTATCCAGTGAAGTGGGCCTATGCTCCGGGAGATCGCTCCCAGCCTTCTGTAGCTCGTACTTTGAGAGATTTAGGTCTAACACCTAAAGACTTGAACATTATTCCCAGCTGGGGGTCGGACTATAAAACTCTGCCACAGATTGTTGATGCTGCCCTCAGTATTAAAGCTAAGCTATTGGTAATAGAGGGATTTGCTGGGTATGCCGAAGATACTAATGGACCTGCCATACGGAGCTTTCTATGCTCCGTACAGCGCATGATCGAAAAGGATGATCTAACCTTTATTGGGGTAGCCGAAAGTCCTAAGATGAAGCCCTATGAGCGCTATGAAAATCCTCGTCAGAGGGTCTCAGGAGCGGCTGCCTGGGCGCACTATACAGAGACCATATTCTTGGTCGAGCCAAGCGATATTTCTGACATTAAAAACCCCTCTCGTAAGCTCTATGTTTGTCCCCGTAATGCTCCCAGTATAGAACTCCAAGGCAATTTTGATACCAAAGGTAGACTCATTTTTACCCTATAAGTCCTTTGTTTAAGGGGAGCCTGGGGGGGGATAATCTATATAGAACATCCTCTCTCACACCCTTCTGCGATCTAAAGGACTTACGTCCTAGATCGCAAGAGCGCTGCTGGGCGCAAAAATAGGCAGGCGTTTTAGGCCTGCCTTGGGGTTCAATTTTCGATTGCGATTACTCTTCTAAAAGCCGGCGTAGAACTGCTGGCAGTTTTGAGGACTTATTGCCGTCGGTGTTAACGACCTTCCAATTTCTGCGAACCCCGATTCCCATCCCCCAGTGGTTGTAATGAGCCCGTAGCAGAAACCAGAAAATCTCTTGCAGGGTTTCATACTTTTGTTTCAGTTGATTAAAGCTGGGACTATTGCTGGGCTCGTCTCCAATGGCCTGCAGATCGACTTGCATGCGTTGGGACTCTCTGCGGTAGAACGATGCTAAGCTAAAGATCCGCTTGATATAGTCATCATCTACCGTGCCTATCACCTTTTCACCGTCATCAATCGGGCTCGTTGGAGGAAGCATTTCCGGATCGGTTTCAGCGGTCTCAGCTAGAAGCGTTTGTAGTAGATCTCGCGATTGAATTGTAATTGGATCTCCCAAAATACACCTCACTTTCCTTTTAACTCTTTCATTTTACTAAGGGTTAGTTTATTTTGACTCCCACTCCCGCGTTCAACTTTAGGAACTGCGTAGGCTGCCATAAGTTGAGCTGGTTTACCGGTCAATGGCGCTCCCGAAGAAGCATCTACAAATTCCCCATCAATAGCATCAACACTGATATGGCCCAGACCTAGGCCCAGGCCATCGTTCTGGATATGTTCACCTCCACAATCAGTGCAATACCAAGTCTGTCTAAGGGGCTTGTGCTGAGCTTTTTTGGCTTGGATCATGGCTTGGTTAGCCTTGTCTAGGGTTTCCTCAATAGGCGGTGGCTGAACCGGTTTCTCAATACGTTTCAGTACCTCAGCCAGTGCTTGTTCAGCTGGAGTTTTCTCCTTTTCCTTGATTTCTACTTCCGCTTTTTGGACCATTGCTATATACCTTTCTCGCGCTACGCGCTCGTTATGCTGCCTTCGAACGGA
>WNFQ01005556.1_pt1 | contig 11193 bp, 11 predicted proteins | sample 5400171 | NCBI WGS metagenome assembly WNFQ01 (sample SAMN13153356, study PRJNA577476) | soil metagenome | isolation source: 20 cm soil under Madrone tree | place: USA:California | collected 2016-06-14 | reverse complement strand
GCCGTAGGGAAGCGCACATGAACGCCAATCCGAAGTTTCTAGCCGCCACCGCCCACGTAGACGACGCAGCGATCCAGCCGCTGCCCAACTCGCGCAAGATCCACGTGGGGAATTTGCAAGTCCCCATGCGGGAAATCTCGCAAAGCGCAGGCAATCCGCCGCTCGTGGTCTACGACACCTCGGGGCCGTACACCGATCCCGCGCAGCGCATCGATATCCAGAAGGGTCTGCCGCCGCTGCGCGAGGCCTGGATCGCGCAGCGAAAGGATTGTGAAATCTTGCAAGGCCCGTCCTCCGAGTACGGGCGCAAGCGGCTGACCGATCCGAAGCTGGCCGAATTGCGCTTTGATCTCCACCGCAAGCCGCGGCGGGGGCGCTGCGTCACGCAGATGCATTACGCGCGCAAGGGCATCATCACGCCCGAGATGGAGTTCATTGCCATCCGGGAGAACCAGCGCCTTGTAGATGCATTGAGCTTTCAGCACCCGGGTGAAGCGTTCGGGGCGAAGCTGCCGAAGAGCGTCACGCCGGAATTCGTGAGGGACGAGGTGGCGCGCGGGCGCGCCATCATCCCGGCGAACATCAATCACCCCGAGACCGAGCCGATGGTCATCGGCCGCAACTTCCTGGTGAAGATCAACTGCAACATCGGCAACTCGGCGGTGACCTCGTCGATCGGCGAGGAAGTCGACAAGATGACCTGGGCGATCCGCTGGGGCGCCGACACGGTGATGGACCTGTCCACCGGCAGGCACATCCACGAGACGCGCGAATGGATCATCCGCAACAGCCCGGTGCCGGCTGGGAAATATTCCGCGACACGCTGATCGAGCAGGCCGAGCAGGGCGTCGACTACTTCACCATTCACGCCGGAGTTCGCCTGCCGTTCATTCCGCTCACCGCCAATCGCATGACCGGCATCGTGTCGCGCGGCGGCTCGATCATGGCGAAGTGGTGCCTGTCGCGCCACGAGGAGAGCTTTCTCTACACGCGCTTCGAGGAGATCTGCGAGATCATGGCGGCGTACGACGTCTCCTTCTCGCTCGGCGACGGCCTGCGCCCGGGCTCGATCCATGACGCAAACGACGAAGCCCAGCTCGCTGAATTGCGTACTTTGGGAGAATTGACGAAAACCGCCTGGAAGCACGACTGCCAGGTGATGATCGAGGGCCCGGGCCACGTGCCGATGCAGCTCATCAAGGAGAACATGGAGCTGCAGCTCAAGTACTGCGACGAAGCGCCCGCCGGGCTACGACCACATCACGAGCGCGATCGGCGCGGCGATGATCGGCTGGTTCGGCACGGCGATGCTCTGCTACGTGACGCCGAAGGAGCACCTCGGGCTGCCGAACAAGAAGGACGTGAAGGACGGCATCATGGCGTACAAGATCGCCGCGCACGCCGCCGACCTCGCCAAGGGCCATCCGGGCGCGCAGGCGCGCGACAACGCGCTCTCCAAGGCGCGCTTCGAGTTCCGCTGGGCCGACCAGTTCAACCTCGGCCTCGATCCGGACACCGCCCGGGAGTTCCACGACGAGACGCTGCCGCAGGAAGGCGCCAAGGTCGCGCACTTCTGCTCGATGTGCGGGCCGCACTTCTGCTCGATGAAGATCACGCAGGACGTGCGCGACTACGTCGAGAAGGGAATGAAGGAGAAGTCCGTCGAGTTCGTGAAGAAGGGCGGCGAGCTCTACACCAAGACCTGAAATCAGGGACAGACCACGTTTTTGTCAACGGCGGAGACGATCCCTCGTTGATCGGACATGCCACGACGCGCCCGCATCATGCTCGCCGGCGTGCCCGTACATGTCATCCAACGCGGCAACAACCGGGGAGCGTGCTTCGTCTACGACGAAGACCGCGACTTTTATCTGTTCCACCTGGCGCGTGGCCTCGGCCGGTTTGGATGCCAGCTGCACGCGTATTGCTTGATGACCAATCACGTGCACTTGCTCCTGACTCCCGAAGGCGCGGAGAGCTGCGCGGCACTGATGAAGCATATGGGACAGCTGCACTCGCAGTATTTCAACAAGCGATACGGACGCACGGGGTCACTTTGGGAAGGGCGTTTCCGTTCCTGCCTGGTCCAGTCTGAAGGATATGTGCTCGCCTGCTATCGCTATATCGAGCTTAATCCGGTGCGCGCCGGCATGGTTATTCACCCCGGCGATTATCCGTGGTCGAGCTATCGCAATAACGCGTTGGGCGAAGCGGCGACCCAGCTTGTTACGCCCTGCTCTGAATACCTCCGGCTCGGCGACAGCGCCGAAGAGCGCCAGAAGCTGTATGCAGGGCTATTTGGCTCGACTGCCGACAACGAGCAGCTTGAGGAGATAAGAACCGCGACGAACGGTGGTTATGCGCTCGGCGACGAGCTTTTCAGGAAGACGATGGCCCGCGCGCTTGGGCGTCGTGTGGACAAGGGAAAGCCGGGAAGGCCATTGCGCGATGCGGCACCCGGGGACTCTCAAGAAGAGCTTCCGTTGCCGCCTACGGAAAACGTGGTCTGTCCCTGATTTCTAGTCGTTGAACAGGCTCTCGGCGGTGACCGGGATGCGGCCGTACTCGAGGGTGCGACGGATGCGGTAGGGTTCACCGTCGGGAGCCTTGAGCCCGCGCGACAGGTCGAGGAGCTTCTGCGGCTTGAGCGGGTTGCCGGCCGCGTCGCGGATCACCATCACGCGCGGCTGGAGGCGCTTCTCCAGGTTCTGCGCGATGACGATGCCGATCTCGCCGCTGTTGAGCTCCACCGTGCTGCCGAGCGGGAAAATGCCGATGCAGCGGATGAATTGCTCGATCAGCACCGGATCGAAGAAGCTGCCGCGCCACTTGTACAGCATGCTGAGCGCGGCCGACGGCGGCACCGGCTCGGCGTAGGGCCGGCGCGCGGTGAGCGCATCGAAGGTGTCGACGATGCCGGCGATCGAGCCGAGCAGCCCGATGTCCTTGCCCTTGAGGCCTTTCGGGTAGCCGCTGCCGTCCTGGCGCTCGTGGTGGAGCGCCGCGAACTCGGGCAGCCGCGGCGGCAGGCCCGGCGTCGCCTCGAGGATCTCGATCGAGTAATGCACGTGCTGCTTCGCCTGCGCGAATTCGGCTTCGCTCAGGCGGTTGCGCTTGTTGAGGAGCTCGGTCGGCAGCTTGGTCTTGCCCACGTCCTGCAGCAGGCCCAGGTAGCCGAGCAGGCTGATGTCCTCGGCCGGCAGCTGCAGGAAGCGGCCGAAAGCGGTCATGTACACGGCGCTGTCGACCGCGTGCGAAGTCGTGTAGTCGCCTTTCTCCTTCAATTGCGAGAACAGGAGCAGCGCGTCCGGGTTGCGCAGCACGCTCTCGGTCATGCTGCGGACCGCCTGCTCGACGCGCGGCGCGTCCAGGGTGCGGCCGGCGCGCACCGCTCCTACCACGTCACTCGCGAGCTGAGCGGTGCCTTTATAAGCGACCTCCGCCTGCTTTACTTCGCGCTCCACCGGCGCCTGCTCGACGTAGCGCACCTTGCCGAGGCGCGACAGGTCGAGCTGGCTTGCCCCGGCGCCCGCCGCCGGCCGCGGCGCCGGCGCGAGCGGCTTCAGCGCGAGCGGCTCGGCCAGCTTGGGCGGATCGGGATCGACGAAGACCGTCTTGCAGTACTGCTTCAGCGTCTCGAGCTGCTCGTCGCTCTCCAGGTAGAACCCCTGGAAGATGAACGGGGTCTCGATCCAGGGCCGGTCGAGCTCCGCGACGTACATGCCCATTTTCAGCTCAGCGACCGGAACGCTTTTCTTCATCTGTGTAAGATTACCGCATGCCCGAGCCGCTTCAGGATGCGGACGCTCCCGAAGTGCTGAAGGAGCGCTGCGAGTACATCTATCGCCGGATCCTGCCGGCGGTCGGAGCGACCGCGGTGCTGAGCCTGCTGCTGAGCGCCTTCCTGTGGCCATCGAGCCCGACCGAGCTGATCGTGTTCTGGCAGACGGCGATCCTGCTCATCGCGGCGGGATACTGGGCGCTGGCGCTCGCTTACCAGCGCAGCGGCGACGCGCGCGCGGATCCGCAGCCGTGGATCCGGCGGGCGGCGTTCGGCGCGGCGGCGCTCGGCGCCGCGTGGGGTTTCGCGACGGCGGTGTTCTTCCCGGGCGGCGATTATCAGCAGGTCTTCATCGCCTTTGTCGTGGCGCTGGTGACCGCGGGCGGGCTGCCGATGTTCTCCACCGTCTGGTGGATCTACGCCCTCTACGCGGCCGGCGTGATGATCCCCTTCAACGGGGTGCTGTTCGCGTATGGCACGGATTTTTTTCATCTGCTCGGCGCCGCGGTGCCGCTCCTGTATATCGCGAACGTCGCCACCGCGTATCAGCTCGGCAAGGCGTTCAGCAGTGCCTACGGGCTGCGCAGCGCCTACGAGCGGCTCTCGGCCGACAACGCCGACACCCAGGCGCAGCTCGGCGAGCAGCTCGACAGCCTGCTCGAGGCGCATCGCGAGGTGCAGGCGTTCGGCCGCAAGCTCGCCCTGTTCTCCGAGCGGGCGCCGATCGCGGTGTTCGAGGTGGACCCGCAGGCCACGATCCTCGACATGAATCCGGCGGCCGAGAACCTGTTCGGCTATGCGGCGCCGGAGATGGTGGGGCGAAACTGCATCAGCATGCTGCTCAATCCGGTCGATCGCGAGAGCACCGACAAGTGGTGGGACGAGCTCGTGGCGCAGGGCCGGCCGGCCACCGTGGTCGCCGAGCGCTGCCTGCGGCGCGACGGCCTGGAGCTCGCCTGCGAGTGGACGATGACGCCGCTCGTCGACGACGACAGCCAGGTCATCTCGGTCATCCTCCAGGGCCGCGACATCACGCAGCAGCGTGCGGCCGAGCGCATGCGAGGCGAGTTCACCTCCACCTTGAGCCACGAGCTGCGCACGCCGCTCACTTCGATCATCGGCTCGCTGCAGCTGCTGCGCGCCGGAGCGGTCGGCGAGGTCTCCAAGGAGCAGGACGAGATGGTCGAGATCGCCGAGAAGAACAGCCAGCGCCTGCTCGACCTGATCAACGAGGTGCTGGACATCGAGAAGATCGAGTCGGGGCAGCTGACGCTGGTGCCCGAGCCCATGCCGCTCGATGCGCTGCTGGGCGAGTCGCTGCGGCTCAACCAGGGTTACGCCGACCGCTTCCGGGCGAACCTCGCGCTGCACGGGGAAGTCCCCCAGGTCGTGGTGCGGGCGGACCGAAAGCGCCTGATGCAGGTGATGACCAACCTGCTGTCGAACGCCGCCAAGTTCTCGCCGCCGAACAGCGCCGTCGACGTGACTGTCGCGCAGAAGGACGCGGCGGTGCGCGTGGAGGTGAGCGACCGGGGGCCGGGCATTCCCGAGGCCTTTCGCGGCCGCATCTTCGGCCGCTTCGCGCAGGCCGATTCGGCCGATTCGCGCGTCAAGGGCGGCACCGGCCTGGGGCTCGCGATCTGCAAGCGGCTGGTGGAAATGATGCAGGGGCGCATCGGCTTCGAGGACCGGGAAGGCGGCGGCACCACGTTCTTTTTCGAGCTGCCCGTCATGCCGCCTGAAGAGACCGCCGCCGAAGCGGCCCCGCGGGTGCTTCTCACCGAGCACGACAACGTGGCCGCCGAGTACCTCTCGATGGTCCTGGAGAAAGGCGGCTATCGCGTCGACGCCGCGCCCGACGCGAGCGCCTCGCGCGCGCTGCTCAAGCGGTGGAAGTACGCCGTGTGGCTGCTTGCCCGCAGGCTGCGCGATGCCGAGGACCCGCTCGCCCTGATCGCCGAAGTGCGGCCGCGCCTGGGCGGCACGCCGATCATCATGCTGGCGAGCACGCGCAGCGAAGAGGCCTACGTGCGCGAGCCGCAGCGCGTGGGAGTCGTCGACTGGCTCCTGAAGAACGATTCGCGCGGGCGCATCCTCGATGCCGTGGCGCAGGCCGTCGGACGCGCCTAGTTGGTCGCTTCGCTCATCGCGGTAGGCGCCGTCGTCGTCGGTTTTCCACTGCTCATGTACCTGATGCAGGACTCGCTGATCTTTTTCCGCCAGCCGGTGCACGCAGCGCAGCGCGACTCGATCGCGCGGCGCTTCCCCGCCGTTGAAAGCGTGTTCATTCAAGCCGACGTGCGCTTGCACGCCTGGCACGTCCGGGGATCCCCGCTGGTGCTTTACTTCGGCGGCAACGCCGAGGAAGTCTCCTGGATGCTCGAGGAGGCGCCGCGACGCGCGCCGGGCGTCGGCTGGCTGCTGATCGACTACCGCGGCTACGGCTCGAGCGAAGGCTCGCCTTCCGAGGCGGCGCTCGCCTCCGACGGGCTCGCCTGGTATGACTACGCCACCGGGGAGCTGAAAGCGAACAGAGTGTTTCTTTTCGGCCGCAGCCTGGGCAGCGGTGTAGCGGTGCAGCTGGCCGCAGAGCGCCCGCTGGCCGGGGTGATCCTGGTCACGCCGTTCGACAGCCTGGTCGAAGTGGCAAAGCGCCATTACCCGTACCTCCCGGTAGATTGGATGCTGAAGCATCGCTTCGACTCGATCGGCCGGGCGCCGAAGATCGCCGTGCCGCTGCTCTGCCTTGTCGCGGCGGATGACCAGATCATTCCCGCCGAGCATTCGCACCGGTTGTATGCGGCCTGGGGGGGACCGAAGCAGTGGGTCGAACTGCAGGGCGCCGGGCACAATAGCACCGACAGCGCACCCGCATTCTGGGAAAACATATGGAAATTCTTAACGCGCTGATCCTCGGCGTCGTCGAAGGGCTGACCGAGTTCCTGCCGATCTCGAGCACCGGGCACCTGATCCTGGCAAGCGACCTCCTCGGCGCGAACGACGAGCGCGGCAAGGTGTTCGACATCGCGATCCAGACCGGCGCCATCCTCGCGGTGATCTGGGAATACCGTGCGCGCTTCTTCCGCGTCGACCCGAAGCTATGGCTGAACCTGATCGTGGCCTTCATCCCGGCCGCGGTGCTCGGGCTTGCCTTCGGCGCCTACATCAAGGCGCATCTGTTCAGCGCGGTGCCGGTCGCTTCGGCGTTCATCGTAGGCGGCCTGATTATTCTCTTTGTCGAAAGAAAAAAGCTTTCCTCCCGGGTCGACGGCACTGAGGCGATGACCTGGCTCGATGCGCTCAAGGTCGGCATCGCTCAATGTCTTGCCCTGATCCCCGGCACCTCGCGCTCGGGGGCGACGATCATCGGCGGCATGCTGTTCGGCCTGTCGCGCCGCGCCGCGACCGAGTTCTCCTTCTTTCTCGCCGTGCCGACCCTGCTCGCGGCAGGCGCCTATGACCTGTGGAAGAACCGCGCGCTCTTTGCGGCGCGGGATCTGCCGATGTTCGCGGTCGGCCTCGTCGCCGCCTTCGCCTCCGCTTTCATCGTCATCCGCTGGTTGATCCGCTACGTCGCGACCCACGACTTCCGGCCGTTCGCGTGGTACCGGATCGTGTTCGGCGCGGTGGTGCTGTTAACGGCCTACTTCGGTTGGGTGAATTGGAGAACCTGAAAAACAGGGACAGACCACGTTTTTCCTACGTCCAACCGCGAAAAACGTGGTCTGTCCCTGATTATCCTTGCACCCACGGCAGGCCGGCCTTGCGCCAGCCGCCGACGCTGTTGCGATGCTGCTGGTCGTCCTTGTCGCCCTCGAAGCCTTCGAGCACGTTGTAGGTCTCGCGCCACCCGGCCTGCATCGCGGCCTCAGCGGCGCCGTGCGAGCGTGCCCCGGAGCGGCAGATGAACATCACCGGTTCGTCCTTTTTCGTTACCGTTGCCAGCTCGCCGATGAACCCGGGGTTGGGCCGGCTGCCGGGATAGGTCTGCCACTCGAGGGCGATACTCCCGGGGATCTGGCCGACATACAGCAGCTCGGGCTTGGTGCGTACGTCGACCAGCTTGGCGCCGGCCTTCATCAGCGCGTGCGCCTCGGAAGGGAGCAGAGCGCCGGCGTACGTCAGCCCCATTTTCCGGGCACGCTCGGCGGCTTTTTTCTTGATGTCGTCCATCTACTGCCGCATTATAGTGCGCGAGCCCCCTAAATGCCCCTAGACGGTGCCCCGCGGGCGGGTAAAATGCCCCGGCTCCGGGCGGTGACATTAGGCATGGAAACTGCTCACCGCCGACTTACCTACTACACCTACTCGCAATCCCTATCAAGCCAGGAGAACCGCAGATGGCGATGACGCCCGATGACGTATTGAAGCTTATCAAAGACAAGGAGGTGAAGTTCGTCGACCTCCGCTTCACCGATACGCGCGGCAAGGAGCAGCACGTCACCGTCCCGGTCAAGCACTTCACCAAGGACAAGTTCGAGCTCGGCCATGCCTTCGACGGCTCGTCGATCGCCGGCTGGAAGGGCATCCAGTCCTCCGACATGCTGCTGATGCCGGACGCGGTCAGCGCGCGCATGGACCCGTTCACCGATGAGCCGGTGCTGAACATCACCTGCGACGTGTACGAGCCGATGGACGGCAAGCCCTACGACCGCGACCCGCGCAGCATCGCCAAGCGCGCCGAGGCGTACCTGAAATCGACCGGCCTTGGCGAAGTCGCCTACTTCGGTCCCGAGCCAGAGTTCTTCATCTTCGACGGCGTCACCTGGAACGTCGACATGTCGGGCTGCTTCGTGAAGATCAAGTCCGAAGAAGCGCCCTGGTCCTCGGGCATCGACTACGAGTCGGGCAACATGGGCCACCGCGCGCCGGTCAAGGGCGGCTACTTCCCGGTGCCGCCGACCGACACGCTGCACGACATCCGCAACGCGATGGCGCTCGCGATGGAGCAGCAGGGCGTCGACGTCGAGGTGCATCACCACGAGGTGGGCGCGATGGGCCAGAACGAGATCGGCACGCGTTTTGCGCCGCTGGTGCAGCGCGCCGACTGGATGCAGATCTACAAGTACACCGTGTGGAACGTGGCGCAGTCGTACGGCAAGACGGCGACCTTCATGCCCAAGCCGATCGTCGGCGATAACGGCTCGGGCATGCACGTTCACCAGTCGGTGTGGAAAGGCGGCAAGAACCTGTTCGCCGGCAACGGCTACGCCGGGCTGTCGGACTTCGCCGTGTACTACATCGGCGGCATCATCAAGCACGCCAACGCGCTCAACGCCATCACCAACCCGGGCACCAACTCGTATAAGCGGCTGGTGCCGGGCTTCGAGGCGCCGATCAACCTCGCCTACTCGGCGCGTAACCGCTCCGCGGCATGCCGCATCCCTTACGTGTCGAGCCCGAACGGCCGGCGCGTCGAAGTGCGCTTCCCCGACCCGACGACGAATTCCTACCTGGCGTTCGCCGCGATGCTGCTGGCGGGCCTGGACGGCGTGCAGAACAAGATCCACCCGGGCGACCCGATCGACAAGAACATGTACGACCTCCCGCCCGAGGAGGCAGCCAAGGTGCCGCACGTCTGCGCCTCGCTCGAGCAGGCGCTCGAGCGCCTGCGCGACGACCACGCGTTCCTGACCAAGGGCGGCGTGTTCTCGGACGACTTCCTGGAGTCCTACATCACGCTCAAGGAAGAGGAGCTGACGCGCTTCCGCATGACCACGCACCCGGTCGAATTCGACATGTATTACTCTTCTTAACCGATTTTTGGCGCGGGAGAGAAGGGGTTCGTCCGCCCCTTTTCTTTTTGTTTGATAGACTTAGCTCATGCACCGCCCGTGGGCGCTGGGATGGATGGTAATCGGCGCGTTGGCCGCGCCCGCCCACGCCCAGGTCACAGAAATCTACAAGTGCGTCGATACGACCGGGCGGCCGCTGTACACCAGCGACAAGCGCGACACGACGGGCAAGAAGTGCGACCTGGTCTCGCGCGAGATCAATGTAGTCCCGGCACAGCAGATCCCGGTGCAAAGGCCGTCGGCCTCCAACTCCAGGTCCGGCTTCCCGAGGGAGTCGGCCTCGGATCGCGCCAACGCGAAGGAGCGCCAGCGCGAAATCCTGGAAAAGGAGCTCGCCACCGAGCAGCAGCTTCTGGCGAAGGCGCAGCAGGACCTGGTGGAGCAGGAATCGGTGCGCTCGGGCGACGAGCGCAATTACGCGCGCGTGCTGGAGCGCCTGCAGCCGTACAAAGACAGCCTCGAAGTCCATCAGAAAAACGTAGAAGCGCTGCGCCGAGAGCTCGGCAACCTCAACCGCTAAGTGGCCTCGTTCCCCGGCCTGGATCTGCTCGGAGCTTTGTCGTGCGCTATGCCAATCCAGCGGCTGAAAATCTGCTGGCCACGGCCGTGCGCAGCCTGATCGGCCAGCCTTTTCTCGGCCTTTTCGCGGAGCGCGCGGAGCTCGAGCGCACGCTCGACGAGGCGCGCGTCACGCATTGGGATTACTCGGCGCAGGACGCGACCCACGCCCGGACCGGACTGCCGCTCTCGTGCATCGTCACCCGCATCGAAGCGCAGGGCCTGGCGCTGCTCGCCGAGCTGCGGCCGCTCGACCGGCAGCTGCGCCAGGCGCGCGAAGAGCGCATGGTGTTCGAGCAGCAGACCAACCGCGAGCTGATCCGCAATCTCGCGCACGAGATCAAGAATCCGCTCGGCGGCCTCGAGCGCGAGCTCGACCGGCCCGAGCTGCGCGAATACACGCAGGTGATCATCAAGGAGGCCGACCGGCTGCAGGCGCTGATGGACCGCATGCTCACGCCGCATCGCGCGCCGCGCATCGAGCCGCTCGGCGTCCACGAGGTACTCGAGCGGGTGCGCATCCTGGTCAAATCGGAATATGGAATTGAAATTTACCGGGACTACGACCCGAGCCTGCCGGAAATGCTCGGTGACCGCGAGCAGCTGATCCAGGCAGTGCTCAACATTGCGCGCAATGCGGCCCAGGCAGGCGGCAGGAACATCGCTTTCCGCACGCGCGCCGTGCGCCAGATTACGGTTCTGCGACAGCGCTACAAGCTGGCACTAGAATTGCAAGTAGTCGACGACGGCCCGGGCGTGCCGGACGAGATCCAGGATCGGATCTTCAGTCCGCTGGTGTCCGGGAGGGAAGGCGGTAGCGGCTTGGGACTCTCGCTCGCGCAGACGTTCATCCAGTTTCACCAGGGGGTCATCGAGTTCGAGTCCCGTCCGGGCCGCACAACATTCAGGATCCTGCTGCCGATAACATGAAACCGGTCTGGATCGTCGACGACGATCGTTCCATCCGCTGGGTGATCGAAAAGGCGCTCAGCCGCGAAGGCATCGCCTTCAATTCGTTTTCCTCCGCGCAGGAGGCGCTCGATGCGCTCTCGGGCAGTG
>WNFQ01003662.1_pt1 | contig 11194 bp, 11 predicted proteins | sample 5400171 | NCBI WGS metagenome assembly WNFQ01 (sample SAMN13153356, study PRJNA577476) | soil metagenome | isolation source: 20 cm soil under Madrone tree | place: USA:California | collected 2016-06-14 | reverse complement strand
GGAGCGATTGGTTAGGTTTTGGGCCATAAAAACCAAATGGCGAGCAGTGCGATGATAATGAGCGCGAGAACAAAGAAAAGGATCGGACGACCCTGAGCCATCGCTGCGCGCTGCTCTGCATCGTGTCTCGCTCGCTCGCGTCGAGTGGTGGCCAGAGCGTCCTGCTCAAGCCGTGCGGCGCGAGCCCGGAGATAAAGTGCTCGCGTACGCGCATCGTCTCCGTCCGCGTCTGCGAAAGCCTTCGCCCAAAGACCGCGATCAAGCTGCCCTTGCTCAAGCTCCTTGGCGACCAGATCGAAAAACTGTTGTGCGGCCATGCGATGGGAATAGACCTAACGAGACTCAAGATCAGCCACCGCTGGCGAGGGCGCGCGTGGCTTGCAATGGACGTGTCTTCATAAAGTGAGGGGAGGCAGTACAACGGCCAGCGGTTGGCTGCATCGCATGGTTAGACCTTTTGGGTGCCATGTTGAGGAAGCTCGATGAAAGGAGTCGCCACAATCTCCCAACCTACGTTGATATAATCTTCGCTCTTCTTGCTGGCGATGAAAGCGGCGGCATGCGCCTCGCTGACGAAGACAGCTATCGGCCGCGTCTCTGGCTGATGCGCAAAGTAGTCATCTCGGCTGCAAACTTCGACGACAACATATACTGTCCCGGCAGGCTCAAACTCTGACTTGGATTTCATTGGGAGCTGCGCGGCCTTCCGATCGAGCAATTCGGTAGGCGGGTCCTCTCGTGCGCAGAGATCGCACATTGCGACTTTGATGTCATGTCCGCGGAATCGATATGTAGCGAATACAGTCGGCGTGTCTTCTCCGCAGGTTTCGCATCGTGGAGTCAGCATCGCGCGTGTAGGCCTAACGAGACACAAGATCAGCGACCGCGAGCCCGCTGTGGCTTGCGACGCAGGGAAAAACTGGATGGCTAACATTCACAACGTAGATCGCAGGCTGGCTCGCGGTTCGCTGCGTCGCATGGTTAGATGTTGAGGCTTCACGGTTTCCGCGCCATGGCCGTTTTGATGCGTTGGATCAGATCGGCCTTGTCAACGTGGCTACCGGGGCAATCGTTATGGGTCGTTCTTGGATCGTCCTTATGAAAACGCAAAGTCGCTGCATCGACTTTAACAGACGAGTCCAAAGTCGCGATAGCCTCGACCGTATTGTCCCTCACCTTCTCGTTAAACGGCTCTTCAGAGTATTCGCCTACCATATCCACGCCCCAGGAAATCGCATTCCAAGAAGGACTATGAACGCCGCTCCTATTCAGTGGATTGAACACCCATATGCCGTCATCATCGATGATTAAGTGAGGCCCTCCCCTCCAGCCCTGTTCCATTCCATAATAATACGCTAAGTCCTGCATCCGCTGTTCACCGGGCTTGTCGTGCCATTGGGACAGCCGTGGAGTACTGGTGTTGTGCAAAACCACGAACTGAGGACGCCAAGAGCTAAAATCTAGGGTTTCAACATATTGCCTGAATTCCGCAGGCGTAAATCTCTTACCAACGATCGGAATCGGCGCGCTTACAGTTCGAGCGACTGGCAAAGGAGCCTGCTTCAATTCATCGATTACTGCGGGAGGTAATTGGTGTGATGCTGATGTGGTCGTCTGTTGAAGGACACCTAAGGCCCAATCACGGAGTGCCGGCGTTTTGTCAGTTTTCTCTGACTGCAGGATCGTGATCGCGGTCTCGACGGTCTTCTGTCGAGCGGCCCGCTCTGTTAGAGCGACATTAAGGATGTAACTGGCTGCGGCGAGACCGACAGGAATCAACAGCGACCCCGCCAACTTGCCGACAATGTCGGCTTTATCCCATCTGTCTTTGGCCATGGTCGAATGTGAGCGGCTCACTTAGCTACATCTAACGAGATGGAGATAAGCCACGGCAGGGTGTCGTGGCAAACACACTGAAGTTATCTCGCCAAGGGGCCGTTGGCTTCATCGATTGGTTAGATGCCGCCGGTGACAAGGAAATGAGCATAGCACTACGATCTTCTCCTTCGAATTGCGCTCCGCAACAAAAGCAGCCCCATCGCGAGGACAAGACTGTACGCGACGAGCGCTTGCCATGGCTCCATCCAGACTGTGCCGGTGTATCCTGTTGTTGCATAGACAACCGTGTGATGTAGCAACGCGAGCCCGACTTTCCATAGTCCGAGTAACCCCACTGCAAGAAAGATAACGGCGCCGAATGTAGTACCGCTGCCACCGAATCTTCCTTCGGAAAGGCAAACCACGAGGAGCAGAAAGACGATCAGCGCGACGCTGACAATGAGCAGAGCTACGAAAAAGCCGGACGCACTCATGCATCTAACATCGTAATAAGCAGAATTTTTTCTGCCTATTTCTTGAGGTTTCCTCTAATATCGGCGGCAAATGCAGAAGAGCGGTCGGCATTTTTCGGGGATTGGTGTGTCCAAAATAGATGGTTCCCCAACGCAAGAAAAGCAAATGCTCAACAAGCCGGGCATTGGTGTGAAAAGTCCCTTGGATTGAGGCGCTCGCCCGGGATCGGCGGTCATCCGCCTTCGCTCTCCTACGGCGGGACAGCGAGACCGCTGCTACAGGCGTCAGTTTGCGATTGTCGATCTTGCTTTGGGGAGTACATTTCAAAACGGAGGAAAAATCATGAGCACCGCCATTGCCGAAGAGAAAAAAGCTGGAACGAAGCTGAATCAACTCGATCAGCTCAAAAAATTCACCAAAGTCGTTGCTGACACGGCCGATTTTGAGTCGATCAAGGAATTCAAGCCGCAGGATGCGACGACGAATCCCAGTCTCGTTTATGCTGCGACGCAAAAAGAACAGTACGCCCATCTGCTTAAAGAAGTGCTGGCTGATCGTAAGAAATCGGGCTTGAGCGGCGCCGCTCAGATCGAAGACATCTGCGACCATCTTCTCGTCCAATTCGGCACCGACATTCTTGAGATCGTGCCCGGCCGCGTTTCGACCGAGACCGACGCGCGTTTGTCGTTCGATTTCGAAGGTTCGATCCAAAAAGCGCGGCAGCTGATCAAGCTCTACGAGGAACGCAAGATTCCGCGCGAGCGGGTTCTCATTAAGATCGCATCGACATGGGAGGGCATTAATGCAGCGGAGCAACTGCAAAAAGAAGGAATTAAATGCAATCTGACGCTGATGTTTTCACTGCCGCAGGCAGTGCGCTGCGCGGAAGCCAAAGTGCAATTGATCTCGCCGTTTGTCGGACGGATCTACGATTGGTACAAGAAAGAAAATAAACGCGATTATTCCGGACCTGAGGATCCGGGGGTGCAATCGGTCCAGGAAATTTACACGTATTACAAAAAGTTCGGCTACGCGACCGAAGTAATGGGCGCCAGTTTTCGCAACACAGGACAGATTCTGGAGCTGGCGGGGTGCGATTGCCTGACGATCAGCCCCGAATTGATGAAGGAACTTTCCAAATCGGCAGAACCGCTCGAACGCAAACTCGATCCCGAGAAAGCGAAGCAAGCCGATATTCAGCGGCTTGAATTGGACGAGAAGAAATTCCGGTGGCTTTTGAATGAGAACGCGATGGCGTACGAGAAAACGGGCGAGGGGATCCGCAAGTTCGCCGCCGATGTAGTGAAGCTGGAAAAATTCGTGGCAAGCAAGTTGTAGCCGCGATCGGCGATCGCGGTGGGCCGGCATCAACGATGCCGACTACAGCATGTTCAATGTCATTCTAATCGAGCCGGAAATTCCACCGAACACCGGAAATATCGGGCGGCTTTGTCTGGCGACGCAATCGACACTGCATCTGGTAAAGCCACTAGGTTTTTCGCTGGACGATCGGCAATTGAAACGCGCCGGTCTGGATTATTGGGATGAAGTAAACGCGCGGTTGTGGAATTCCTTTGATGACTTGCAGGGGGTACAGTCGTCGGAGGCGCGATATTTTTTCCTGACTACGAAGGCGAAACGCGCTTATTACGATGCGACGTTCAGGAAAGACGATTTTCTCGTTTTCGGTCGCGAAACGAAAGGGCTGCCTGAGACTCTGCTCGCGGCCAATATCGACAATTGCGTTACGATCCCAATGCACGGGACGCGCTCCCTGAATCTCGCCACTGCCGTTGCAATTGTGTTGTTCGAGGCGCTTCGGCAACAGCGCTCCTGATCAACAACACCGCGACAAGCCCGGTGCCATCAGAGTTTAATTGGGTAGGGGAAAAAGGGAGAATCCACCGCGTGGTTCTTTTTTTCGCAGTAAAGTCTGGTCACGCGTACTGCGGCTTTGGGTAAGGGCCTCCTACAATTGCGCGTCAGGCATCCAAAAATTGATTCGCGAACGTTGAATAGATAAGAACCTTGCAAGGTCTAACCACCCAGAAGGAAAAACCTATGAGAATATTTTTTGTTTTGATTTGCAGTCTTGCACTGGCGTGCGTCGCGCTTGGCCAGGAGCAAGGGAAAAAGAAGGAAAAGGCGCAACCGAAGAAGGGCGCGCAGGCCGGGCAAGTTTCGCAGCCTCGCGGAAAACCGACGGGAGCGGGTAAACCGACGGGTGCTGGTCCGCAATTTCAAAAAGCGAAACCCTCGGGGCACGTTGCCGCACCACAAGGTCGTCCGGCGCACGTGAGGACCGCCGAGGGGCAGTCAGTGGGCGCTGGAGCAGGGAAGATAAAAGGGAAGAAGGGTGCACAACAGGTCACTACAACGGGTGGACAGGTTGGAGCTGGTGGAGCTGGCGTGCAGAAGACAAAAGGGAAGAAGGGCGCACAACAGGTCACTACAACGAGTGGACAGGTTGGGGCTGGTGGAGCTGGCGTGCGGAAGACAAAAGGAGCCGCAGCGAGCACGACTCAGGCCAATGCCAAGCCGTTCAAGGCGCAGCATTTCAATCTCCCAACGAAGACGCCTCCAACAAAAATCGCAGCCGTAAACTTCCAACAAGGCAGACACATCCAAGGGAGCCAAAACTGGCAAGGCTCACAGTATACGGTTTTTCGCAACTATTCATCACAATGGCATAATAGGAACTGGTGGAGCGGCCATTACAACCGGGTAATTTTCGTATACGGTGGATGGTATGCTTGGAATGCGGGATACTGGATTCCGGCTTGGGGCTACGCTCCTAATGCATATTACGCCTACGATGGCCCGATCTACGGCTATAATGGCTTGCCGCCCGATCAGGTGACCGCCAATGTCCAGTCCGCGCTGCAGCAGCAGGGGTACTATCATGGCGAAGTGGATGGTCTGCTTGGGCCCCTTACGCGGGCCGCAGTCGCAGATTATCAGCGCGACCACGGGCTCTACACCACATCAACAATTGATCAGCCAACACTGGAATCGCTGGGAATCGCATAACGAAAATTTCCATCACGAAAGCCGCCGTGGAATGATTCCATCGGCGGCTTTTTGCGTACGGAGTGATATCAACGATCCGAGACATGCTCTTGTGCTCGCACCATGTTTGCGACAAATAAAAGACAGATGAAAGCGGAAACTTCTCAATTGATCGGACGCGATCTTTTCCAATCATTCCGAATGGGCGCCCGACGGATCGAAGTCTTGCGCGGTATCTCGATGGACATTTCCAACGGCGAAGCGGTCTTCCTCTCAGGTGCATCCGGTGCGGGCAAGACCACACTGCTTTATACTCTTGCCGGATTGGAACAGCCGGAATCTGGAACGGTTGAATTCGAAGGCCGCCGGCTCTACACGGGCAGTTCGGCTGCGCAGGCCCGTCTGCGCAACGAGAAGATGGGCTTCGTTTTCCAGGGTTACTTTCTGTTGCCTGAACTCACAGCGCTGGAAAATGTGCTGCTTCCAGCAATGATCGGGCGGAAAGCGACAGAAAGAAGCGCCGAAGAGAGTTTGGCCGCGGTCGGTCTGGGGGACAGATTGCATCATTTGCCGGCGGAACTTTCCGGTGGCGAACAGCAACGCGTCGCGATTGCGCGTGCATTGACGAACAGCCCGGACATTATTTTCGCTGACGAACCGACTGGCAATCTCGATTCCAAAACTGGCGATGAAATTATCGATCTTCTCCTGAATCTGGTGCGGGAGCAAAAAAAGACGCTACTCGTTGTGACCCATGACGCTCGCCTGGCCGCGCGCGGCGACCGTCAGTTGCATATCAAAGACGGCGTGTTGCGATAAACGAAGCAGTTTTAAACATTTCATTTTGTAGCTTGAATTACTTTGTAAAACGCCGGACATATTTGTTGCGATTATGAAAACGACTGACGCGTTGGTGTTGGACGAGCCGAAAACTCACGAGCCTACTGCCGAGGCAGTGATTGAACCCGCGATTGAAAGTCGCCCGCGGCCCACCACGGCGGGCGTCAAGGACGCGAAGATTTACATCGATGGGAAGTTTTATTCCGAAGCTAACGCGAAGATTTCTATCTTCGATCATGGTCTGCTTTACGGCGACGGCATTTTCGAGGGCATTCGCTTTTACAATGGGCGTGTCTTCCGGCTCGAGGAACATCTTGCCCGGCTGTGGGATTCAGCGCGCTCGATCTGTCTCGAAATTCCAATGTCGATGCGGGGCATGACGGAGGCGGTGCTGGAGACAATCCGGCAAAACCATCTGCGGGACGGTTACATTCGGCTGCTGGTCACGCGCGGGATTGGCAATCTCGGTTTAAATCCAACGCAATGTAAATACCCGAGTGTAATCATTATTCCGGCGATGATCGCTCTCTATCACGAGAGTTTTTATCGAAAGGGGTTAACCATCGTGACGTGCGCAACGCGGCGCAGCAACCCGGCCGCGCTGAATCCCGCGGTTAAATCCCTCAATTACTTGAACAATGTGATGGCGCGGATTGAGGCGAACCTGGCTGGTGCGGACGAGGCACTCATGCTGAACGATGCAGGGAACGTCGCCGAGTGTACCGCTGACAATGTTTTCATCGTGAAGCGTGGTCAAATTTTCACGCCGCCTATCACCGCCGGCGCACTGCGCGGAATTACGCGCGGCATTGTGTTCGAGATCGCAGCGGAATTAGGCATCAAAATTTCGGAGGCGGACATCACGCGCCATGATGTCTTCGTCGCGGATGAATGTTTCCTCACGGGAACCGCTGCGGAGATCATTCCAGTTGTCAAAGCTGACGGACGTCGGATCGGAAATGGGAAACCGGGACCGATCACTGCGCGGACAACCGCACGCTTCCGGGAAATGACGCGCGAAACGGGCACACCGATCTTTACGCAAGGTTGAGCAAACCCATTCTGCAGCAGAAGGTGCCCGGGAGATATTCGGGGTTGAATGTTTCCGCAATATCGAGGTCTAATTAAGCGAAATGTTGTGTGACGTTTGCAAATGCAATGATGCGACAGTCTTCCTGACGCAGATCCAGGACGGCAAGATGCAGAAAGTGAACCTGTGCGAAGCCTGTTCGAAGGAAAAGGGTGTCGAGGATCCCAAGAGTTTTGCGCTGGCGGATTTGCTCCTCGGTATCGGTGCTTCGGAAGAGATCGAGAAAGGCACGCTCACACAGAAGTGTCCGGTGTGCGGCTTTAGCCAGGCTGATTTCAAGAAAACTGGCCGTCTCGGATGCAGCGCGTGCTATGTCACATTCGCTGAAGGCTTGAACGCACTTTTAAAAGCGATGCACAAGGGCACCGAGCATATAGGCAAATTGCCGGAACGCGCGCATCGTGTCGTGGAACTAAACCATCGGATGCGTGCCTTGAATGAGAACTTGCAAAAAGCAGTCGCGGAAGAAAACTACGAAACTGCGGCTTCGTTGCGCGATCAAATTAAACAACTTGAAAGCGAGCTCTCGAATTCGTTATGAAATTCTCCAATGTAATGGCTACTGCCGGGGAATGGCTGCGCGGTGAGGGGCCTCATCACCAAATCGTGGTAAGCAGCCGGGTTCGGCTGGCGCGCAATTTGCGCGGCCGCGCGTTTCCGGGTTGGGCCAAGAAAGCGGAACGCACTTCGATCCTGGAGCTGCTCAGATCACGTGTGGAAGAGCTGCCAGAAATGCAGGATTCATTTTCCGAAAGCTTGCAGGAACTATCGGCCCTTGACAGGCAGGTCCTTGTCGAGCGCCACCTGATCAGTCGCGAACATGCCGCCAAGGGCGCCGGCAGCGCGGTAGTGATTAATCGCCGCCAAACCCTTAGCATCATGATCAACGAAGAAGATCACCTGCGCATGCAATCAATTCGTTCCGGTTTGCAGTTGCGGCAGGCGTTCAAACTCGTCGACAAGATCGACAGTGCGCTCGAAGACAAGCTGGAGATCGCTTTTGATCAACGCCTTGGATATCTGACCGCCTGCCCTACCAATGTTGGCACCGGTATGCGCGCTTCCGCGATGTTGCACCTGCCGGGGCTCGTCTTAAGTGAGCTGATTAATCAGGTCATCCAGGCTGTAAGTAAAATCGGTCTCGCGGTGCGCGGTCTTTACGGCGAAGGGACCGAGGCGATGGGCAACCTTTTCCAGATTTCGAATCAGACAACGCTCGGGGAAAAGGAAGACGACATCATCAATCGTCTCAGCAAAGTGATTGAAACAATTATCGAAAAGGAACATGACGCGCGACAGATCTTGCTCCAGAAAAAACCAAATACGCTTTGGGACCAGATCGGACGCGCCTACGGTGTTTTGACCTACGCGCACGCGATGGCTTCAAAGGAAGCGCTCAATTTATTATCGATCATCAAACTCGGTGTCGATCTCGGGGCATTTCCGGAAGAACGCCGTTTGCCCATCGACGAATTGTTCATCGACACGCAGCCCGCGCATTTGCAGAAAAGCTCTCAACAGAAACTAAATGCAGAAGAACGCGACCATCTGCGCGCGCAAATTATCCGCGACCGTTTGAAACTCTTCCCCAAACCTGATATTAGTAAGATGGCGAGGCAGTCGGGCAATGGCTCGATTAACGAGCCATCCAATAATGAATAATTTCACACCGCGCGCGCAACAAGTTCTGGCGCTTGCCCGCAAGGAGGCCGACCGCTTTAATCACAACTACGTCGGCACCGAACATCTGCTCCTGGGCCTCATCAAACTGGGGCAGGGGGTGGCGGTAAACGTTTTGCAGAAGATGGGTCTCGATCTTGAGACTGTACGCATGGAAGTGGAGAAGCAGGTCGGCTCGGGGCCGGAGACGAAAATGGTCGGCAACGTTCCTTACACGCCACGGGTGAAGAAAGTGTTGGCGCTCGCCGGCAAGGAAGCCAAAGCGCTCAATCATTCCTACGTTGGAACAGAACACATTTTACTTGGGCTCCTGCGCGAAGGTGAGGGGGTCGCTGCGCGGGTGCTGAAGAGCCTTGAAGTCGATATCGAACGCACCCGCAACGAAATTCTAAAAGAACTCGATCCGAATTTCACGCCGCCCGAAGCGGACCAGGAAAGTCCCGACGTTTCGGGAACGAAGAAAGACGTTAAGACGCCCGCGCTGCGTGCATTTGGTCGTGATCTCACCGATTTGGCAAAAAAGGGCGAGCTCGATCCGGTGATTGGCCGGCGCAATGAAATCGAGCGCGTGATTCAAGTGCTTTGCCGAAGAACGAAAAATAATCCGGTGTTGATCGGGGAAGCGGGTGTCGGCAAAACGGCCATTGCCGAGGGGCTGGCGCAGGAAATCGCAAACGGCAACGTCCCCGAATTACTGCACGACAAACGCGTGATCACCCTGGATCTGGCGTTAATGGTAGCCGGAACAAAATACCGCGGCCAGTTCGAAGAGCGCATCAAAGCGGTCATGGACGAGATTCGCCGTTCTAAGACCGTCATCCTTTTCATCGATGAGCTGCACACGATTGTCGGCGCCGGCTCAGCCGAGGGCGCAATGGATGCCTCGAACATCATCAAACCCGCGCTCAGCCGTGGGGAACTGCAATGTGTCGGCGCGACGACCATGAACGAATACCGCAAATATATCGAGAAGGACGCCGCGCTGGAACGCCGTTTCCAAACCATAAAGGTGGATGCACCGACCGTGGACGAAGCGATCCAAATCCTGAAAGGACTGCGCCCGAAATACGAGGCCCACCACAAAGCGAAACTTACGGATGAAGCGCTCGAGACCGCGGTCAGATTCTCCGATCGTTATATCACGGGACGTTTTCTCCCCGACAAAGCCATCGATGTCATGGACGAAGCGGGCGCGCGGGCGCGCATCAACGCCATGACGCGGCCGCCCGATGTCAAGGAGATCGAGAAGGAAATCGAAGAGATCCGCCTTGAAAAGGAGGCAGCGATCAAAGCACAGGATTTTGAAAAAGCCGCCGCGCTTCGTGACCGAGAGAAGCAAACAAAAGAAAGGCTCGATGCAATTCTGAACAAATGGCGCGAGGAGCGCGAAGAGAAAGAAGTGGTGGTGACGGGCGACGACATGATGCACATCATTTCGAAAGTCACCGGCGTTCCTCTCCAACGCATGGAACAGGAGGAGACGCAAAAGCTGCTCATGATGGAAGCCGAGCTGAAGCAGCGGGTCATCGGGCAGGAGGAAGCCGTCACGGCCATCAGCAAAGCGCTGCGCCGCTCACGCGCCGATTTGAAAGATCCGAAGCGTCCGATCGGTTCTTTTGTCTTTCTCGGCCCGACTGGCGTGGGCAAAACCTATCTCGCTCGCACACTGGCTGAATTCATGTTCGGCGATTCCGACGCACTCATTCAGATCGACATGTCGGAATACATGGAAAAATTCACCGCCTCGCGTTTGATCGGTTCGCCGCCAGGCTACGTGGGCTACGAGGAAGGCGGACAACTTTCCGAAGCAGTGCGCCGCCGGCCGTATTCGGTTGTGCTTTTCGACGAAATTGAAAAAGCGCATCCCGACGTGATGCACCTGCTCTTGCAGATTCTGGAGGATGGCAAAATTACCGACTCGTTAGGCCGGAAGATCGATTTTCGAAATACGATCATCATCATGACGTCGAATGTCGGCGCCGAGTTGCTTAAAAAACAGACGGTCATGGGCTTTGGCGCGCCACGCGAAGGACATGATTACGAATCGATGCGTGACAAAATCATGGAGGAAACCAAGCGCGTCTTTAAGCCGGAATTTCTCAATCGACTGGACGAAACGATCGTCTTCCATTCGCTCGACAAACCGCACCTGATGCGCATTGTCGATCTTGAAGTGGCGAAGGTGAAGGCGCGCATCAAAGCCAAAGAAATCGAGATCACGCTGGACACTGCGGCGCATGAATTCGTCATCGAGAAAGGATACGATCCCAATTACGGGGCGCG
>WNFQ01006795.1_pt1 | contig 11195 bp, 13 predicted proteins | sample 5400171 | NCBI WGS metagenome assembly WNFQ01 (sample SAMN13153356, study PRJNA577476) | soil metagenome | isolation source: 20 cm soil under Madrone tree | place: USA:California | collected 2016-06-14 | reverse complement strand
GAGCCTGAATGAGCACATCAAGACGATCAAGCCGATGTGGAAAAAGACATGGGAGGAAGAGTTGCAAAGCATCGTCGAGGAGCAGCAGTTCCTCAACCACCAAGAAGAATTCCTCGCCGATTTGATCGAAGACAGTAAAGCGGTAGCCGAGATATACGGCCACGTCGAAAAGGTCATTTCAATCCGGGGTTCATCGGGGCGCGGGGGCCGTGGGCGTGGCGGGTTCAAGCTGCCGCCGCCGGACAAGGACCATGGTGGGCTGAGCACGGTGATGTTGGAGATCAAAGGGGCGTCGGTGGATCCAGAGCGACGACTGAAGGCGATCGAGGCGAGTCAAAAGAATCGAGAGAAGGAGCTCGCTGGAAGGGCGGACGAGTTTGAGATGGAGCTGAAGGGTTTCGTCGGTGGGAAGAGGCTTAAGATGACGGGGGGTGCCGAGGAGACTGAGCGGGTGCGACAGCACAAGAACGATCTCACGCTCAAGGCTATGTTTGGCACGGGCGGAAACTCTGCCTCTGCGGCGGCATAGCCCCCTAGAGAACCATCAGCGGAAGTTGAGTGAGGTGTGTACGTGTGTACGTTGTGTCTCTCGCGAAGTTGAGATCTGTCCTGCTCCGCCGCGTCACGGTCGCGGTTTTCATTGGTACTAATGCTTCATATTCTTTTTGTTCTATGAACTCTATATCGGCCTTCGATATTTTACTTTATGTCGTTTAGGATGGGGACCTACTCGACTATTTCTAATCAATCAAATTGAATAATCTCGGGACGGGAAAAAGAAACCCAAGAACGCAAGTCCTGTCGGGATACACGGCGTATACGTGACTCTGTGACCGATTCAACCTGTTCTTTGCCTGTTTGCCTGTTTCAACCCTCGATGGAGATGACAGATTGGCTATCACACTCCACGCTGTTATACATACAGACCAGACCAACTTCTCCGAATTAAAAGGTATTGTGGCCTGGCCACAGTGTTACAATTGTATAGGAAATATTTGATAGGAACGACTTGGAATAAAGCGCATTCTAGAACAAAATACTCAATTCGAATCGATCGCATTTAGGTAATCTGTACATTCAAGTTGACCTAGCGCACACTCTGACTTCAAGGATTCCTATCATGCCATTGCTCAGTCCAGCAATCAAACCGCAGGTGTGTCGGAAATGCGATACGTCAGTTTCTGTGCACTGACCTACAGATTTGCGGTCAGCGTCAATCCCGTTCGGAAAATTTGATAGTGTAAAACTGAACGTGCATCGGACTTACCTTCCCATCCCGCATGTACTGCAGACCGTCCTTCACTCCAGCAAGTCCGTTGGGTTGTATGGAAACCGCGATAGGCTTGACCTTTTCTGTAGCGAGGATCCGTTTGTATAGATCGACATACCACTTGCCGTTTGTTCCCTAGAAAGGGGATGAGCCATACACAAAAAGGGAAGGTTATACTGAACGTACACGACGAAGCAACTCAGGGACCATACGGAAAGTAACTTTAACAGTCGGGCGGGGACTCTCGTAGGGAAGGACGATGGCGACTTTTCCACCCTTGTCTCCAATTGCGCCGGTGACCTGCGTAGGTGTCTTGCCCTCCGAGATTGCGTCGATGGCAATGTCAAGCGCATTACCAGTCGCTGCGCGAATCTTCTCCACGACACCCTCGTCGCGATAATCGAACACCTCGTCCGCGCCAAGTCCCTTGACGAGGTCAAAATTTTTGGAAGAGGCCGTCGTCAGGACGCGGAGTCCGCCCAACTTTGCGAATTGGATGGCATATTGACCGACAGCTGACGCGCCGCCCCAAATGAGAATGGTGCGTTGCGGCTGCTCGGCGATGGACCTGGCGTCGAAGGGCGAGGGCAGCTCAAGAGTCTCGTGCAGGCATTGCAGGGCAGTAAATGGAGCTACGCCTAGCTGCGCCGCTTCTTCGAATGACCAACCGCCCGGGATGGGCATGACCTGGAGTTCGGCATCCGCAACTAGGTATTCCGAGAATGCACCGTTGGCTTGAACGGCTGAAATGTGGCGATCAGTACCGGGGGAGCGTATTAGGAAAATGGGTGAAAGGTAAAACTGACTGCCGAAAATGACACCGGCGACGCGCTCTCCGACGGTCCATACACCCTCAGGAACATCCGGACCCAGTTCCTCAACGACGCCTGCGAAATCGTTACCCACGATTCCGCCATACTTGCCCTCCTTGAGCACACGTCCAACGGACTTCCCTGGATACGATCACATGATATAAGTCCTGACGCATTTCGGAACAAGAGAGTGCAGAAAACTGAAACTGACAGTCTGTAGGGTTTTGCGCCGCTGCAACGACTTTGACGAGAATCTGACCAGGACCAGGCTTCGGCACGTCTACCAAACCAAAGGTGACCCCGCTTTCGGACACAAAGGCAGCTCTTTGCTTGATGGGTGCCATTTCCTGCGCGCGACGATTAGGAGCTTTGCGTCCCTTAGTTATATTCCCTCCTCGAAGGACTGACGTCATGTTGCACAAATATCCGCCATCGTAGTACTGATGAGCGGCGATGAGCCCGAGTGATAATTATCAATCACTTCTTCCTTACCAATCATCCCGAACTGATTTCAATTTCTTACCAATCTATCATGTTGTATGGATCCCGCCGTTCCAGAAAAATGGTTGTACTTGACGTCCTTTTCTGATCCTGACCTCCCCGTAGGATGTGGTATGCGAGGTTTGGAATCGAGGCCTGTCAGTCCAAATATTTGGGCGCTGAGCGTGAATAATGAACACCGTGATTCGCGCTGGTCGCTGGTACGCCAGAGCGTTCTCGGTGGGAGTTGGCACGCACGTAGCATTTGTAAGCACAAACAAGCCGGCGTCATGGCACAGCTCACGTGACTTATGTCCCGCCCATTCGCCCACACTGACAAGTGACAACTCACAATCTGATGTTTCGGCGGCTCCGGGCAAATATTCAATATTCAATGCCAGTCGAGCCGCGCCACGTCAGTGGAAGTGGGAAGGTCCCTAGGGATTCATTGTACGGATCACCGCCGTGACAATCACGTTTAGAACATAGTAAGATGTGATGAGTTTGCTCTTTCATGATACCCACATACAGTACAAGCTCAAGTCAACTCCGGAACACTAGTAAGCCAATTAGAGGGAAACTCTCAGTTTGCATTGTCCATTGATGGTAGTAAACTACAAATTAAAGGTTCCACACCAGGCTATATTACAGTACGCAGAGGCCGAGAACAAGGTAACAGGCTACAGAAATAGTAAAAATACAGACGAGATACTGCACAACGTTACTGTAATAATTAATAATAGACTCAGAGGAAGGTGTCCATGATGTACTTGGGTTACAGTTGGCCAACCCATGAAAAACGTTCGATCGTTATGTCCGTGGTACGAAATGTCCAAAATATCCGTTGCATGTCCAGTTCTACATCTCAAGTCTTACTCTTAATAATAAGTACTCACGTTCTCATACAATGGCATATCTTGAGTCTTGGGTAGCTGAATGGTTGATGTTTTATATGAAGCACACGTGCCAAACATCTGCGCCGTTCGTAGCGCGCTGCAGACCAGCGAAAGTTGTGTGACCACCGAGGAGATCAAAGCGTCGGAGGCCTGCAGGATCGGGCATGGCTCTGTTGCGCTGACTAAAACTCGCCGAAGCCGCCCGTCTGTGATTCTCGCTTGGAAGCTGGCTATAGGCACCCTGGCTGGCCCGCTCAGACAGTTTCACGTGGAGGGCGTGCAGGACATCGCGCACAGTAACGGCGTGTCCGGCGCCGCGCGTGCTTGAAGCGTAGAAGTGGCCGCCCGAGATGCCTGGGATGTCTAGGAGGAGGTGCGGGGCACACGTGGAGATGGCGGGCTCGTTTAGCGCGTTGGGATTGCTGGATGGGTGGAGGCACGTGCTTGATGGAGGTTGAACAGCGTTGTAGTTCAATTTGGCTGGGGGCCGATGGCCGGTGTAGACCAGTAGCTCACTTAAAACTGCATACCTGCTCGGACGCTCAGGGCTAACGGGCGGTGTAGGCATCGAATCTGAAAAGGAGGTCAGACAGTTGTTGGGGGTTGGGGGTTTTATAGGGAAGAAGAGAATTGGGATGTGCGCACATTGTGGATGTTGAAGTGGAGAGGGTAAAGGGACAGAGCCCATATGCGGCGCACCAGGCGTCGAGGGGATCTGAGATGCATACGCGTACGCGTACCCGTGCCCCGAGTGCATCGAGACCGATCTAGCGGACCCTGGGGGGGAGGGGAGACTCACCGGGCTCAGGACCGGGGTCACGGGTAGCCCACCACCGCTGCCCGACGAGGCGGTGGTGCCCGTAAGCGTGTTCAATGACCACGTGGGACTAGACACGAAGGAATTTGAATGGTGCTTCGAAGAGTGAGAGGAGGGCATCGCAGTCGAGTCAACAGGGGAGAGAAGAGGCGGGGATGTGTTGGATGGAATGACTCGCGTCGCGTCGCGTATTTATATATGCGCGATACAGCGCGGGAACCATGTTGGAACCATGTTATTGTTGATCCCGCAGTAAGTAAGGGACATCTGCAGGGCAGAGGGGAAGGAACGAAGCGGGGCGTGAGCGTCGGGTGTCGGGCGACGGGTCTAGGGTATTGCTTATCGGTCCAATGAGAGCGCGAAAACGAGGAACGTAGAAGCGCGGACAGCGCCCCATGATGTTCCGAAATCCTGGGAAATCCCGACATTGGTCGGGATATATCCTTATATGGAAAGGAGCGGGTACCACGTGTCGCGCGCAATGTCCGAATTAGTCGGACTGCGGCAGCACCCTTGTTGCCCTTGTTCATTTTCATACGATGTGGCGTCGGTCGGAACCTCGGAACCTCGGATGACTAGTACACTTCTGACTCGTTTGACTCGTTATGTTCGGCGTCTGAGCCCGGAGGCTGTGAGGCTTCCTTTCCACGTCTCACAACAGCAGCTTGCCAGTTCTCGCTTCTCGCTGCTTCGCCCGATCAACTAAGTCTGTAATAGGGTGGAGTCAGAATTACAACTTAGCAACGTATCAAATACAACAATGTATCTGTATGGACACTCCACCATTTCTGTCTGGTGGTATGAGATGAACAAAGCATCGAAAAAGGCCAGCTTCGCATATGACCCTGTTTCTCGCTCACTGTCGGATGATATGACTTACGCCCCCCCTTATAGAATCTATTTGTTTCCGATTTTCCGTCAAATCGTCAATGCACTGGATGGTGTATTGTAAAATTCCAGCTTACAGACCGGAAAATTTACATGCAAGAGGCTTTCCTTCAGCTATGCTATCCTCAGGGCCAGAAAGGAGGTCGAACTCGGACTTCGCGTCAAGGCCGTAAACTTGAATGAACCTTTCTCAGAGCCTACGATGGACCCGGAGTAAATCCGCGATCTCTCCATGTCCATATGCCAGCGACACTCGATATCGAGTTTGAACTTTGCCCTTCACCGCATCATGTACGCCCGTGGCCACGTTCAAGCACTGGCAACAACTTCGCAATCTCGAAATATCCGTTGAGTACTGGGAGATGTATTGGGATCCAATGGTCCTGTTCCCTGCGTTCACATTCGCGCCGTGATCGAGAAGTCCCCGCGAGACTTCGAGGTGTCCGAATCGTGATACGGCAGCGGCATCCAACCCCACCAACTTGAATCACGTGAATCCACCTAAAAAGCGCACGACATCGACGTTCCCTTTCAAGTTGCGCGCCGTTCTGTCTAGAAGAGTCTGGCATTGCGATCGTTAACATCCGCTCCTCGTTCGAGCAACAATTTCAGGATATCAATGTTTCCATCTTTCCGTGGCATTGTGTAACAAAGCCTTTTCTTTGTCTTTCCCAACTTCATCACTGCAGCGCTCAGGCTGTATTGAGCTGGATCCAGCGAACTCAAGCATATGATCTTGTTTCGTATATCTGCGTCTGTCTTGAACTCGGCAGATATCCGTGCAACCTCGTCTTTGTTATTCTCTCTTGGCGAACGGGCGAGGTGATGGTGCGAACAACAGACTCTGATATTCCACATCGCGGGGCAAAGAACACCACTTTTGTGGCATATAGCTTGGAAGTTACGACATGCTTGTGATTGTCGACCAGACTTATCTTCTCCGTGCTATCAAGGATCCATGTCTCAGGCTCAGTTCTTGGTCCTAGCCTCGAGGTTCGGATGTCCTCCAACACAAGCCCCGCGAATTCGACGTTGGAGAGTCTATGTCGTGCCGTTGTTGTAAGCCCTCTTTTTGGTTCTGGTTTGGATCACCCGGGCTGATGACCTAGGTACGCAGTGGATGGTGTTCAGTTTGGACATTCCGGCAAAACAATGATTGCGTGATTTTGAAATCTGGAAATAATCTCGAGTTGCTCCCCGCCCGACAGCACTCTATCGCTCATCCGAACGTCACCTTGCGTGGTCTGTACACGCTCGGAAAAAATCAATTCGAGATGCCGACAAAGAATATGTGCGTCTCGTTTTCTCCTCTGCTCTTAATCTCCCTTGCAACTCGAATAATACACGCATATAATATCCGAATTTCATCTGCAGACTTGAACTTGGGCCCGCGTCGCACTGACTATTGAATGTACAACATGATATACGCATTTAATGATCTCTGCTATCTGAATCTCACTTGGGGACTGATTGATGCTTCCGAAAGTAATACCGGAAGATTCACAGAGACTATGCAAGAGGCAGAGTATCCTCACTGCGGCCATGGAACTTTGAAGCGGAAAAAGGACAAGCCATATAGCTTTACATGGTTTTTCAGTTGGTCCTCATGGCAGTGATGCTCAGGCATCCAAGTTATTGCCACCCTAGCTAGCGTGCTATTAATAACGCCCTCATAATCTGCTTATATTGCGCGAAGGAGTCATTTTGGGTATAGTATATGGGTATAACCCGAGTTGCGCCTCTGGTCCGGAGAGCGAAAACGCAAAACAGGGTTATTTGAGGATATGTCGGTCAGAGATACTACAAGAAAGTCGGGCAGCGATCGTTACAGCGACGTAGTGTGATCCTTGTTTTTTGTCAATTTCTAGCACCGGGACGCAAGGGCGTCCACCCCGAATACTAGGAGCCGACATGCAAGATACGACGTCACAATTGAACCTAGGTTATATAAATACTAGGCGACTCGCGCGCAGATGGTCAACCTAACTGATATCATGTGTCTCCGGGTCCAAATGGTGAGTGTAAAAGAAAAACGGCAGGTAATAAATAGATGATGCAACACGAACATGCGGTGGGATAGAAGTAAAGCGCATTGATCAGTCATTCAAATCACAACTCACTTTCCCATCGAGAGAAGGCTGGAGGTGACGATGACAAAATACTGTATGTGAGAGCGGGGGTGGGCGTGTCGGGAGAGGCGGACAGAATACGGAATGCCAAAAGTAGTTTCGGTTTTTCGGATCGCCGCCGCATGATGGTTCGTTGACACCAATCCCTTTTCCACGACGCCCACCACCTGATACTTATTGGCCCTCCTTGTCTGCAATTATGGCCCCAGAACTGCTACTTTTCATCTATGTGATTGATCTAGGCATCCCCGTGTTCTCGATCACGATCAACTGTCTTCGAGCTTTCGATCATCGGAAGCTCGAAGACTGTTGGCCAGCAGAAAAGAGCAAATTTAAAGAGAAAACCTGACGACTTGAAGGACATTGACGCTGACCGACTCACCCTCTGGAAGGTGCATCATTTCTAGCGGCCAGTTCTGACATTACAGGTGACACCACTTTGGCCTATGGAAGTCATCCCGGTCGAGCCATCCAAGAATCTTCCCGAATGCATTAGAAACTCAGGGCCAGATTTTTCACAATTTGCCCAAGAGTTGTATCCAGCTGATTCAGTTGCGGGGATCTTGCAAAATCAAACTTCAACTTCCCCTCAGCATAAAACGTCATTGTTCGACTTCCTGCTTCGGGTAAGTGACAGGATGTTAATAGTCACAACCATTCTGCTAACCTCGTGCTTTTGTTGCCGTTTCCCCCCTTTCTTGTACCCCAAACTCATTTCATCCGTTTACGATGTGGAGTACTTGATCAACTTTCTCCCAAGCGATGGTGTTTTTCTGATTCTGGGGCTTCAGAGGCCCTTCGTGAGTCAGTGAAGCGGAATGAAGAGCCTAAGAAGGAGCTTGAGACTGTGTGCCATCGTCTCAGTGAGTACATCATACATCACTTTGCTGCAGCTCAGGATATCTGACAAACACTCTGCCTGAAGATGCAATGGAAGCAACCACTTTTCTGAAAGGTGATGGTTAATCGATCCCCTTCCAAGTGATGACGTTTCTTCACAAGCCCCAGAATTATCCAAATGCCCAGCATCCCATTCTAAGTAAACAGTCTCTGTTTCAGATATTTTTTCCTTCAAATGGGATGCTGGGAATTCGTACGACGAGATATGAGGAGAGCATCGTGAACAAATCCAACCCTATAGCACTCCTCCGAGTATGTTCACATTGCTCAAACCTGGAAGCCATAAGGCAATACTGTATGCGACCATCCGGACAAACGCATGCCGAAAATACAGTATGTCAAGGTCCCGCTCAGGCTAGATAGGGACAGTGATAAGTGTCGTCTAAGCCTTGCATGGCAAGTCATGCTAGTCATGGCCCGTCGAACTATCTCACTTTCCCTCTGAGAGGACTTTATGCTGGAAGTGCATGCATGCGTGAGGGTGGTGATGTGGTCCGAATCTGGCTCTACCACTGGCAGTATAATACTAACAATACTGCATGTACATCCCAAGCCCGCCGTGAAGACGTTTCAGCCTTGCTCGTTGCACAGGTTTTAGTCACATTTTGAAGTCATCATACATGGGGCCATAAAGTACTCGAGCACTAAAAGCAGGAAGCAAGGATCCCGTAAACCTTCAACGAAACCTCATGCGCATGGATAGAGTTAAGAAATTTGCTTGCTCTGCCAGTGCCTTGGATAGACGAACTTTGAAAACTTTCCTGATCTCCGGCTTTGGACTCGACATCGTCCACGAACCGGCAACGTGGCATGAACATCGCCGCTAATTACCTGGGAGAAAATACGCTATTTCTTGGAAGCGTTCAATTTACGCGCAGCGGGGTCCTGGACACGAGGCACACTGTTTAGTTCCCCCCGATCAGGACGTGCCCATACAGTGAAAGAAACTCGGAAGCTTTTGCGGATGCGGTCCGAACGATAGCAACATATTTGTACCATGACGTGGGTATTGTGTACTCTACCGGCGGGTTTCCCGGCCACCCATAGCAGGTCCAGATCATCATGGCGCAGTATGTGATTGGTTGCCACGTCTGGCCACTCAATGCTTCCATGTTCGAGATTATTTGATGGCGCTCCTGGCTCCCTTTCGACAGTCATGCGTTGCAATATGCTTCACAGGAAGGCCCGCATGCTCTTCATCACCTCTTGGAGTTCGAGAAGGCAGAGGCGCAATGACGGCGGCCGAATCCCACTATGAAGACTTCCGAGATATACCTACAGGTACGCGCTCGTCGTAGACCAGTGCATGCTCTTGACAGGGAGTTTCTACTATATAAAGAGTAGGATAAGGGTGACAACGGGAAGCGTCTGCCTACAACAGGAACAGCAGGCTGTCAGCGGCAAGAGGGTGGTTCAGTTAGAGAACAAATCAGAACCCAGCCCGACTCGGAGTAAGATGAGAGCTCAATTGCGACATCTCCCCACCCCCCTGGCGGTTCATATGCTCCCCAGGGTTGACGCATCGATGTCAATGTGTTAAGTGGAGGTGTTATGGCGATCGGCAGAGCCCCGCACGCCTAGCGTTTCGATGTCATTGAGATGACCTGTAAACACAGGATGCAACCCTAACCCCATCTCGTGGTCTCGTCTCTGCAGTGCTGAGGCTGTATACACATCAGATCAGAGGGACCGCAGTAGTGCTCCCAAGGTCTCACACTGCAGAACTCCCAACGACCACTTCCACTCCTCCTCCCATGGGCCTCGATCGTTACCTTTTCACTTTAAATGTCGTTCCAAACGAGAGCAACCCTGCCGTTCAAAACCTCGTTCTCCCTTCGGGGACGGTACATTATCATAAAGAAAGGGAAGCAGGCCCATCATATCGAATAAATCTATTCGGTGCGCCACGCAGTTCCCTCGCTTATACACATAGGCTGTGAATTAAACTCCATGTATTTGCATGTACCAGACCCCATGTCTCAAAGTCAGCTTGCCTCTGCAACGGCGCCGCACGCCACGAGCAAGCACAAAACAATAGAGCTGTACAATCCTTCCCACGTGGTAGAATTCAAGTCAACTGGCACACTCACTTTCAAGTGGAGTTTCAGCTGGGAAGAGTCAGTGAGCGGATCTGCTTTCGTCCGTTTTTGTCTGACCTGCCCCCATCTGTTCAGACACACATTTGAGTGGAAACGCGAGTCATGTTATCTTGTTCGGAAACCAGATCCTGCTGTCCTTGTCGCACAAGCAAAATCAAAGTTCACCACCCTTCAAATTCTGCATTACAATCTCAATCGGTTCGTCCTTCCGAGTCCGTCCATTCTCTGATGTTGTGCGAACCGCAGTCTTCTGGATGAAATAGGTTTGACATCGCGGACCGCAAAGGCTTGGAGATCACTATTCTAACAACGGTCCTCACTTTGCAAGATCTAAGTGCTGCTTACAATTCGCCGTCCACCGAGTCTTCCGTCCCAGCCAACTTGCAGGCCGAAGCCGCACCACCTGTTCCACCTCGCCCCGCTCCCAAAACGGGCGTCGACCGTATAGCAGAGATGCACGCGATGCGCTATGAGCCAAACGAGGTTACGGTCGACGGGGAGGGCTTGGTTGAGAATTACGGCGAATATTCCGAGGGCCTCCTCGCAGTATGTCATACGGTTCCCCGTTAAACTACTGAGTGATATCGATCCCGCGACAGGACGATGCTATGCTATTCATCACCATTCGCTCCGCCTCACCCGCCGATGTACCGAAGGTCCTTCAAGTAGTTGAGCACGTGAAACGCCTGAGACACAAACGCGGTGAGTTGACTATGTCCATACCATCCATTCCTACCTCCCGCTTCACATCCGAATTATTTCTACAGAGGTCAACTCGGGGAAGCTATCCGAAGAACTGCACCAATACGTGATATATGATAATAAACCTTCAGTCGGGCTGCAGCGCATCAAGCTCGACGAACCTTCGGCTAACGCATACACGCCACCGTCGAGCCTCGCCGTG
>WNFQ01008160.1_pt1 | contig 11198 bp, 18 predicted proteins | sample 5400171 | NCBI WGS metagenome assembly WNFQ01 (sample SAMN13153356, study PRJNA577476) | soil metagenome | isolation source: 20 cm soil under Madrone tree | place: USA:California | collected 2016-06-14 | reverse complement strand
AAAGCGAGAAGAAAGTCATGAGGTTTGTTGTGACTTCTCAGTGGCTGCCATGAGCTTATGCTTGCCATCAGCACTGCCGATTTGACGCCCATCCCTGTACACCGAGCGGCATTGGAGTCACAGACGCCCCCGGTCTCGCCGGAAGGTGTGCCAGCTCGTTTGCGACGTGGCGTAGAGCAACAGGTCGACGCAATAGCTGGTTCAGCCAATAAAGTCATTCTTGGGGTTGTTGATCAAGGCTTTGGTGTACTTCGCGCACTTTTGCCCGGCAACCCCGCTGATGCACAGGCGACCTCACCTGAAAACATGAATCCAGATCAAGAGGCTGCGCCATGGAATGCAGCACGCCCTGGTTTCGGGCTTCTGCGTCGCGAGAGTGTTTTCTCGATTGCAAGCCTGGCTGCCTCACTCCCTGTTGGCCGGGACCGCTCCAAATCACTTGCAAGTACAACAGGCACCACGGCCGAGGAATCCGGCCAAATGATGGTGGACGTGTCTTCGCGACCAGGCTCCGTGCACTCCATATATGGGTCAGACGCGGAGAGCAGCGGGGATGAAAACAGTCAAGAGAACGACTCGGATGAGGAGGAACAAGAGAGTGTTGATGATCGACACGACACACGCAGTATCCGCAGCTTTGAGAACATGATGGGCCGTGCAGCACGTCGGCGGCGCACTCGGACTCGGAAGAGTCTTACCGACCGCCTTGCAAGCATGCCTGGACTCGCACGGCTCTCTGGGCCACAGCAAGGACAACCACAGCAGCAGGTGCGTACTTTGTTTTCGTGTGCTCATTCTCGAGTTCCAGTCCGTTAATACTGGCTACTCAGGGCTCGCCTTCGCGACAAGCGTCGCTTCTTCTTCCTCCCCGCGTTCAGACTCCCGGCGTAAATCGCACGGACACACCGTTATCCAGTCGTCCAACGTCACCTGTACTCACGCGTATCGCTCCTCCAAATCAACGATTCTTGGAAGCAGCCGCAGATGACCTTCGTCTATCCGAAGTAAAGGAGCTCCTGCGCGAATACAAGAGGGTTGTTGATGGTATGCGTGCAGTGGGAGGGTTTGAGGAGTGATCGCTCGTGATGTAATAAACGACTGTGCATTGCATTGAGCGGCTGGCTGGGGGCAATACGGTTGAGAAATGGTAATATTAATAAATATTAATTATTTCCCACGCGAGATTGCAGCCACAGGGATATGAGACCCTAGCCAAAGCCAAACCACACCCCATCGACGACACCATTGACAACAATCCGGCAAGATGGTGGGTTTTCTCCACATATATGTATCTGAACTGGACAGAGGTACTCCTGCGTTGAGTACTTTTAGTTGGATGGCTGGATTCAGGGCTGGATGAGTCGAGCATCGAGCAGATGACGACAGCTACCTCCAGCCCAACTTGTCTCTTTCTAGCTGGTAACTGACCTACGTTTCTTTACAGACAAAAGGTCTGTTTTCATAGAAGCCTCCACTTAGAGGTTCACTGATGATCGCTTTCTGTTCGACTTACATAGGTACATCCTCATTCGGGTGCGTTCTCTTGTTATGTGTCCTGTACCATCGCCTTTCTGATGTTCCATGCCAGTAAGCGTCACACTAAGTCGCATACGCTCTGCCGCCGATGCGGCAATCGTTCGTTCCACAAGCAACACAAGGGTCCGTTTCATGACATGTGCTAGTGAGGCCAGACCCTCACGAGTATTGTTTCTGTATAGATTGCGCACAATGCGGATATCCCCGCGCGAAACTACGGTCTTACGAGTGGGGACAGAAGGCGAAGCGCCGAAAGACGACGGGTACTGGCAGGATGCGGTACCTCAAACACGTCTCGAGGCGATTCAAGAATGGTTTCAGGTGCGTGGACATCTTTTTGGGAGCTGATCTTTCGTGAAGTCTGAATGCCGTCATATCATCAACCCTCAGGGAGAACACTGTGGCGAAGAAGCGCTCACAGCCCGCTTCTGCATGAAGGGTTGTCACCTAACCTACGTGTATCATTGCCGCAGTCCTACCTTTTGCCCGTTCGACATACAAAAATACATGACTTCATGCCATGCCAAGTTGTGCATACCCTAGCTTTGGGTGCACCGTTTTGTGAGGTTTCCGGTTGCCAATTCAGTCACTCTACACGGCTTAAGTCGCGGGTTTGAGGATCCATAAGTGATGGTTGATGAGCAGGAACGAGAACTCGATTGTGGATATTCGATGGCACTCGGCCGCGGGTTGCATTGTACGTCTTGTTCCATAGCTTGTGTAGTTCCGCCAAATTATTGTTCTTTTCGGACTCTATTACATTAGGGCGGCATTCGATCACTTTCGGGGTAATCTGTCCATTCCTTCCAGTCACCGGATATGGTTGTCCCGGAGTCACGGAACAACAATGACAGAGCGTTGCTTGTGGACGTATTGGTTGCTAGCTACGTGGTATAAATCCGAGGCCCCGAACATGGCGTCGTCAGTGAGCACTCTTCTCACCCAAATTGCGGGCCATCGGGTATGGCCACGTCTCATCCTCTTTCCATCTCTCGTTCTTCCAAACTTCAGCCCAAGCAGCGTCATGCTGCCCAGGCCTGTGTTAACCCCATTTCTGTTGTTGCATGTGGCGGCGCCGAGACTCCAGTGAAGTCAAGCACCTCGTTGGTAAAGAGTTTGAGGAGGTCCAAGCTGATGAAACTTGATGCCATTCCGACCCTTAATCTTTCTGTTCCATCCGTGCCTTCCACGCCTACGAAGAAACGCGCACGTAAAGACACCCTGGATGAGAACGGAGCTAGTGGCGATGCAGTTGGGCGCTTACCCAGAGTCCGTCAACGTCTCGTCTCCACTTCATCAGTGGCGACGATTCGTGCACACAAAAGCATCGAAGATGTGCAAGGGTACAAAGAGTCGTCCACTGCCAGCTCTCGGATTCCGACGGACTCAAGCAAGGCATCTGGCGAACCGCTCAGAGCGCGGCCGTTCTCTGAGATCAACCACGCTCCTGGAGATACACCCCAACGCAGACTTCGTCGAGTTGGGACTATCGAGTTCCCCACCATGCGCGTTCCAAACGGCGATAGCTTTGATCCTTGCAATCAACCGTCACGGATACCGGTCCCAATACGCCGTGTGTCCACTTCCCTTGACGATGATACCAATAACCCGGACAATGCCAGATCTTCCAAGTCCAAGTTCAAGTCCACGCCACGCCAGAGCAGGGAGTCGTCATCCTATGCGGCCGCTGCTAATCCGGGTCCGGCGCCACGAGCATCTTTGGATCGCTTCGAACTCAGAGTAGCGCCCGTGAAGGAGCACACCGACCTATGGGACCTTCCCGATGAGTGCGTTATTCACTTGTCGAAATGGGTCGCGCGCTAAGCTGTTTTCGTGCAGCTCCTTGCACGCATGGCCCTGCATCCTCGTCTTGACGGACAACGAAGCGTCGGTCAGGCTCCCGCCGATTCACGCGGTCGAGGTCGAGTGCGCGACGCACGCTTACGAAGGTCGCTTCTCCACCGAGACCAACGCGTTGCCGGTGTTTTCGACGCGCTTCCGAGGTGCCACGTTCTCCAAGAAGGAGCTTTCGCAGGCGCAGATCTTTGACCCGGATATGGGCATCATCATGCAGGCGGACTGGTCAGACGCGCAAGTGCGCAAAAACCAGTGGTACCTCAAGTTCTGGGTGCCTATCCCGCTTTCCCTCTTCCGCAAGAAGGAGGCGCGCATGTTTCGCTTGAGAGCTTCCGTCACTGCCGTGGATGACCGCATGTGGAAAAAGGTCACGGTGTATTCGGGCACCGTGGTAGCCGATATCTCGCATCTGCGCAAGCACAAGGATATGGACGGAGCCGCAGCGCGGACCTGAAGATTTTTTTTCATGGATATTTTCCGGATCTCAACCTATCTCGAAACCCTCGAACTCTGAACTCTGAACCATCCATCGTTCACTCACTCTCGTTATCTTTTCTTCTTGCTCTTTTTGTTTTGACGTATGTTGGTTGGTTTAATCAATTCGTTAAGCTTGTTGTACCTTTGTTTGTCCATCAGAACACCTTGTATTATTTGTAGCACTCTCCTTTTCCCCAATGCTCAGTTGTCCGTTCGTCTGAAACTCTCTAGTAATACGTCCGTTTTGAAAACTCGTCTCAGACGATTGGCCGAGAGATGGTGGCGCGGCCGGCCATGGCGGGAAGGCGCGCGCAGTGGTCAAGATGAAGATGATCAATCAGCCACGCCAACGCCACCATCATTCCCTCCCTAAATGACTGATTTTGTTTTTCGACCCCAATCGCCACTATCGCAATCACCGACATAGTGTTTAAGCGCGGTCATATCGTATCAAGTGGCCAAACGATGACATTGGTTTGGGGCCCAGTGTTACATGCTATTCGTCTCAATTCGCTCGGTGTCTCAAGGAAACGCGACACTGAGGGAAGAACTGTTCGAGACAATGGTTTTGCGCTGAGATCCCATGTCTACAAACTTCGCTACGCAGGGCGATGATGACACCCGCGCAGGCGGATAGGTGTAGTCTCACCCCCGATCTGAACATCTACTAGCACTACACAACGCCCTACCCCCAGATCTGAGCATATGAACACATACAAGCACTTGGCAACGCTCAACCTCGATTGCGATTGCAGGAAGAGATTATTACACAGGATCCTGGTCGGGTGTTGCGCTCCAAGCCAGATGGATGTCTGCAAGCAGACCGTCATGACCACCGTTTGGGCCTATGTCACCTTGTCTACTTCCTGGAGCTTGGTGTTTGATGGCGTGTTACCATTCACGGTTTAATTCAAAAGTCTACTGGATGCGTGGTGGGCCCCTTTCTGTCTCTGATGTGAGGGCCCCGCGTGTAGTGTTCTGACCAGCAGGGCGGCTGCGACTTGTACGGCAAGCATCTAGCGCCAGTACACTAACAGCGTCGCAGGCAGTTCGACGCATTGGTGACACGGGTATATTTACGAACGAGGTCGGTATATGCGGGCCCGGGAGCGCCTCCCCTTCTGTTAACACGAGTCTACTCCCTTGGTACATCACAGAGCCCCTATCAGCGGAGAACATGCGAAGTTTCGTGCCCTGGCGCACCTTGCCTGGCGGGGGACATTGTTGTGTGTGTGATTCGATAGTCCAGAACGAGCCATCAAAGAAGGTGCGGATAACATTATGGGACCAAATCATCAAAGCATATTTCTCTGTCTGACTGGTAATGAGAGGATTAAAATGATGTCGAGATAAGCACTGTGAAAGGCCATTTGGCCACTAAGAGAGTATGTCACGTGATTCCGACACCCCCAACGAGGTCGCGTCGTCGCGCAATCGAACAGGACCGCAGCGAGCATTTAATCTCTCTTCTATTAAAGAATACCAATGTTATTCTTGCCTTTACCGCTCCTCCTTCTCATCCATATCCATCTCCTCGGATATCCCCAAGCAGATGACCCAGAATATGATGAACACGTCTTCAACGTAAAGACGCGCGGATTGCGCGATCGTACCAAAACCATGGAAGAGCTCTGTTACTTCCTCGTAGGGAAGATTGAGCATAAGTCGCATCTGAAATCAGTAAGTTTCCCCCCTATCAGCCTTACACGAGCCCGACTAGAATCGTTTCAGCTCTTTCCCACCTACCCATGTTTGCAGCCATCAGACTCGGTAGCTTTTAGGGCTGTGCTCGCGAAATACCTAGAAGGCCTCCGGAACCTCGTAGTGAGACCTGAAACACACTCCAAGTCTCAGGGCACTTCATCCAAAGGAAAGAGCCCAGGTCTGGGCACAACACCGGAGCCCTGGTGGTGGAAAGATGTAGCTGTACGGAGATCTCTACTCGAGGAGTGTACCGGAAATCGGTGCGATGATCTTCGACGTTGATCGATTTTTCTTGTTTTACAAGTCCATCCACGATGCTACGGTCAGGTTTGAACGCATGATTATAGCACTCTCCACACATGCTCTTTTTGCAAATACGGCAGGGTCTCTCAATGCTATTGCATCAGACGCATCTGCAGCCTTCGTGCGCGCTAGCAAAATTTCTTATTTTGGCCTTCTGACGTAGCTTAGAATATTTTGCCGACCCTCCCTAAAGCGCATGTTTCCTTGGAAGCAACGATTAGCAGCACTCGCAGGGCATGGGAGCGATCTGTCACTCTCCTGCAGCAGCCCCTGGCGGATTCGAAACATTTAGAGGTTAGTCTCGATACAGCTTGTACTCCACCTAAGCGACCTTACCGTCGTGTAGACCAATTCAGTCGTTATTTGTGATCCGGAGTCCAGGGCTGTGCTAGCGGGTCGTTCCATAGGAGAACTTGCTTCTCTCTTGGAATCTAAGCGGGATCTGTTACAGCGTGAGGGATGGCAGGGAGAAATGGGGCGTTTATGTCTTGATTTTGTTGTCGCTCTCGCAGGTCTCAGCTGGCCCGAGCTCCCTGCAGCTCATACTGGGCACATCAATGAATCGTATTTGTCACGGGAGAAGATATCAACGGTAAACCTTTCCGACGCTTCTTCCAACTGGCTGGTCTAAGGGAGTGTAACAGCAGAACGAGGATCTCCTGCCCCCACTCCCAACAGCCGCTGCGCATCACCCACAACACATGGAATTGTTTTCCTCTCCCGTCATATCGACGTCATTTGTTGCCGGAGATCGTCGATTATCCCAAACCAATGACTGCGGTCAAAGTCGCAATTATACAACACGGCGCATCAACGTCCTGATCACTGAACGCCTCGCCGCAGAGCAACAAACCAATCTTGCTCTCAAAGAGGCCCTGAACAGGATGCATACAATGCGCGGGGGCCTGCAGGCGCAATTAGATTCAACACCAATCGCAGACGGTGCCAGCGCTTGGGTACAAAGTGGAATCCCGTCTGATGTACCAATACCACCTGCACCCGGCAAGGGTGTGATAACAGAGGCATTGACGCAAGAAAAAGCCGCGCGGTTTCCTGCACAAGGCCAGGCAACACGAATGGGAATGGCTACCAATGCACATTTGGCAGCTTTCCCCCCACCTAAAGCATCCCGTTTTCGTAATCAGCCATCCCGCCCCCGTATAGCAGCCGGCCCTACTGTAGGATCGACTCAATCGACACGCGCGCTGAAGCCGGACAATGCAAAGCACCGTTCTCACAAGACTGCACAGTCTACCGAGCCTCGTACTACTACGATTGCCCCAAAGTCTTCCGGGACCGAAAGCAACGAGGCAGTGGCCCAAGAAGCTTCCGGGAATTATCAGTCATCCTCTGAGGTGAGGCAAATGACCACGACAACGCAGGAGAGGAAGGCTCTCGTCTGTCTCTTCACGCTTTCCTTCCTCAGAATAGATGGTTAATTTCCGTTCCTTATCTAGATTATCAATTTTGATGAAGACGAAGCATTTCTGCCATCGGACCTCAAGCCAAACATCAAACCCCCCGCAACCCCGAAATACGACTTCATAGAAGACGACTCGACCTTCTTTCCGTCGTTCCTCAAACGCGATATGGTACAGATGGACCCGGCGAGGCGGCAGGCAGGTCGTGCCTGCGCGAGTCTGGCATCAAGCCGTGAGAGCACACCTGAAAACGGAACAATAACGCCGCCTGATTGGAGTGATGAAGGAAGAAGCATGACACTACGTGATTTTCTTGTGCGAGCGGGCGACGCAACGTTTGCTGATTTTGATATTCTACGTGAGTGATGTCCCTCTTTTCTTTCCTCATTACTCTGCACAGGCCGCACAGGCCCTGAAGGAGATACACATTTCCTTTTATGCCCGCTTGATTAAATCGTGTACCACCCTATGCTGCCACGCCAAGTTGGCACGGCTTTCGAACGTGTAGGACCGGGATTGTTATGGCACCATCTGTACCCCGCGTATCCCGACGGGGCAGCGGGTACCCCGCGGGTTTCTCTCTCTTTTTGGTCTCTCTCTTATCGCCTGATTGATCAAATTTATTAACTCCATTGATTTTGTGGCAGATGAAGACGTCGTGGACGTTGCAGATGAGACGCTGGGGTGGGAATAGGCTCACACTCGGCCGCGTGGTTACACGTAAAGAAACTGGCGCGCATTATCTTATCGAATCAACAGGCCTGGACTTGGACACTGCAGGTGAATGGTTGAGGAGGGTGCCGATTGTGAAGTTGCAGTATCTCAAACGGCTGGAAGGAGTTGCCGGAGCTTGTAATAATGATTTTTCATTCTCTGGACGCTGCCGAAGAATGGGACTAGGAAAGTAACGCGTCAAACGGTTAAAATGCAAATGCCGAAAGGGGTAACAATGGGAATTGATGGCACTTTTTCTCAGGAGGAAAAAAAAGGCGGATTTGGGGAGATAAGCTCAGTCGGGGGATTTGAGCGTGGGAACGGTGAAATATGAGGGCTGTGATTGGCTGATTTGATAATATCTCGTTTCAGTTGGTTTTATCTTGTTTCTCGTCGTTTGATGTAACCTCCATTCATCTCTTCTTCCACTCCGGTCACCATCCTATCGCTTTTCCCCTCCACTAAATCTTTCCCTCCCCTCCCTCTGCCCCCCATGCTCGGTGTACAGAACTCTATATCCCCCGTGTCTAGGCTACAATTCCCCCATAATTCTTCCTCCGATCTCTTTCAAGCCCCGCCTTCGCCCAAAAGCTTTCAGTCCGCTTCCTCACCTCAGGTTCATCACATTTCTTTCCAGTCTGATCATTCCCAGCTCAACAGTTTATACAGGATCGACAGCCGGAACAGACCCCCTCGACGCCTGCCCAGCCCCAAACGGCTCAGCCTCCGCCGATCCAAGCCTGTGCTAACTGTAAGGCCACCACTACGCCGCTCTGGCGTAGAGATGCCGAGGGAAAACCTGTGTGCAACGCCTGTGGTCAGTCCCACTTTGATTTCATTCCTTTTCACGTGGATGTGCCTCTCCATAACACATCTCACCCACGTGTCCGATGTGTTGAGTGCACGCCAAGCAATGCTTGTGTCGCACGTATGCACTCTTGCCCTTTCCACACTCTCTCCCCCATATCTCGGCAAAGTCGTGCCTTCGCCTCTCATCCGCATGTTCTCAATCAACAATCGTACACGCGTGTACTCACAGTATCATAAACAGGCCTCTACTTCAAATCAAAAGGCAGCATTCGCCCCCCGGATCTCGGTCGGTCAGGTTCAACTCGCGCTTCGTCGACGTCCGCCACCCATCCCGCAGCCACCGGCGACGGAACAGCAGCGCTGCCTAGCCGGCATATGACCCATACCCCACCGTCGCTACTCACACCTGCAGCCTCGCCGGCCCTCGAGTCTTCCGCACAAAAACAGCTCTCAAACTCCACTCATCCTTCAGGCGGCACTTGTCCTGGTGACGGTCTCTGCAACGGTACTGGTGGTAGTTCATCTTGCTCTGGTTGTCCCACGTACAACAACGCACTCAACGCTCGATCCGAGATGGATTCTGCAAAGGCCAACAACCCAGCTTCTCCTTCTGCCCAGCCTTCTGCCGAACAGCAACAGCACTCTGCAGACTCTCCCGATGGTAGCGCTGGCCAAGGTGCCCGTGGCCGCAATGGTCGTGTCGCGCCCATCGGTGCGCTCTCTTGTGCCAACTGTGGGACATCGACGACACCACTTTGGCGCCGTGACGACGTCGGCAATAATATTTGCAATGCTTGTGGTACGTCCCGTCTCTTTTAATCTGCCTCCGCGTCGTTATCACTCCGCTATGATGTGCTGGGCTGGCATGTTCTCATTGGTCGGAGATCGAAATTATCTTATCATATCACGGACCTTTTTTTTCATTTGATAACGCTGTTTTTTCTTCAACTGGCGTTCCGCAGTCTGTGTTCATTGGCATGGGGTTGTCTAGCCAATTGTTCAACCCTCCTCATTCGTTTTGCGTCATTGATGGGCGAAATCGAACCTAACTCTCCTTATGTGTGCAGGTCTGTACTTCAAGCTTCATGGGACACATAGGCCTAACAGTATGAAAAAAACTGTTATCAAGCGGCGCAAACGTGTTCCCGCAGCTGGCTCTGCTGGTCGTCTCTCTGATCAAGCCGCGGCGGAGGCCCTCGTCTCTGTCGGAGTCCCGCCGTTCGTTCCCCCGCGTGAGACGCGGCGGAAAGGACAAGGGAAAGGACGGGGACGACGAGGAGGGTGGAGATAGTGAAGCTCATCAAAATTGGGAGATGACCGACGCGCCTCGCCCTGGTTCGCGTAGTGCCTTCATTCATCCTCCTCACCCGTTCACTGTTCACGGCGGGTTCGAACTACCGCCACTTGGTTCGGCCCTCGGCCCTGGTACAGACTTGAGTGGGGTGCCAGCGGGATACGTCGCTGCTAGGGGTGCCTTCCATGGTCCCGCGAGCCACATTCGCTCTGGCAGTGGCGCTCCCAGCCGCACTCACTCTCCTCTGCAGGGTGCAGCCGCGGGGTATGCACCCGTTGGAGGGTACGGGTTCCCACGCGGACACTCACCCGTGTTGATGAGCGGTGTCGTGCCAACGGTGGCCGAGCTCGAACGTCACTATTACGAGCTGCATGCGCATCGGAATAGCCTTGTGGAGTACCTCGAGCGCACCGACCGGCTGATCGCTGGCGTTAAACGAGGCTTGGACGAGATGCGTGGTTCGTCTGATGGAGCTGCACCGCAGCCACCGCAACAACAGCAGCAGCAGCCACAGCCAGCGTCGGACACCCAGGCTGCACCCCAAACCGAGGCGTCTAATGGAGCAGCGCCAAGTGTCCCCCTTCAAGTTACGCGGAGCTCCCCCGGCTCTCCTGGAAGTGGGCGCGAGAGCGTATGGCCTGTATCAACGGCCGCGGACAGTGCGCGGGATTAATGAGTGCAGGTAACTGTTCAAATCCCCCCCTCCCCCCTCTATTCTATTGTGTTTTGCTTTGCTGGTTCATTGTTTGCTGTGCACTCTCCCTTAAGATGTATTGGCAGAGATACGCTCTTTTTAATATTTGCTGTGCTTATGGACGAGTATTCCGTTTCCGTCGTATTTATCGTTGCTTGTTATTGACTGTTATTACCTATTTTCGTGGCTTGGTTGATTATCTGCTCTCTTCGTGACTCGGCTTGCGACAGTATTTTTCGAGTACATTATACGTATGTTCGGGCGGTGGCCATTCTGCAAAACAGAAGGCTCACGCATTTCTTCCCTGCGAGTCTATCTACTAGTTATTGTGATATCCCTTTGTTTTTGTTTAGGTAGGGAAGGAAGGATCGCCTATATAATATTGGAT
>WNFQ01017954.1_pt1 | contig 11199 bp, 12 predicted proteins | sample 5400171 | NCBI WGS metagenome assembly WNFQ01 (sample SAMN13153356, study PRJNA577476) | soil metagenome | isolation source: 20 cm soil under Madrone tree | place: USA:California | collected 2016-06-14 | reverse complement strand
TCGCTGGTCCGCGCCGACGATGGCAGCGCGTTCGACGTCGCAGTGCCGGCGGACTCAAGGATCGATGAGAGCTACCTGATATCCGTCAAGGCGCCGTTCGACTGGAGCGAAGCGCAACGGCGCGTAGCCGATACAATCGAATCTGAAGAGGTTTCACCATGAGCGAGCACGGTTTGCGCCGCGTACTATGCGTGGATGATGAGGCCCGCGTCACGTCCATGGCCTCAAGATAGTGGTTTAGCCCCATCGCGCGAGAAAGGCGTCGGAGTTTGCCGAAGCGGTGGAAAATGTAGATTATCGTTTTAGACAGTCTAAATCAAGGAAGCGGCGAAGACCGTCGAGAGTGTCGAGATCGCAGACGACAGTGTCGCGTTCGGGACGTTGGCGTCACAGGTTAAAATCCTGTCACCCGAACACTGAATACCGAGGCGTTGAGTGTTAGCTCACGCTGTACCACGTCACATTGCGGCCCGGTTCTCCGGGCTCCACTCGATGAAGAAAAACTAAATCGACTTCAACATCTTCTGTTTGTTCCGAGGAGGTCCCTGGGAGCACAGTGTCACTCGCCCGGACGAATGAGGCCATCGACCATTCTACTCCCGGGCGGAGACGTGTATGAGTATTCGCAAGCAGTCACTCTTTCAAGGCGTCTTCACGCGGATCAGTCTCGGAGCGGCGCAGACGTCGCACGTAGCGAAAAGAAAGCCATCATGAACACATCAGCCATCGGACAATTGCCGCGTGTCGAGGCGGCGCTGAGCTACCTCGAGCCGAAGAGCGGCAAGCCGCGCTCGCTGGAATATGCGCCGCCCCCGGGCGTACTGCGAACGACGGCCGTCCACCGGGATCACACGGTCACCATCCGCGATGTTCGCCCGTTGGCGTCGGCTCTCTCACTGGACCGTGAGGGATTTCAACTCGTCACTGCCGCGAGCAGCGTCGGGAATTTCTACGATCAAGAAGCGGTTCAGACCCGCTACTACGCCGAAGCCGTGTCATTGCTCGAGGAATTGACCGCTGCATCCCGAGTGGTCGTTTTCGACCATACGATTCGTCGTCGCATTCCGGGCGCGACCGACAGAACCACGGGGATTCCGCGCCAGCCCGTGCCCCGCGTCCACAATGACTACACCGTGAAATCCGGTCCGCAGCGAGTCCGTGACCTACTCGGCGAGGACGCGAGCGATCTGCTGCGCAGGCGCTTTTCCGTGGTCAACGTCTGGCGGCCCATCCGCGGGCCAGTACAAGATGCACCGCTGGCGGTCGCCGATGCTCAAAGCGTCGACGGTGACGATCTCGTCGCGACAGATCTCATCTATCCGGACCGTACCGGCGAGATCTACTACGTGAAGTACAATCCATCTCATCGCTGGTTCTACGCCTCCGCCATGCGCCAGGACGAAGTGATGCTGATCAAGTGCTTCGATTCAGCCGATGATGGGCGTGCACGTTTCGTACCGCATTCGGCATTCGTGGATCCAACCACGCCCGCCGGCGCGTTGCCCCGCGAAAGCATCGAGTTGCGAACACTGGTGTTCTACGAGGAGTGAGATGCCCTATTCGGCAGTGCTTTCACCGAACGCTGGATAGTGCGCGTCCGTACCGGTGAAAGGGCGGGAGCGGCTGGTGATGTTCCCGTGCGACCGGCCTATCCTTGTCTGCGGTGCAATTGGCATTGTCTTCACAGCTGCGCGATATGGACGATTCCACGCCGAATGAGATAGACGTCCGAACGCTGACGACGCATCAGGTGACGCCTGACGGAAGTGCCATTTGCCTGAACATCGAGAATTCGGGCGGGCGGCCGATCGCATTGAGGTTGCCGAGCTTCTGCGTCGAGCAACTCTTGATGACCTTGCCCCATCTGCTGTCTAAAGCGCTACAGGCGCGGTACGGGGACGAATCGATGCGAGTAGTCTTCCCTCTCGGCAACTGGCGCCTCGAAGCGGCGGCTTCAGCGTCGGCCTGGACAGCGGAGCCCGCGGTGCTGCGGGCTATTCGGCGTGCATCGATCTTGCGATGACGTCGAGGAGCTCATCGTTACGGTCTTCGCTCAGCTCCCAGAACATCATACCGCCGAGGTGATGCTCCTTGACGTACTGCGCCTTGATCGTGATCGACTGCGGATCGTCGTAGGTGATGAAGGTTCTCGAGGTACTGTTCCACAAATAGGGCGACTTTGCGCGATCGTCCCAGTAGCGGATGAAACCCTGTCTGCCGATGAACTTGGCCGCGAGTTCAGAATAGTCGTGGGCACCTTCGAATCGCTCGTAGGGTTGCCTGAGCCCGTGATCGATGGGCTTCACGCCCGTGAAGCCTCGGCCGTAAAACGCCACGCCGAGGACGAGTTTGTCGGAAGGAATACCGGCCGCCAGATGCTGTTTGACCGAGGCATCGGCATATCGATCGGTGGGCAATGCCGTCGCCGCCCCGTACAGTCCCGCGTGATGACCTGTCGTCGGCGTCAGGCTGTTGAAGAAGTCGTAGCTCATCACGTTGATCCAGTCGAGATACACGTGGAGCTTATCCATTTCGCTGTGATCGAAATATTCGCGGTCCGCGGATGCGATGGTCAGCGTATACCGGCCGCCGCCGGTGCGGCCCTGAGCGGCGCTCGCCGCGTCCAGCTTGTCGCGCAGCACCTGGAGCAGCCGGGTGAAATTTTGCCGGTCTTCGGCGCGGTATTTGATGCCGGCAACACCCTGCCCCGGGTATTCCCAGTCGATATCGATTCCGTCCGCGGAGAATTGGCGAAGCAACTCGACAGCACTGTCTGCGAACTGGGCACGTGAAGCATCCGTGAGCGCCGCATCGGAGAAGCCATCCGCCATCCAGCCTCCGATGGAAACGATAACCTTGAGCCGTGGATTCGTCTTCTTCAGCGCGACCAGACGCACGAGACTGGCTTCGCCATCAGACACCACCGCCCGACCCGCCGGTGTGATCCGCGCAAACGCAAAGTTTATGTGCGTGAGCTTCTCGGAATGTATCACCGCGGGAGTTGACCAGCCCGCGACGTAGGCCACGATTCGATACGGGTCAGTCGCCGGCGCGGTTTTCCCGATCTCGGCTCCCAGAACTCCTCGTGTAAGGCCCGGCGTGCAAATGAGAACGCAAAGAAGAAGCGATGTGCAATGTTTCACGGCGACTCACGGTGCCCCAACCCAAACCCTATCATGAAGCAAATTCTGCGGCGGCGGGCGGATGGTTCGCGACGCATCTGCGGATCTCGCGCCTTTGTACGTCTTACTGTTTCTGGGGTCGACTTACCGCACAGGGACAGGGCAAACCGGATTGCGATTGACAGCCGATGCCATGAGTCGATATTCTGACCTCGCGCCAATTTGATTCTCAGCTTGCGGGCGCTCTATAAATTCTGCTAAAGCGAATGGCCGAGGGTTCCCCTTTGGCTGCTCCCGCAAGCCCGATCAGTTGGCGCCTTTGCAATCATCAAAGGTGCCTCATGCCCGCGGTTGAAGTCTTGAAATTCGGCAGTTCCGTATTGCGCAGTCCCGGCGATCTGCATGTCGCCGTGGACGAGATCTACCGGCGTTGGCGCCTGGGGTTTCGGGTGCTGGCGGTGGTATCGGCCTTCGAGGGCGTTACGGACATCCTCATGGCGAGGGTCACTAGTGCGCTCGGGTCCGGCGGAGCCGAGGCGACTGCGGCGTACGTGGCAACCGGTGAACAGCAGACCGCCGCGCTCCTGTTGGGATCCTTGCATCAGTACGGACTGCCTGCCCGCACGGTGCATCCACACGATATCGGGCTCGTGGCCGAGGGCCCGCTGCTGGAGAGCATGCCGGTGCGCGTGGACACGGCCGCGCTTGAACGGCTCTGGCAACAAAGCCCCATCCTGATTCTGCCGGGCTTTTACGGCATCGACTCGAATGGCCGAATCGCACTCTTCGGGCGCGGCGGCTCGGACATGTCGGCGTTGTTTCTGGCCTCTGCGCTCGGGGGAAGCTGCCGACTACTGAAGGATGTCAACGGCGTGTTCGACGCCGATCCCGCGCGCAACCGCCTGGCACACCGATTTTCCGTGCTGTCCTGGGACACGGCTCTCGAGGTTGCAGGCCCCCTCATTCAACCGAAGGCGCTGCGCTATGCACAAGACAAGGCACTTTCCTTCGAGGTCGGGCGACCCAATGAGGCGGCCTGCACTGTCGTGGGTAGAGCCCAGGACGAGTGGGCGCTTCCGGCATCCGATGCCGAACCGTTGCGTGTCGTGCTGGTTGGCTGCGGTGTGGTCGGACGCGGTGTCTACGAGACCATTCGCCGCTACCGCGAGACGTTCGAACTGAGTCGCGTGCTGGTGCGCGATATCGCAAAATACCCCGATATTGAGCATGTCACCATGGACCCCTCGTGCGTGATCGACGATGAGGTGGATGTGGTCATCGTCTGCTATCCAGGCGCGACGTATGCTTATTCGTTCATGAGCGCCGCCTTGGACGCCGGCAAATTCGTGATCACGCCGAACAAAGCAGCCATCGCCGCTCATGGCACGGCGCTGGAGCGCTACGCTCGCGGCCCGGGCAAGCGGTTGTGGTACTCGGCGGCCGTGGGCGGCGCCCTGCCCGCGCTCGAAACCCTCGCGAGCCTTACAACTCCCGTGCGCGAGATTCGGGGGATCGTGAACGGCACGAGCGGTGTGGTGCTCGAGGCCTGGTCGCAAGGCAAGACACGGCAGGATGCGATCGTGGAAGCGCAGGCCGCCGGCTTCGCGGAACTCGACCCGACGCGCGATCTCTCCGGTCTGGATTCGGCGGATAAGCTCGCGCTCCTCATTGAAGCGGCATTCGCGGAGTGGATCGATCCCACCCGAATCGCGATCCGAGGAATCGAGTCGATCTCAGATCCCAATGGCTACAAGCTGGTTGCGCGCGCCACGAAGAACGCCGAAGGCATCAGCGCCTCGGTCGCGCCCGAGGCGCCGCCGCCGGGAAGAGATCATCCGATTGCGCGCGCAGGGCGCGGGCCGCTGGCCCACGACCGCGTCGGTGATGGGCGATCTGCATGAAATAGCCCGGCTCGTCGACACCGGGCGCGATACGCACACCACTGCCGTGGCCCAGGGTGCGTCGGGTTGACGGACAATATGTACGACCGTATTATTAATCATGAGTAGGATTTCCAGAGGAGTTCAAATGAAAAACAGCAGCTTTATAAATTCACTCGATCGTCGACACGAGTAATGCCATGGGAAAGCTGCAGGGCAAAGTGGCAGTTATCACAGGCGGCACCACGGGAATCGGTTTGGCCAGCGCGAAGCTCTTCGTCAAGGAGGGTGCTCATGTCTTCATTACGGGCCGTCGCCGGAAGGAACTCGATGAGGCCGTGAATACGATCGGCAGCAGCGTCACCGGTGTCCAAGGAGACGTTGCCAAATTGGCGGACCTCGATCGTCTCTACGAGACGGTCAAGAAGAAGGGGCGGATCGATATCGTGTTCGCCAACGCAGGCTACGGTGAGTTTGCTTCCTTGGGAAGCATCACCGAGGAGCATTTTGACAAACTATTCGACGTCAACGTAAAGGGGGCGCTCTTCACGGTACAGAAGGCATTGCCGCTGTTGAATGACGGGGGCTCTATCATTCTCACGGGCTCGGTCGCCAGCGTCAAAGGTACTCCTGCCTTCTGGGTTTACGGAGCGACCAAGGCCGCCATCCGCAATTTCGTGCGAGCTTGGACGGTGGAGCTGAAAGACCGTCGAATCCGCTCAAACGTTCTGAGTCCGGGCCCGACGGATACTCCTATACTGACCCGACAGCCTGCGGACGCTATTGCGAGATCATCCGATTGCGCGCGCAGGGCGCGGGCCGCTGGCCCACGACCGCGTCGGTGATGGGCGATCTGCATGAAATAGCCCGGCTCGTCGACACCGGGCGCGATACGCACACCACTGCCGTGGCCCAGGGTGCGTCGGCTTGACGGACATCCACTGCGATCGCGACGGACACCCGCAGGAGTAACAGCGCAAGCCCAGGCCAGCCAGGCGGAAACATGGAGAACAGCCTCTGCACGACCTGAAGGGTGCCTTTCCTCCGGATTGGGGCGTAACCTATAGAGGGGCAGCGCACTCTGCCCTTTTCGGGAGATTCGTGCGGCACCCAAGGAGGCTGATGCTGCGCACTCTGAAGCGGGGAATTCTGGATGTCTGAATGTGGCAGCAGTTGACTTTCGCGCGCCGAGTCTCCGTGGCGTTGCGCGCCGAGGTTAGCCGCACCTAACAACTTCTAGCAACGCCTAACGCGCCACGAAGAGTTGGGTGGTCAATAATCGAAACGAAATGACGTAATCCTTCAAGTGGACTTCTGGAAAGACACAATCGGAGGAATCACATATGAGCACTCCAAATTCAAGAGCGACAGACTCAGAGCTCGAGCCCATTGGGCCCCCAGCACGCCACGGAGACGACAGTGTGAACGTCCGACCACTCGGCTCAACTTGGAAGTCGTCAACCGATCGCGGTGACTCGGGTTTGATGATCGCGGTTCAGGCGCGTGACCGACCGGCGTTCGAAAAACTGTACTTTGGTTACTACTATCGTCTGGTTCGCTTCCTGGCGCGATTCACAAAGCGCCAAGAAAATATCGAAGAAATTATCAACGATACTTTCATGGCTGTTTGGATGGGAGCAAAGGATTTTCGGTACGAATCCAAAGTGTCCACCTGGATATTCGGGATAGCCTACCGCACTGCGATGAAGCAGCTGAGACGACAGCGGCATGTTTCGTCCTTGGAGTCCGTCGGCGACTTGCGGGAGAGCGCCGACCCCAGCGCAGAAATTGACACCCAGGATTGGCTATCCTGCGTTTTAGGTCGCCTTCCGCTAGAGCAACGCACAATACTGACGCTTGCCTACCAGATGGGCTATTCCGTGAAGGAGATAGCGCGCATTACCGAATCGCCGATCGGCACGGTCAAATCGCGTATGTTTCATGCTCGGATAAAACTGCACGAATACGCACTGGAACTCAACAGCTGAGAGCGACGTCAAGCGTCCTGAGCCCAGGACACGCTCTTGTCGGCACCGGGTGGCACTACGCTGTTTCCAGCGCGACCCTGCGTGTCGGCGTGGTCACCCGGCGAGTAACCGAAGCGACGGCGAAATCGTCTTGCGAAGTGCGTGTAGTCGCGAAAGCCGCAGGCGTAGGCGATCGCGCTGATCGGCTCGTCGATGCTCAACAGCTTGCGGCGGTCGAGCAGGCGCGCGGCCTGGTTCAGCCGCAGCGAATAGATGAATTCGGTGCAGGTAAAGCCGCGCTGCGTAAAGAGCTTCTGCAGGTAGCGTAACGAGATCCCGGTTGCGGAGGCCGCTTCCGGCGGGCCAAAATCCGGGTCGGCGAAGCGATCCTTGATGAGGCGGCGGATACGCATGAACAATTTGCTCGCCGGACCCGACGACGGCGACGGCGACTCGGGCGGTGCAAACAGGGCGCCGAGCAGGTTATACACGGCCAGCTGCATGTAGGAATCGACCGGAGGGCACGCCGAGGCTCCCCCGTTCAGGGCCTCGAGAACCACCTCGTACAGTAAGCGCCCGGCCGCGGTGCCGCTGCGCCTGAAAGCTCCCCCTTGCGGCTCGAATCCGAGATGGGAAACCAGCGACTGGCGCGGGAGATTCAGCGACAGCCGCCGCACGCTCCCGCCCTCGGAGACGCAGGTGACGGGTCGGGCCACATCGATGAGCGCGATATCGCCCACGGCGAGCTGCACGCATTGATCGTTCTGGTAGAAGGTCGATCGGCCGGCGATCTGAAACACCGCCTTGTAATGGTCCCGCGCGTCGAGGCGCACATCCCGGTCGGTGCGCTCGAACCGATGCGCATCGCAACAGATTTCCACCGCCGCCAACCCGCTCACGATCAGACGGCGCAGCCAGCCGGCAGAGGTGTCGGGCGCGACTCCCGCCAGGCTGTGCCGCCCGTACAGAGGGCGCAGCATCGCGCTCCACGCTTCGTCATTCATCGGCACGGTATCGAGAAAATCATTGCCCTGACGCATTGCCGCCTCCATCTTGACCTGTACCGGACTATGCATGGGCAGCGCTACACGGACGTTTCATGTCAAGCAGAAGAGCTACGGCGGTAACACAAACGGCGACGACAATTGTCATACAGGACGATGGTCAACACAGGCGCAGCCTCTGTCACAAACCGCAGTCGCTCAATCCAGGATGGTCGTCAGGGCGCCGGCCTAGCGGCCAAAAGAACTTGCGATCGGAGTTCCTGATCGGCAGATCGTTGATGCTCGCATAGCGGCGCATCATGAAACCGTGCTCATTGAACTCCCAGTTTTCATTGCCGTAGCTGCGGAACCATTGTCCCGAATCATCGTGCCATTCGTAGGCAAACCTCACGGCGATTCGATCTCCGGTGAAGGCCCACAACTCTTTGATCAATCGGTAGTCCAATTCCTTCGCCCACTTGCGCTGAAGGAATTGGCGCACTTGCTCGCGCCCGACCGGAAATTCGGCTCGGTTGCGCCAACGGGTGTCCTCAGTATAGACGAGCGCCACCCGGTCCGGGTCGCGCGTATTCCAAGCGTCCTCGGCCAGGCGCACCTTCAGGGCCGCGGTCTCTTGCGTAAAAGGCGGAAGCGGTGGTTTGTTATCCATGGCTGATCCTTTGGAGTTTACTAAAGATGTAGACAACTCTGTCTACGTGACCAATATAGCTCGCCGAGACAGATCTGTCTACAATGCCGGTGTGGCCAAGATTGACAATAAAGGCGGAACCAATCTTCCGGCGCGCGAGCGCATTCTGCTGACCGCGCATGATCTCTTCTATCGGGAAGGCATTCGGGCCACGGGCATCGATCGCGTGATTGCAGAAGCCGGTGTCACCAAGGTCACCTTCTATCGGCATTTCCCCAGCAAAAACACCCTCATCTGCGCATTCCTGGAGCACCGGCATCAGCGTTGGATGGCGTGGTTCATCGAGGCGCTGCAGCGCCACGGCGGCGCAAGCCGCGGCAAGCGCTTGGACGCCCTGGTACCTACTCTGGCCGAGTGGTTCCGCGACGAGAGCTTTCGCGGTTGCGCCTTCATCAACAGCGTCGGAGAGCTGGGTGGCACGCTGTCCGAAGTCGTCGAGATCGCGCGGCGCCATAAGCAGGAGATGACGAGCGCCATTGCGGGCTTGTTGCCTGCATCGACGCGCCGCAAACAGGATATGGAAGCCGTCGCTTTGGCGGTTGACGGGCCTGACGCCGCGCTGAAAGCGCTATCCAGAATCTTGAGGTCGATGGCGGCGAGTAGCCGCGGGTTGATCCCGCGAAATGGCTCGAGCCCCCCGATGAAACGTGAGCAAATCGTTATCGCACGCAGGCGCGGCTCATAAGTCTCGACAGCACAAGTGGATTGCGTCGCGCATTTTTTCCGAGAATTCTTGCCGCGAAGCGAGACTATGTTTCCAAGTCATTCCACATGCGCAAAGCATGTCGGCAATGGTCGCAGCACGTTTATCAGCATCCTTTGTCTTCCTCGCAGACCGCCACAGAACGGCTTTCTCGAGCTTCTTTTGAAACGAAGAGCGGCTTTTTCCAACAGCGTCGCCGAGCACGCGCTCACATTGAGCCAAAAGATCAGACGCTTCGGAATCAAGTAGTCCGACATGACGGCCAAACCACTCATCTAATGCTTTAAACAGCTTTTCTTCGAGCATTAGGCGGTCATCATCCAATATTCGATTTGCGGCTTGCAGCCCATCGTCCAAGGCTTTTTGAATTGAAGCGCTAAAGATCGCGTCTTTATCTTTAAAATGAAGATAAATCCCCTGACGTGAGATGCCCGCCGCTTTCGCGATATCCTCGATGGACGTCTTTCTGAAACCGTGCCGAACAAAGACGGTCAAAGCTGTCTCGAGAACGTGTGCCTGCCTTGCCGATTCCTTCCCATCCATCGCCGGCAGGTTGACGTATTCGTCAATCAACGTCAACTTTGTTAAGTTCTACTTTACATTTCATACATTATTTGACAAGCTAGTAAACATGAATTCGGGAATAACCTGGAGAGATAAACATGCGGTATTACTTGCTTGGAAAAAGCGGCCTGCGCGTTTCTGAATTAGCTCTCGGCGCAATGAGCTTTGGTACGGACTGGGGCTGGGGAACTGAAATAAACGAAGCCCGCAAGATGCTCGATCTTTATCTCGATAGCGGCGGGAACTTTGTCGATACCGCTAACTGCTACACGAATGGTTCATCCGAAAGGATGCTGGGAGAATTTCTTGGAGAGAGGCGCCAGCAAATCGTTCTTTCCACCAAGTACACGATCAGTACTCATCCTGGCGACCCCAATGGCGGCGGCAACCATCGTAAGAGCATGGCTCGTTCGGTTGAAACAAGTCTTCAAAGACTCAAGACGGATTACATTGACCTGCTCTACTTGCACATCTGGGATGGTACGACACCCGTCGAGGAAATTTTGCGAGCGATGGACGACCTTGTCCGCGCGGGAAAGGTTCTATACGTGGGAATGTCGGATACTCCTGCGTGGCAAATCTCGAGAATGCAAGCCATCGCCGATCTTCGCGGATGGTCTCCGCTCGTAGCGCTCCAAATAGAATACAATCTCATCGAGCGAACCACTGAACGAGAACTGATTCCCATGGCCAATGAAATGGGACTCGGAGTAGTTCCATTCTCTCCGCTTGCAAACGGGCTTTTATCTGGAAAGTACTCTAGAGAAGAGTGCCTCAATGAGTCTGGATCGACTGGGTTTCAGGGTTCTAGAAAAAGTGGCATTGAATCTCTAGGCAAATTTACGGAACGAAACATGGAGATCGTGGACGAAGTAAAGAAAGTGGCCTCTGAAGTTCAAAAGTCTCCCGCGCAAGTAGCGCTGGCCTGGCTCCTCTCCAAGTCGACGGTGACATCCGTTCTTTTGGGCGCAAGTAAGCTTGAGCAACTAGAGAATAACTTGGGCTCTTTGAATACACCTCTCAGCCCCGATCAGATCAAGCGGCTGGACGCCATAAGCCGTGTCGACATGGGCTTCCCGCATGAGCATCTGGCGAACCCAATGATTAAGCAGATGATCTCCGGCGGAGTTGAAGTCCACCGTAAGTAGCTCTGCGCCTCATCACTCGGCCGACACGCGGACCGCTTGACGGATCTCCACCGGCGGAACCAGTACAGCGAGAAATACGATCGTGAGCGAAATCAGCAGCATTGCCCAGAAGGTGAGATTCAG
>WNFQ01005010.1_pt1 | contig 11202 bp, 8 predicted proteins | sample 5400171 | NCBI WGS metagenome assembly WNFQ01 (sample SAMN13153356, study PRJNA577476) | soil metagenome | isolation source: 20 cm soil under Madrone tree | place: USA:California | collected 2016-06-14 | reverse complement strand
CCGCCGAAGGCGCGAAGGAGCTGGAAGACCGCCATGAAGCGAGTCCCACTGTTGCAGCGGCTGTGAAAAGGGGATCACTGAAGGCCGCTTGCTGCCTGTATTCGTTTTCGGCGCGGTACGACTGGATCACATCCGCAATCACATCCGGAAACGATTCATCACACGGCACGGTTGCTAATATCTCCTTGCCGGCAATCGCGTGAGAGCCGGTGCGGCCGCCCACGTAGACCGCCACCGCATCGACGAGCTTCCCGTCAATTTTTGTCTTGAACCCACGAAGACCGACGTCAGCAGCTTCATGGTTGCCGCAACCCGCCGGGCACCCGGACCAATGAATCGTCAGTGGGTTCACCCCTGCACCCATCTTTTCTTGGAGAGCCTGGGAAAGGGCGACGGCGCGGCTCTTCGTTTCGATAAGAGCCAGATTGCAATAATCGGTGCCGACGCAGGCAACCAGTCCGCGCATAAAAGGAGAAGGACGAGGCGAGAGTTGTTTAAGCAGAGGTTCATTGAGAAGCTTCGTCACGCGATCTGCAAAAACATTGGGAATAATTGCGTTCTGTCCCGTAGTCAGGCGAATCTCGCCGTTGCCATAGAGGTCGGAGAGACGCGCGAGCTCGTCCAACTGCTCAGGATTAACTCTACCGGTTGGAACGCAAAGACCCACGGCCAGAAGCCCGGCCTGTTTTTGGGACGTTAGCCCGATGTGGTCGGCATGATGGAAGCTCCGCATATCTCTTCCTTGAAATGCGAGTTCATACCCCATGCGCGAGGTAAGTTCCGCCCGCAATCTGGAAATTCCCCATTTTTCGATTAAGAAGGCGAACCGGCATTTGGAGCGGGCTTCGCGCGGGCCGTGATCGCGGAAAATCTTGATCAGCTTCACTACAACCGCAGCCGCCTGATAAATTTCGACGAAGACATTCAGGTGCGAAGCGATGGTGAATCCTCCGGAGCCCATCTTTCCGCCTACCAGCACGTTAAACCCGACTCGCCCGCCCTTTTTTGCGGGAACTAACGCGATATCCTGCGACTCATTATGCGTGCAGTTGTCCAGACAGCCGGTGACCGTGATGTTGAACTTGCGCGGCAAGTTCGTGAACTCCGGGTTGCCCTGGCTCCCGACGATGATGCGATCCAAGTCGTGCACGACGGGAGAGGCATCAAACAACTCATGCGGCGTCAAACCGGCCAAGGCACACCCATTGATATTTCGGACGTTGTCAATGCCGGTCTGGAGCGTGCGAAGGTCCACGCCCTGTAGCTTCTCCCAGATCGCGGGTATGCTGTCGAGAATGAATCCGCGCAGCTCGATTTGCTGCCGCGTCGTAATGTCCAGGACGCCATTGCCAAGGCGCCGGGAGAGCTCGGCGATGGTGCGCAGTTGATCGCTCCTCACGAATCCGTTGGGCATGCGGATGCGCATCATGAACTTACCCGGCGTCGGCCTGCGGTAGAAAACACCGACCCACTTCAGCAATTCCTTTTCCGCTGCCGTGAGGGATTCCGCACCTCGCTGGATGATCTGCGGTAGGTGGTCGAGGATGCGCAGGCCGTCGCCGTCCATGGAGGCCTTATAACCTTCAACAGCGTTGGCAACGGGGCTGATCTGGCTGGCTTCCATGGGTGCAGCCGTGACCGAAGGACTTTGAGCGTCTCGCGTCATAACTGCCCCTGCGAAGGCAGCCAGCGCGCCCTGTTGAAGCGAAAGTTTCGCGGCGCTTGGGTGGTCAGCGGAGTTATGGATTCGACGACGAGCTTTACCATCCGTTCCTCTTTCACGAAGAGTTTCCGGGATTTCTAGTCGGCCTCGACCGCTTGTCTTGCCGCCGCGCTGGCAGTTTCGTCAGTGCGCAAAGGAATTACCATGGCCGCGGCTTTCTTGGGCGTGTTTGTGACATACAGCGCGAGTCCGGTGAGCAAGGCGCCGGAGACCAAGTTGCCCAATGTGACTGGAATCTGGTTCCAGATCCACCACTGGCTCAGCGAGACAGCGGCGCCGAACAACATGCCCGTGGGGATCAAAAACATGTTCACGATCGAATGCTCGTAGCCATGCGCAAAAAACGTCATGATCGGCAGCCACATCGCTACGACTTTGCCGATCGTGGAACGCGAAGCCATGGCCAGCACCGCTCCCAGCGTCACCATCCAGTTGCATAAGACTCCTTTGATGAAGGCGGTTTCCCAGCCGCGCAACCCGACTGCCATGTACGCGATGGTCTTTTTCTGCGCCGCCGATTTCATCAATTCGCCGACTGCCCCACTGCCAGCCGTGCCGCAGTTCGTCACCGCCAAGTAGAACAGCAAGCCGTAAAACAAACTTCCGGCCAAGTTCCCCAGATAGACCCATCCCAAATTACGCAGCATTCTGACGAAGGAAACTTCGCCGGCCGCCCATCCCATGGGCAGTAGCGCAAAATTCCCCGTAGCCAGTTCCAGCCCAAGCAATACCAGGATTACGAATCCCACCGGAAAAAGAATTGCTCCCACAATGGGAGCGACATTTTGTGAAAGCACAATGAATACGAGCGACGTGGCATAGGCGAGCAGCCCGCCCGCGAGAAAACTTCGGATCAGGAGATCGCGAACGGACAGAGAAGCTTTCCTGGATGCCGCCTTTGTTGCATCGCTCAGAAGGTCTGTTGGCTGAACGTAATCCAAAAACCACCTCCGCCGGCTACGTCGTGGCAGATAGCTCCGGCAACCGGCGTCAATGGTGGCATCTTGAGTCTCGGGGAGGCTGACTGCAAACGCATCTTTTTCATTGGCCGCATTGAAAATTGTGAGCCGTGGCAGAACTCCTTAACGCAAAGAGGCGCTGCTCTCCTTTCCTGTAGGGCTCTTTCATCCCCTACAACATGCCGGTTTATCCCGGCGCTCTCCGAATAGCCCGTGACTCAGGCGAAGCCCCTCTCGGGGTTTTGCTGCTCTCGAATTAGGTATTTTACCTGATTGACCTTGAAGCAGAGAAATCCTATACGAACCCTACGACCACGGGGTACAAGACCCCAAGAGACTTCGGCTCAGGCGCCAGGAGCTAGGGTAACGTCCTCGGTCGTGCAAAAAAATGGCTTCACCAATTCCCGCGATTGCCAGAGAGGCAGAAACTCGGAGCGGAAATGTAATAGGTGAGTTCATATGAATACCGGTCGCGAGCGGCAGAGGATATTGATCGTCGGGGAGCAACCATTGGCCCGCGACGATATGCGTATTTTGCTCGGAAGTGCGGGCTTTGAATGCACAGTCGCCTCGAACGTTCAAGAGACGCTCGCGAGGATGGAGCAGAAAAAATTCGACGCTGTTGTACTTGACCCGCAGTCCTCAGGCTCGCAAGCTGCGGAGGTGATTTCGAGGATTAACGAATTTCACCCGAGTCTCCTAAGACGCGCAGTGATTATCACTGACGAGGATAGCAATTCAGAGATTAAGGATTTGGCCGAGCGCTACTCTATCCCCCATGTTCAACGGAAGTTCCTGCTGCAACGACTTTGGGGCAACCTGGAAGCGTTGTTCGTGCGTGACGTCCTGAAACACGGCCTCAGGACCGTGGCCCGCCTCATCTCGGATAGCTTCCGCGACCCCCTTCCACCGGGCGTGCGACGTTTACAGGATGGCAGTCGGAGGCTGCTCTACGCAGCCGGGAGTCTAAGAGTGGATCTTTTGATCGAGCCTGAAGCGGGATCCAATCGCCTGGCGCTCACGGGGCAAGTTCTGGATTCAGCGAAGCCAGATCGGAAGTTTGCTGGCGTTCCAGTGACGCTTCAGGGCTGGAAGGGTCGGGTGGCGCAGGCAACTGCCGAGGAGTTCGGCGAGTTCCACTTGGATTTCAACTTTGAGTCCAACTTAAGCCTAGAAATAAGAATTGCTGAAACTAACTGCATCAGGGTTCCGTTGCCGGTTCTGGAGCCGGCCCGTCGAAGTACCGCAGGATATTCCTAGCTGTTCGAGCCGACAACCGAGCTCAATGTCTAGGTGAACTACTCTGGGGAAGGAAAGAAGAAGGTAAAGCCATGAAACCGAGGATGCTGTGGGCCCTTCTAGTTTTCTTTGGACTGTGGAGCAGCCCAGCTTCCGCCGACAACAGATTTATTGTCCGTGATCCGTCCGGACTCGCCTCCCTGCAGCAGGTCTGCCTGGTATTGGGTTGTCAGATCTCGGGCGGTCTAGACGGCAGCCTGGGTAAGCTTTTCCTTGTCACTGCCCCTGACTTCATTGATCCGAACGCCTTTCTGCAAACCCTCCGTAGTCAGCCGGGAATCACGCATGTAGAGCTAGACGCCCTGCTGAAAGTCATGCAAGCCACCGCTGCGGCGCCACCCAGCGGATTGTGGGACAACACGCCCGTGGTTTACTTCGGAGTGATCGTCATCCACGGCTACGTCAGCCAGCCCGCGATCTCCATTACCCGTCTACCAGACACGCAAACTACTTTCAGCGTGAGTGGTGCGGGGACAGTAGCTGTCATTGATACGGGCGTCGATCCGACGCATCCCGTACTTCAAAGTGTTCTTGTTCCGGGTTATGACTTTACACGCAACATCGCCGGCTCAGCTTCGGAGCTTCCGGACGTGAACCAATCCTCTAACGGTAGTGGCGCCTCACCAGCCATGGTCAACCAAGAGAGCGCTGCGATCCTCGATCCCGTATCGGCACTCAACCTCGGTCAGCCACAATACCGGGCGTTCGGTCATGGCACCATGGTGTCGGGCATCGTGCACCTTGTGGCCCCCACCGCGTACATCATGCCTCTGAAAGCATTCAAGGCCGATGGTACCGGTTATTTGTCGGATATTCTGCGCGCGATCTACTTCGCGGCGCAGAACGGCGCCAGAGTGATCAATATGAGCTTCAGTTTCTCAACGTATTCCCATGAGGCGGCCGACGCCATTAAGTTTGCGACCCGCCATCAAGTGATTTGCGTGGCTTCAGCGGGAAACGACGGCAAGGAGGAAATTGTCTATCCCGCCGCGCTTGCGGATGTCATGGGTGTTGCCTCGACCACAAACAATGATACCCTCTCGACGTTTTCTAACTATGGCGCGGATCTCGTTTGGGTGGCGGCTCCGGGCGAAGGCATCATCACCACCTACCCGTTTGGCACCTTTGGCGCGGGCTGGGGAACCTCCTTCAGCGCCCCATTTGTATCCGGTGCGGCTGCTCTCCTGCTAAGCGTCAGCCCGAGTTTCAACGAGGCTTCTGCGGAATCGTCGTTGGCGCACGCGGTCTGGATCTCTCCTGATCTTGGCAATGGACGCATGGATCTTTACCAGGCTGTGAGTGCGCCACGCACGTCGGGGCCCTAACTGACGCTCGCGGTCGGCCGGGTCACCGCCACTACGCGGAGTATCGCTGCCGCGTGAACTTTCGTTCTTGCCGCCTCTTTCAGGCTATCCAAATTGGATGTTGCGCCCACCGACGTTTCTCCAGAACAATCGTAGTCCGTCAAACGGAAGCAGGAGAACCTATGGCCGCCGCGACTACTTCTGCCATCACCGATTACCGCCAGCGATGGTTTGAGATCGAAGATGCCGCCTACCTGAATGCCGCCAGCCAGGCGCCTATGCCCAAGGTCTCGCATCGCGCCGTGCAAGCCGCCCTCGAATGGAAGAAGAATCCGCACCACATGCCGGACTCCGCCCATTTTGAAGTGCCCAACCGCATCCGCGCTTCCATCGCGCAACTCATCGGCGGCAAACCCGACGAAATTGCTCTGACCACCGGCGCCAGCACTGGAATGTCCGCGGTAGCCTACGGACTCACGTGGAAACCCGGCGACGAAGTGCTCACCGCCAAAGGCGAATTCCCGCTGCAATACGCCACCTGGAAACCTATGGAAGCCCGCGAAGGCATCGTGCTGAAAATTGTCGCGCCTCGCGAACGTTTCATCACCGCAGACGACTTCATTGCCGCCATAACCCCAAAAACGCGCATGGTCTCCGTAAGTCTCGTGCGTTTCGATAACGGCGTGCTGCTCGATGCCGCGCGCATCGCCGCTGCGTGTCACGCACAAGGCGCGCTGCTCCTGCTCGACGTGAGTCAGTGTTGCGGTGGCATGCCGCTCGATGTCGCCACACTCGGCGCCGATTTCCTGGTCTGCGCTGGATACAAATGGCTGCTTAGTCCCTACGGCACCGGATTTTTCTGGGCCAAAATGGAGCACATTGACAAGATGCGTCCTGGCCCGTTTTACTGGGCCGCCGCCGAGGGCGCGGAAATTTTCCATTCGCTCGCACACGAAAATCCGAAACTCACGCGCGGCGCTCGCCGCTGGGATATGGCCGAGACTTCCAACTATTTCAACTTCGCCGCCATGGATGCCTCGCTGCAATTCATTTTGCAACTCGGACCTGAAACCGTCGAGGCGCACAACCGCAGCCTGATCGATTTCCTGTTCGAGCGCTTACCGAAAGACCGCTGCGTCCCCGCCAGCCCGCTCCATTCGAACCGCCGGGGCCCTTACGGCTGCTTCGCCGCCCGCTCGCCGGAAAAAACCGCGCAACTCTACCAGAAACTCGTCAAAGACAAAGTCATCACCAGTCTGCGCGAAGGAAATATTCGCGTGTCCCCGCACGTTTATAATACCGAGCGCGACATCGATCGCCTCATCTCCGCAATAACGATATGATTGCCGCCATCACAGTATGACCTCATCTGAAAATTGGCCGCGCATCGCCGTCGTGGGCGCGGGTGCTGTTGGCGGTTATTTCGGCGGAATGCTGGCGCGCGCCGGCGCTCCCGTTATGATGATCGGGCGCGCTGCGTTTGTGGAAGCCGCCAAGAAAGACGGCCTGCTGCTGGACACCCTGCAATTCAAGGAAACCGTGCGCGTGGAAGCTTCCACCGAACTCGAAGCCGTGCGCGGCGCCGACGTAATTCTTTTCTGCGTGAAAACCACCGACACCGAATCGACGGCGCGCGCTCTCGCGCCGCTGCTTGCTTCCTCAGCAACTCTCGTCAGTTTGCAGAACGGCGTCGACAACGCGGAAAAAATTCGCGCCGCCGGAATCGATGCGCTCAGCGCCGTCGTATACGTCGCCGCGTCGGTTCCCGAACCTGCGCATATCAAGCACGTGGGCCGCGGCGATCTTGTCGTCGGCCCGCGCAACGCGCGCACGGAAAAATTCGCCACGCTTTTCGAGCGCGCTGGCGTTAGCTGCCGCATTTCCGACAACATCGACGGCGAGCTGTGGACCAAACTGATTTGGAATTGCGCACTGAACGCCATTTCCGCGCTGGGCCGCGCGAAGTACGGACAAATCGCGGCCAGCGAAGACGCGCGCAAAATCGTCGAAACCGTCGTGAACGAAGTTCTCGCCGTTGCTGCCGCCGCGCGCATTCAGCTCCCCGGCGTGGAAACGCCGCAAGCCGGTTTAGGAGGTGCGCTGAAAATTGCCACGCAAATGTCCGGCGCGATTTCTTCCACCGGCCAGGACCTAATGCGCGGCAAGCGCACCGAAATCGATTCTCTCAACGGCTACATTTCTCGGCGCGGCGCGGAGCTCGGCGTTCCCACTCCGGTGAATCACGCCCTCTTCACGCTGGTAAAACTCGCCGAAGAGAGTAACGAAATAGCGGCGCTAAAATCGGGCGCTGCCGCGACCAAGTAATAAGCGAAAGTTCCTCTCTGCGCTCCTCAGCGTTCTCGGCGTCTCTGCGTTAGCTTCTGCAGTTGCGTTTCGCGGCCTCACGGATATTCCGGCAGGCGGAAGGGAATGTGCACGATGGCTTCCAGTTCAATCGGAATTCCCTGCTTTGCGCCGGGACGGAATTTCCACTGGCGCAGCGCCTTTATCGCATTGGCGTCGAGCTGCTCGTCGATTCCACGCACCAGCTGAATGCTGTCGACCGAACCGTCGCGGCGAATCACCGCGTACAAAATGACTTCGCCGGCGACGCGCTCGCTAACCAAAGTTGGCGGATACTTGGGGTCCACTTTTTGCAGCGGCTCGGGCCCGGTTAATTCCGCGGATTGCTGCCCGTGATGCAGGTTTTCCGAGCCGCTACGCAGCTCGGAAAAATTCAGGATCCAGCTTCCGGTGGCGCTATTCAGATTCGGCATATTCACGTTTAGTGAGTACACCTTCCTGTACGCAAAGACGGCTTCGGGCCTCGCACCGGGTGGCAGGGTCGCAAAATCCGGCGGGCCAGTGCGCTCGGCCACGTCTTCGCTTTCGCTCTTCGGGTCCGGCCGCGTGATTAATTTGCGCGCCGGCGCGATTATTTTTGCGCCGCCGCCGCCCGCGTTGGCGGATGGATTGCCGCCGCTGATGCTGATTCCCACCGCGCTCTCCCCTCCGCGGCTGCCGGAATCCGCCGGAGCACCGGTCGTGCCTGGCTGCTTTCCCTCCGGCGAAATCGAGACGCGCGCGGCGAGATTGCCTTGCGGCGGCTGCACCGGCGCGGGCGGCGCGGGATTGGCGGAGAGCGCGATCAATGCGTTGGGACCGCCGTTGGCGGAGGTTAACTCCGTTGCGCCAACTTCCGGCGCGGGACCAGCGTCGCCGGACTGCGCTTTCTGCGCCACGCGCGGAGCGGCTCCCGCGTTCAGTTCGAGCTTGGGCCGCGCGGGTCCACTCTGCGCGGCGGGAAGATTCATGTCCGCGACGTGCTGCTCCATATTGGGGATGTCGACGGGCGGAGCTACGGTCGCCGTTGCGACGCGCCTTTCCCTGGGGTGCAGCTTCTTGAGCATTGCTTCGCTAATTTGCAGGCGCGGCTTGGCAGGTCCGGCGACTTGCTGGAGCTGCACGATGTTGGGCAAGTTGGGAAGCAGCTTGGGCGGCTCGAATGGCGCGTGGGGATTGATGAGCGTCTGACGCGGATGCGTGGGGCGCACGGGATCGGTGAAGATGCGTTGGCGCGGGTGAAACGCATCGACGCTGGGCTGCGGCGGCTGCTGTTCCAGCTTGGGTTTCGGAGCTTCTTTGGACGGAGTTGGCTTGGGCTCTGCGCGGGGGATTTCCAGGAGCGGAAGATCGTCGATCGGACCCGCCCAGGTGAACTGTACATTTTGCAGCAAAGGATTCGTGTGCGGTATGCCAGTGAACAGCGAGAACGGCAACGCCAGGAAAGCGGCATGCCATAGCGCCGCGGCGATAACGGCTCGTTTGGGAACTCGGCCTTCGACCCAACTGTCGCGAAAGGCGCTCGCTTCCTGAAAATTCCTGGCTCCCGATGGGCCAAAGAGAGCGGCGACGCTGCTCCAGAATCCCTGATGGAAGCCGCCCCAAGCGATTTCGAGTTTGGGTTCGACGCTGCCGGGCTGTTGCTCGGGCGGGCGCACTTCCGTTGACGGAGTGGGGGGTGGCGGCGGAGGAGGTGGCGCTTGTCCCAAGAGATCGATAGCGTTCTGGATACTCTGAAATTCCATGAGCGGCGATTATACCGTGGGTCGGAAAGTTTGAAGGTCGCAAAGTCTTTAAGGCTGCCTCGGAATGTCTGAAAGTCTTGAGAGTCGGAAGGTTTTGAACGTCTGGAGGGGCAACGCAGGTCAATGTGAAAAGAAAGGGGTTGCAGGAAAGGCAATTCGTAAGAATATGAAAACAAAGGGGCGACAAAAAGGGTGATTGTTGCGTTGACAAAGTAAGCCATGGGAGGCCAGAATGAAGTGCCGTGACAGGGTAGTTCTATTTCTTGTTTGCTTGTGCCTGCAATTCTTTGGCATGGTCAATTGCAACGCCGCTCCCCAATCCGCTGATCAGGTTCTGGTCCAAGTTGTTAATCAGTTCGAGGAAACTGCCAGTGAGGTCAACGCCCCCGAAGGAAACGGCTGCGCCGGACTTGCGGAAACCCAACCACTTGCTTCTAAGTTCATCGAGGCTAACGCTGATACCAAAAACCTTAGTGTCCACGATTGCGATCACGTTGCCTTTGGGACTGAATACTGGAGAGCCAGAAAATCCATTACGTACCGGGGACTGAAACAGGATTGTGTTTACGGGTTTAGGCCCGAATTGAGTCTGAGAGGCAACCGCTTTGGATACGACCCCCTCAAGTGCAATACATCCCATTCCTGGCCACGATGGAAGTATGGTGAGTCGGTCGCTTATATCCACTTCCTTCCAACTACCCAAGACTACATAGGGCAATTGAGATGTGGGCTTGATCTTGATGAGAGCCGAATCGTAGTTCACTTGATCCTCAGAAATCTGAGCGATGAGGGGAATCGCGTCGAGAACCGCAGCATGCCCTTCCACGACAACTTGAAGGTGATCAGCATACTGTCGAAAGTTGGATTCCTTTGTCGTTACGACATGATTGGCGGTCATGATTATCCCGTCAGCGGAAACAACGAATCCAACGCCGCTAAAATTCCCACCTATCCCAATTTGTACAACGGCCTTGCAGTTGACCCCGTAGATTTCCTTCCCGGTCAGAAGCTTTTGGGCGTCTGCAACCCCAGCGAACGCCAGCACACCGAACAGCAGAACAAGTGCGATTTTCATGGTTTTGCTCCTCCTGTTGGGGTTTACGATCCGATGCCTGCCCTACTACGAGAGAGCGCGAGGCTATAACACAACACTACGCTACGGAACGTAACAAGGTTGACGGCCCAAAGAAGTGTGCTATAATACTTTTTATCGGAGGTTGTTCCGATGAGCTTCACTACTAGACAGGCCAGAAGTGAACTCGACAAGCTGGAACGGAAATTGAAGGGATACGAAGCGTTATTGATGCGAAAGCAGCAATTGGAAACGTTTCTATCCTTGGCCGAAAAGCTTTCGAGTAAACCCAAGGCCAAATTGCCCGTCACGGCGTCGCTGGAACCCGTAAAGATGAAGCGGCCCCTGAGAACATCTGATGTTGCGGCTCAAGTGCTACAGCGCCATCGTGAGCTTCACTTGAGTAACCTGCACCAGCAGATGCACGCTCTGGGGTGGACTGGTTCTGGCAATGTCGAGAATGAAAAGAAAGCGATCTACGTTGCCATGCTTAGGGACAGTCGCTTTCAAAAAGTTGGGAGAAATATTTGGGCTTTAAGACAGATAGAAGCAAAAGCGGCCAGCTGACCCCGTTAAGGAATCGGCTGACCGCTTTTTTTAGGACCTTCGCGCCTTAGGTTAATGTAGACCGCCGGGCCTTGACCCCGGAGGCGAGAGAACCATCCTCTCAGGCGCGACCAAGTTGAAGCCATCTCTCAGGGAGACGCTCCAAGTGTTTTTATACCACATTCGCGGGCCACCAGCAAGGAGCAAGAAG
>WNFQ01024204.1_pt1 | contig 11203 bp, 9 predicted proteins | sample 5400171 | NCBI WGS metagenome assembly WNFQ01 (sample SAMN13153356, study PRJNA577476) | soil metagenome | isolation source: 20 cm soil under Madrone tree | place: USA:California | collected 2016-06-14 | reverse complement strand
CCACTTTGTTTTCCCACTTCGCTTGTTCTTGTTTTTCCGTGTTGTAAATCACAAATTTCCCGTCAGGAGAGAATCTGACGTAGGGGCTGGTCGCGTTCAGCAAACTCATTTTCGCAGGGGATCCGCCTTCGATCGAAACCCGGTACAGGCTGCGCTCTTCATCATTCCAGTAAAGAACCCACTGTCCATCGGGCGCGCAAGTGGGCATTGAAGCCGATTTCTCGCTCGTAAGCCGCGCCGCGTTCGAACCATCCGCATCCACTCGCCAAATATCTTCGGACTCGCCCGTCATTTCCATGTACACGATGTGCTTCCCGTCCCCGCACGCGGAGACGTCCCTGACTCCTTGTCCGGCCGCCATCTTTACTGGTTTCGCGTTTCCGCCGTCCGTGTCCGCGGTAAACACCCGCCCTTCTCTCGTTTCATATAGAATTTTGTCTTTTCCAAATTTCGAAACATAAACGATCAACGCGCCGCCCGTCGTCACCTGTTTCTCGTTTGCCGAATCTCCCTCTGGCAGCATCCAAAGATCGCCCGTAATCGTGGTCTCTACGCTCGCGAGTGACGCCGCCTTCTGATCCACGCCGAACCACAGCAGGCTGTAATCTCTCGGGTCGTTGGTCACTCTCTCCGCCTGCCCGGAAGGGAAGTCCACTTTCCAGATTTGCCCGCGCTCTCCGAGATTTCCTTCGCGCACAGGCACCAGCACGCCGCTTCCGTCCGGCAGCCATTGCGCGCGTCCCAATTCGTCGTGTGACTTGTAGAGTTCGCGCAACCCCGAGCCGTCCGGCGCAACCGCGAGCAAAAATCTTTTGTTCGCCTGATAGTTTGTGAAAACAATCGTCTTTCCATCCGGCGACCACGCCGGCGCAATCAGCGATCCCACATAAACTTGTCCCGGCCTCCGCGCAATCATTCTCAAATCGCTTCCGTCGGCGTTCGCCACCGCCAAATCGTTTACTCTTTTGTCTGGCACGCCGCGCACGAACGCGAATCTCTTCCCGTCGGGCGAAAAGCCCACCGCCGTATCTATGTCCTCCACAAGCCGCGTCGCTTGCCCGCCCTGCAGCGGAATCTTGTACAGATAGCTATAGAGTTGGTTTTCCTTCGACGATGCCGTGTAGTAAAGCGAAGTTCCGTCCGGCGAAAAGGTCAGCCCGGAATACATGATCGCGTCGGGCGCCGTCACTTGCGTTTCTTTCTCAGTGCCCAGTTGTCGCAGCATCACGCTCTGTTGCCCGCTATCCCGCAGGACATACGAGCAACTGTCCCCGCTTTGCCGTTCCGCGTCACCCGCTCCACGCGCAGGTCTTGCGCGTTCATGCCCTTCAGTCCGCGATGGTTCTTGTAATACGCCACAGCCGCCACGGCCGCAACAATCACGACCAAAGCTACGACCCCGTACGGCCGTTTGCGGCCGCCGGGGTTGCCCGGCGCATTCGAACCTTCACCCATATTTCCGGCAATATTCTGCGTGTCTGTCACTGGCGGCAAAATCTTAGGGTTCTATCTCTTTCAAGTCAAACGTGTCCACCCTTTTAGACGCACCCCGCGCCCATATGCGTTTCGCATTTCCGCCTAAACTCCCCCTTATTTCCGCGCTTAATCCGCAACTCTAGGCCGCTGCACCCAGCCGCCGCGCCACTCACCAGCGCCGTAGGCGCGGCACAATTTAGCCCTGATCGTGCCCCTTGTAACCCGCCAACTCGACCCGGCGCCCCATTTTTGGAGGGTAATCACCATGCCCGGTCTCAATTTCCCTTCCCACGGTTTTCGATTCCTGTCCGGCAAAATCACAGGGAAGCTTTTCTTTTTTGCGGTAGCCGCGCTCTTGTACCCCACGTTTGCCGCGGCGCAAACCGCGTCGCCCAATTCGGCAACTCCCGCCGCGTGTCCCGTGCAATTCATTCACTTCAGTCCTTCGGGAGTAAGCGTGCGAATCAAAAACACAAGCGGCAAGAGAATTGTGGGCATCGTCTTTAATGCCGCGTTCGCGGACGCCACCGAACATTGGAAGTGGTATCACTGGGCTTTTGACGACACGCGGCCCATCTGCGACTTCGGCTGGAACAAACAGATCCGCAATGGTGACGCCAAAACGCTCTCCTGGTCTAACGCGGATATTGACTTCGAGCATGGCGGTGGCGGCGCTTTTGTTCTCACGAGCGTGCTTTTCGAGGACGGCTCATTTGGGAGGAGTCCAAGGACAACGCCTCCTGCAAATACGTTTGGTACAACAATCACAAGAAATCGTTCGTGCGTCCCGTGTCTCTGCCGTTTCGCGAATAGGACTGAAGCTACCCTCCAGCGCCAGAGGCGCGGCATTACTTAGCCCGGTGCGGCAGCACTGGGTACTCGGCACAAGGGGGTGGGGTACCCTTCCCTCGGTTCTAGGTCCCTTCTTACTCGCTCCTTCTCACTCTTTTGCACGAACGTGCAATTCATCTCCCATGGTTTCAATGGCTTGCGCATTCTTTGCAAGAACACCCCGGGGTACACCCTCAATTCCAAAACGGCACTCACTCCTATCCTGTCGTCTCAAGCTGCTACAATCCCCGCGTGCCCCCTGACCGGATCGAACTCATCGCCACTACCACTGACTCCGGCTCGCGTCTCGACCGCTTCGTCGCCGCAAACTGCCCCGACCTCTCCCGCTCACGCGTCCAGGAACTCATCGATTCCAGCCTCGTCCAGATCAACGGCCAGCCCTCCAAACCCAGCCAAAAACTCAAAGGCGGCGAGCGCATCACCGTTCAGCCCGAGCCGCGTCCACCGCTTAAAGCCGAAGCCGAATCCATCCCGCTCAATATTCTTTATGAGGACGACGAGCTCATCGTCATCAACAAACCCGCTGGCATGACCGTTCACGCCGGAGCAGGGAACTCGCGCGGCACGCTCGTCAACGCGCTTCTCGGCCGTGGCCAATCGCTCTCGCAAGGCGGCAACGCGTTGCGCCCGGGAATCGTTCATCGCCTCGACAAAGATACGAGCGGCGCAATCCTCATCGCCAAAAACGATTTCGCGCACGCCAAACTTTCCGAAGCCTTTAGCACGCGTGCCATTCAAAAAACCTATCTCGCGCTCGTCCAAGGAAAACTCACCGGAGCAAAAGGCTCCATCGAACTTTCCATCTCCCGCGATCCCAAGCGCCGCATAAGAATGTCCGCCTGGGCGGCCGGCAAATCCGCAAACGCCCGCTATGCCCGCACCGACTGGACCGTCCTCCAGCAGCTTGGTCCCGCCACGCTCGTCGAAGTCCAACTCCACACCGGACGCACGCATCAAATTCGTGTGCACTTCTCCGCCCTCAAACATCCTGTCCTCGGCGACACGCTTTACGGCGGCGCCTCGCAACTTATTATCGGCAAAACAAAACTCCCCGTTCTCGGCCGCCAATTCCTTCATGCCGCGCGCCTTTCTTTCGCACATCCGCGCACAGAAAAAGAAATCACAGTCACGGCTCCACTCGCTCCGGAACTAAGAATCTACTTGGAGAAATTGGCTGTGGCCGCGGGCGCGTCAAAAATTGACGCCTCGCTCACCGCCTTCCTATAATCCATAACCATGCGCCAGGCCATCACAGCACTCTTTCTCGCATTCGTACTTCTCGCTTTGCCGGTCTCGGAAAGCGCGCAGCAACAGCCGCAACAACCGCAGCCTCCTCCGCCGGATCAGCAGCCCCAACAGAGCGGCCAATCACTGATCGTCCGGGTCAACCTCGTTGACTTGCTCGCCACAGTGCTAAACCGGCGCAACAAGCTCGAGCTGACCGACGACAATGTCCCGCAAACCATCAAGTACTTCAGCCGCCAGTCGGACATTCCTCTGCGCATCGGCCTGCTGCTCGACACTTCCAACAGCATTCGCGACCGCCTCAAATTTGAGCAGGACGCCGCCGTCAATTTTCTCTATACCGTCCTTCGCCGCGGCAAAGATCAGGCTTTCGCCATGACTTTTGACGATGAACCGCAGCTCATTCAAGGTTTTACGGGCGATACAGGACTTCTGCGCGATCAAGTCATCAAGATGCGCGCTGGCGGCGGCACTGCTGTCTACGACGCAATTTATGAAGCCTGCGCAAAACACCTCAGCAATCCGCCGCGACCGGCCGGCGATCAGCCGGACGTCGTTCGCCGCGTCATGATTCTCATTAGCGACGGTGAGGACAATCTTTCCGATCACACGCGTTCCGACGCCGTCGAAATGGCGCAGCGCACCGGCGTCGTCATCTATACCATCAGCACCAGCATTCAGTGGGTCACCACCACGGCAGAAAAAGATTGCCGCGCCACCGGCACCTGCAAATATCACCTTACCGACGGCGACAAGATTCTTCAGGAACTCGCCGAGGAAACCGGCGGCCGCTCGTTTTACCCGTATCACGTGGATGATTTGGATCAGTCGTTCCAGGACATCGGCGACGAACTTCGCAACCAGTATCAGATCACCTACAACCCGTCGAACTTCGTTCCGAACGGAAAGTACCATCGCATCAAACTCCAGACTCCAAAATTCAACGGCTATCAAATTCGTGCGCGCCGCGGTTACTATGCGCACCCGAACGGCACCTCACCCCCTTCCACGCCGGCTGCAGCACCGCCGGCCGCGGCGCCGCAGCCGCCAAAATAATTTAGCTCGGCAGTGAATTTTGGGTTTTCGTTTTTGAAGAATTATTGACTCGCGTCACGGAACACAATCGCATCGGACTCGGTGTGAACTCTCTCGATCGCGAGCTTCGCGCCATCAGGCGAATATCCAAATTGTTCAATGCGGTCCGTCGTGTAGTGGGTCAGTTGTTTACGCATCGAACCGTCGAGCGGCTGCATCCACAAATTGTCCACGCCTTTTTCCCGCACGATGTACGCGACCGATTTTCCGTCGGGCGAGAATTTCACTGCTTCCAGCGCGCGCTGGTCAATGTCGTGATACTGCGGCTGGTGCGTCTCCGTCGAATCCACGCGCAACATTAATTTGTGATCGAATTCGCGCACTTCCGTCGTCAGGATGGATTTTCCGTCCGGCGAAATGCTGTATTGTCCGACGCCTGTTTTCAAGACGGTTTCCGGAGTCCCGCCATTTACGGAAACACGTTTTAGATTATTTCCGTCTGCGCGATCCACAAAATAGACCCACTGTCCGTCGGGAGAGCAGGTTGGATCCGCTTCGCTCCTTCCGGAAGTGAGCTGGAGCTGGTTTCCGCCGGCTTTATCCATCCGCCACAAATTCGCGGTGGGTTTTCCCGAACGCCCGACGACGCGCAGGATCAGGAATTCCTGGCCGCATGACGCGACTTCATCCGGAATCTCTTTAGCATCCGAAAAAATCAGACTCTCGCCGCCGGCAGGATTCACAATGCGAATTTCTCCGCCTTGTGGCAAAACGACATTTTCGTCGGCCGTCCAGTCCCAGCGCCAAAGGGGCTGTTTGGAAGAGAGCACAAGCGGGTGCGCTTCTTGCGGAGAATTCGCCGGTGCAATGAAAAAGTCCACGCGCGATTGCGCTTGCGTTGCAACAAAACTCTTTGCGTTCGCCGCAAGGCTCGGGTGGAAATACGTATTCGTGTCCGCGGTGATCGCGCGATACGTTCCCTGCAAATAGTTCACGATGCCTAGCTGCCGCTGCAGACGTCCCGAGGCTGCTTCGATGCTCGTGACGAGGACGCCGCTGCCGTCCGGTAGCCATGCAGGATCGTAGAAAATTTTCGCGTGGGAATTTCCAAAATTACGGCGCGCGCCCGTCGTCGCATCCACGGTGAGGAGCCCGCCGATATCGTCGGGCGTTGGCTGGACCACGGTAATGGCGATGGTTTGCCCGTCTGGCGACCACGCCAGAGTATCGCTGTCCGTCGCGAGCGCGAAACTTTTGAATAAAGCGCGTTCGGGAGTGCCGTCGCTTTTCGCAATCAGCAGATCGAACGTGGGCGAATCGTGATCCTGGCGAAGATACGCGAGATGCTGGCCATCCGGAGAAAATGTGACGGGACTGTCCACGTCGCGAATCAACACGCGTGGCGTACCACCGAGCACGGGCGCCTGGTACAAAATGGAAATCGTGTGTTCGGATTCGTCGCGACGAACGAAATAGAGATAACTTCCATCGCGAGAAAAAGTAAGGCCAAGATAGCGCGTAGCGGCGGGCGCGACGATTTGCATGTTGCTGCCGGTTTGAATGTGGCGAAGCTGCAGCGCCTGCAATCCGTTTTCTTCCATCACTTGCGCGAGATATTTTCCGTCGGGAGAAATCGCAGCGATCCAGGTGTGCCCGTTATTGGAAAGATTTTCGATGGAAAAATGTTCGAAAGGCGCGGCCACAGGCTTGCGCAAAAGAGAGAGAACTCCGTACCCCGCTGCGAGCAGTACAACGAGCGTAATGAGAACGGTGATGCCCGTGCCTAGTTTGTTTTTTTTCGCAGCTTCGATGAGCGCAGAGCCACTGCCCGGCACGGGAATGGCGTTTTCAGAAGAAGGCGATTGCACGGGCGAAAGCGAGGAGGCACTGGCGGCGGGCACGGAGCCGGTGACGATTTTTCCTGAATCTATTTCGCGCAGAAGGCGTTTCATATCGGCGCGAAGCTCGGCGGCAAATTGATAGCGGCAGTCGCGATCTTTTTCGAGCGCTTTGTTCAGGATGCGTTCGAATTCGGGCGGAGTTTCGGGATTGAGCGAGACCGGAGCGACGGGAGTGTTGCGCAGGATATTTTCAAAGACCACGGCGGAAGTTGCGCCGGGAAATGGGTGCTTGGCGGTGATCATTTGGTAGAGAACAGCGCCGAGGGAAAATAGGTCAATCGTGGCTCCCGTGTCGTGGCCGGGGACGAGTTTTGCGAGACCAAAATCGAGAATTTTGGCCTGGCCGCGGTCTGTGACAAAAATGTTGGCGGGTTTGATGTCGCGGTGAACGATGCCTTTCTTGTGGGCGGCGTCGAGGGCATCGGCTAGCTGGATGCCGAGTTCGAGCGTGCGGCTCACGGGCTGCGCACCACCGTGAATGATTTGGTCGAGCGTTTTTCCTTCGAGGAGTTCCAGCGCAAGAAAGGTCCTACCGTCGTGTTCCTCGATGGCGTAGATGGTGCAGATGCCGGGATGATTGAGGGCGGAGGCGGCGCGGGCTTCGCGTAAGAAGCGCTGGTGGCTTTCGGAGTCCTGCAATTTGTCTTCGGGAAGGAATTTTAACGCGACGCGACGCGCGAGCCGGGTGTCCTCCGCTTCGTAAACGATGCCCATGCCTCCTCCGCCGAGCTTGCGGAGGATTCTGTAGTGGCCGATGAGTTGTTCTTCCATTTTGATTGCAGGAACGAAGAAAGATGGTAAACGCTCCGGAGGGTCGGGTCAATTGATGCTAAGAACTGGCAGTGGCGCAGTTGCCGAGCAATGGCGCTGCGGGGGAGCGCGGGCGGGATTGTCGGCAATCTGGAACTTACCCGGTCACTTCCGGTTTGCCCGGCGCACGCCCAGAATCCTGTTGTCGTGAGCGCATGCGCTTCGTCATCTTTTATCGCGGTCTTCTCCAAATATGACGACGCTCTTACCCAGAGGCAACTGATGTATGTAGAGTTCCATGGGACCGTCACTCGCGCTCTTCAATCGATACCGGTCGATGAGATAGGGCACGCCCTCGCCAGCCAGTAGCTTTGACGAAGTGGTGACTTCGAAATGCAGGTGTGGCTCGCGGGCATCTCCGGAAGCGCCGATGCGCCCCACTACTTGGCCGCGCCTTACGCGATCCCCTACTTTTACGCGCAAACTTCCCGGTTGCAGATGCAGGTAATATGCAAATTGACCGCCACCCAGGTCCAGGGTGATCGTGTTCCCCGCAACTGTTTCCAACGTTATCGGCACGGCAGGGTGGAACGCTTCGCCGTGTCCGGGAATGTTATCGGGGAGGCCATCCCTTGCCGTGACGATACGGCCATCGGCAACGGCAAGCACTGCTTTCCCATAGCAATAATAGGAGTGTACGTCCCGCACATCGCCGGAAAATGACGCACCGTCCCTATTCTGCTTCCAGTCGATCGCGAAGCGTCGTGAGTCCACGGCCCGCCCGTCAATAATCAATACTCCCCGCCGATGATGATTGTCTTCATCATCGCTCGGCCCATCGGCTGCTAGCCAGTCTGCTCCTTCCAGCGGCGGCCCGAGGACATGAAGTTCGGTGTGATGTGTAGTTATGACCGCGCCTCCCCCTGAAGAGTCAGCCGTGCTTACACGATGCGCCAGTCTGTTCGGAATACGTGAGTTGAGGCTGAACGCTACGGACATAAATACCATGGCGCTCTGGCCGCCGGCGATTACTAGCCTTTCTTTACGGTCAGAAAGTGTCCTGCCGCCCAAAGGTTGCAACATAGCCTCGAGTGGCTCTGCCTCGAAGGTCGCAATCGGTTCCGCAGTTTCCGCATCCGCGTCGAGCACCTCAATACGACTCAGCGACAGCGGAGCTGCCCCGAAGTTTGTCAGATGTAACTCATATATGACATAGCGATGCGGCCCGCTCGGGAACGCTGTGGGCTCGAATGGCACACGCATCTCGAGCTGTAGCGGCTGAGCAATGGTAGGACATGAGCAAAGGCAAGCAGCTGCGAGAAGGATAAACGTGCGCATACTCGCGGTACGCAATTGGCAACCACAAAGTTCCTTGTTCTGGTTGGATGGTCGGTTACTCGGAACCAACCGTTTTGCTCTTCGCAAATGCTTAATCTCTAAGAGTGAAGTGGCCCCAGAGTGCGCCTCCGCCGAGCTTGCGGAGGATTCTGTAGTGGCCGATGAGTTGTTCTTCCATTTCGGTTGCAGGAACGAAGAAAGATCGTAGACACTCCGGAGGGGCGGGTCAATTCATGCCTCGAGAGTGTGGCGTTAGCAGAATCTTGACTTGAATCTCGACACCGATATCAATGGATGTTGAAAAAAGGTTGGCAATTTGACGGAAAGTGGCTAGACAACAAGATCAAAGAAACGCGGTACCGTGTCGCTCACGATTTCTTTCGTTTCCTGGGAGAAAACAAAATATTCGCCGGGCGACCGGGCCACCATTTCCATTACGTGCAGCTCTGCCGTTTTCAGATCTTCCACGGACTCCATCCAAACGGGGGTCCCAAGCAGGTCTTTCCTGAAAATGTCATAAAGAGCAGCTTTCATCGAAGCCCTCAAATGCGACAAATCGGGACAAGACTGGGTTCTCACCAACAATAGTGGGCATTCCTGTTGCCAGCCCGGCCAGCCAAACACCATCATGTATTTGTTTTGTTTTCAATTACTTGCAGGGGATTCTCACTTCCACCGGTGCGGTAAGCTTAGCGGGAAGGATACAAGCAAGCTGCAGAATTAGTAGTTTTTACATACCGCGCAGCAGCACCCGGTGTCCTGCGCTGATTCACCCGCGACTGATTGAGGTATTCCTCTGATTGCGGGTCTTTGAACCGGGGGCGTAGCTTCAGTCCTTGGGAATGCACAGGCATCCCACCCCGTCCTGTGCAGATCAGGCCGTATGTCGCGAAATGTGTGACCGCGTTGCCCGGAGCGGCAAGCCCAAGCCAAAATCACTTCGACCTATCGGACCCTCGCAGTTGACGGCCGAGAGACCGAACTCTCTTCCTCCATTTGGATGTGACTTGGCCGACATCCGAATAAGACAGCGAGAGGAAGCAAGTGCTATATGCGTGTACCCACAGGCCGAAATGAAAAGCGCACTGCGAAAGCGGTTTACGTGGAGGTTCTGCGCCTGGATGAACCGCAACCTGTTAAAAGGGCAGTCACTGAAAATGTAAGCCCTCAAGGCGTTCGCATCGTGACTGAGTACGATTGCCGTCCTGGGAAGCAGCTTGTAGTTACCGCACCCGAGGAAGGCATCAGGTCGCTAGCGCGCGTGGTCTACTGCGACCCCGTGGAGAGTTCAAAATTCGCCGTTGGCCTCCAGCTTGTTTTGCGAGTCGAGGAGTGGGCCGCTAACGAATGAGCGCTCCTACTTGATTGCAGAACAAACTGGCCAAAGTAGGGCGCTAAGTTAGGCGGGACGGCGCTCGCACGCCGCGTATCGGCGCCGAGATTCCTACCTCTGTGCCCTGTCCCAGACTGCTCCATATTCGGATTTCCGCTCCAATGCTCGCAGCCCTCTCCCGCATACCTGTCAGCCCCCAGTGCAAGTTTTGGCTCGACTGCAAGGCCTGCGGATCAATTCCCTTGCCGTTGTCCCGCACTGCCACGTGCAATTTCCGTCGCCGGTATTCAATTTCAACTTCCACGCTAGTGGCTTCCGAGTGCCGCAAAGCATTCAGGAGCGCTTCTCGCGCAATCAAAAAAATCTGCTCCTGCACCGCAGGCTCCAGCGGTTTAGTCTCGCCAGCGATTACAATTCGAAACCGTGCGCGCTCGCTCGGCGCGAAATCGTTTTGCACATCGCAAAGCGCCTTTTCCAGGCTCCCGTCTGGCAACACCGGAGAGCGAAGGCCTTGCAGCGTTGCGCGTCCCTCGTTGATGCCCTTGCGTATGAGGTCCAAAGCGCGCCGCAGCACGGGTTTCGCCGGTGAATCGGCCGGGAGCCAATCATCGGCCAAACAAAGTTGCATTGACGCGCTGAGGAATCCCTGCAACAACGTGTCGTGTAACTCCCGCGCGATCCGTATTCGCTCCTTGTGTCGCTCCTCCTGAAGGAGATTCGATTTCCGGCTAATGTCGCCTGGATAGTGCCACGGGAGCCGTTCCCTAGAATTTTCCACCAATTGCGCGACTGCGTTTACCCAGCTCATATTCGCCTCCTTGGAGGCGATACTGCCTGTGACGCAGATCACATGTCTTGAACGAAATATTCCGGATCGGTACGTTCTTGCTGAATTTCTCGCGTGGCTACTTAACGATTCAGGATGTGATTGACCTGTCTCGGATCGGAGATAAGACGATTATGATGAACCACTTACGCGCAAACAGTTCAGTGCCGTCAGGACTAACGCCGCGCCAGACTGGGCGGTACACCCGTTAGTCGCCGGAAATGGCGCGCCAGGTGGCTCTGGTCCGAGAAACCAGCCGCCAACGCAATTTGCGACAGCGGCAGCTGCGTGTCACGCAGCATCTGCCCCACATGCTCCAGCCGCCGCCGCAATAGATACCGGTGAGGTGGCATGCCGACCGACTGTTGGAAAGCACGCGCAAAGTGGTTTGGAGAAAGCCCCGCCACCGAAGACATGGCATCCAGGCTGATTTTCTCGCCGATGTGT
>WNFQ01009492.1_pt1 | contig 11205 bp, 11 predicted proteins | sample 5400171 | NCBI WGS metagenome assembly WNFQ01 (sample SAMN13153356, study PRJNA577476) | soil metagenome | isolation source: 20 cm soil under Madrone tree | place: USA:California | collected 2016-06-14 | reverse complement strand
GCGTTTTCGGCGCGCGATCTCCCCACTCTTCGCGTCGCCCCGACCCCCGGAGCGGTGATTGCTCCTCACGTCTCCGTCTCCTTAGCTCGGGGCTGCTCGTCTCGTGCGGCGAGCGGAGGGGGATTTCCATGCGAAGGGTGCCGTGTCGTCGGTCGATCTACGTCTTCAGTGCAGGGATCATGCTCATCACCAATCCGGCGGTCGGCCGCGCGCAACTGCTCGGCGGTCTCCTCGGGCCGAGCGCGTGTACGTCGTCGTCGAGCGACTGCGCGATCGGCTCGTTCAGCGCTCCGTTCGCGGAGCCGACGATCAACGGCGTGCCGACGAGTGAGAAGTGCATCACGGACGCAACGGGAAACAAGGTCTGCAAACCCGCCGCGGGCACGCTGGCGCTCTTGCGCGACGGCCGCTTCCTCTACTTCGACGCGCTCGAAGGTACGGAAAACGTCAACCTGAGCATCGTCACCGATTTCGGCACCGTCAGCGTCAACGACCAGACGCGCGTCCTCGCGCTCGGCTCCGGAGACGCGCCGACGTGGACGCGGCCGAGCCCGCTCGACGGCGGTGCGAATCCCAGCGGCTACGACGCGACGCCGCTCCTGCCCGACGGCATCCTCAGCACGTCGGGCAGCAGCACCGCGACCGGCGCCCTCTTTTGCGCCGCGGTCGCGCAGCTCGCCGACGGCCGCATTCTCGCCGCCGGCGGCACCGACTATTACAACGAGCCCGGGATCGACGGCTTCCCGCTCGGCGTGCTCGAGATCGAAGGATTGCGTAACGCGCGCGTCTTCAATCCGAAGAACGACTCGTGGACGCAAACCGGCAGCATGCTCTATGGGCGCTGGTACCCGACGTTGGTAACGCTGCCGTCCGGGAGCGTGTTCGTCGCGAGCGGCGTGACGAAGCTCGTGAAGCCCGTGTACCCCGACAATCCGTTCACGTCGGGCCGCAACGTCGTGCAAACCGAGACCTACGACGTCGGATGCGGCACGTGGTCCGACAACGGCGCGCTCGCGCAGCGCTCGCTGCCGACGTTTCCCCGCATGCACCTGCTTCCGAACGGGCAGGTCTACTACAACGCCGGCGGCCAAGCGTTCGACCCGTTCGGCCAGGCGTACGATCAAGCGCTGTGGAACATCGTCGGCGCCTACGATCCGACCGCGAAGCAGTGGGCCGACCTCGCGATCGCGGGTTATCCGCTGCAGCTGAACCAAGTCGGCCTCTCGCAACTCACAACCGCGCTGAACCCGACGAATCCCAACTTGGCCGCGAGCCTCGTCGGAACCCTGAGCAGCCTCGTCGGCACGCTCGTGCAGAGCCCCGAGAGTCTCGCCAACCAGCTCGGCGCCTTGCTCGGCTACGCGGTCGATCCGCAGGTGGTCGACGCGGTGGTCGGCGGCGGTTTTCGCGGCTCGACGTCGTCCGTGATGCTGCCGCTCGAGCCCGATGCGAGCGGCAACTATACGAAGGCCGAGTTCCTGACGGCCGGCGGCGTGCTCGGCGCCTATGCCGCGCCGAGCCCGGGAACGTACTTCGCGACGAATCTCAGTCGCATCGACGGCGTCGACGTGTCGAGCGGGACGATGGCGTACGTCACGCGGCTCACGGGAAAGCTGAACCGGCCACGCTGGTACGGCTCGGGCGTCGTTTTGCCGGACGGGTCCGTCATGATGTTCTCGGGCGCCGATCGTGACGGCGTCGTCCTTCCCGGACTCGACGTCCCGGTCGTCGTTGCGGAGCGCTTCGACCCGCGCACGGAGACGTGGCAGACGATGGCCACGCAGCACCGCACGCGGACGTACCACAATACCGCGGTTTTGATGCCAGACGGGCGCGTCTTGGTCGGCGGCCATGCGCCGATCTCCACCGCGTACCTCAGCAACATCGATCTCTCGTCGCTCGGCTTCTCGCAGGGCGACGGGCGCGATCCGTCGTTCGAGATCTACAGCCCGCCGTACGTCTTCCGGAACGACCGGCCGGTGATCAAGAACATCCCCGCGGGAGCCGTCGACGTGACGCGCGGCCAGCTCGTCACCGTCAATACCAACCAAGCGCCGAAGATCGAGTCCGTGGTCTTGATCCGGCGCACCGCCATCACCCATCTCGTCGACGGCGATCAGCGTACCATCGTGCTGCCCATCGTGAGCCGCGGCACGAGCTCCCTGCGGGTCAAGATTCCCGCGTCTGCGGCGGTTGCTCCCGCCGGGGAGTACATGCTCTTCATCAACGCGACGACCGCCGATGGTCCCGTCCCCTCCGTGTCGACGCCGCTGCGCGTGCTGGGGCCCGTCCCCACGTGCGCGACCGGCTGAGAGACAGATTGGCAACGAGACGGACGCCGCGTCTGGTGGTGCGCACCGCCGTGGGCGCGCTCGCCCTGGTCGCGCCGGCACTGCTCGCGGGCCGGGCACATTGCCACGAAGACTCGCGCGCGCAAGTGGTCGTGACCCTCGACCCGATTCCCGCTCGGCTCGCGCGCGTGAAGATTCAGCTCCAACATACCCTCGGCGACCAGCTGCTCGTCGAGAATCGCACCGGCACTCCGCTCGAGGTCCTCGACGAGGCGGGCGTTGCGTTCTTGCGGATCGGACCGGCCGGCGCCGAGGCGAACGTGACGGCGCCCGCCTGGTACGAGACGGTAGCCGTCGATCGCGTCGCGATCCCGCCGACGGCCAATGCCGGTGCGACGCCGGTGTGGACGCGCGTCGGCATCGAGCCGAGCTGGGGGTGGTTCGATCGCCGGTTGCGCATCGACGACGACCACGCGACGGACGGCGCCGGCAGGGCGGCGCACACGACGCGTTGGACGATTCCGCTGCGCTTCGGCGGCGTCCCGATTGCGCTCCAGGGGCGGTTCCACGCGGCATCGCCGCGCGCTGGTGTCTTCACGTCGCGGCTCACGTCGTCGAACGAGCCGTTTCCGGGTGTGCGCGTGCGCCTGGTCGGCGGGCGCGTTCCCGCGCTCTATCTCGAGAACGGCGGCGACCAGCCGGTCGTCGTGCTCGGGGAGGCCGGCGAGCCCTTCCTCCGTATCGCGCCCGATGGGACGAGCGCGAACATGCGCAGCCCGACGTGGCAGCGGAGCGGCAAAGCGGAGGTCACGACCACGCCGCCGGTCGTCGACGCCAAAGCCGCGCCCGCCTGGCGCACGCAATCCTCCACGCGGAACTATGCATGGATCGAGTTCCGGGCCGCGCCGCCGGAGGACGAGCCGCCCGCGGCCGCTCGCGTGCCGATGATCGTGCGGCGCTGGCATGTCCCGCTCCGGCGCGGCACGGCTCGCGCCGTCGTCGACGGTGATATCCAATGGGTGCCACGGCGGCGTCTGTGAGGGCGCAACTGCTCGGCGCAACTGCTCGGTTGCGGGCCGCAACCGACGCTCCTATAGTGAATGCGTCTTGCTGCTCGACTCCTTCGAGCAGGTTGCCATGGGGGCGATCTGGGTTCGACGGAGGCTGGGAAGCCAGAGTCGCATGCCGGGGTTCCGCAGGCCCCGTCAACAAAAGCGGACTGCTATAAACGCAGACGAACCACTAGCACTGGCTGCTTAATGCGGTCACGTCCTACCACCCTGCGCCCGTAGGGGTGGCTAGGGCGACACACTTCGGGCTAGGTCGCCGCCCCCGCCGGTAAGGCGGCGGCCGAAACTCTCTCCGGATGGCGTCGCGGATCCTGCCTGTGGGAGCCAAAGGCGCGACATAAATCATAGGCTACGCATGTAGTGGCTCTCGGTGGATCACCTTCGGACGGGGGTTCGATTCCCCCCGCCTCCACTGTTCAAGACTACGATCTGTCAGACGATCTTTTCGAAGAAACGCGACGGGGGGAAGGCGTCCCCCCGCCACCACTGCTTGTTGATCCCTTGGCAGGGGCCGGCGTCTCGCAGTCATTGCAACCAGCGTCTGCCTGCACCTCAAGTTCGCTCATACGATCGAAACCCCGCCGAAAGAAGATCACGATCGCTGTGGCCGACTCGTCGCTGCGGTCAAGCCTGTACAACGACGTTTCCCGCGGCGCGGCTGACGCACGCAAGCACGTATCCCGTACTTTTCTGGTCAACCGTTAGGCCCGCGTCGGTGTCCATATGGACGGCTCCGGACAGCACTCGCGTTGCGCAAGTGCCGCATTGACCTTGGCGACAGCCGAAGAACTCGGCCGTCGCGGGGGGTGCATTCTGGGCCGGACTCCCGCCTGTCGTGCGCTCGCCGAAACTCTCCTGGGTGATCCGGTCCTCGTTCACGCCGAGCGATGTCAGGACCTGGCGTACGCTGTCCATGAACCCGCGCGGGCCACACAGGAAGAAGGTTGGAGAGTCCAGGTCCGTCAGGTGTGCCAAGATGAACTCTCTCGTCAGACGCCCCTTGCGGCCCGTCCACATCTCATCTGGCTGCGACAAGCTCACACTATAGTTAAAGGTCGGGATACACTTCCTTAACCGCTCGAGTTCCGTCTCGAAGATGATGTCCTTGCGGGTTCGGACGCCGTACAGCAGCGTGGCTGGAATAGAAAGACCGCGGTGGTCAATGTAGCGGAGCATCGAGATCATGGGCGTGATGCCCGCTCCGGCAGCAATGAGCATGATGCTGCGATGGCGAGTCTCGTCAAAATAGAAGTGGCCGTACGGTCCGGTTGCTTCGACCGTGAGTCCTATCTTCGCCCGGTCAAGTAGAAAACGTGACACACGGCCATTCTCCACGCGCTTCGGTGTGATCTCCACATGGTCCGTGTGGATTGACGAGGAGGAAATAGTGTAGGACCGCGGCACACGCTGGCCATCAATAATCCAGTGAAACGTCAGAAACTGTCCCGGCTTCGCCTGAAGAGGTCTCTCTCGTGGAAGCAGGAAACGCAGAGTCTTGGTGTCGTGGGTTTCCGGCACGCTCCCCGCCAGCCGCAGAGTCATTGGACTGTTCGCGTTCTCGTGCGCAGACCGGGTGGGCTTCCTCATGGTGCTTAGGAAGCGCGAGATTGACGAGCGAATCGGTCCCTTGGTCGGTGAGCGCAACGCTGAACCGCAAAGGAGAAGGCTTAGCGCGATGACGAGAGCGGTGCTTACTTTGAAGCCCAGGCTGCCTGGGTCGGCGGACTTGAGGAACTCGGAGAAGGCTGGGAGTGCTACGAGTACGACGGAAGTAATGAAAATGGCAAGCCCGAGCGGCATCAGCATAAAATGGTACTGCTTATAGCGCCGAGCGATCGAGACCTTGAGAAGGAGCAAAGGTGCCAGGACCAGAGCGAGAACCACGTGTGCGACTAAATGAGTGGGCAGTTGGTGTGATAATCCTTCACCAATGAGTCTCTGGCTCATCACGTAGACCATCACGCAAAAGAGGATGACAAATGCATATCCCCCGATGCGATGGAGCAAAACGAGGCGAGCCCTTGTCCCCGCGTTCTGCGTGCGCCCGGCCTCGAGCATCAGCATGACGTTGAAGCCGGCCAGAGCAACGAAGACGAAGCCCGCCAGAAGACCCGCCGTGGAACTAATCTCCACTCCTATCCCTCGTTTCGTGAATTCGGCGAATCATGGATGGAGTGACTCGCGATGGGTCGACGGCGGGTGTTCCTCCAGATCTGATCGACCAATGCTACTCGGCCGCTGCCGGCGGACCATCGAATCGCTTCACCAGCGCCGCGACCTGACGGATGTCGTCGTCGGAGAGCAGGGACCCCCAGGCAGGCATCGCGGTATTGCGAATTCCGTGCTTGATGATCCATCGGAGCTCCACCTCGCGGTACGTGCTGCGATGCCCGGGGAGAGGGGGAGCGGGCGGATAGAATGCGGTGCCGAGTGTGTTCGCGCCGCCCGCCGAGGCCCCGTGGCAGCGCGCGCACATCTCGTCGTAGATCTCCGCTCCCGCCGTCAGATCGTCGTGTGACGGCGGGAGCGGTTCGGCGTCGTCGGCTACGTTGCGCGCCACCGACGCCCGAAGAGCCATTCCGAACAGGCGAGCCTCGAGCGCGCTCGGCTTGCGATCCGCGTTCACCGGAGCACCGCCGAGACCGATGACGATGAGCGCGAGCACCATCTCGGCGACGAGCGCCGCGACGGCGCCAGCGAGAACGCGGCGCATCCGACTACTCCTGGACGATCAACTTGCCGGCCATGCCCTCGTGGCCGTCGCCGCAGAAGTTATCGCAATGAAAGTTGAACGTCCCCGCCCGGTCGGGAGTGAAGCGAACGACGTTCTTCTCCCCCGGCTTCACGTCCATTCGTATGTGGAGCTCCGGGATCGTAAAGCCATGTTTGCGGTCGAGTGAGACGATCTCGATTACTACCGGTACTCCCTTTTTCACCGTGATCTCGCTCGGGTTGTACTCGAACTTCTTTGCGGTCATATGAATCATCTGTTCGCCCGCTGCCGAGGCGGACCGCGCCCCCGCCGCCGTGACCAGCGCCGCGACAAGGGCCGCGCTGAGCATCCCGATGATTCTTTTCCGGTCCATCGTCTTATGCCTTTACCACCGGCAGTTCGGTGATCTCGTACTTCGCCTCCTTCACCTCCGCTTCGATGTCGCGAAAGCCGAGCCCCTTGTACGGAGCCGCGGCATCCCACGGGATCGGCGCCTTCTTCGGCACCGACATGGGTGCCGGCAAGGCGAACATCAGCCCCTTCGCGGAGTGGTGCGCGATGTGGCCCGTCATGTGGTGGTTCTCTTGGTGGATGTGCCCGTAAAACACGGTGACGTTCGAGTAGGGCATGAGCGCGTCGACCACGTTGGACCCGTCGCGCGTCGCCCAGTCCCAATCGGGTGCGAGATCGAAGAGCGGCCGGTGGGTAAGAACGACGATCGGGGCATCCTGACGGACCTTCTTCAGATCGGCCTTCAACCACGCAAGCTGTTTGTCCCCGACGATCGCACTGGGATCCGAGACGTTGTCGAGCACGATGAAGTGCACGCCCTTGTGATCGAACGTGTAGTGCAGCTTGCCGAAGAACTGCTGGTAGGCCTCGCCCTCGTCGAGCGAGGCATCGTGCTCCCCGGCCAAGTAGTGGACGGTCTTCACCTTGAGCTTGCTGGCGATGTCGCGGAAGCGCGCCATGCGCTCCCGGCGTACCTTGGCGTCGTCGGTCGTGTGCGTCAGGTCGCCGGTGAAGACGATGAAGTCCGGCTGCTCGTCGAGGCCGTTGGCTGCCGCCACGGCCTTCTCCAGGGTGCCCTGGGCGTCGGGGTTCACCGCGGGCCCCTCGAATCCCCAATGCGTGTCCGAGAGCTGCACGAAGTAGAAGTCCTCCGCCTTCCCGAGCGCGTTCTTCGCCGACGCGAGCGGCACATTCGACAAGTAGTGGTCGACGCCGGCGTACGATCGCACGCCCATGCCCGAAACAAGTACGACCCCACCGAGGCCGGCGAGTCTCAGAAAGTCGCGCCGGCTGTGCAGCAGCGCCGGCTTCGCATCGGTGTCAGAATCGGATTCGCGTTTGCCCATATGGTTTCTCCTTTGTGATGTCCGCGTCCTCCGCGGATCGGATTTGATATGCATGACCATGAGCCGCGCCGGAATATTCCTGAGGGGGGGGAAGACGGGACGTACCGAGCCAGCGGACTACTTACCGATCAGCCGGATGAGAGTCTCGCTGATGAAATACAAAACGGTCAACGCGACCCCGACGATCACCGGACTGTAGGGATCCGCGCCCGGGGTTACGAAGCATGAAGCGATCCACAGCCCGACCAGGGTGTGAGCTCGGTGCGCCTTCAGGCCTTTCGAGGAGACGACGCCTATGATCGCCAGAAACGTCAGCACCACGGGCAGCTCGAACGTCAGGCCGAAGGCCAGAAGGAAGTACGCGACGAAGGTGAAGTAGTTATCGGCCGTGATGACCTGGATGAAGTGCCCATCGTCGAAGCTCAAGAGCCAATTGATCGGATAGCGGAGAGTGACGAAGCCGACGACCAGCCCCGCGCAAAACAACGCGATGCCGACAAATGTCGCCGGCACTGCGTACTTCCTTTCGCGGCCCGTCAGCGCCGGCCACGTGAAGCTCCACAGCTGATGGACCCAGATGGGAGTTGCCACGGCGATGCCGGCGGCGAGCGAGAGCTTCAAAAGGACGGAGAATCCCTCGCCGATCGCGGTCACCGCGATGCGATGCGTTCCGTCCGCGGCGACGAGCGCATTGGCTTCGATGGGGAGCGGGCGAAGCAGGAATCCGAGGATGGCGTCGCGGAAGACGAAACTCACCGCCGCGCTGGTGAAGACGGCGCCGACACACACGAGCAGACGCTGGCGAAGCTCCTGCAGGTGCGCGACCAGCGTCATCGCCGCCGCGCCGGCTTCGGGTGGCGCGAGGTGACGATCGCTGGGTGATGTCACGTCGACCCCGGCGCCGTCAGGCCCGCGACGGCGCGGTATCACGCGTTACCCGATCCGCGAGATCGGCATCCCCGTTGGGAGTCGGGGGAAGGCGTTGATGCTCTGGCGGCGCGATTTCGTGCGTCGTTTCGCGCGTCGTGAGGTCCGCGACCTCCCCGAGCGACTTTTTGAACTCACGGTACGTCCTCCCCACCGCGCCGCCGATTTCCGGCAGACGCTTCGGGCCGAAGATCAGCAAGGCGACGAACGCCACGACGACGAGCTCTGTCCAGTGAATGCCCATTGGTTTTCTCCTTGTGTTGTCTCGACTGCACCTCGACGCAAAATATTCCCTTGGTAGGGCTCACCCGGCGGGAATAGACCGGACGCGCCCGTGGTCTAGGGATTGTGACGAAGAGCCCTTCCGACGCGGAGGAGGAGGTGGACGGTGATCTCGCTCTCTGTGAGAAGGTCGACCTACGGGGCACGCTGGGTTTCTACGTCGAGGGCAGGGTCGCGCCGCGCCGCGCCGACGGCGCGCGTCCGCACCTTCCACTCATGGATCCTCGGTCCCCCGGTACACGCATCGCGCGCCGCGGCCGATCGGCGGCATCGCAGGCCGCGCGCACCGAGGCGAGGCAGCGCGCTGCCACGGGACTTGGACGGATGGTGCAGGAGATCGGCATGGTTCTCCCGGGAGGCGGAATGCGGAGCGATCAGCGCTCAATTCAGAGTCGCGCCAGGATCGCACAATTGAAGACGCCGCCGGTCGACCGCATGGCGTTCGAAGCCTCCGTGCTTCCGCATCTGGACGCCGCGTACAACCTGGCGCGCTGGCTCTTACGGAACGAAGATGACGCGAAAGACGTAGTACAAGACGCCTATCTCAAGGCCTTTCGGTTCTACGACGGCTTTCGGGGCGGCAACAGCCGCAGTTGGCTGCTCACGATCGTACGGAACGCCTGTTACACGTGGCTTCGACAGGCGCGCCCTGACGAGGTGACGGTCCCCTTCGACGAGGACGTCCATGGACGCGACAGCGGCGGCGGGCCGGAGGCGGACGTATTGCGGAGCGCGAACGCGGAGTCGCTGCAGGACGCCCTCGAGCGGCTCCCGATCGGGTTGCGCGAGGCGATCGTGCTCCGCGAGCTCGAGGGGCTTTCCTACGCCGAGATCGCGGCCGTCGCCGATATTCCCATCGGCACCGTGATGTCGCGACTCTCGCGCAGTCGAAAGCGGCTTCGGGAATTTCTCAGCGCGCGCGCTGGTCAGGAGATCTCATCATGAGCTGCACCGAACCGCGAGACCTGGTCCATGCGTACCTCGATCGCGAGCTGGATCTCGAGAAGAGTCTCGAGATGGAGCAGCACTTCCAGGACTGCGCGACGTGCTCCGAAGCACACGAAGAAGGGCGAAAGCTCCGCAACGTGCTGAGCGAAGGCGGGCTCTACTTCCGCGCCCCCGCCGATCTGCGTACGCGGCTTCGCGCCCAGACCCAGGGTCCCGCGGATCGCGCCTCGCGGTCACGATCGTTCGCATGGCGCACCATGGCGCTCGGCGTGCCGCTCGCACTGGCGGCCGTTCTCGCTCTCACCCTCATCCCCCTGCTCAAGAGCCCGATGACCGACGATCTCGTCGCCGACGAGATCGTCTCTGGCCACGTCCGCTCGCTGATGGCGACTCACCTGACGGACGTCGCATCCTCCGACAAGCACACGGTCAAGCCGTGGTTCGAAGGCAAGCTCGACTTCTCGCCGACGGTCGTGGATCTCGCCGATCGAGGATTTCCGCTCCGCGGTGGACGACTCGACTACATCGGCGATCGCTCGGTGGCGGCGCTGGTCTATCAACGCCAGAAACATTTCATCAACGTGTTCGTCTGGCCGTCGACGAACGAGGGCGACCTGGGCGAACGACGCTCATCTCGACACGGATTCAATGTGATCCATTGGAACGCGGCCGAAATGACCTACTGGGCGGTCTCCGACTTGAACGTCTCTGAGCTCGAGGAGTTCGCCGGTTTCGTCCGCGAGCGGATCGCATCCCCACCCGGGTGATCCATCAGGCGCGTCGGCGACCTCCACGACTGCCTGCCCGTCGGCGAGACGCGGTTTGCCGACTGCCGTCGCCCGAGCGCCACGTCGAGTACCGATGCGGGCGCGCTATCGGGCTCGGTCCCACCTCGGCGACGAGGCGAACCATGGGACGGATGCGATCTTGCCGAGGTTTCGTGGGCGTGACGCGACAGGCATTTCGACCACAAAGGAACCCAAATGCCGATCTCGCCCGGCTTGTTCGCCACCGTCTTCGGAGTCATCTTTCTCGCCGAGCTGCCGGACAAGACGGCGCTTGCGGCGCTCATTCTCGCCACGCGCCACCGCGCTCTGCCGGTATTCCTCGGTGCATCGTTCGCGCTGACACTCCAGAGCGTTATTGCAGTCGCTGCGGGCTCGCTGCTCGCGCAGCTGCCGTCGCACGTCGTCCACGTCGGCTCGGGCCTGTTGTTCATCGGTTGCGCCCTGATCATGTGGTTCCGCAAGCACGAGGAGGAAGGGCTCACCATGAAGGCGGAGGAGGAAGCCGGGTTCTGGAGCGCGCTGTGGACGGTCTTCATCGTCGTGTTCGTGGCGGAGTGGGGCGATCTTACGCAGATCGGAACGGCCGGATTCGAGGCCAAGTATCACGCATGGCTCACCATCCTACTGGCATCGAGCCTGGCGCTGTGGTCGGTGGCAGCGCTCGCGGTCTTCGTCGGCAATCGCGCGGGCAAGTTGCTCGACCCGAAGCTGACGCAACGGGTGGCGGCGGTTGCCTTCGTGATCATCGGTGTGTTGCTCGCCGCAGGCGTTTTCTGAGCGCGGATCGAGAAGCCCCTTCGCCAGCAGCTTCTCGACGCGGCACGCCAG
>WNFQ01003657.1_pt1 | contig 11205 bp, 11 predicted proteins | sample 5400171 | NCBI WGS metagenome assembly WNFQ01 (sample SAMN13153356, study PRJNA577476) | soil metagenome | isolation source: 20 cm soil under Madrone tree | place: USA:California | collected 2016-06-14 | reverse complement strand
TGCCATTGCACGGTCGCGCGGCGCGCTGCCGTTCAATTGGACGAGATATTTTTCATGAAGGTCGAGGTTCTTTTTCCCGTAGCCGCCATCCGCGACCGGTTTCTCAAGCAACTCGCGAAATGTTTTCCCGAGCTCCGGCAAATTGATCCGGTCTTGAGGCCTTTTTGGTCCGGCAACGCTCGGCTGTACGTCTGCCAGATCAACATCGAGATCCAGGCTGTAGTCGATTTCACCTTTGCGCGGCATCCCGAACATTTTTTGCGCGCGAAAATAATTTTCGAAGGCGCGGCATTGCTCGTCGGTCCGTCCCGTGGCCCGCAGATAATTCACCGACTCTTGATCAACCGGAAAATATCCCATCGTCGCGCCGTACTCGGGCGACATATTTCCAATCGTCGCGCGATCCGGGACCGGCAGCGATGCTGCGCCTTCGCCGTAAAATTCCACAAATTTGCCGACGACCTTTTGTGCGCGCAGCAATTGGGTGATGTACAGCACCAGGTCGGTTGCCGTGACGCCTTCGCGCAGTTGCCCGCTCATATGTACGCCCACCACTTCTGGCGTTAAAAAGTAAACCGGCTGACCGAGCATGCCGGCTTCCGCCTCAATGCCGCCGACGCCCCAGCCAACCACGCCCAGCCCGTTGATCATGGTCGTGTGCGAATCGGTGCCGACTAATGTATCTGGATAAAATACTTCTGACCTCTGCCCTCTGCCCTCTGACTTCTGGCTCAACACGCCTTTCGCGAGATATTCGAGATTCACCTGGTGAACGATGCCGATGCCGGGGGGGATGAGCTGGAAAGTCTTGAACGCTTGTTGTCCCCATTTCAGAAACTGATAACGCTCGCGATTGCGCTTGAACTCCATCTCCAGATTGAGTTGCAAGGCTTTCGCCGAGCCGAAGAAATCGACCTGCACGGAGTGATCCACCACAAGATCGACCGGGACGAGCGGCTCGATGATTTTTGGGTCGCCGCCGAGCTTCTTCACGGCGCTGCGCATCGCAGCAAGATCGACAACCAGCGGCACGCCGGTGAAATCCTGGAGAACGATTCGCGCGACGACGAATGGAATTTCTTCGTTGGCCGGCGATTTTGCATTCCAGTTTGCCAGCGTTTCCACATCTTTGCGTCGGACTTTTTGCCCGTCGCAATTGCGTAGGACCGACTCGAGCACGATCCGAATACTGACCGGCAACCGCGAAATTCTGCCGACGCCCTGTTCTTCCAACGCCGGCAGCGAATGAAGAAATCCTTCACGGCCATTGCCGGCATCAAATTTTTTCAGCGTTTTGAATTCGTCGTTCATACAACTTCTGTCATTCCGAGTGGAGTCGAGGAATCTCTCACTATTGCCCGAAGAACGATAACAGATGTCTCGACTTCGCTCGACATGACAAGAGTCACTTTAATTCAGCCAGCTTCGCTTTGATCTCGTCGAAATTCGGCAACTGCTTCGCGTCATCATTGCTCTCTGCGTATTGAATTACGCCATTTTTGTCGACGATGAATGCGGCACGTTTCGCGACGCCGGCCATTCCGAGATTCAATTGCGGCAGAAAGGAGTCGTACATCACGTCATAAGCTTTCGCGACCTGATGCTCGTAGTCGCTCAATAGTGGGACCGTGATCTTCTCCTTCTGCGCCCAAGCTTCTTGCGCGAAGGGATTGTCGCCGCTGATTCCGTAAACGGCGGCGTTCATATTGCTGTAAGCAGATAGACCGCTGCTGACGTCGCACATTTCCGTCGTGCACGTGTTGGTGAAAGCCATGGGAAAAAAGAGGAGCAATGTATTTCGCTTCCCGAAATTATCGCTCAGTTTGGTCTGCTTCGGTCCATCGACAGTCTTGGTCGATAACGTGAAATCTGGCGCTTTGGTTCCAACGGCGAGTGGCATATGAGTCCTCCAGTTTAAGTTAAATATGGGAATTCCAGTATAAGATCGACATTTACGTGGTCAAAGAGAGAACGTGATTCTTTAAATCGTGAACCGTTGTATCGGCCCGTGCTTCCGATTCACAATTCACGGATCACGATTCACGAATCCCATGGAATTATTCTGGTGGTTCTTCACGGTTGTGTTGTTCGCCGTTGGTCTTATTGGCACGGTGCTCCCAGTATTTCCAGGAACGACGATCATTCTTGGGGGCGCGATCCTGCACCGGGTGATGCTTGGTCCGGAAAAAAGTATCGGTTGGCGGAGCATCGCCGTTCTTGTGCTCCTGACCATTGCAACGTATGCGCTCGATTTTCTGAGCGGTTACTTCGGCGCGAAATATTTCGGAGCAACAAAGTGGGGGATGTCGGGCGCTATCGTTGGCGCACTGATCGGCATCTTTTTCGGAATCATCGGATTGTTTATCGGGCCGGTGATTGGTGCGATCCTGGGAGAATTCATTGCTGGCAAGAGAATGGTCGACGCTGGCCGGGCAGGCTGGGGGAGTTTGATCGGAAATCTCGGTGGAACGATTGCCAAACTCGTAATCGGCCTCGTCATGATCACGATCTTCTTCATGACCGTGCCGCCACCCTTTTGAATGGGAGAGCAAGACTAGGAAATGAATAAGGAAAGCAGGAAGTCAGGAAATCAATTGATTGCCTGATCCGTCTCCTGATGGCCTCCAGATTTCTTGTTCCTGCTTTCATGTTTTCCTGATTGTGATAGTATGATCATCGATGGCAGATGATCGCTGGTGAGCCGCGAGGCTTGCTGGAGGAAAGTCCGAACACCATACGGCGACATGCCGCGTAAAACACGCGGGCGCCGCAATTGTAAGATTGCGGTGACGGAAAGTGTCACAGAAAAGACACCGCCGGTTCTTTGGCAACAAAGTGCAGGCAAGGGTGAAAAGGCGAGGTAAGAGCTCACCGCTCGCGGAGCAATTTGCGAGGCACGAAAAACCCCATGCGGTGCAAGACAAAACAGAGGAAGGGCAGCCGGCCCGTTGATCCTCGGGTATCGTCGCATCACGCTGCGCGCAAGCGCAGCGGGCATTCGGAGAAATCCGGGTGAGATAAATGATCATCCGCGTGAGCAATCACGCCGACAGAATTCGGCTTACCGCCATCAAATATGAAGGGCGCTTTCGGAAACGAAGGCGCCCTTCGCTTTTTCAGGCCGCGGTTGGCCGGACGCTGGATTTTTTTCGCAACAGTGGCAGCACCTTTTCCACGAGCACGTCCGCGGTGATGCCATGTTTCTTTCGCAGGATCGGAACGGCGCCGTGCTCGATAAATTGATCGGGCCAACCGATGCGCACGACCGGCGTGTTGATCATTTGCGAGTGCAAATGTTCCATTACCGCGCAGCCAAAACCGTTGTGCAAAACGTGGTCTTCGATCGTGCAGACGACCTCCACGCTTCGCGCGAAGAATTCGAGAGTGCCGGTGTCCATGGGCTTGATCCAGCGTGGATTGATCAGCGCAACGGAAATCCCTTTTTCTTCGAGTTTGCGCGCCGCTTCCTGGGCTACTTCAAACATGTTGCCGAGGCCAAAAATCGCCACGTCGCGTCCGTGTTGCACGACTTCTGCCTTCCCAATCTCGAGAAGTTTGGGTTCCGGTTTGATTTGCGCGCCTGTTCCCGAACCTCGCGGGTAGCGGACGGCGATCGGACCAGCGTTGTAGTGCGCCATCGTCCAGAGCATATCGACGAACTCATCTTCGTCCTTTGGCTGCATGTGTACCCAGTTCGGGATGTGACGCAGATAACCGATGTCGAACAATCCATGATGTGTCGGGCCGTCGTCACCGCTTAATCCGGCGCGGTCCATGCAGAGCCTGACGTTTAGTTTTTGGATCGCCATGTCGTGGATCGCCATGTCGTAGGCGCGCTGAAAGAACGTGGAATAGATGGTGAGAAATGGCGTCAACCCTTGCGTCGCCAGCCCACAGGCAAATAGCGCGGCGTGCTCTTCGGCGATGCCCACGTCGAAGTAACGGTTCGGATGCGCCTTGGCGAAATGCGAGAGGCCGGTCCCGCTTGGCATCGCCGCGGTGATCGCCACAAGTTTTTGATTGTGCTCCGCGAATTTCGCCAACGTCTTGCCGATGATCTCGGAGTAAGTCGGCGTCGGCGTCGGCGCGGTCTCGCCGCTTTCGATTTTGTATTTGCCAAGGCCGTGAAATTTGTCGGGCTGTTTAATGGCGGGATCGTAGCCTTTGCCTTTCTTGGTAAGAATGTGGAGCAGAACCGGCTCATCCTGCGTTTTCAGAAACTCAAAGGTGCGAATCAACAACGGGATATCGTGCCCATCGATCGGCCCGTAATACCGTAATCCGAGTTCCTCGAAAATGACGCTCGGCACGATCAATCCCTTTACGCTTTCCTCGACCTTATGCGCGAACTCGACCGCCGTTTTGCCGGCAATGGCTCGGACGAAATCGCGCGCTTTGTCGTGCAAATGCGTAAACGTCGGACTCGTTGCAATGCTGTTTAAATAATTTGCGATCGCACCCACGTTCTTCGCGATCGACCATTCGTTGTCGTTGAGCACCACGATAAAGCGCTTAGTGTGCGCTTTGACATTGTTGAGCGCTTCGTAGCTGATGCCGCACGTGAACGCGGCGTCGCCCGCCACGACTACGATATTCTCGTTGCCGACCTTCAAATCGCGCCCGACCGCCATGCCCAGGCCAGCGGAAAGCGCAGTTCCCGCGTGACCGGCTCCGTAACAATCGTGTTCGCTTTCGGTTCGCAAAAGAAAACCATTGAGCCCGCCGTACTGTCGCATCGTGGAAAAACGATCGAGCCGCCCGGTAAACATTTTGTGCACGTAACCCTGATGGCTCACGTCCATGACGAATCGGTCTCGCGGCGTATCGAAAACGCGATGCAGCGCGATGGTCAACTCGACTACCCCGAGATTCGGACCCAGATGTCCCCCGGTTTGCGAAAGGACCTTGATCAGCTCATCGCGCACTTCCTGCGCGAGCTGGGGCAAATCTTGTTCGCGCAGCGTTTTGATATCCGCAGGCGAACGGATCGCGTCGAGCAAGCGTTGGGGCGGAGCGGCCGACTCGGACGCCTCAGAAGAGTTTGATTTCATCATTTATGTTTTCGGTTTCAGCACCTGCGTTGGCCGGTGCTGCGGGCTCCGGTATTGCCTCAAAATCTTTAACCACCGCCTTGCCCGCGCTGTTGCGAGCAATGATTTCGATCTTTTGTTCGGCGTTGGCAAGCCGTTCCTGACAAATCTTTACCAAATTCATGCCTTCTTCATACCGCACGATCAGATCTTCCAGCGGCAGTTTGCCGGACTCCATCTGTTCGACAATCGCTTCGAGCCGATCCATTGCGCTCTCAAAATTGCGCTCTGTTTCGCGCTGCTTCGGTTTGCTGCTCACGGGCAAACGAAGAATTAAGCACAATTCGCCACCGAGAAAAGGCTGGGGTTGCGTTGGGATTCGCCATTAAAAAGCAGATTGACTAGTTAGGAAGTGGCGCTTGCGGGAGCATACCGTTATCATTTAATGCGTCGACGTATGGCACGCCTGATCGATTTGTTTGCTGGTCACGATGCGCGGCATCGGATGATTTTGGGGAGCGCCGCCGGAGCTGCCGTTTTCTTTTCTTTACGGAACCACGTGCGTGTTTCAACTGACGTAATTGCGGCTTGGGATACTTTTGCCTTTTTCGTTCTCGCCTCGGCGTGGCTAACAATCTTGATCACTCCGCAGCAGAAGTTGCGTGCTCGTGCTCAAGAGCAGGATTTTGGGCGGACCGTGCTCTTCGTCTTTGTCGTGGTCGCGGCGTGCGCGGCTTTGTTCGCGGTGGGCTTTCTCGTAAGCGTAGGTGGGAGCAAGACGCGCGGTCACTTCGCGGGGCATCTCATATTAGGGCTAGGGACGGTTGTCTTGTCTTGGAGTCTTATGCACACCGTTTTCGGATTGCGCTACGCCCACGCTTTTTATGGCGATAGCGACCAACCGGGCGAAAGTCGACATGCTGGCGGGCTCATTTTTCCAGGAGAGCGAATGCCGGATTATTTCGATTTTGCCTACTTTTCGTTCGTTATAGGCATGACCTGCCAAGTCTCGGATGTGCAAATTACTTCACACCGGATGCGGCGGCTGACACTCCTGCAGAGTGTGCTCGCGTTTGGATTCAATACCATCATCCTTGCGCTCTTAATTAACACCGTCTCCAGCCTTCTCGGAACGAATTTGGTTCAGGCGTCACACGACCACTAGCCGATCTGCTCTTTATACGCTGCCGCGTTCTTCAATTGTTTGAGATCATCGGCGTTGTCGATCTTGAGAACGAAAATCCAGCCCTGACCGTATGGTTCGCGGTTGATCAAGCCCGGATCTGCTTCCAGCGCTTTGTTTACTTCAACCACTGTTCCTTTCACCGGCGCGTAAATATCGCTCGCGGCTTTGACCGATTCGACAACCGTGATGGCTTCCTTTGCGTTCGCCTGCCGATCCATTTTAGGCAACTCGACGTAAACCACGTCGGTTAATTCCGATTGCGCGTGATCGGTGATGCCAACGCGGACCTTATCGCCTTCGCGACGAATCCATTCGTGCGTCTCGGTGTAGAGCAAATCTTCGGGAACGTTCATGATTTTTTGTAGAGCGGTTTCTTTTCGATGATGGCCGGAAATTTCTGCCCGCGAATCTCGATGTCGATCTGCGCTCCGATTTTCGTGTGCGGCGCGGACACGTATGCCATGCCAATGCCGTAATTCAAGCTCGGAGAAAGCGTGCCACTGGTTACTTCGCCGATGCGCTCGCCGTTCTCGAAAACCAAATAATGCGGTCGCGGCGGCGGCCCTTTTGCCTGCATTCGAAACGCCACCAGTTTTTCCGGCGAGCCATTTTCCTTCGTCTTGAGCAGAGCTTCCCGGCCAATGAACTTTGGCTTGGTTAGATCGACAAAGAAACCGAGACCGGCTTCGATCGGATTACGTTCCGGCGAGAGATCGGAACCGTTAAGCGGATAACAGACTTCGAGGCGCAAGGTGTCGCGTGCGCCGAGGCCGCACGGTTTGATTCCAAACGGGTCGCCTTTTTCAAGAACAGCGTTCCAAAACTTCACGGCATCTTTCGTGCGAAAGAAAACTTCCACGCCGTCCTCGCCCGTGTAACCGGTCCGAGCGACTGAAACCTTTGCTCCATCGAACCCAAGATCGACAATGTGATTTCGGGCCGGAAGATCGACATCTTCGCCGAAGAGCGCGTGAAATAATTGCGCTACGCGCGGGCCTTGAATGGCGACTCCGCCAAAATCCGCGCTGCGATTCTTTAGATCGACATCGGTTGGTCGGTGTCGGTCCAGCCAGGCGAAGTCTTCATCCGTGCGTGCGGCATTCACCACGAGGAGAAACTCCCCTTTCTCGATTCGATAAACAATCAGATCATCAATGATTCCGCCGTCTTCACTGAGCAGAAAAGTGTATTGCCCCTGGCCAACTCCCAACTTGTCGATGTTGTTTGTCAGCATCGTGTTCAACCATTTGCCAGCTGCCGGACCGCTGACGATCAATTGACCCATGTGCGAAATATCGAAGATCCCAACATTGTTTCGCACGGCCTGATGTTCCCCGACAATGCTTGTGTATTGGACCGGCATGAGCCAGCCGCCGAACGGAATAATTTTCGCGCCGCGCCGGACATGTTCTTCGCACAGTGGCGTGGTTTTTTTCGCGGTTTCGCTCACGCCGGCAAGCTAGGCGTCGACAAAAGGAGCGCAAGCTTCCGGCCTGCAATCTGTTTTATTTCGCAAGTAAGACGCTTGCGCTACTCTTGCCCAAATCATGGCTTGGTTAGATAAACTCGAACGCCGCCTTGGATTTCTTGCGGTCCCGGGATTGATGCGGATCGTCGTGGGCCTCACCGCGCTGGTGTTCATGCTGGTACGGCTGAATCCAGATTTTCGATTCGTGCTCGACCTGGATCCGGCGCGTGTCCTCCACGGGGAAGTCTGGCGGCTGGTCACATATATTTTTCTCCCGCAAACCGCCAGCTTTTTGTGGATCATCCTTTTCCTTTGGTTTCTCTGGTTTATTGGCGACGGACTCGAACAGGCGTGGGGAGCTTTTCGGCTCACGCTCTATTTTTTTGTCGGAGTGATCGGGACGACGGCCGCTGCATTTTTCTTCGGCGCGCGTTTTTCCAACTCAATGCTGTTCGCGTCGCTGTTTTACGCGTTTGCGCGGTTTTATCCCGATCAGGTGATTTACATTTTGTTTATCCTGCCGGTGAAAATCAAATGGCTCGCCTGGGTTTCGGCCGCCCTTTTGCTATTTGGATTTTTTGTGAACCCAAATTCCTATCGTATGGCGCTGGTGGCGGCGTTCATGAATTATCTGATCTTTTTTGGCCCGCAGATCGTTTACGAAGCGCGGCACCGCGGCGAAGTCTCGGCGCGGCGCAAACGTTTTGCTACCCAGTCTCGCAGCGAATCCGAACCATTGCACAAATGTGCGGTTTGCGGAGCGACGGAATTAAGCGATCCGAATCTCGACTTCCGCGTCTCGCGCGACGGGGAGGAATATTGCATGGCGCATTTGCCGCGCGCCGAAAGTCCGGCGCGTTAGGTTGGGGCGGTTCACCCGAACCGCCCAGGCGAGCTGAGGGGAATCGCCGCTACCATCTTGACCAGTGAATTTCACAGCGGAGACTAGCGCGATGACGGATAAAAATACGACGCTTGTCCCAGAGGAAGGCTGGCATTGTCTGCACTTATTTTACCGAATCGAGTACGGACAATGGCAATCGCTCAATCGCGAAGAACAGAATGCTGCGAAAACGAATCTCGCGTCGCTCGTGCAGGAAGTGCGCGCAATGGAATCGACGCAACTGCTTACCCTGAGCATGGTGACGCCAAAGGCAGAGCTCGGCTTCATGCTGATCACGCCGGATTTGCATAACGCAAACAAGATCGAGAAGCGACTCTTGCTCTCGTTAGGCGCTGATGTGCTGGCCCCGGTCTACGGCTATCTCTCGTTGACTGAGGAAAGCGAGTACATCACCACGGACGAAGAGTACGCGGAGACGCTGGCAAAGGAACAAAACCTCAAGCCCGACTCGGAGAAATTCGCCGAGGCAATGCATTCATTCCGCGAGCGAATGAAACATTACCGGCAGGAGCGCGTCTATCCCACACTGCCCGATTGGCCGGTGGTTTGCTTTTATAATATGAGCAAGCGCCGCGGGGAGGAACGAAATTGGTACGCGCTCCCGTATGACGAGCGTCGCAAACTCATGAAAGGGCACGCCGCAGTCGGACGCGAATTCGCCGGCAAAGTGAAACAACTCATCACCGGTTCGACCGGTCTGGACGACGCGGAGTGGGGTGTGACGCTGTTTGCGCGCGACACATTTCAGATCAAGGCGATCGTTTACAAAATGCGTTTCGATCCGGTGAGCGCTGAGTATGCGGATTTCGGTGAATTCTACATCGGCATTCAACTGCCGCTCGACGAATTGTTCCGACGATTACAATTGTGAGTTCGAAAACAACTGTAGGGGACGCTGTTAGCGTCCTAACTAGTAAACGGGAAGCTGACAGCTTCCCCTACAGTAAATTCGTGAGACGATCGTAGACTAGTAGATTGTCGATTCAACGGGATGGGTGACAGAGCGGTCTATTGTGCACGCCTGGAAAGCGTGTGTGCCGAAAGGCACCGGGGGTTCGAATCCCCCCCCATCCGCACGTTATCTATCGCGTCGCTCCAGCACTTGAAGTTCCTGCCGTAATTTGACCATGCTGCCGTCAGGTAGCATGCCGCGAAAGTTCACGCCTGGATAAATCATGCAGTCGCGTCCCAGGACCGAGCCCGGATTAATCACGGCGTTGCAACCGATTTCCGTCCGATCGCCGACAATAGCCCCGAATTTCCGGAGTCCGGTTGCGATCTCGCCGTCGGGTGTCGTGACAGCGATTTCGCCATGATCGAGCTTCACGTTCGAGAGAATCACGCCCGCGCCGAGATGAGCGTGGTGCCCAAGAATTGAATCGCCCACATAATTAAAATGCGGCACCTGTGCTTCGTCGAAGAGAATGCAATTCTTGAATTCGCAGGAGTTCCCCATCACCACACCATTGCCGGCGATCACGTTCTCGCGGACGTAACAGCCACTGCGAATCTGACAATTCTCGCCGATCCAAGCCGGACCTTTCACCACTGCACCTTGCTCGACAATCGTGCCACGCCCGATGAAAACGTGATTGCTGACGAAAGGTTTTCCCAATAGTTCGCCGAGCACTCCGGGCTTCAAGCGAAACTGCAAGTAACTCGCAATCTGTTTGAGCGCGTCCCAGACATAATTCTGGCTCTCGAACAACTTTGGATGGGCCGTGTGTTCGAGGTTAAGAAATTCAGCAGGTGCGAACATAATCGTTAGCGCTATCAGATCACACCTTGGCATGTGGCGCGAGCTTCTGCCCGTCTTTCGTGTCGCGCGTTTCCCAGCCGAGCTCCAAAATCTGATCGCGCAATTCGTCGCTGCGTTTCCAATTTTTTTCCCGCCTCGCGTTTTCGCGGTGCTCTGCTAATTGCGCAACATCCGCTGGCAACACGACGGCGGATTCTATCTCAAGAGCGAGCACGCTATTGACGCGCTCCCACCAATTCAGCCATGCCTTGGCCGATGCGGCGTCCAATTCGTTTCGATCCATCGCGCGATTCGTTTCCCGAATCGATTCAAACAAGAAACCAAGCGCCGCGGAAATGTTGAGGTCGTCATCGAGCGCTTCTTCAAACTTGTGCGTTGGACGTTGGATGTTGGACGTTGAGCGTGGGACGTTTGTTTCTCGCGATTTTTCTTCCAGCCGCACCAGCCATTCATCAATGCGGGCGAGTGCTTGTCGCGCTTCCTCCATCCCTTCCCACGTAAAATTAAGCGGCGCGCGATAATGCACTCGCATGAGCGCGTAGCGAATTTCGCGGCCGGTGTATCCTTTCTTTAGAAGATCCGGCAGCGTGTAAAAATTGCCGAGCGATTTGGACATTTTTTGTCCATCGACCAGCAAATGCGCGCAATGTAGCCAGTAACGCACGAATTTTTTACCGGTGACGCCTTCGCTCTGCGCGATCTCCGCTTCGTGATGCGGGAAAATGTTATCGACGCCACCGCAGTGAATATCGATCTGATCGCCGAGTAACGCGGTCGCCATCGCGCTGCATTCGATGTGCCAACCCGGGCGGCCGCGGCCCCATGGGCTTTCCCAGGCCACGTCGCCATCTTCTTCAT
>WNFQ01003656.1_pt1 | contig 11205 bp, 8 predicted proteins | sample 5400171 | NCBI WGS metagenome assembly WNFQ01 (sample SAMN13153356, study PRJNA577476) | soil metagenome | isolation source: 20 cm soil under Madrone tree | place: USA:California | collected 2016-06-14 | reverse complement strand
AATTCGACAACCTCTACGGCTGCCGAGAGAGCCTCGTCGACGGCATCAAGCGCGCCACCGACGTGATGCTGGCCGGCAAGCTCGCCGTGGTGTGCGGATTTGGCAATGTCGGCAAGGGCTCGGCGGCGAGCCTGCGGAGCCAGGGTGCCCGCGTCATGGTCACCGAGATCGATCCGATCTGCGCCTTGCAGGCCGCGATGGAGGGCTATCAGGTAACGACGATGGACGAGGCCGCCGCCCAGGGCGACATCTTTGTCACCGCGACCGGCAACATCGACGTGATCACGATCGACCACATGCGCCATATGAAGGACCGCGCGATCGTCTGCAACATCGGCCATTTCGACAGCGAGATCCAGATCGAGGCGCTTCGCAACTACCCGTGGGAAGAGGTCAAGCCGCAGGTCGACGAGGTCGTTTTCCCCGACGGCAAGCGGCTGATCGTCTTGGCCAAGGGGCGGCTCGTCAATTTGGGTTGCGCCACCGGCCACCCGAGCTTTGTGATGAGTGCCTCCTTCACCAACCAGGTGCTGGCCCAGATCGAGCTGTGGACCAATCACGGCAAGTACGAGAACAAGGTTTACGTGCTGCCCAAGCATCTCGACGAGAAGGTCGCCGCGCTCCACCTCGACAAGCTCGGGGTCAAGCTCACCACCCTCAACCCCGCCCAGGCCCGCTATCTCGGTCTGCCGCCCGCCGGCCCCTTCAAACCCGAGCATTATCGCTACTGAAGGGCCATTCGCGGAGCGGCGGCGCGCAAAAATCATCGTATTACAACTTAAAGGATACTAAGATCATATAAACGCACTTGCTTTGTGGTAAACGGCGGCCTATCATCCCTGCTTGTCACAGGCCGAATGAATGAATACGTGCATTCGGACGCTAAGCAGGATGTCGGATCGTGATCGAGTTCTCTGGTGGATTGTGCCTGATCGCTGCGGCGGCGCTGGGCGGGCTGCTGCTGCAAGCCCTGCGGAGATTGCGCGAGACGCGACTGGCCTGTGCCGGGTTTGAGCGCGAGCGCGCGGCGGCGGTGGCGGTGCTCGACACCGTTCCGCTCGCCGGGTTCCGCTGGCCGCTCGGCCCTGACCATCAGGGAGTTGCGATCCGTACCGATCCGTATCCGCAATTCCTCGCCCGCTTTGACGCAGTCGATGCCGAGCGCGTCGAGGTGGCCCGACTGGCGTTGCACCGCCGGGGTACGCCGTTCTCGCTCAGGCTCGGGACGCGCACCGGCGAGATGCTCGCCGTCGAGGGCCGGCAGGCCAGGAACGGCGAGATCGTGCTGTGGCTGCTCGATGAATCTGCCGCCGCTCGTGCGCTGCGGGTAGACGAGGAGGCGATGCGGCTGCGCGAGCTGATCGACGCCAGCCCATTGCCGATGTGGCGACGCGACCCCGATCGCGCCCTCGTCGAGTGCAACCGAGCTTACGCCTTCGCCGTCGATGCGACCCCGCAAATGGCCGTCGCGCAAAATCTCGAGCTCGCGGCGACCGATCTTCGGAAAACCCTATCCCCCGCCACGGATGCAGCAGACCGGCGCGCGGAGCAGCGCCACATCGTGATCGACGGCTCCCGCCGCCTGCTCGAAATTACCGAGATGCCCTGTCGTGACGGAGGGACGATCGGCTTCGCGCTCGATCGCACCGAGGTCGAGGCCGCGGAGGCCGAGCTCCGGCGTCACATCAGCGCCCACGCGGCGGTGCTCGAAGGGATCGGCACCGCCGTCGCCATCTATGGCGCCGACCGGCGGCTCAGGTTCTTCAATTCCGCCTTTGCCGCATTGTGGGGCCTTGAACCGGAGTGGCTCGCCGCGGAACCCTCGTTCGACGATATTCTGGAACGGCTGCGTGAGCGCCGCCTCATCCCGGAACGGGCCGATTTCAGCGCCTTCAAACACGAACGCATCGGGCTGTTCACCTCGCTGATCGAGCCGCAGCAGGAGCTGATGCATTTGCCCGACGAGCGGACCTTGAAAGTCTCGATCTCGCCGCATCCGTTCGGCGGGCTGACTTTCGTCTACGAAAATGTGACCGATCGGCTGGCGCTGGAGCGCTCGTGCAACACCCTTACCCAGGTGCGCCGCGCGACTTTGGACAATCTGTTCGAGGCTGTCGCCGTTTATGGCAGTGACGGCCGCTTGAAGCTTCACAACCCCGCCTACCTGCAAATTTGGGGATTGTCGCCGGGCGATGTCGCCGAGGAACCGCATATCGCCGAGATCATCGAAAGGACACGCGGCCTGCTCGACGACGGCGGCAATTGGGCCGCGATGAAGCAAGGCATCGTCGCCAAGGTTACTGCGCATTCCCTGACGAGCGGCCCGCTCTATCGGAGCGACGGCTCGATGCTGCAAGTGGCGACCGTACCGCTGCCCGACGGCAACGTGCTGCTGACCTATCTCGACGTCACCGATACCGCCCGGGTCGAGCGAGCGCTACGCGAGCGCAACGACGCGCTCGAGACCGCCGGGCGCCTGAAGAGCGAGTTTATCGCCAACGTGTCGCACGAATTGCGCACCCCGTTGAACGCGGTGATCGGCTTTGCCGAAATTCTGATCAACCAATATTTCGGAGATTTGAACCCGCGTCAGCTCGATTACAGTCAGAGCATCCTTGCCAGCGCGCGCCTCTTGATGAGGCTGATCAACGACATCCTCGATCTCGCCACGATCGAAGCGGGCTACATGGTGCTCGAAACCGGGCGCGTCGAGGTTCGCGGGATGTTGCAGGCTGTCGTGTCGCTGACCCGCGAGCGCGCACGCAGCCGGGGTCTGGAACTGGAGCTGCGCTGCCCGCCGGAGATCGGCGCGGTCGAGGGCGACGAGCGGCGGATCAAGCAGGCGCTGTTCAACCTGATCTCGAATTCGATCAAATTTACACCACCCGGCGGGGCGATCAGTGTCGAGGCGGTGCGCCAGAAAGATGCGCTGCTGCTGACTGTGGCCGACACGGGCACCGGCATCCCGCACGCGGATCGCGAGCGCGTGTATGAAAAGTTCGAACGCGGGGCGCGGCAAACGGGGACCGGTCTCGGTCTCTCCCTTGTCAAGAGCCTCATCGAGCTGCACGGCGGAAATGTCGTCATCGCATCCGCCTCGGGGCCGGGCACGCGGATAACCTGCCGGCTGCCCGTCGCCGAGGGAGCCACCGCGATTTCCGATACTGGCGGCACGGCCGAGGAAGCTCTCGCCCAGTTCGTCCCGGCGCTGGCGTAACACCAGGGCGTTCGCAGATCGCTTGCTTCGAAACGGCCGAAGAGAGAAGAGAAGCCGGAAGCTGACCAGGAAATACGACCCAATGCGCGCACTAGTCCTAGCCTGCCTCGTCTCGCTCGCTGGCTGTATCATCGACAACGACCCGGTCCGCGTCGAGAGCTTTGCCGCGGACACGCCGGCGACCTTCACCTACGGCGTTCAGACAAATACCGTGATGACAGCCAACGATGATGGTGAGGCGGAGCGCATCCGCCGCGACTGGCTCGCCGAGACGCTCGGCGCCAACGCGATGTGCGGCGCCGGCTATGTCATCGAAACGCGCCGCTTCGCGCAGCCCTGGGACGGATTGTTCGGCAACGGCGGAGACGTCGTTTACACCGGGCACTGCCTCCAGTGAAAGCACTAGTCGGCGCCGGACGTGGCTTCAGCTGCGTTCGGCGCCGCACCAGCGCTCGATGAGCGGTCCGTGCATGCCATAGACCGGATCGCATTCGGGCAGTGGCACCGCGGCAATCTGCGCCACCCAGCGCTCGTAATCCCGCGTCCCAGGCGTGCGCATATCCGGGTTCTGGCCAATCGGATAGGCGCCAACGACGACCAGATCCAGGCTCGCTCCCTCGTTCTTGTGCGCAACGCCGGCGGGGACCACGACGACGTCACCGGCTTGCAGCTCCATTGTCCTGCCATGCTCGCCGCCGAGCCGAACGCGGACCGACCCGACGACGATGCCGAGGACTTCATGCGCGGCGCTGTGGTAGTGATGATGCGCGTAGATGCCGTTGCGCCAAGCGCCGCCCCAACCGTTGCGCTCGAACAGAGCCATGCAAGCCTCAGCGGCCTCGGCGCCGGTCTGAAGTACGCAGCGGTAGACGATCAGCGGCAGCCAAGGATTGTTCGGCACGCTGCCGTCACCAACGAACAATTCTTCTTCGATCCTCAGAGCGGGTGTTGTTGTTTGCATTGCGGAACTCCTTCTCTGCCCTTTTCCATCGACTGATGTGACGGTAAACGAGAAATCAGAAATGGTAAACTCTGCTTGTTGTTAGTCACGCTCACCGGCGGCCTTCTTCAAGTCACCGGATAATCCACGCCGGCGCTGCATTTTCTTCGCTGATTTGGCCCAAGAATTCTTAACCAGTTCGCGGCACACGGCTACAACCGCGACAGGAACAGCCACGCGCTGGACACGATGATCTTTTTCCCGTATTGATAGCGCTGTAGATCGCCAGCTGCGATACTCGGGCACCAGCAACGGATTACTTTTCAGGCGCGTCGATCGATGGACTACCCGATCAGGACGGTGTGCGTCGTCGGCCTGGGATATATCGGTTTGCCGACGGCGGCAACCTTGGCCAGTCGGGGCGTCGAGGTGATCGGGGTCGACATAAATCCGCAAGTGGTCAAAGCCGTCAACGCCGGCCAACCCTATTTCTCCGAGCCCGATCTCGACATGCTGCTGCGCGCGGCGACGACTTTGGGCAAGCTGCGCGCCACCGCGCAGCCGGAACCCGCCGACGCGTTTGTGATCACCGTTCCAACCCCGTTCAACGCTGACCGATCACCTAATCTCGACTACATCGATGCGGCTGGGGACGCGATCGCGCCAGCCCTCGTCTCAGGCAACGTGGTGATCCTGGAGTCGACCTCACCGGTCGGCACGACCGAGAGGCTCGCCTGCCAACTCGCCCGGCTGCGGCCCGATCTTTGCTTTCCCTCGGAACGCCATCGTGAACCGCTCGATGTGCATGTCGCCCATTGCCCGGAGCGGGTGCTGCCGGGCCGCATGGTCCGCGAGCTGATCGAGAATGACCGGATCATCGGCGGTATGACCGAAGCCTGTGCCGAGCACGCGGAGGCGCTCTACCGCATCTTCTTGCAGGGCAAGCTGTTTCGCACAGACGCGCCGACAGCGGAGCTGGTCAAGCTGGCGGAGAATGCGTTTCGCGACGTCAACATCGCGTTTGCCAACGAGTTGTCGCTGATCTGCGACCATCTCGGCCTCAATGTTTGGCGGGTCATCGAACTCGCCAACCGCCACCCCCGGGTCGGGATACTTCAGCCGGGACCGGGTGTGGGCGGGCACTGCATCGCCGTCGATCCGTGGTTCATCGTGGCCTCCGCACCGGAACACACGCGCCTGATCCGTACCGCTCGCGAGGTCAACGACGCCAAACCGAAATTTGTCGTAGCGCAGATCCGTGAGCGCGCCGAGCGGTTCAAACGGCCGGTGATCGCCTGTCTCGGACTGACCTATAAGCCCGATGTCGACGACCTTCGAGAGAGTCCGGCGATCGCGATCGCCATGGAACTGGCGCGCGCCGGCCGCGAGCAGATCCTGATCGCCGATCCAAATCTAACAGCGCTGCCCGCCGAACTCGCGGCGCTCTCGAACGTCTCGCTCTGCGACACCCTGGAGGCCGTCCGGCACGCCGACATCGTTGCCCTGCTGGTGGCCCATTCCCGATTCCGGAAAATTCCACGCGAAGAGTTGCTGGGTCGCGTCGTCATCGACGTGACCGGTCTGACCCACGCATCTGGCTAGGCCCTCGCGGCCGGAAGTCGGGAGACCGGAAAGACTGTGGACCTCGCCCGGGGCCGAACCAGGAGGGGGCGTTCGGAATGAAGCTTCTTTTTGTTTTCGGGACGCGGCCGGAGGCGATCAAGCTTGCGCCGGTAGTCAGGGAATTGTCCGCTCGACCAAATTTCCATTGCAAGGTTTGTGTCACCGGCCAGCACCGTGAGCTGCTGACCCAAGTCCTCGACTTGTTCGATCTACGCCCTGATTGGAATCTTGCGATCATGCGCCCTAATCAGGACTTGGCTTATCTGACTGGGGCGGCGCTGTCCGGGGTTGGACATATCCTCGACACTTTTCGGCCCGAGCGGGTCATCGTGCAGGGCGACACGACCACGACCTTCGCCGGCGCCTTGGCGGCCTTCTACCACAAAATTCCGGTGGCTCATGTCGAGGCTGGCCTCCGCACCGACAATATCTATGCGCCGTGGCCGGAAGAGGTGAACCGCCGCCTCGTCAGCCATGTCGCCGATCTTCACTTCGCACCCACCGCCAGGGCGCGCGACAATCTGCTACGCGAAGGGATCGGCGACGAACGGATCGTCGTCACCGGCAACACCGGGATAGACGCCTTGCTCTGGGTGTCCGCTCTGCTCGACGAGCGGGCGGCGCTGAGGTCGCGCGGTAAAAAGATATTGGCCGGGCATGGCCGGGACAGACGATTGATCCTGATGACGGGTCACCGCCGCGAAAGCTTCGACGGCGGGCTGACGCGCATTTGCAGTGCAATCGCGCGGATCGCTGGGCGAACGGATGTCACCGTAGTTTTTCCGGTCCACCCAAACCCTAATGTGCGGCGAGCGATAGAGCCGCTTCGCCTGCACGAAAACATCCGTCTTGTTGAGCCGGTCGATTATCCCGAACTCGTCTATTTGCTGAAGAAGTGTCATTTTGTCGTGACCGATTCCGGCGGAATCCAGGAAGAAGCACCATCCTTCGGCAAGCCGGTGCTCGTCACCCGCGACACGACCGAGCGGCCGGAAGCGATGGACCTCGGCTTGGCCAAGCTGGTCGGCACCGACGAGCGCCTCCTGTTCGACCACATGACCGCGCTGCTCGACGATCCACGGGAGTACGGGCGGATGAGCCGTATCGAAAACCCCTACGGCGACGGGCTTGCGAGCGGCCGGATCGCAGCGCGGCTGGCGGCCGATCAGAGCGGAGGGGGCTCGCGCCCACTTCCATGCGCCGCCCCGATTGAGGGCTCAAACCGCGGCAGCGTCGGCGGACCGCAGCGGTGACCGCGTAAATGCGAACCAAGTGACCTTGCGAGACGGCGGTCACCCCAGTGCAGCCGAAGCCAGCGAGGCCACCGCCGCCCAGATCACCGCCCATAGCCCCAGCGACACCGCGAGTACGACGATAAGCGCCACCCGTCTGGTTAGCTGAAAGGTCGCATCTTGCGGTGACCGGTCGAATGGAAGCGGCCGCTCATGGACGCTCGGCTGATCAGCAAAACGAATAGGCTCGTAATAGGTCTTGGGGTGCATCGGCCTCTTCTCCTCGGCTCGCACCCATTAGATTAACCATATCATCGTCAGCGCGCTGTCCATGGCGACGTCAGGAAGCTGTCCTCACCCGAGCGATAATGTCGAGCTGCCGGGGCGAGCGACCGAAAGCTGTGGCTGGCTTTGCGGATCTGAGAAGCGCACGCCCAGCGCTAATCGATGGGAAGGCGATACCCCCACGCTCGGATTTTTGAAATTCCAGCGCGATACCCTTTCGCCGTCAAACTGAAGCTGAACGTTGCTTTCGCAGTAAATACATCGATCAAAATGAGCGACCCGACCTTGAGTTGCCTAACGGCCTCGATGGCCTGAGCACTGGGAAAAATGCAATACGGCGTCTCTCTGCACTCAATAGGCGGGTTTTTGTCGACCCGCAGCACCGCCTTGATCGGAAGGGGCTGGCCGACAATTCCAATATTACCAGTTTGGAGCATGACGACCAGCGCGAACGAACCACCGCGGTCGCCCTGCGTCTGCCAAAAAGGAACTGTAATCGAGCAATCGGAAGTGCCAATACCGCATTCCGTGATCCATTCGTCCGATCTGAACGTCAGCTCACCAGCTGCCGGGGCGAGAACGACGAATTGGGCGGAAAGACCAAGGAATGGGAGTAGCACCGTGCGAAAATGTCCGATTTGCATTTCAGGTGTCTTGCCGACGCAGCCTACCTCCGACACGGTGAGGATCACCGACCCTGCTCAGCCGGACAAGTCCCGCGCGTCGCCCCACGTCGTGACCGCAGGGGCATATCGATGTTCATAGCGACTGTTCTGCACAGGGCGTAGATTGGCCAAGCGAGTTATTCACCTAATCTCCGAGAATACCGATTGTAACAGAGGTTAACAGAAAGGTTAACTCTCTGTATCGGACTCTCAGCACAGAGTGGTCAGGCATCAGTTAACGTTGATTTTGCTTCCCACAAGGCTGAAACGGCGGTATGCGTGACCTGTTGAGGTCGCATCGCTGCGAAGCGGCGGATTGTCTGTTTTTGCGCACAAACACAAATGAGAAGTTTCCCCGAGGGAACCCGGAGGCGTCGGCGATGTTTTCGCGCAGTCAGACGTAGCGACCGGCAACGTCAGGAGGAAGCGGCCCGGTTGCGGTGGACGGAACCAAGTATCGCTCCCGTAACAGCTTTAGGGATATTGGATGGCTCGCTTTCTTGTAACGGGCGGGGCCGGGTTCATCGGCTCGCATTTGGTCGAGACGTTGCTAAACGAAGGTCACGCAGTCCAGGTTCTTGACGACCTCTCGAGCGGGCATCGCGAGAACTTACCGCCACAAGCCCAGTTCACTGAAGCTGATGTGACTGATCCGGAGGCGGTCCATCGCGCATTCGACGGCATCGACGGCTGCTTTCATTTGGCGGCGATCGCATCCATCGAGCGTTCGCACGGCGAATGGTTGCGGACCCACAAAGTCAATCTTACCGGAACGATCAACGTGTTCGACCAGGCGCGGCCGGCGCGGCGGCGGCGGGAAGTTCCTGTCGTCTACGCCTCGACCGCCGCAGTGTACGGCAATTGTGGGAACCTACCGGTCGACGAGGAAAGTCCGGCGGCGCCACTGAGCGCGTACGGCGCCGACAAACATGCCTGCGAGCTCCATGCCCGCATCGCCGGCGCCATCCACGGTGTCCCGACGGTCGGCCTGCGTTTCTTTAACCTTTACGGGCCGCGCCAGGATCCATTTTCCCCGTACTCCAGCGTGATCTCCATTTTTGCCGAGCGGCTGCTCCGCGGCGAACCTGTCGAGATTTTCGGTGATGGCGAACAGGCCCGCGATTTCACCAATATCCAAGATGCCATCCGTGCGCTGCGTCAGGCGATGCGCGTGGCGACCACTAAGGCTTTGGTGTTCAATGTCTGCACCGGCAGAGCGACAACCGTTCGTGGTCTCGCCCAGGCCATGGCGGAGCTGTGTCGAACCGAACTCGTAGTGCATCGTCGGCCGGCGCGCTGCGGCGAAGTGCGGATCTCGGTAGGGGACCCGCGGCGCGCGGCCGAACAACTTGGCTTTACGGCTCAAACCGCTCTGAGCGATGGTCTTGCCATGATGCTGGATGGGCTCGGACGCGACGCGGAAGTCAGAAGGCGGGTCATGGCTTGATCGCAGGGATCGATCGGCACCGTTCGAGCAAAGGCGGACTGCCAAGCTATCGTCCATCGCCCTGCTGACCGCCCTCGGATCGGCGCAGGTGAACCGACCCGGTGGAGTTCGCTCGACGGGCGCCTGGTCGTACGCTACTAGGCTGAGACCCACATCTTGATGTCGGATCCTCTTATATCCCGTCCCTCATAAGTCGGGTGGGAATCGGCATCGGGGATTCGGCATGATGCCGCCGACAGACGCCAGCAAGCCTTGCCAAGCGGGGTGCCCGCCTCTAACACTGCCGGCGGGGAAACCATGCGAAGATTCTCGCCGATCTTGGCTGAGCAGGCGCATTCCGTCACGCTGGTCGTGCGTTTGGCCAGCGAGTTTATGCGCCCGCACGCCCGACGCATCGCTCTGGCCGCGCTACTGATGGGACTGGCGGCCGCCAGCACGGCGTCACGCGCCTGGCTGATGCAGCCGGTGCTGGATCGCATCTTCGTTGGGCGCGACGGATCGCTGTTATGGCTGCTCGCCGGCTTGGCCCTCACTCTCGCCATCGCCAAGGGGCTTTGCGATTACGGCAGTGCCGTGCAGATGATCCGGGTCGGCCAGCGGATCATCGCTGATGTGCAGAAGGCGCTGTTCGCCCGACTGATGCGCGCCGATCTCGCCTATTTTCAGGCCCATCCGACCGGCACCCTGATATCCCGCTTTACCAGCGACGCGGTTCTTCTGCGCGGCGCCGCGGCGAACGTTCTCGGTGGCATGGGTAAGGATGCGATCACGGTCGCCTTCCTCGTCGCGGTGATGTTCTACCAGGACTGGCTTCTTGGCCTCGTCTCGTTCTTCGTCTTTCCGCTCGCGATTCATCCGATCGTCGGCATCGGCCGCCGCATCCGGCGGGTCGCTGCCAACACCCAGGCCGAGATCGGCCAGCTGACGACTTTGTTGAGCCAGACCTTTCAGGGCGCCCGCCACGTCAAAGCCTACGGCATGGAAGCTTACGAGGAGCGCCGCGCCGCCGGGCTCTTCGAGCGCCTGTTTGAGTTGATCGTCCGCGCCGGCCGGACGCGCTCGCGGGCCTCGCCGATGATGGAGGCACTCGGTGGCGCCGCAATCGCTGCCGTCATCCTCTACGGCGGTCATCAAGTCATCGCCGGCGCTCGCACGCCCGGCGCGCTTTTCTCGTTCATTACGGCGCTGCTGCTCGCCTATCAGCCGCTGAAGAACCTCGCCAATCTAAACGCGTCGCTGCAAGAGGGTCTCGCCGCCGCCGAGCGGGTCTTTGAGGTGCTCGACATCGAACCGACGATCCGAGACAGGCCCGGAGCCAAGCCGCTGTGCATCTGCGGCGGGGAGATTCGCTTCGATTCGGTCTCTTTTGGCTACGCGTCCGGCGCTGTGGCGCTCGACGATGTCTCGCTGACGGTGCCGGCGGGCCACACGGTTGCCCTCGTGGGCCCTTCGGGGGCGGGCAAATCGACGATCCTCAACCTGATCCCGCGGTTTTTCGATGTTGGTGAGGGGAGCATCGCGATCGATGGGCAAGACGTTCGTTCGGTGACGCTCGCGTCGTTGCGCGGCGCCATCGCTGTCGTCGCTCAGGAGGTCAGCCTGTTCGATGACACGGTGCGGGCCAACATCGCCTATGGCCGGTTCGGCGCCGCGGAAGCCGAGATCAAGGCAGCGGCCCAGGCGGCGGGCGCCAGTGGCTTCATCGATGAGCTTCTGGATCGCTACGACACGCTGGTCGGCGAGCATGGCGTGCGCCTCTCAGGTGGGCAACGCCAGCGTATCGTGATAGCGCGGGC
>WNFQ01003654.1_pt1 | contig 11206 bp, 9 predicted proteins | sample 5400171 | NCBI WGS metagenome assembly WNFQ01 (sample SAMN13153356, study PRJNA577476) | soil metagenome | isolation source: 20 cm soil under Madrone tree | place: USA:California | collected 2016-06-14 | reverse complement strand
GGCCGGCAAAAAATTCCCGTCGTGCGCACTCCGATAAAAAATATGCCTTCGAAGCTCGCGTCGCGATTCACCAGCGCGCGATACATCGTTTCCGGCGGAGGAAGGAGTTCAGGTGTTTTCATGCACGTTGGATTCGAAAAGTGTAACAACCGCGGGTTACGCTGCGCGCATCCACAAATGCAGTCTCCGGATTTTGCAGCAGCTTTTCAACAATCGCTTCCGGTTCGTTTACGTTCGCGACCTCGGCATCGATCATGTCGTAACTTGTATTGTACGCACGGAACGCGCGACCTCTGCGAAGGTCCTCCGGATATTCGTGCGTGGCGCCATAGCGTTCGCACGGCTCAGCATGAACGAAGATCGGTCCAGTCTCCGAATATGGGTGGCCAGCCGGAATTGCCGTGTAAGGAAATAGAATCACGCGCTCTCTCGGTTTTGCGAAACGCAGGCAATGCCGGCACGGATAACCAGTCGGTGAATCTGCCGTCACCAGCGCGTGGTCCGCTGCGCCGGCCTCTGCCGCGCGCCGAGCTCTGTCTGCGATTTCCGTGGGAAGAGGAACAACCTGAAATGTTGAAGTTTTCATGAATCAAAGCTAAACGCGCTTCTGCGAATTGTGCATCGACGAAATTCGGGCGACGAATTCCGAGGGCGGCTACGGGATTCTATCCTATTAGCTACAAGGATCCGGTCACAATCTTCGCCGCCTCGGCGAGAACCGCTGCGCGATCGTTCGCAGTTGCAGTCGATCCTGCGGAATAAATGACCAGAAGAATTGGCGCGCGACCGGGCGGACGCATGATGGCAATATCATTCGTCGCGCCGTTTGCTCCGCGTCCGGTCTTGTCACCAATAATCCAGCTTGTCGGAACGCCGGCACGAATCATCGACGCTCCAGTTTCGTTCGCTTGCAACCATTGCTCGAGTTGATGACGGGATGATGGCGACAACGTATTCCCCAAAAGGAGTTGCAGCATATCAGCCAGCATCGCTGCTGGTGTAGTTGTATCGCGCTCGTCGTCCGCAATAGCGCTATTCAATTCCGGCTCTTTGCGATCCAATCGTGTCACCTTGTCGCCGATGGTGCGCGCGAAATTCGTGAGGCCGATCGGGCCGCCGATCGCATCCAGCAAAAGGTTTCCGGCTGTGTTATCGCTCTGTTCGATCGCAGCCGCACACAACGCACCGAGTGTCATCCCGCCCTCTTTGAGGTGAATCTTCGTCACCGGGGCGTATTCCAAAATATCCTTCGCGTCGTAAGGCACGAACCGATCCAGTTTCTCTTGCTTTTCATCGACACGTTTCAACACCGCAGCGGCAGCGAGAAATTTGAACGTGCTGCACATCGGAAAACGTTCCTCGGACCGACAATCGAGATGCTTGCTGCTAGCTGTGTCCAGCGCGGCAACCCCGATTCGACCGCCAGTTCGCGCCTCGATGGTAGCCACCCGATTTTCGAATTCACTCTGCGCAATGGACGTGCTCGCCGCAGCAAGCAACAGAACGAAAACAGCTACCATCGGTGATATGCCGGATGGCCTTCCTTCACAGCTACGAAAATTCCGCGACACGTAGCGCAGATTTTTCCGCCGGCGCTCAATGTTCCCTCCACGACCGCGCGATCATCTGTAAGATCGACAACTCTGGCCGACAGAAACACAGAATCTTTCGTCGGAGTCGGCCGCGACATTTTGATTGCATATTCTGCCGTGACAGTGCACGGAGGGCGATCCGCTTTCGCCCGCTTCATCAGATGATACGCTGCCGTCCAGTTGCAATGGCAATCGAGTAGCGTGCCGATGACGCCGCCATTCAAGACTCCATCAAACGCTTCATATTTTTTCTCCGGTTGCCATTCGGCGACGACTTCGCCATTTTTCGCAAAACTTCGGATGTGCAATCCATCCGGATTTGCCGGGCCGCAACCCCAGCAGACGTTGTTCGGAGCATACTTTTCCTGAAGTGATTGCGGTTTCACCCGAAATGAATTCTTCGTCTTCGGCTTCCTCTCAATCTTCATCTCATTTCAAGAGCAAAAAAGCAGAGGAAGAGGTAGCGGAAGATTATTTTGGCGAATCTGGATAAGGCCGCAATGGCGGCCCGACGTAAAGTGAGCGCGGCCGGATCAGGCGATTGTTATCGTGTTGCTCGATGACGTGCGCGCACCATCCAGCGACGCGCGACGCCGCGAACAGCGGCGTGTTCAACTCCGGAGGGAAGCCGAGCATCCAAAACACCGGGGCGGCGTAAAGGTCCACGTTGGCGCAAAGATGTTTCTCGCGATCCATTACCTCTTCGAGCTTCTCGCAAATCGGCACCCATTGTTCCTTGCCGGTGCGCTTGCCCAGCTCGCGCCCGATCTCTCGCATCACCGGCACGCGTGAATCGCCCTTTTTGTAAACGCGATGACCGAACCCCATGATCTTGTCTTTGGACTGCAGTTTCTGCATTAGCCATGCTTCAGCGCGATCTGGTGTGCCAATTTCTTCGAGCATCTTCATTGATTCCTCATTGGCGCCGCCATGCAGCGGTCCTTTGAGCGTCGCGACCGCAGACGTAACCGCAGCGTAGATTCCCGCAAGCGTTGAAGCCGTCACCCGCGCCGCAAAGGTGGATGCGTTGAATTCGTGGTCTGCGTACAAATTGAAAATCGTGTCCAACATTCGAATTTGCCAATCCTGCGGAACTTTGGCCTGTAGCTTGTAAAAGAAATTGCCGGCCTGTGTGAGGTCCGGTCTTTCAGGCAGCGGCTGTTCGCCATGTGAGATGCGCCACCCGTCCGTAATTAAGGTGGAAACCTGCGCGATCAGCCGGATGGACTTGCGGATGTTGGCGTCGTGCGAGTTGTCGCTCAAATCCTTGTCGAACGCGCTCAGCATCGACACACCGGTGCGCAGCATGTCCATGGGATGAGTCTCGCGTGGAAGCAACCGCAGCATTTCCGTTACCGGTCCTGGAAGGGCGCGTTGCGCAGCAATTTGTTGCCTGAAATCGATCAACTGTTTCCCATTGGGCAACTCGCCATTCAGCAGCAGGTACGCGACCTCCTCAAAACTCGCCTTCTCCGCCATCTGATGAATGTCGTAACCGCGATACATCAGCCCGGCATTTGGATCGACCCAGCAGATCGCGGTTTCGCCGGCGATCACGCCGGCTAACCCTGGGCTGTACTCTGGTTTGCCTTCAGTAGCCATGTGTCAGATTCTTTACTCGTGAATCGCAAACGTTCAAACCCTTGCGGGTGCGCTAACGCGTGAACATTTCGTCATCAACGCTTCAACCAACTTTCGGCGTCGGGATCGTAATCGAGCAAGTCATAAAGTTCCTGTCGCGTCTGCATCTTGTCCAGCCAATCGGATTGCGTGCCAGCTTTCTTGAGTGCCGCAAGAAATTTTTCACTCGCTTTCATCGAAACGCGAAACGCGCTCTGCGGGAAAATCACCATCCGGTAGCCGAAGTCCGCGAGCTGTTGAAAGGTTAACATGGGGCTTTTCCCAAACTCAGTCATGTTCGCGAGCAACGGCCGATCAATTTCCTTCGCAAAATCGCGAAACTCCTCCGCGGTTTGCAATGCTTCCGGAAAAATTGCATCGGCGCCAGCGGCAAGATATTCGCCCGCCCGCTCAACTGCGCGATCGAAACCTTCCACGGCGCGCGCATCCGTGCGTGCGATAATCATGAAATCTGAATCCCGGCGCGCCGCGACTGCCGCTTTGATTTTTCCGACCATCTCCTCGAGATCCACAAGCGATTTCCCGGCAAGATGGCCACAGCGCTTCGGAAATTCCTGATCTTCAATGTGACAGCCCGCCAGGCCGGCGCCTTCGAGTTCACGAATTGTCCTTGCCGCATTTTCTGCGCCGCCAAAGCCGGTATCGGCATCGACAATCGCTGGAATATCTATTGCCTTGGCGATGTAACCGGCCAACTGCGCCACTTCCGATAACGTCAGCAGACCGATATCCGGCACACCAGCCGTTGCGTTCGCCATTCCCGCGCCGCTGACGTAAACGGCATCGAAGCCGGCGCGCTCCGCCTGTCGCGCCATCGCGGCGTTCGGCACGCCGGGCATTATCACTGCGCCCTTCGCGATCAGTTCTCGCAGCCTCTTGTTCTTGCTCATGATCTTGCTCGTCCTCGATTGTGTCATTCCGAGCGAAGTCGAGGAATCTCAGTATTTTTTCTCCTTCATTTCCATCGCCCGCATTAATTCGTCCACGTTCGTTGCTTCATCGAGTTTCCAAACAAGATCGACAATCTTCTTTGCGCGCGTCTCGCCCAATTCCGGCTTAACCAACGCGAAAAATTTGCGTTCCACTTCCGTATCTTTCAGCGGATTCTTCGCATGGCCCATCGGATAAGCGACTCGCTTAGTTAGCCGCCGGCCATCGGCAAGCTCAACATGCACGATGTTCGCCACTGCATCTGGATACATGGCGCTGAGTTCGGCGTTGCGCTCGACCTTTACGTTCTCCAAAAATTTCCAAATCTTCGGATCCTTGAACCGCTCTGGCTGAAATTGTTTCTCCGTCACTTCCCCATCGATCAACGCAACCGCCGTGATGTACGGCAGACTGTGATCGGCCGTCTCGCGCGTCTCCGGTTTCCATTTTTCCGGCTCGCTCCCAATGATATCGACTGAGGCGTCGTGGCTTTCGATCGTCATCGATTTTACTTCCACGCCTTTACCAATCTGCTGTCGCAAAAAAAGCGCTGCCTCAATAGCGCTTTGGCTATGATATTCGGCTGGCCAGAATTTTATGCTCGTTCGCAAAATCATTGACGCCGGTCCTCCGTCATTCTTTGCGAACGGCACCGCAAATTTTTCGCCGACGTTGCCTAATGAAACGCCCAGCTGTTTTTCAAATCCCATTTGTCCTTCAAAGATCGGACCCGGCCCAGTCATGCCGGCACGGGCCAGAAGCGCCGAAAAAACTCCGTGGCGCGCCGCCGTCGCGAACGCCACGCCTTTCCAGTGAGACAGCTCGCCTACGCGCGCCTGTCGCATCGCCGCGCCTGCAACTCCGGCGATGTTCACCGCGTGGCGTGTGTTTTTCGGGTCGAGCTTCATTAACTTCGCTGAAGCGAGCGCAGTCGAGAACGTCCCGTAGGTCACGTGATCCCAGCCGCGCGCACGAATGCTCGCGGCGTCGCAGAATCGGCATTGCACTTCGTACGCGAGCGCGATCGCAGTGATCAATTCGCGTCCGGTTGCGGCAACGCTTTCGGCTACAGCCAGTGCCGCGGCGATGTTGTCACTCGGATGCGCCGGTTCCTTCGACAAATAAGTGTCGTTGTAATCGAAATAACGAATGCAACAGCCATTCGCGAACGCTGCCCAGTCCGGTGGCGCTTTGTGATTCGTCCCAATGATTGTCGATCCCTGTCTGGCAGAAAAATCCGAAGCGACTTTTCGCGCAATCACGCAGGGTTCTTCGTTCCAAGCTCCCAGCGCGCAGCCAAGGGAGTCGATCACGCGCCGCTTCACTTCATGCACGACGTCCTTGGAAAGGTCCTCAAATCGAAGTGCACACGCGTATTCAGCAAGCCGATGAGCAAGCGTTTTCGTGGCCATGAAATTGAACGTCCAATCTGCCGACGAAAATCATGTCGGCAAGCGATTGTCGGTGGTTGCTCTACCGTCTAGAAATGCGCACTATCTTTCTAGATGAACAAGGTATATGCGAATGCGAAAGCCGCGCTGGATGGATTGCTGCACGACAACATGACCATCGCCGCCGGCGGATTCGGATTGTGCGGCATTCCAGAGAACCTGATCGCCGCAGTGCACGAGAGCGGCGTGAAAGGATTGACGATCGTCGGTAACAACGCGGGCGTGGATGATTTCGGCATGGGAATTTTACTGCCGGCGCGCCAGGTGAAAAAAGTGATGGCGTCGTACGTCGGCGAGAACAAGGAGTTCGAGCGCCAGGTGCTCGCCGGCGAACTCGAGCTCGAGCTTATTCCGCAAGGCACACTCGCCGAAAGATTACGCGCGGGCGGCGCGGGAATTCCGGGATTTTACACGCGGACTGGTTTCGCCACCAAACTGACTGAAGGCAAGGAGACGAAAAAATTTGGCGACGCCGATTACGTCCTCGAGCCGGGTATCACGGCGGAGTTGTCGATCGTGAAGGCATGGAAGGGCGATAAATCCGGCAACCTTATTTACCGCAAAACATCGCGAAATTTTAATCCGATGATCGCCACTTGCGGCAAAGTCTGCGTCGCCGAGGTCGAAGAACTGGTTGAGATCGGCGAGCTCGATCCCGACCAAGTTCACACGCCCGGCATTTTCGTTAACCGAATCATTCAGGGCGCAAAATACGAGAAGCGGATCGAGTTCCGTACGGTTCAGGGCGCGGCCGCGTCAAAGAAAGAAAATCCGGTGCGCGAATTAATGGCGAAACGCGCCGCCCAGGAATTGCGCGACGGTTACTACGTCAATCTCGGCATCGGAATTCCGACGCTCGTTGCCAATTACATTCCCGAAGGAATTCACGTTACGCTTCAGTCCGAGAACGGCCTGCTCGGCATCGGCCCATTTCCCAAACCCGGCGAAGAAGACCCCGACTTGATCAACGCCGGCAAACAAACCATCACCGCGATGCCGGGCTCCGCGTTTTTCTCGAGCGCGGATTCGTTTGGACAAATTCGCGGTGGACATATCGATCTTGCGATTCTCGGCGCGTTCGAAGTGACCGACAAAGGCGACATCGCGAACTGGATGATTCCCGGCAAGATGATCAAAGGACCTGGCGGCGCGATGGACCTTGTCGCGGGCGTGAAGCGCGTGGTCGCAGTGATGGAACACACGTCGAAAGATGGCAGCCCGAAAATTTTGAAAAAATGCACGCTGCCAATCACCGGCCTCGGCGTGGTTAATCTCATCATCACCGATTTGTGCGTGTTCGAAGTGAAACCCGATGGCGGCGGCCTCGTGCTCACCGAAATCCATTCCAACGCGACGGTGGACGAGATTCGCGCAAAAACCGGCGCACCGTTTGGAGTCGCGCTGAAGAAATAATTTTACGACGCGCGTTCGCGCGGACAAACCAGCACCAGAATCGACGCGATGATCCAGCACACGATCATCATAATGAAGCCGGTGTTGAACGATCCGGTGCGTTGACTCAGATCGCCGAAAATTTTCGGGCCGGCATATCCGCCGATGCTCGCGGTGCAGTTGATGAAGCCGACCGCCGCAGCCGCGGCTGAGCTGGTGACAAAGGCCGACGGCAGCGCCCAAAATGCGGGCAGATATGAAACCGTTCCGAAACCGATGAGCGTGAATACCAAAATCAGGATAGCGTTCGAATGCGGGAGGAAGAACCACGCCGCCAGGCCGAGCGCAGCGGTCAATTGGGGCGCGGCAAAATGCCAGCGTCGTTCACGAGTGCGATCAGAAGTCGCACCGAGCACTAACATTCCAATTAACCCGGCGATAAACGGAATCGCGCCGATCCAGCCGATGTGAGAATCGCTCCATCCGGTCATGCGTTTGAGCAACGTCGGCATCCAAAACCAAAAAATGTAGCCGCCGCTGTAACAAAAGAAGAGACCGAGCGTGAGAATGATGACTGGCGGATATCGGAGCGCTTGCCAGATCGACATCTGCCCGGCGTGCGACTTGGCACGTCGTTCATCGCTCAGGCGCGACGCGATCCAGTCGCGTTCGTTAGGCGCGAGCCAGTGCGCTTCGTTAGGCCGATCCGGCAGAACAAACAACGTGACAATGCCAAGCAATACCGCCGGAATTCCTTCGAGCAGAAATAACCAGCGCCAACCGGGCGTACCGAGCCAATGAATCCCGAGGATCGCTCCCGCGAGCGGTCCGCCAAGAATGTAGGCGATCGGAATTGCCGACATGAATCGCGCGACCGCTTTCGCGCGATCTTCGTAGATGAACCAGTGCGACAGATAAACGATCACGCCTGGGAAAAATCCGGCCTCGGCCGCGCCAAGCAAAAACCGCGCACCGTAAAGCTGGTGCGGAGTGTGGACAAATGCAGTGAGAGTTGTGAGCGCACCCCAGGTGATCAGCGTTAACGACAACAACCATCGCGCGCTCCAGCGCTCCACCAGCAGGGCCCCGGGAATTTGCAGCGCGAAGTAACCGATGAAGAAAATGCCGCTGGCGTTGCCAAAGATTGAATCGGTCAGGCCGAGATCGCCTTTCATCCCGAGGGTCGCGTAAGCGATGTTGGTGCGGTCGAGATAGTTCGCGACGTAGAGCAGAAACAGAAACGGCAGCAGCCGCCACGCAATCCGACTGCGCGCACTTTCCACAACGTCCATTTCCAAAACCATGCTTGCGGGCACGATAAGACACAAACGGCGACGGCGCGCTCGCAGCCGAATTGAAAGCAAGTGTCGCCCACGACCTGGGCAAAGCGCTCGCCCCAAAAGAAATCGTGTTCGTCACCGACATCCCAAAAACGCGAAACGCGAAAGTCATGCGCCGCATCGTGCGCGCCGCCTATCTCGGCGAGAAACTTGGCGATACGTCAGCGCTTGAAAACCCGGCGTCGGTGGATGAAATCAAACGCTCGGCGCCAGCGTAGAACGCGCTACAGCTTGCCTTACCAAACAAACCAGACGCGCAATGGTAGGGCGGGCAGTCCGCAGCTTGCGCGCCGAGGCGTGCACGCCGTAGGGAATCATGGGAATGGCGCGCACCTATCGAGTTCCTTCAGGGCAAATTGTGACGCGCCCTACCAACGACACTAGTCTCTCCGATGAAACTGACGTTCCTCGGTACTCGCGGCGAGATCGACACACGCACGCGGCGACATCGCATGCACACGTCGTTGCTCGTCTCACATGGCGGCGCGCGTGCGATGATCGACTGCGGGCTTGATTGGCTCGGGAAATTTGAGCGGCTGCATCCGAGCGCCATCGTCCTCACTCATGCCCACCCCGATCACGCGTGGGGATTGAAACGCGGCGCGCCTTGTCCGGTGTATGCGCCGCAAAAGACGTGGCAAGAATTGCAACTTTACCCGATCAAAGATCGCCACCTGATCGAGGAGCGTACGCGCACGAAGATTTGTGGAATCACATTTGAGGCGTTTCCCGTTGAACATTCCATTCTTTCGCCGGCGGTCGGCTATCGCGTGAGCGCAGGGCGTGCGTGCATTTTCTACGCGCCCGACCTCATCTTTATCCACGATCGCGGGGCAGCATTGAAAGGCGTGCAAATCTACATTGGCGATGGCGCCACTATAACGCGCACATTCATTCGCAGGCGCGGCAAAGCGTTAATCGGTCACTCGCCCGTGCGCACGCAACTCACCTGGTGCCAGAAAGAGGGCGTGCTGCACGCGATCATTACGCATTGCGGTTCGGAAATCGTCACAGGCGACGAGCGCGAAATATCCGCCAAGCTCCGCGCCATTGCTGCCGAACGCGGTGTTAAGGTGCGCATCGCGTACGATGGAATGAAAGTCGCGTTGTAAAGCGGAGTTAACGTCGGACGAAAGGTAGGGCGCACAGTCCTCTGCGCGCCGTTTGCGGTACAAAGATCGGCGCGTAACAGGCGATTGGAAGTCCGGCATCTTGCCGGACTCGGCTGGCAGGCTGCCAGCCTGCCGAGACAACCTGGCAGGTTGTCATCCGAAACGCGCCTACCAAACCTGCGGATTTGGAGCTTACTTTAGTCATGCGGCTCTTTCTCTGCGGCGATGTGATGACCGGGCGCGGCATTGATCAGGCGCTGCCGCATCCACTTAATCCGGTTTTGTACGAACCGTATGTGCGCGATGCGCGCGAGTATATCGCTCTTGCGGAGAAAGCTCACGGCCCAATATCGCGTCCGCTCAGCTTCGATTACATCTGGGGCGATACTCTTCCAGTACTTGAAGATGCGGGAGTCGATTTGCGAATCGTAAACCTTGAGACCGCGATCACCTGGTCTGAAACGCCATGGCCCGGCAAAGGAATCCATTATCGCATGCACCCGCAGAACGTTAGCTGCCTCTCCGCTGCGCGCATCAGCGCGTGCGCTTTGGCGAACAATCACGTGCTGGACTGGGGATACGACGGCTTGTCCGAAACACTGCAAACACTGGACGCGGCAGGAATTGCCCACTCAGGCGCGGGCAACGATGCCGAGGAAGCGATGCAGCCCGCGGTGCTCGATACAGCCGCGAATGGTCGCGTGCTTTTCTTTTCGTTTGGATCAACTACCAGCGGCATTCCGCACGAGTGGAAAGCCACCAGCATTTCTCCTGGAGTAAACCTGTTGGATGATCTTTCTGAAGCGACCGCAGCGCGGCTGTGCGATCAAATGCGCAGCTATCAACAGCCGGACGACTTGGTCGTTGCGTCGCTCCACTGGGGCAGTAATTGGGGCTACGAAATTCCGCGCGAACAAATCGTGTTCGCGCATCGCTTGATTGAGGAAGGCGTCGCAATCGTGCATGGGCATTCCTCGCATCACGTGAAAGCAATCGAGGTATTCCAAGGCCGCCTCATTCTTTACGGCTGCGGCGATTTCATTACCGATTACGAAGGGATCAGCGGGTACGAAGCTTTCCGCGGCGATCTGGCGCTGATGTATCTGGTCGAACTTGAATCAACCACCGGCGAAGTGATCAATGCGCGACTGGTTCCGATGCAAATGCGGCGGTTCCGGCTTGAACGCGCGTCAGCCGCAGATGCCAAATGGCTTTGCAATTTCCTGAACCAACTCGGCGAGCGGTTCAGCACAGCGGCGAGATTGGAAGGAGACAGCAGCTTGAGTCTTCAGTGGAAAGACAAGTGACGCAGCTCGAATGACGAACTTAATCATGAAGATCAAGTGGGCGTGCCGCTTTGGTAGGGCGCGCAGTCCTCTGCGCGCCGATTCGGATTCACGAAGAGCGGCGCGCACGGGAGTGACGCGCCCTACCTATCCAACAGCGTCGCAGTCAACGCGTGCAGGAACCCCTCCACTTCGGCGGGATTTTCGAGTGAGTAACGCGCTGCAGTGGGCTGTGATTGCTCACTTACCAGAATGCCAATGCCGCGCTGTTGCAGCGCCCGGAAAGCGTCTTCGTCGGTGCTATCATCACCGATGTAAATCGGACGAACGTTCTCGCGTTCCAGCGCCAGCGCTTCCAACAGCCACATAACGGCTTTACCTTTGTCCCATTCGATGGCCGGTAGGAGTTCAAAAACTTTTTTGCCATCGATCCGGCGCAGTTCGGGATGCCGGGCTGCTACC
>WNFQ01003653.1_pt1 | contig 11206 bp, 5 predicted proteins | sample 5400171 | NCBI WGS metagenome assembly WNFQ01 (sample SAMN13153356, study PRJNA577476) | soil metagenome | isolation source: 20 cm soil under Madrone tree | place: USA:California | collected 2016-06-14 | reverse complement strand
GATTTTGCATCGCCGCCGATCTCGCCCGAGTAGCGGATCGGGTCCGCGACGTCTTCACAAATTTTTGCCAGCAACTGCTTGCGCTGTATGAGCGGAAGATGAAGGAGACTTTTCCCATTGAGCTGAAGCAGATCGAACACATAAAAGCGCACCGGCGATTTGCCGCCTTCCATCTCCAACGCTTGGAGTAACTGAAACGAGGAGCGGCCTTCCTCGTCGAGTGCGACCACTTCGCCATCGATCACGCATTCGTCGATCGACAATTCCTTGATTGCATTGGCAATTTCGCGAAAGCGGCTTCGCAGTTCATTTCCGTTACGCGAAGTGAGATTGACCTTGCCGTCGTCTTTGACGGCGCATGCGCGGATGCCATCGAACTTCAACTCGTAACTCCAATCGCCGCCTGATGGGGGCTTCTCCACCAATCGCGGCTTCATTGGTTGAATGAAGCGTGGTTTAGCACTCGGTAAATCGCTGAGCTTTCCTGCGTAATCTGAAGTTGGTTCGTCAAGTAGGAGATGTCCCGCGGTGGCAGGATCACCCCCTACGTCTTTTTTTTTAAGTGCGGCTTTGATGCGCGTGCGCAGTATCGATTTTGCGCCAGATGTAGATTCCTTCGCAGGCTTGTCGCGGTCAGATTCCCATTCAGCATCGCGATCTTCTGCGATCTGTTTCATTGTGCGACCGGTTTTTGCCGATTGATTTTCAAGCTTTTTGGAAGGCGAACGCGCGCTTGCGCCGGTTTTCAGAAGAAGCCATTGGTTCTTCTGCGAATCGCTGCGAATCCGAATGAGCGTCCATTCCCCTTTCGCTTTCTTTCCGTCGAGCACCAGATGTAACTTACCATCGCTCAGCGATTTAGAAGGCTGTTCTCCGTAAATATAATATGTCCCGTGGTCCCAGACCATGACCGTACCACCGCCATAATTTCCCTCTGGAATCACGCCCTCGAAGTTTTCGTATTCGATAGGATGATCTTCGACTTCCACGGCGAGATGTTTTTCACCTTGGATCCAGGGAAGTCCTTTCGGTACGGCCCAGGATTTCAAAACGCCTTCCATCTGTAGACGGAAGTCATAATGCAAGCGGCTGGCATCGTGTTTTTGAATGACGAAGCGCGATGCGCCTTTCACCCCTTTGGGTTTCGGCTTGCTTCCTTTCGGCTCGGACGTGCGCGCAAAATCGCGCTTCGTTTTGTAAGTTCTTAGACCCATTAAATTCTTGGTAGCGGCGCTTCGCGAGCATCGACCTCAATCTGCCAAGCGACGGTCATTGACTGCCGCTACAATTTCAACTTCGAAGCTTGTTAAACTTCCGCAGGAATCGGCTCTCCAACCAGGTAGCGAGTAAAACGTCGAATCAAAATGTTCTCGCCAAGCTCCGCGATCTTTGCGTTCAGGAGTTCCTTGATCGTTTGATCGGGATTTTTGATAAAACCCTGTTCGAGCAAACAGACGGTGCTGTAAAACTTGTCGAGCTTGCCTTCAACAATCTTACTGATCACGTCCGCGGCTTTGTCTTTCATCTGCGCTTCGTAAATGGCGCGCTCGGCCTCGATCGTCTTCGACGGCACCTGTTCCCGGCTTACGTAAAGCGGATGCGCCGCGGCAATGTGTAATGTGATGTCTTTTACGAAATCGCGAAAATTCTCGTTCCTGGCCACAAAGTCGGTCTCGCAATTCACTTCCACGAGCACGCCGACTTTCCCTTGTAAATGAATGTAAGAAGCCACAATACCCTCCTTCGTCGCGCGCGAGGCTTTTTTCCCGGCGCCAGCGATCCCTTTCGTTCGCAAAATTGCCTCCGCTTTTTCGAGGTCTCCGCCACTCTCGGCCAGGGCCCGCTTGCAATCCATAAAGCCGGCGTTGGTTTTTTCGCGCAGTTGTTTCACGAGCTGAGGGTTGATTTCCATAAAACGAAGCATTGAATCGTTGAACGGTTAAACCGTTGGGGCGTTGGCGCACAGCGCCGAGTTGAATCTCTCAACTCTCAACCAACGATTCTCCACATTGTCCTAGGCAGACACGCCCGCCATTTCGACCTGCTCGCGGATTCGAGTTTCGCCGCTTGCCGAAACAATGGCGTCCACCAGCTTTTGTAGAATCACGCGAATGGCACGAATTGCATCGTCGTTTCCGGCGATTGGATAATCGACCATCTCGGGATCCGCATTGGTATCGACGATCGCGACGACTGGAATCCCAAGACGTCGCGCCTCATTGACCGCGTTTTGCTCGCGTGTGGTGTCGATCACGACCAACGCATCGGGCAACTGCGACATCTCGATTATTCCATCGAGATTGCGACGGAGTTTCGCGGCCTCTCGATTCAATGCCGCCAATTCCTGTTTTCCCATTTTTTTGTATTCCGGCGATTGCTCGATCTGTTCGATGTATTTCAACCGACCGATGCTCTTGCGGATAGTCGAGAGATTGGTCAGCGTCCCGCCAAGCCAGCGCTGATTGACGTAAAATTGTCCGCAAGCCATGGCCGCTTCTTTCACCGCTTCCTGCGCCTGCTTCTTGCAGCCCACAAACAAGATCTTCCCGCGGCGACGGGTCACCTCCTGCAAAAATTCGGTCGCACGATGCAATTGCTGCACGGTCTCATCGAGATTGATGATATAAATTTGGTTCCGCTTCTCAAAGATAAAGGGCTTCATCTTCGGATTCCAGCGCTTGGTCTGGTGCCCAAAGTGGACCCCGGCCTCAAGGAGCTCAGGCACTAATTCTGGTGTATCAGCCATAAACAAATCGCGCCGGCCGAGCAGCACAGCGGACGGGGAAGATGCTACAACGCCTGCCGAAGTGCAACCGCAAATTCGCCGTCTTCTAGACGTCGATCTTGGCTGACGAATGATGATGATGTTTCCGGAATCCAGCGCCGAGATGGATCTAATTCGTCCACGCGGGGAGGCGCTCGAGCCCACGTAATAAAGTCCGTAGCCGGTCGCGGTCGTACTACCGGACGACTGCCAATTTTTAGCGGCAAATTGCAGCCGCAAATCGATCAGGATTTCTTCTCGCTGTAGCGCGCGAGAACCCAACAGAAATCGGACAGGCGATTCAAGTAGCGGAGAATTTCAGGACTCAAATTCTTCAAGGCGGCGACGCGACGCTCCGCATGTCGCGCCGTTGTGCGTGCGAAATCGAGTGCCGCGGAAACGACCGTTCCACCGGGGATTACCCAATCTTTCGGATAAAGCGATTTGTCTTTTTCAAGATCGACAATCACCCCACTGATGCGATCGATCATTTCGGCGCTCGTAAGCTTGAACTCATCCTTCACGTAACGATCGATGTCTTCACGCGCGGTCGCGAGTTCGCCCATCACGACGATCAAATCTTTTTGGACCAACAGAATCTGCTCGGAAATGAATGCGTTTTCAGAAAACGCGCGCGCGAGGCCTAGCGCAGCGTTCAGTTCGTCAACGCAACCGTAGGCATTCACACGCGGATCGCTTTTAGAAACGCGCCGACCGTACATGAGCGACGTTTCGCCTTTATCACCGGTTTTGGTCACGATCGACATAAGCCCTTCGGTAGGGCGAGGCTCACGGGAGCCGACGAAAATCGCAGACGCGATTACCGATGGGCTCTACAGAGTCTCTCCCGGCCGAAAGAGAGAAGAGGTTCCTCGACTTCGCCCGGAATGACAAGTAGCACTTACCCGATGGCCGGCTGCGCCTCGGCTTCTTCCATGACAGGCGCATCAATCTGTTCGCCAAGTTCGACAAGTTTGATCTCGCGGTGCTGAGGGAATCCCGTGCCTGCAGGAATCAAGTGACCCATGATGACATTTTCTTTGAATCCGCGAAGACGATCGACTTTGCCAAGTGTCGCGGCCTCGGTAAGGACGCGGGTTGTATCCTGGAAAGACGCAGCCGAGATAAAGCTATCAGTTTCGAGCGAAGCTTTCGTGATCCCGAGCAGCACGGGCGTGGCTTCGGCCGGTTTTCCGCCTTGCTCAACCACGCGCTGATTCTCTGCTTCAAAATCGAGCCGATCGACCTGATCGCCCCAAAGCAACGAAGTATCGCCGGGATCAGTGATCTTCACTTTGCGCAACATCTGACGCACGATGATCTCGATATGTTTGTCGTTGATCTCCACGCCTTGTAGGCGATAGACCTCCTGCACTTCATTGACTAAATGTTCCTGCAGGTCCTGCGGTCCGCAGACTTCGAGGATTTCATGAGGAACAACCGGTCCTTCAGTGAGCTGCTGACCTTTCTTCACGAAGTCTCCTTTGAAAACGATGATGTGTTTCGTGAGCGGGATGAGATGCTCTTCTTCGGACCCAGTGTCAGGGTCCTTCAAAATAAGCCGTCGCTTCCCGCGAACCGTTCCGCCCATCTCGACCACCCCATCGATCTTGGCAATCTCCGCCGCGTCCTTCGGTCGACGCGCTTCGAACAATTCGGCCACGCGCGGCAGACCACCGGTGATGTCCTTCGTCTTCGCAACTTTCCGCGGCGTTTTTGCGAGCAACGCGCCTGCGCGCACTTTCTGTCCTTCCTCGACGATCACGTGCGCGCCCGCAGGGATGGAATAACTCGCGAGCACTTCCTTCTTTTCACCCATGATAACAATCTGCGGATGTAAATCTTCCTTATGTTCGATAATTACCGTGCCCATGAGGCCGGTTGCTTCATCGACATCACGCTTGATCGTTACACCAGCGATCATATCGCGGAATTCGATCTTGCCGCCCTTGTCGGTGAGAATCGGCACGTTGTACGGATCCCACTGAACGAACGTCTCGCCTTTTTTAACTGAGGCGCCGTCATCTTTGGAGATCATTGAGCCGATAACCACATTATAACTCTCGAGTTCGCGGCCCTCCGCGTTGTGAACGGTGATGGAGCCGTTCTTATTCAAAACGATCCAGCTACCGTCGAGTGCCTGCACAGTTCGCAGGTCGTTAAAGCGAACGCTGCCATCGTTTTTCGCTTTGATGATCGGTTGCTTGAAAGTTTGGCTGGCCGTGCCGCCGATGTGGAATGTCCGCATCGTCAATTGTGTTCCAGGCTCGCCGATTGATTGCGCTGCAATAATCCCAACTGCTTCGCCAAGTTTGACAAACTGGCCCGTTGCAAGATTGCGCCCATAACACATTGCACAGACGCCGCGGCCGCATTCGCAAGTAAGCACTGAGCGAATCTTCAAGCTTTCCACACCGACGCGCTGAAGTTCTGCGGCGACCTTTTCATCAATCAACTGATTCGCCTTGACGATTTTTTTCTTCTTCTCCACTGGATCTGCGATGGTTTCGCAGCTCACGCGACCGATGATCCGCTGGGCAAGATCGACAACCTCCTCGTCGCCTTCATAAATTGAGCGCACCACGATCCCATTTACAGTGCCGCAATCCGCTTCATTAATGATCACATCCTGCGACGCATCTACCAGCTTGCGCGTAAGGTAGCCGGAATCTGCTGTTTTGAGCGCCGTATCGGCGAGACCCTTGCGCGCGCCGTGGGTGGAGATGAAATACTCGAGCACGGTGAGACCCTCGCGGAAGTTCGACGTAATTGGGCGCTCGATAATTTCTCCCGAAGGTTTCGCCATCAAGCCGCGCATGCCGGCAAGTTGCCGCACCTGTTGCCGGTTGCCGCGCGAACCGGAATCGACCATCAAGTAAACAGGATTGAGTTCCTTCCGTCCCTCGTTGTGTTCAAGAGTGCGAAACATTACGCTGGAAATTTCATCGCCGGCGTGTGTCCAGATGTCGATGATCTTGTTGTAACGCTCGCCATCAGTAATAATGCCTTTGCGATATTGCTGCTCAACCTGCCGGATTTGTTTGTAAGCATTTTCGAGCTCGGTCTGTTTCTCTTTCGGAATGATCATGTCCGAAATCCCAATCGAGATGCCGGCTTTGGTTGCTTCGGCAAAACCGAGTTCTTTCAATTTATCCAACGTCGCGACCGTTTCGGTTGGCCCCGCGACTTGATAACAGCGCCAAATAATGTCGCTCAGTTGTTTCTTGCCCGCGGCCTTGTTGAAAAATCCTAACTGTTTTGGCCAAATCTGGTTGAAGATGACGCGGCCTGCCGTGGTCTCAATGATCTTTACCTCGGCATTTCCAAAGGTCGTTTGCTGGCCATGATCGGGATTCTTGATCCGAATGCGATCGTGCGTCCGAATGCTTCCTTCGGCCATGGCAAATTCCACTTCGGTTGCATCAGAAAAAAGCGGAAGACGTCCGTCGGCATCACTTCCAGCCGCTCGCCGTGGATTTTGCGTGAGATAATAGCAACCGAGTGTGATGTCCTGGGACGGCGTCGTAATTGGCTTACCACTTGAGGGAGAGAAAATATTATTCGGGGCGAGCATGAGCATGCGTGCTTCCATTTGCGCTTCGACCGAGAGCGGCACGTGCACGGCCATCTGATCGCCGTCGAAATCCGCATTGTACGCGGTGCAGACCAGCGGATGGATGCGGATGGCTTCGCCTTCGATCAATTGCGGCTCAAAAGCCTGGATCGACAGCCGATGCAGGGTCGGCGCGCGATTGAGCAACACCGGATGACCCTTAGTGACTTCCTCGAGAATGTCCCAAACTTCCGGCGTCTGGCGCTCGATCATTTTTTTCGCGCTGCGCACCGTATGGACATAACCGAGATCCTTGAGACGACGAATAATGAATGGCTCGAACAGAACGAGCGCCATTTTCTTCGGCAGACCGCACTGGTGAAGTTTCAGTTCGGGACCAATGACAATAACGGATCGGCCGGAGTAATCGACACGCTTTCCGAGCAAGTTTTGACGGAACCGTCCGCCTTTGCCCTTTAGCATGTCGCTCAACGATTTGAGTGGTCGATTCCCCGCGCCAGTGACCGCGCGACCGTGGCGGCCGTTGTCGAACAAAGCGTCAACAGCTTCCTACAACATCCGTTTTTCGTTGCGAATGATGACATCCGGAGTCTTGAGCAGGAGCAGGTTTTTGAGGCGGTTATTGCGATTAATAACCCGACGATAAAGATCGTTTAGGTCCGAAGTCGCAAAACGCCCGCCTTCCAATGGAACAAGCGGACGCAAATCCGGCGGGATTACCGGCAACACATCGAGAACCATCCACTCGGGACGTGCGTGCGAGTTTTGGAATCCTTGGACGAGCTTGAGTCGTTTCGCCAGCTTCTTGCGAATCTGTTTGCTCTTCGTGGCGCCCATCGCTTTCTCGAGCTCTTTGTTGAGTTTGTTTAGGTCAATCTCCGCGAGAAGTTTCTTCACCGCTTCGGCGCCCATGCCGGCAACGAAATCATCGCCGTATTGTTCCTGTGCTTCACGATATTCGACTTCGTTAAGCAGTTGTGTTTTCTGCAGCGGAGTCTTGCCGGGATCGATGACGATGTAATCCTCGTAATAAATCACCCGCTCGAGCTGCCGCGCACTCATATCCAGCATGAGTCCGAGTCGGGAAGGCATGCATTTGTAAAACCAAATGTGCGAAACGGGCACCGCCAGTTCGATATGGCCCATGCGTTCACGGCGAACGCGGGCAAGCGTGACTTCGACACCACAGCGGTCGCAAATCACGCCTTTATGTTTGATGCGCTTGTATTTTCCGCACGAACATTCCCAATCGCGCGTTGGACCAAAAATTCGCTCACAGAAAAGCCCGCCCTTCTCCGGTTTAAACGTGCGGTAATTGATTGTCTCCGGATTTTTGACTTCGCCTTTGCTCCACGAGCGCATCGTGTCACTCGACGCGACGCCGATCGCGACTTGATCAAAACCCACGGGACGCTCTTCGCCCACTAACTCACGCCAGGAATGTTCGTTCATGATTATCTAAGGTAATTGTCGATTTGAAAATTATGCGACGTTCTCAAGGAAACTGCTCGGCGCCTGCCCGCCGACTTTGATGTCGAGGCCGAGGCTTTGCATTTCTTTGATGAGCACGTTGAAAGATTCGGGGGTGCCTGCCTCGAGCGAGTTATCGCCCTTGACGATTGATTCGTAGATGCGGGTCCGGCCTTGCACGTCATCAGATTTGACCGTGAGCAATTCCTGCAAGGTGTAAGCGGCGCCATAAGCTTCCAGAGCCCAGACTTCCATTTCGCCGAAACGCTGACCGCCGTACTGCGCCTTACCGCCAAGCGGCTGCTGCGTGACGAGTGAGTATGGGCCGACTGCCCGAGCATGGATTTTGTCCGCGACCAAATGGCCAAGCTTCATCATGTAGATGTAACCAACAACAACTTCTTGATCGAAGGCGTCTCCCGTACGGCCATCAAAAAGCCGCGCTTTGCCGGTTGCCTGCACCCAGGAGAACCCTTCTTTCTTTTTGGCGTCGTGCAGATATTCGCGAATCTTTTTCTCCGCGATTCCGTCAAAAACTGGAGTCGCCACTCTGAATCCAAGTGCCTTCGCCGCAACTCCGAGGTGCGTTTCCAAGACCTGACCGACATTCATGCGGCTTGGGACACCAAGCGGATTCAGCACTATCTCCACCGGGGTTCCATCCGCCAGGAAAGGCATATCTTCTTCCGGAACGATCCGCGCAACGACGCCTTTATTTCCGTGACGACCAGCCATCTTATCTCCGACGCTTAGCTTGCGCTTGCTCGCGATATAAACTTTGACCTGCTTGATGATGCCGGGATCGATATCGTCGCCGCTCTCCACCCGATCCATCGCACGCTCGCGTTCGAGCTCCAGCTCCGCGAACTTGTTCTCATACGAGCCGATGATTTCACGGATCTTGTTACGGATCGGACTCGGATCGATCTCGATGTGATCGTGAACTATCGCGAGCTTCCGCAATAATGTCTTGGTAATCTTGCGATTAGCCGGGATAATGATTTCGCCGGTCTCGGCATTAACGACATCAAGCGGGATTTTTTCACCGAGCAGAATATTTGAAAGCGAATCTGTCAGTTGCTCGGTCAGCTCGTCTTTTTTGCGCTTATGTTCTTCATTGATCGTCTTGAGCTGCCGCTTTGTTTCGGTCGGCGTGAGCTTTTCGCGGGAAACTTCGCGACGCGATGAAACCTTTACATCCATCACAATGCCGTAGGTTCCAGACGGAACGGTGAGCGACGTATCTTTTACGTCGGCGGCTTTTTCGCCAAAAATCGCTCGGAGGAGACGTTCCTCCGGCGCCAACTCGGTTTCGCTCTTCGGCGTAATTTTACCGACGAGAATGTCGCCTGGCTTCACTTCGGCGCCGACCCGCACTACACCATCGGGGCCGAGATTACGCAAGGCCTCCTCACTAACATTTGGAATGTCGCGTGTAATTTCTTCCGGTCCCAACTTCGTGTCGCGCGCCCCGATCTCGAATTCGTCAATGTGGATGGAAGTATAAATATCCTCCTTCACCACCTTCTCTGAAATCATGATGGCGTCTTCGAAGTTGTACCCGTTCCAGGGCATGAACGCGACAAGCACGTTTCGGCCCAGCGCGAGCTCGCCCTGATCGGTGTTCGGACCATCGGCGATAACTTGCCCGCGCTTCACATGCTGGCCTTTGCGGACGATCGGCTTCTGGTTCACGCACGTGCCGGCATTTGAGCGCATGAATTTTCGCAGCTCGTAAACGTGAATTCCCGCTTCCGCGTTCGTTTTTAATTTCTTTTTGCTCTCCGGCAGATGTCCATCCTTGGTGACGACTATTTGGTCTGCCGTAACGGAGGCGACCTTGCCGCCGTCGATTGCAAGAACAACGGCATGCGAATCGCGCGCTACTTTCCCCTCCAAGCCGGTCCCGACTAGTGGCGACTCCGAAACAATGAGCGGCACACCCTGACGCTGCATGTTGGAGCCCATGAGCGCACGGTTTGCATCGTCGTGCTCGAGGAATGGGATCAAACCCGCTGCCACCGATACAAGTTGCTTCGGAGATACATCCATGTAATGCACCTTCGACGGGTCGACTTCGAGGAAGTCCCCACGATAGCGCACCGAGACTTTTTCCCCGGTAAAATGCCCTCGCCCGTCTATCGGCGCATTCGCCTGCGCGACGAGAAAACTCTCTTCGCGATCACCCGTGAGATAATCAACTTGATCCGTCACGCGACCCTTTTCTACCTTGCGATAAGGCGTTTCGATAAAACCGAATTCGTTGATGCGCGCGAAGGTGCTCATCGAACTGATCAAACCGATGTTCGGACCCTCCGGTGTCTCGATCGGACAAATGCGGCCGTAGTGAGACGGATGAACGTCGCGCACCTCGAACCCCGCGCGTTCACGGCTTAGACCCCCGGGTCCGAGCGCGGACAAGCGACGTTTGTGCGTCAATTCCGCCAGCGGATTCGTCTGATCCATGAACTGGGAAAGCTGCGATCGGCCAAAGAAATCGCGGATGACCGCGCTCAGCGCTTTTGGATTGATCAGCTTCTGCGGCGTCATTCCGTCCACGTTGATGTCGAATAGCGTCATACGCTCCTTGACGAGACGTTCGGTGCGAGCAAGACCGACGCGACATTGATTGGCCAGCAATTCACCCACCGTGCGCACGCGACGACTCCCCAGATGATCGATGTCGTCAAGCGTGCCTTCGCCCCGGCGCAGACTGATCAAATACTTGATTGCCGCGATAAAATCTTTGTCGGTCAAAATACGCTCACTCGAATCGACATTAATCCCAAGTTTCTGATTGATTTTGTAACGGCCGACGCGTCCAAGATCATATTTCTTTGGATCGAAAAAGAGCCTCTTGAGCAAAGCGCGAGCATTGGCCACAGTCGGCGGATCGCCCGGGCGAAGACGCCGGTAAATGTCCTTGAGCGCTTCTTCCTGGTCGTGCGCCGGATCTTTCCTAAGCGCCTTCACGACCGTGTCATCGTGCGAAATATCGATCACTTTCACATCGTGAACCTTGAGTGCCATTATCTGGCGGACTGTCGCTAGAGTGAGGGGTTCGAAGGCGCGCGCGACCGTCACCTCGCCATCGCGGATCTCCGCGGTGAGCACTTTGGTGGCCAGCTTCTCCTCGTCGAGCTTGTCGCTCAGCTTAAGATTTTCGATGTTGTAAAAGAGTTTAATGACTTCTTCGTCGGAGCCGTAGCCAAGCGCGCGCAGGAAAGTGGTGGCGAGAAATTTGCGGCGGCGCTTGCGTCGGTCGAGATAGATATAAAGTAGATCGGCCGTATCAAATTGGACCTCAATCCAGGAACCCCGGTCCGGAATGATGCGGAAGCTGTAGAGCACTTTCCCGTTGAGGTGGATTGTGGATTCAAAAGCGATCCCTGGAGAAC
>WNFQ01003992.1_pt1 | contig 11208 bp, 9 predicted proteins | sample 5400171 | NCBI WGS metagenome assembly WNFQ01 (sample SAMN13153356, study PRJNA577476) | soil metagenome | isolation source: 20 cm soil under Madrone tree | place: USA:California | collected 2016-06-14 | reverse complement strand
CGACGGAAGCAGCGAATCACACACTTGGCGGTGCAACCATTTTCGTGATCCATTGCGCACCTTGAAATTCGCCGGCAGCCTTTCCGCGTATTGCACGATCTCTTTGTCCAGAAAAGGAACTCTAACCTCTAGACCGTGCGCCATCGATAATTTATCTGCATACATGAGAAGTTCATCGGGGAGTGTAGATCGTAGTTCAAGAAACTGGAAGCCGCCAAGCTCATCTGTGCCACCCATAAGGCCCGCAAGATCCTGCCAGCATCCCAGGATTTTGTCGCCGGTGTAAGGACCAAGCACTCCGTCATTGAAAAGTCCGTCCACTTTGATGCCCGGCAGAAGCGACAGTACGTTCTGATACCTTTTCAACCGCTCAGGAATGGCCAGCGAGTAAGTGCCCCCCTTTAAGGTCTCATTTCGCGGTAAGGCATTGATAACAGAGGTGATAGGGGTTCGATCCGGCCCTTGGCCCATTAGCGCGACCTTCACATCCTGCCGGGCCCGCTGGCAAACAAAATACATAGGCACAATGGAAGATGCAGCGATCGGTTCTTCCAGGCAGGAAACAATCTTCGGCAGCGCCGCTTCAAAAGTCTTTCGATCCAGCCGCACGCTAGTATGCTGCGAAGAAAACATCGCAGCGGTCTCTTGCGCATCCGTTAGTTCGTCATCCGCAAAACTCGAACCATATCCCACCGTGTAGGTTCGCCAGGACTTCCCATACAGATTCATCAGCGCGAGCAATAGCCCAGAGTCCACCCCGCCGCTCAGCAAAAGTCCAACCGGCACATCACTTAGCAGATGTCTCTTGACGGATTGCTTATATAGCTCGATCAATTCCTCTTGAGCTTGCGCTGGCGACTTTATCGGCGAAAATGGGACTGGTTTGTAGTTATACCAACGGCGCAAAGAAGAAGCGCCGTTTTCAAACGTCATCATGGTGCCGGGAGCAAGCTTTCGGACACCTTTAAACACCGTGTAAGGTGATGGCGTGTACCGGTATCGGAGAAATAAGTTGAAAGAAACGGGATCAACATCCGTACTTCCATTGGTTGCCGCGGTAACAGCGCGAATCTCGGAGCCGAAGTACACTCGGCCCGCATCAATTTTGTAATAAATCAGTTTGATCCCAAAAGGATCCCGCGCGAGAATGAGTCGCTTATTTCGAGTATCCCAGATTGCTAGCCCAAACATTCCGTTGAGTCGATTCAGGACCTCCGCGCCCCACTGCTTGTACCCGTGGACGATAACTTCAGTATCGCAAGACGTCCGGAACACGTGTCCGAACCCTTCCAGTTCGCTCTTGAGCTCCGGAAAATTGTAAATTTCTCCATTGAAAACGACCCATACAGATTCCCCTGCGTCCGACATGGGCTGATGACCGCCCTCAAGGTCGATGATTGAGAGCCGCCGGAATCCAAGTCCCACCGATCCCGAAATGTAATAGCCTTCATCATCAGGACCGCGGTGGGCAATACTCTTCGCCATCTTCTCAATGTTCCGGCGCTGCACCGGAGCATGGTCTGCAAAGTTAAATTGTCCGCAGATGCCGCACATAAGGATGTACTCTCCTTAGGATTGCTGTGCTATTTCCCGTTCAACTTGCGAAAAATCGCACTGATCGACGCCACATTCTGGCAAATCGTGAGGTAATGTCTCTGATTGAAGGTCCGATTCCGTGGTTCAGTCGGACTTCTTAGTGGTTTGATAAAGCAGATAACTCAGACTTCTGAACAATTGGGCCTGAGCCCAACGATGCATGGGAGTATTGTCCCAACCGATCAAGAGCTGACGGCCGCGAAACGAGCCGTCAGTTTTTTGCCAGCCTTCCAGACTGATGACTCGCGACAAGATCTTGTCTAATGCGGGAAATCGGCCTTGCAGTAACAGCGCCAAATTTATGCATTCCGCGTAGTCATACAACTCGCGCCGGTAAACCGTCATTCGAGGTCTACGAGAGAACGGCTTCGGCAAACCCTGCTCGTCAAACAAATTCCTGACGTAGTAATCCACTCCCCGCTCAATGGCCGCTGTGCACGGTTGATTTGCTGCAATCGCCTCGATTTTCGCTAGCGCCTTCAGCACAAAGCAGGTATGAAAATGATCAACAAAACCTCTCTGTCCATCTGTAGCGTAGTACCAGGAACCATCCGGATTTTGTGACTCCAGTACAAAATTCAGATTTCTTTCCGCTATTTTGCGGTAGCGTTCCTCAGAAAAATCCATCGCAGCTTTTGTCAATAGGAATGCACGATAAGCACTGGCGTTTATGACGCCAGCCTCCATGCCGGGGGTATACGAACACGTCGATGCGTTTTCCGAGGTCCTGAAATCGCGATAGTCATCTGCGGCATGGCGTGCGATCGATTCCATGATCTCGCGCCATTCTGGATTTCCGTCGATCTCGTAAACCTGCCGAAAAGCCTCGTACATATAGGGCACGCTGGTGATGAAGGGAGTTTCTGCTCGGAACGTGCCATGTCTCGTTTCCCAGTTGAATGGATATCCCCAGCAATAATTAGCGTGACCTTTTGACCGCGTTTCCTTCAAAACCTCTAGGAAATGAACCGCTCGGCCGTAGTATTGCTCATCGCCCAACGCCTGCGAGAGAAAAGCAAAGCCCATAGCGTAATGCGCGTCCGCAATCGGGAATCTCTGCTGCTTCCAGAAGAGTTTGCGGGCGGAGGGCAGGAACGCTTCGCAGAGAATCATCGGGGCAACCGCCAAAGTTCCTAGCGCCGGATTTGTGTAATACAGAGCCTTCGCGCGACGTCCCAGATCGCTTGCAAAGAAACTTTGATGGTCGTAGGAGGTCTCTCCGTAAGAGTCGAGCCATTCGACAAATCGGAGAACTGACGTCCGCACTTTCTCAACTTGTGTCGTTTGTACCATTTCTATTGGCGTAACTCGACAGGAGGTCTAATCAATTCGTAGTAAGACCGAAATTATCGATCCGCTTGAACCCGAACATTGCCTTGAATATCGATTTCAGTTTGCGCATTTGTTCTGCACGATGGAATCGCATCAATGTATCGGAGACCGGTCGGTCTATTTGACGCAGAAACGCAGACAAGTAGCCCAAATATAACGCGAGAGCTCCCATGAAATATGGCTTCTTCACGGCTCGATACGCGGTTCTGCATATTTCCCACAGCGGATGGTTGCCAAGATAATAGTCTTTTTCGCCGTAAGAAAATGCTGAAGCCAGGAGAGAACGTTCAGCCGTACCCAAACTTCGGTAATGAAAAAATGACTTCTCACGAAACGAACGGGTTGTCCATCCCATCATCCGGGCAGTGGTCACTGCGATCCAGTCGATGCCGCCAGCCCTGTTCGGAACATATCCTCCAATTTCCTCGAAGCACTCCCGCCGAAAAAGCTGACAACCGCCTGCGACGTGGTTTTGCCCCTCGAAACTGTCGGTTGCTGAACTGTAGCCGTCTTCGCAGAAAGTCGTTCCTGCCACTCCAAGATCCGGATCCCGTTCAAACTTGCTCATCAAAAATTCTAGGTAATCCGGTTCAAATGAGAGATCGGAGTCGAGGTTCCCGATGATTTCAGATTGAATGTTCTTGACCCGCTCAAAGCCAGCATTAAATGCATACACCTTCGCGGCGAAACTTCTATCCCGCTGGGCTGATAGGTTAACCAATTCTATCCAATCGTATTTCGGCAGATATCGGCTCACGATGCTTGCCGTTGCGTCGGTCGACCCATCGTTCACGATCACCCATTTCGTCGGCAGCACCGTCTGATGGATAACCGACTCGATCGTTTTTTCGATGAACTTCTCTTCGTTCCGAGCAGGGGTAATCAGAACGTAGGAAGGAAGGGCGTAGCGTTGATCCTTGTCACCTTCTCGTGCGGAATTCATCGTCTCGTTCGCTCTCGATGCTGTTTCGATCTCGCGCCGTCGAATACCTTCGCTCATTGAACGAACTCGCGTGGGCGTTCACCAATGGAAGCAATCGCTCTCTTTAAGATCTCCGTTGTGCTGGAGCCCTCAACCAGCGGAATCAGGACTACCTTTCCTCCCCAACTCCTCATTTCGTTCGCGCCCACTACTTCTTCTTCCGCGTAGTCTTCACCTTTAACGAGGACATTCGGTCGCACCGCTTTGATCAGATTCAGCGGAGTCTCTTCGTCAAAAAGCACAACGGCATCAACATAAGGGAGAGCCGCCACCAGCCTTGCGCGAGCATCCTCGACAATGATCGGGCGACCTGCCATTCCGAGAGCGCGAATCGAACGATCCGTGTTGAGAGCAACTACAAGCCGGTCTCCCTCGCGCTTGGCTTGCTCCAACAATGCCAAGTGTCCGACATGAAGCAGATCAAAGCATCCATTCGCAAAAACAATTCGATCACCGGCAACGCGCCAATGCGCCACCCGTTGCAACAGCGCTTCAAAAGAGCCGACCTTTTCCGTCTGGCTTGTTCCTTCGCCCGCCGCGACGGCCGCCAACAATTCATCCCTCGAAATTGCGACTGTTCCGAGCTTTCCGATAACGATGCCGGCTGCCAAGTTGGCCAGTCGGATTGCCTCGTGCAGATTCAGGCCAGCTGCCGTGGCCGCAGCGATTGTGGCGATCACCGTATCGCCTGCGCCCGACACATCGAATACTTCCCGGGCCTGTGCGGTAAAACGGTGGATACCATCGGCCTCAAGCAGCGTTATTCCTAACTCGCCCAGCGTGACTACAAGGTGTCCAACCTGAAGGTCAGAACGCAGTTGTTGCCCCTTTTGCAGTAGCAACTCCAAATTTTTATGGTCCGCCGATGTCGCTTGGGCAAGTTCCATCCGATTCGGCGAAATTACATCGCATCCAGCGTATTTCTCGTAATTCAAGCCCTTTGGGTCGACGAAGATCGGTATGCGCAGTTCACGCCCGCGACGAATGATCCTTTGGCAGACCGAATCACTCAGCACTCCCTTGCCGTAGTCCGATAAGATGATGGCCGCGCATCCTGATACCTGCGCCTCGAATCCCGACAGAATCAGCCTGTCCAACTCGATGGTTAGTTCACCGCTTTTCTCGACGTCCAGGCGGAGCATTTGCTGCCTTCCACCTAATATCCGCGTCTTGCAGATCGTGGGCCTGTCCGCGGTCGAAAAGATTGTTGACGTATCGATGTGCGAGCTTTGCAGCAACTCCACAAGTTGACGACCGTCCTCATCCGCGCCAATTACTCCGATCACCGAAACTCTGCAGCCGAGCGAACTCAGATTGGCCGCCACATTCGCTGCTCCGCCAGCGGTATGGCTTTTGTGATCCAGCCGGACTACTGGAACGGGCGCTTCCGGGGAAACCTTCTCAACCATGCCCCAAAGATAGCGGTCGAGCATCAGGTCACCAACCACCAGCACACGCTGGCTTTGGAACCCTCTCTCGATCGTCTCGATGAGCCTTTTGTTGATATGACTGGGCATTTTGATAGACAAGGTACTCGAGGATCTCACTCTGTCGGTGAGGCGGGAAGCGTGGCGCTGTGTACCGGGCGGCTTGCATGAGTTGCAGAATCAACTGTGCCAAGCCCGTCGCCGAAAAGTCCGGAGACGAACTTGACAAGTTGCGCTCTCTCATTTGGCCAGCTATGTTCCCGATATACCTTCTGTCCTTGCTTCACCATCTCAGTAGTTTCGGCGCGGTGCCAAAACGCATATTCGATCTTATCTGCTAGGTTTTCAGCATTCCCCGGCTCAAAAAAGAGGAGCGAATCCTTACCGAAGTAGTCCCGAATACCCGTCGTATACGGCGCGATGACCGGTTTACCTAAAGCCAGGTACTCAAAGATGCGGGTCGGCGTATTGATCTCTGTAAACGCGTTACGCTGATTTGGAATCACGCCAATGTCACACGCGTCGATTTCCGCTACGAGGTCCTCGAGGCGCTTTGGTCCTAGATAGTGAATCGCTTCGTCTACGCCCTTCTGCCGCGCTGCTTCCATGACCCGTTCCAGGAAAGGAGTCTTCTGACCATAAATCCGTAGCTCCACGTTCCGAACAGTCTTACGGACTAGCGCGAGCGCCTCAACAGCCAGATCTAGGCCGTTCCGCTCCACTAGTGAGCCGTGGTACATGATCACAAAAGCCTTGTCCTGCGATCCGCTCTTAAGAGCATGGGCCCGCGGTGAGCGGAACGGAAAAATCGCGCCGTCCGGCGAATTCATCACCACGCCAATCTTCTCCGGGCGGCAGCTGCGAGAGGAAAAGATCCTCTTGCATGTTACGTTCACCGTGATCACAAAGTTGGCGCGGGCGAGGCTCCACTTCTCCAGTCGACTGATGAGCCGGACACTCAAGCTATCCTTATCCAGGTTGAAAATCGTTGTCATTAGTTCCGGCATCGGGTCGTGCAGGTCGAGAATCACCTTCGCTCCGAACATCTTCGGAACCAGCGCACTCAACACCAGAATGTCGGGCATGTTGTGCACGTAAACCAAATCGTAGCGACGGACCAATGAGCGCAACGCAAAGATCGCGGTGGAAATCAGAATGAAGGCGGAGTATTGGTAGGCATAAGCCAATTTTCCGCCGCGTCGGTTTTCAATCGGGATACGAATTACGTTAACATTTTGAAGTGTCTCTTGGCGTGGACTAGCCCCATCTCCCAAGCACACCAGGTCCACGGTCACGCCTTCTTGCACCAGGGTGTCGACCGCGCGCCGCGGGCGTGGATCACCTGGGTATGGCGAGAAGGTGACCATCGCCGCTCGTTTACCCCTCAGGCCGCAACTATCAGAATTGCTTCGAGCCTTGTCACGCGGCTCTGGTTTCGCTGTTTGCATGCTAGCAATGTGGGACATTGTTATTATCTGACCAGAAGTACAAACCCGGCTCGGGCATGCTCCGTCGCTCAGCGCCTCAACCCGCAGATCCGACCGCAATGGTCTTGGACTTGTCATCAGCGAGTTCTTTAAGGGCTTCGCGCTCCAATTTATTTCGATTCGACTCCTCGATCGCTCTCAAGATATTTGAATCTTGAAACTTTCGAAGAATTTCGATATTGGGCATGACGCAATGACCGCCGATGATTCCAGGAAAATACTTTGCAGTCGGCAAAAATCGGATCTCATCGTAAAAGGAAGCGATTTCCTCGTAACGCTGGCCCACTCCATCGCAATATCGCTCCACCTCTTGCGCCCATGCGATTAACAATCCGAAGTACGTGGTCTCGGTCAGCTTTGCCAATTCCGTAGCCTCCGGGCTCGACAAAACGCGAGTCTTCAAGCCCACAGACTTGAAATGCTCGGCGGCATACTCACCATCGGCCGGATCTATTGCTCCCACGAACTTGGCGTAGGAGCGCATTTCTTCGCGCATACGCACGTGTTTGCCGCGCACAGGGCTGTGCGCTACAGCAGCGCCGCTTCGTCGCGCGATGGCTCGCGTTGTTCCAACTCCCACGGTGCTGTTGATGATCGTCAGTATCGGCTTGAAAAGTTCAATGTAGCGGACTGTTTCGCCTACAAAATCCTTTATCTCGAACGGAAAGCAGATATGCAGGACATCAACCGGCCCGACTTCCCCGACCGGAGGAGCGATATCGATTCCAATCGCATCGTGATGCTCCGAAACGATTTCAAGGAGTGGCTTGCCAACCTCCCCTAGTCCCACCACGACGACCCTTCTTCGTTGGCTCATTCTGACCTCCTGTAAACGTCCTCAAAGTTTTCGAGACTATTTTCGATCAACGCTGGAAGTTGCTGCGGGAGTATTGCTTTCCCGGAAATCTCAAAGTGAACGAATGGAGGTGGGAGGGTCTCTGGCAAGAGCTGCGTAAATTATGCCGAGACGTTCGTCAAGCGCTGTACGACTGCGCCTTTCACGGTTTGAGCCAGGACCTCCACAACGCGCACCTGGTCAGCCTCGGAAATCCCTGGATACATCGGGAGCGAAAGGATCCGCTGCGCCGCGTTTTCGGAGACCGGCAAATCCCCACGGCGGTATCCGAGTCGCGTATACGCCTTCTGAAGGTGCAAGGGAATCGGGTAATGAATTCCCGTGCCGATGTTTTCCTTGGTCAAGGCGGCCTGAACTGCCTCGCGGTTCTCTACTTGGACGACATACAAGTGATAGACACCCTTCGACCAGGACGGCTCATGGGGCATTACAGCGTTTGTATCCAACTCCGCAAAAAGCTCGTTATATTTGCGGGCACGCTCGCGCCTGCTCTCGTTCCAGTTCGGCAGGTGCTTCAGTTTGACATTCAAAATCCCAGCCTGAACTGAGTCTAAGCGACCGTTGTACCCCTCCATGTCGTGATAATATTTTTTCGCTTGCCCGTGGTCGCGAATCATTCGAATCTTTTTTGCCAATTCCTCGTCATCCGTTGTGACCGCGCCACCCTCTCCGCACGCGCCTAAATTCTTTCCTGGATAGAAGCTGAAGGCTGCCGCCTTCCCAATCGAACCCGCTTTCTTCCAACGATTTTCCCGCTTTGAGAAATACTCGGCGCCATGAGCTTGGCAGGCATCTTCGATGAGCACCAGGTTATAGCGCTCAGCAAGCTCTTGAATTGCATCCATGTCCGCGCACTGTCCGTAGAGGTGCACCGGAATCACAGCCGCCACCACCCGGTTCGTCCTGCGGCTAATCAGTTTTCCGTTATGATCCACCGAACACTGCTGCTCGAGGAACTCGCGTAATTTTTCCGCGTCCATGTTGTAGGTGCGCTCATCCACATCAACGAACTCCGGGAGCGCGCCCGCTTGCGAAATCGCTTCTGTCGTGGCTATAAAGGTGTTCGCCACCGTAACCACCGAACAACCTTCACCAACGCCGGCGGCCATCAGGGCAAAGCGCAGCGCGTCGGTGCCGCTGTTCAAGCCCACCGCAAAACGCGTCTCGCAGAAATCCGCGAACGACCTCTCAAATTCTTCAACCATGGACCCGCCAACGAACGCTCCGGTTCTCAGTGCCTTTTGAAAGACTGCGACCAATTCCTTCTCGAGTTCTTGGTGTGGGCCGATTAGGTCCAGAAATGCAATGTTGTTTCCGGTGTTCACAGTGTGATCCTTGCCTCCGCGGTGATATAACGCAACACCTTCGCAGGGTTGCCTGCAACAATCGCATCAGCCGGCACGTCCTTCGTTACCACGCTACCCGCGCCGATGATGGCGTTCTCTCCAATCACAACATTCGAAAGAATCGTGCTACCCGAACCGATCGAGGCGCCCTTCTTAACCAATGTCTGCTCGACCTTCCAGTCCCTCTCGGTCTGCAATCCGCCGTCAGCAGCAGTTGCCCGAGGATAGGAGTCGTTGATGAAAGTCACGCTGTGGCCCACGAACACGTTGTCCTCAATCTGCACACCTTCGCAGATAAATGTGTGGCTCGAAATCTTGCAGCGCTGCCCAACCGTTGCATTCTTTTGAATCTCGACGAATGCTCCGATCTTGGTCTCATCGCCGATTTCGCAGCCGTACAAGTTAATGAACTTGGACAGCTTCACTCCCTCTCCCAATTTCACGTCCGCGGCAATCGAACAGAATTCACTCACAGGCGCACCAACTCTCCTCGCTTGCGGATGGAACGCTCGGCCGCTTCCAGCATTCGAACGACGCGCAGACCTGCATGCCCGTCATTGAACGGCTTGTCGCTGTTCATAATGCAATCCGCGAAGTAGTCGAGTTCGACACGCAGAGCCTCTCCTGGTTCGATCTGCGGTGCCCACATATCTCCGCTGCGGTAGCTCACGAGCAGGTCGCGTATTCCTTCCCCCGATTTGATCTGAACGCCTTTGTCGTATACGCGGATTTTCTCGTCGGCCACCAAATCATTCCAGACCAGCATCCTCTTCTCGCCGCCGATCAGTGTGGTTCGGATTTTTACCGGTGATAGCCAGTTCACATTGATATGGGCAATGACGTTGTCCGGGAAGTGGATCGTCATGTACGCTACGTCTTCCACGCCGTTCAAGTGCTTTTCGCCGGTCGCCACCACTGCTTCTGGATCCTTCTTTATTAAGTAGTCCATGATCGATAGATCGTGAGGCGCCAGATCCCAGATCACGCTCACGTCGTGCTGAAAGAGTCCGAGATTCACTCGCAGTGAATCGTAGTAATACAAATTACCCAGCACTCCGCTATCAGTCAGTTCTCGGATTTTCCGGACCGCACCTGTAAAAAGAAATGTGTGGTCCACCATGATCGTCAGGCCCTTGCGCTCCGCCAGTTCAATTAACTCTTCAGCCTGCGCCGCATTGGAGGTAAGAGGCTTTTCCACAAAAACGTGCTTGCCGTTTTCCAACGCCGCTTTCGCCAGCTCGTAGTGGGTCCAAACCGGCGTGATCACCGCGACGGCGTCGACGTTGGGCGAGCGCAGCACCTCGTTTGCGTCGGACGTGGTCAAGATACCGGGGTAGGTTTTGCGCGCCCGAGCTAGTGCCGCCGAACTCTTGTCGCACACGATCTCGACGCAAGCACTATCCGTTCCATGCAAATTCCTGACGACGTTCGGTCCCCAATAGCCATAGCCGATGACCCCAACTCGGATCATCTTTCGTTTGTCGTAGGAAGTGAGGGTTGGAGCACAGACGAAATCAACTGCCATATGCACATCTCCTGGGCGAGCGGGTTTGCCTTCAAGCAGGTGCGTGTGATCGATTCTCGAGCGAATGCCGTGGGTGTTGGGGACTGCCCCACGCGACGCGGTCGGTATCTGACTCTCGCGGCAGCCAATCCGAACAGGCTACCGCCATTAAATGCAGGCCCAGATGCCGCACATCTCTTTGTTCGTCTAACATACTTTAAAATCAGCAACTTACCGTGCTACGGACGTATCCATTGCTATTTGAGAGGGGAGTCGCAATCAGACTGCCAGAGTTATGAGTGCCTCGGAGGCCCGTTATGCCTGACCCACAGCCCGTAAGCCACTGAAAATGGACAACATCCGAAGAAATAGATCGTTCATATTGTCGCAACTCCCAGGCCCTGCGGGGTGCGGTGGGAAAACTCGTACCACCATTTGACAATGGGCTTCCTAACTGCTCGCTGGTTCGCACGCGACACAATCTGGCGTCCGGACCTGCTCTTTCCACCGCTTGTTAATCGGGGAGATGGACTGCAACATCGGCGCGCGCTGCCAGGACGCCCGAGTGCGATCCAGCATGAATGAGTGACGGCTTACTTTCTCTCGCGGAAAAAGGGACTCGTGGGGCTCACCCGGAAACGTGATAAGGCCTCGCCTAGGTTTTGAATGAACGCCTCA
>WNFQ01004350.1_pt1 | contig 11209 bp, 9 predicted proteins | sample 5400171 | NCBI WGS metagenome assembly WNFQ01 (sample SAMN13153356, study PRJNA577476) | soil metagenome | isolation source: 20 cm soil under Madrone tree | place: USA:California | collected 2016-06-14 | reverse complement strand
GGGCGTAGGTCGAGAAGCTCTCGACGTAGCGCCGCTGGCCCTCGGCGTAGAGCACGTCGAAGGCGAGCGAGGATTTGCCGGACCCCGACACGCCCGTCACCACCGTGAGGGCATGGAGCGGCACGCGGACGTCGATGCCTTTCAGGTTGTGCTCGCGGGCGCCGACGATCTCGATTGTGGGCTCGTCCATGAGGGCGTATACGGCTGGGCGCGCCCGGGCGGGCGCGGAACCGTCGAGTATACCGGCACGGCGGGGCGGGGGAAGGGGGAAGCGGGACCCGCGGCACCGCTCTGCGGGGCCGTGTCACCCGCGAGCGAAAGCCGGTATGGTCCGGGCGGTGACCGGTCGAGCCGAGCTTCCGCACGGCCGCGTGCTGCTCGGCGGCATCGTCGCGCTCGCACTCGCGGTTCACCTGGTGGGAATCCGCAAGGATCTACCCTACGCGCCCGAGATCGACGAGCCGCTCGTCGTGAACGCCGCCGTCCGCATCGGTGCGCTGATCGATACCGACCCGGGCTGGTTCGGGCACCCGGCCTCGACGCTGATCTACTCGCTCGCGGGGGTCTATCGGCTGTGGAGCGTGGTCGCCTACCACGGTCCCTTGGTGGGCCGCGACCCACGGCTCATGTCGCGCTTTCTCGCCGATAGCGGCGAGTTCTACCTGCTCGGCCGGCTGCTGAACGTCGCCTTCGCGCTGGCGGCGCTGCCCCTGCTCTGGGCCGTCGGGCGCCGCGCCTTCGACGACGCGGCCGGCCTCGTGGCGGCATGGTTCGTCAGCCTCTCGCCGCTCGCCGTCGAACATGCCCAGATGGTGCGCTCGGACACCAGCGCCGCGTTCTTCGGCCTCCTCGCCCTATGGCTCTGCCTGCGATGTCACGAGCAGCCGAGCGCGAGGAGGCACGTCGTGGCGGGGCTCGCGATCGGGCTCGCCGTGGCGAGCCGGTACTTCATGGTCCTGCTGGTCGCGCCGTTCGCGTTTCTGAGCGCGGCGGCGTGGTGGGGAAGCGAGCACCGGAGGTCAGGCTGGGCGCTCGGGGTGCTGGCGCTCGGCATGGCGGCGATCCCGATCGGATTCCTGCTCGCCGTGCCGGGCTTCCTCGCGAATCTCCCGACGGTGGCGGACAACCTCCGGCACGAGGCGAAGACGTCGCATCTCGGCGCGGATGGGCTCTCGCCGGCCGGCAACCTGCTCTGGTACCTGCACGAGGCCATTCCCGATGCGCTCAGCTGGCCCGTCGCGCTTCTGGCCGTGGCCGGCGTCCTCCTCGTGCTGAGAGACCGTCAGCCGAAGCCGCTCTCGCTCCTCGTCCTCGTCGTGGCCTTCCTCGGCGGCATCAGCCTCTCGTCACTCCACTGGGAGCGCTGGCTCATCCCGGTCCTCCCCGTCCTCGCGCTGCTGGCGGCCCTTTCGCTCGTGCGCCTTCTCCGTGCGCTCGGCCCAGGGCTACGGGGTCGGCGCCTCGTACGTGTGGTGGCCGTCTCGCTCGGCGTGCTCGTGGTGTCCACGCCCGCGGTCGCCCGGATCGTCCGGTCGAGCCTCCAGCAGCTCGAGCCGAGCACTCGCGTGCGCGCGCGTGAATGGGCGCTCCAGCATCTTCCGCCCGGGAGCACGATCGCCGAGGAGTGGTACACGGCGCCGCTCGGGCCGGTCCCGGGGAAGGGAATCCGCGTCTCCCAGCTCCGCTCCCTCGCCGAGGGTCACACCCTCGAGGACTACGCCCGGGAGCGCTACGACGTGCTCATCGTGAGCACGGGGATGTACGGGCGCTATCTCGCCGAGCCCGCGCGCTATCCGGCCGAGGTCGCGTTCTACTCGCGGCTGTTCCGCGAGGGCCAGCTGCTGCAAACGTTCGCGCCGTCCGCCACCAGCCGCGGACCGATGATCAGGATCTATCGGATCGCGCCGGCGCCGGCCGTCCCGCCCTGATTGCACGCGACCCGAGACCGTGTCTCGGGTCGGAAACGGAAGCGAGCGTGTGGCGTGACCGCCCCGAGACCCTTGTCTCGGGGGCGGAACCGGAAGCGAGCGTCTGGCGTCGGTGGGTCGTGCGTAGGCCGTGCCGCGGCCGGCGAAGCCGGCGCGGCAAACGTTGAGGCCCTTTGCGCAGCCGCCGTGCACGGCGCCGCGGAGGCATCGTTTCCCGTCACGCGCTCACACTCCGGAAAGTCTGCCGCGCCGGCTTTGCCGGCCGCGGCACGCCGTCGGCCCTGCCCACCGGGCGGCACACTCGCTGTCCGTCCCCGACCCGAGACAGAGTCTCGGGTCGGCAATTAGTCACCCGCCGCCGCCGTGGACGTGCCCTCCGCGCCGGGCCGACACCAGAGCGTGCCAGCGACCGTGATCTCGGTTTCGTCCCCCGGCGGCAGGGCCTGGAGGCGCGCCGACGCCAGCTCGACGAACTTCTCGCCCGGACCCACGGTGACGTGGAGGGCATCGCCGAACCAGCGAAAGTTCTGTTCCCCATCCTGCACCCCCACGAGCATCTCGGCTCCGTCGTAGCTGTTCGGCCCGTGGTATTTCTCGACGTTCACGTAGATCAGCAGCTTCGCTTCCCCCGCCGCCGGGCGCGTCATTTGCACGATGAAGTCGTCCGTGGTGGACGTGCACTCCATGGCGCCTTCCTGGCGGAAGGCACACGCCCCGGTCGCCACCAGCGTGCTCCGTCCTCCCGGGGGCTCCGGTGGAGGCGGGCAGAGCTCCGGACGCCATTGATACTCGGCGCCCCAGCCGCCCCCGGGCTCGGCAGCGGGAATCGGCCGGGCGACGATCTTCACGGAGCGCGCCGGATCCGTCTCGCAGCCGAGCAGGGCGAGGCAGGCAACCACGAGGACGCCCCTCAGCCGCGTCATCCACGCCTCCACGCCCGCGCCAGCTGTGTGGACGCCAGCACGATCGACAACGCCGCGCACCCCGTCAGCACCAGCAGGTCGTGTCCGAAGCCCGTCAGGTCGGGGTAGAAGAGCGCCTGGCGCAGCCCTTCGATCGCGTAGCTGGTCGGCACGAAGCGGCTCGCCACCTGCAGCCAGTGCGGCAGGAAGGCCACCGTCGTGAACCCGCCGCCCAGGAAGAAGAGGTAGGCCGAGGCGTTGAGCGCGGTCATGGTCACGAGCCGCGTGTCGCGTAGCGCCACGCCCAGCAGCGTTCCCAGGCCGACGGTCGCCAGGGTCACGGCGCCGAGCAGCGCCACGAGCGCCAGGCCGTGCGTCCACGAGACCGGCGGCAGCATCCATCCGCATGGCCCGCTCAGCAGCAGCGCCAGCCACAGCGGCGCCCCCGAGTCCTCCGCGCAAAACGGAATGTGATGGGTGAGGAATCCGAGCGCGACCAGCGGCGCCACCAGCCCGATGGTGATCAGCGTGCCACCGAGCAGGCGTCCCACCACCAGCGCCCAGCCGCCCGCGGGGCTGAGGAGCAGCATCTTCGCCCTGCCATGCTCGAAGTCGCGCGCCGTGAGGAGCGCCGTGCCGAGCACGCCGACGCTGATGACGATCAGCACCACGATCGGGATCACCTGGTACTGCAGAAACGACACGTTGGTGTCGCGCAGGTCGTGCTCGGCCACCGCGACGCGGTAGGGGTTGGGGAGGAGCACTCCCGAGGACGGCCCGTGCAGCTCGCCGAGGAGGCCGAGCTGCGGCGCGTCGAACTCGGCCACCGAGCGCGTGACGCTCCGGCGGAGATCGTCGGCCAGATCGATGTCGACGTTGTTCAGATAGAGGTCCACCGCGGCGTCGGCGCGGGCGGCCGCCACGTCGAAATCCTCCGGGACCACGATGATGGCGGCGATCCGCTGCGCGCCGATCGCCCGCTCGGCGCCGGCCGCGGCCAACTCCTCGAGCAGGTACGCATCGGCGTCTCCGCGGATGATGCGGGCCATCCGCGCCGCGAGCGGCCCCTGTCCCTGTACGACGAGCGCCACCGGCTGCTGGCCGACCGAGTTCGTGAGCACCGCGACCAGCACGCCCATGCCGAGGGCCGGAAGCAGCGCGGCCGCGATCGCCGCCGGCGACCGCAGCCACACCGCGAGGTCGTTGCGCGCCATGCCCCACGCGGCGCCGATCACCGGGTGGCCCCCTTCGCCAGGCGTCCGAGCGTCAGGATCACCGCGACGACCGCGATTGCCACCAGCACCAGCAGGTCCACGTAGATCGGCTCCGGCGTGACGTGGAGTCCGTGGAACGCCCACTCCAGCACGCCGACGGCGTAGTAGACCGGCGAGAGGTGGGCGAGGGCCCAGATGGCGTCGCCGTCGAAGCGCGTCGGCTCGAGCGCGCCGCTGTCGACGTAGAACGGCATCGCGAGCCCGAAGAGCAGCGGCACCGCGGCGAGCGTGCGCTTGAGCAGCGCCCCGAGCCAGGCCCCCACCGAGGTGAAGATGGCGACGCAGGCGAGGAGCGCGAACGCCGTGGTCCAGGGGGCGATCGGCACCACGCCGTACCCGACCTCGATGACGAGGAGCGCGAGCGCGAGCGCCATGGCCGCCACCGTCGCGGCGACGGAGAGCTTTCCGGCGAGCACGATTCCCGGCGAGGCCGGCGAGAGGCGCAGGAGCTTGACCGTCGCGCGCTCCCACTCACGCGCCGTCGCCATGGCACCCAGAATGCCCGCGATCACCATCGCGTCGAGCGCGAGCGCGCTCACCGTCAGGTACGGGATGTAGCCGGTGTCGTGCGGCCAGACGTCGTGCTCGACCATCTGCACGGCCGTTCCGGGGAACTGCTGCCGCCGCGCGAAGGCGACGATCGCCGCCGGCAGCGCGCGCTGCATGTCGTTGGTGAGGTCGACGTTGACGTTGTCGATGCGCACGTCGACCGGCACCGTCGTGCCCTTCGCGACGGCGTCGCTGAACCCGGCCGGGATGGTGATGATGCCGACCAGCCGACCCGACCCGAGCGCCGTCTCCGCCGCCTCCTCGCTCATGTATGTCAGCGCAAAGGAGTGGTGCGCGCCGTCGAGCGCCTCGATGAACCGCCGCGCGAGCGGTCCGCCGTCACGGTCGATGAGCGCCACCGGGGCATAGCTGCCCGTCAACCCGAAGAGGCTCACCATCGCGAGGAAGCTGACGGCCGCCAGCGCGGTGAGCGCCACGAAGCCGCGATTTCCGAGGAGGTGCGCCGCCTCGAGCTCGGCGCTCGATCGAAACAGGCGCCAGGCGCTCACGGCCCGGTGCCGTCCGCGGTGAGGGAGCGAAAGATCTCGACGAGGTCCGGCGAGCGCGTGCGGAAGCCCTCCACGGCGCAGACCCGGCGGGCCGCCCGCACGACGTCCTCGGGCGTCGTGTCGGCCCCCAGGTACACGCGCAGACCGAAGTCGACGATCTCGGCCCGCAGCACCCCGGGGTGCGTCCGCAGCGCGGCCGAGAGCTCGGTCGCGCCCTCCTCCCAGCACTCCAGCTCGAGGCACCGGCCCGTGCGCGCTCCGAGCGCGGCCGGCGTATCCTCGGCGACCAGCTTGCCGGCGCGGAGGATCGCGACGCGGTCGCACAACGCCTCGGCCTCGTCGAGATAGTTGGTGGTGAGCACCACGGTCCGGCCGCCCGCCCGCAACGATCGAATGTGCGCCCAGATCTGGTGCCGCGCCTCGACGTCGACCCCTACCGTCGGCTCGTCGAGGATCAAGAGCGGCGGGTCATGCAGCAACGCCCGCGCGATCGCGAGCCGCCGCTGCATCCCGCCGGAGAATGCGCGCACGACGTCGCGGGCGCGCCCGCTGAGCCCCACCAGCTCGAGCACCTCCGCGATGCGCGCGTCCGGACGGGCCACACCGTAGAGCGCTGCGGCGAAGCGGAGGTTCTGCCAGGCCGTCACTTCGTCGTAGAGGGCAGTTTCCTGAGGCAGGACCCCGATGCGGGCGCGGAGCGCCGTCGTGTCGCCGGCGACGTCCTCGCCCAGCACGTGCACCGTGCCGCGCGCGGGACGAAGCAGGCCGCAGATGACGTCGATGAGGGTGGTCTTTCCGGCGCCATTGGGACCGACCACCCCGACCACCGTGCCCGGCATCACGCGCAGGGACACGCCGTCGAGCGCACGAATGCGCCCGAACTGGCACACCACGTCGGCGACGTCGACCGCCGGCAGCGACCCCGGTGCCTCCTGCCTCGCCGGCGCGGGCCTCCCGTTGTTCACGGGCCTCCGCTCTCCATCCGTCGAAGGAGCAGCGGGCGAAGATAGGGCACCACGCATGTCATACTCGCGGGACCAGTGGGACATGAGGCCCGTCGTCAGATGCGCGGCCCGCTCTCCGATCGATTATTGCCCCCAAGCAGAGGGTGTTCAAGCACAAACGGCACGTCGAAGCGGGCGCCGCGTCCGTGTCGATGCGGGTCGCCGCGAGCTGAGTGGTTGAATGTCTCCACAATCTCTGCGGGCGTTGATCGACGAGCGATCGTTCGGATGATCCGCAGTAACGTCGATGCCACGCTGAGCGCGCTTGCGGCGCAGCAGGAGCGGGAACGACGCGCTCGGCGCCGAACCTCACTCGCCGTCGACGTTCCGCGCGGCATCGAGCCATGGTTGGCGGCGGCATCAGGGTCGATCTCACGGAGCGGTCGGCGGTCGTGATCGTGCCGAAGGCAAGACCCGGACGTGGCACGCGAGGGTCCCGGAGGAAGATCCGGGAGCCCTCGCGTGCCTGCGACTCGACTCGGCGGAGCCTACGGCGTGATCAGGCGCCCCTTGCGCCCGGCGCGGAACGTCTGGAGGGTGGTCGAGCAGCGGTTCGCCCCGTCTCCCGCCGCGGCGCTGTGGAATCCGACGGTGACCTGCAGACGCCCGGCGTTCGGGTGGATCATCTGCGCGCGCTTCCCATGGGTGCGGAGGCGGACGCTACCGTCGCGCATGACCTTGATCTTCATGCCGTCGAGGCGCCCCGCGCTCGCGACGGAGTGCTTGCGGTCGGCGAACTCGAAGGCGCGGCGGTGCTTCTTGAAGTTGGCGGCCGGGATGCGCGCGCAGAAGACGTCCGTGCCGCCCTCCGGGCGGAGCTGCAGGAAGACGTCTTCTTCGAGGGGGTTCACCGCGAGCCCGGAGCGGGCGAGCACGCTGCGCAAGGCCAACCGGGTTCCGCTGCCGTGCGGGTGGAGGCGACCCTCCTTCAGCGTCATGGTGAACGTGCCCGACTGCAGGCAGCACGCCGGGTCCTCGAAGTCGGTGAGACCGTTGTTATCGTCGTCGATGCAGTTGCCGCAAATCTCGACGGGAGCCGCTTCCGGAGTGACGCAGATATTGGTGTGAACGCACACGCCGCCGCTGCAGGTGTCGGTGGTGCAGGCATTGAAGTCGTTGCACAGGGTGACCGAGGTGCAGGGCGTACAGCCGGAGATGGCGGTGTTGTGGCAGATGCCGGCGTCACAGGAATCCGTGGTGCAGGCGTTGTTGTCGTTGCAGTTGGAGACCGTCGTGCAGGGCGTGCAGTGGGAGATGGCGGTGTTGCGGCAGACGCCGGAGCGGCAGGAGTCGGTCGTGCAGGCGTTCTGATCGTCGCAGTCGGCGGCCGTCGTGCAGGGCTTGCAGCCCTCGAGCGCGGTGTTGGAGCAGACGCCGCCGTCGCAGGAGTCGAAGGTGCAGGGGTTGTGGTCGTCGCAGTCGGCGGTCGTCGTGCAGGGCGTGCAACCATCGATCGCGGTGTTGGAGCAGACACCGCCGTTGCAGGTGTCGTAGGTGCAGACGTTCTGGTCGTCGCAATCGATGTCCGCCGTGCAGAGCTTGCAGCCGGCGAGCGCGGGGTTGGAGCAGGTGCCCGTCGCGGGGTTGCACGTGCCCGCCACGTGGCACTGGTCGAGGGCGGTGCAGGTGACGGGGTTGCTCCCGACGCAGCTCCCGCTCTGGCAGGTGTCGGTCTGCGTGCAGGCGTTGCCGTCGGTGCAGGGTGTGCCGTCGGCCTTGGCGGGATTGCTGCAGGCGCCCGTCACGGGATCGCAGGTGCCCGCCGTGTGGCACTGGTCGGAGGCCGTACACACGACAGGGATCGGGGTGTTCTGGCAGACGCCGGCGTTGCAGGAATCGGTGGTGCAGGCGTTCCCGTCGTTGCAGTCGGCGGCGGTCGTGCAGAGCTTGCAGCCGGCGATGGGCGTGTTGGAGCAGAAGCCGGCGCTACAGGAGTCCGCCGTGCAAGGGTTCCGGTCGTTGCAGTCGGCTGCAGTCGAACAGATCGGCTGGACCGTGACGCAGCCCTCGCCCGAATCCCCGCCGGTGTTACTCTGATCGCCGTCGTGCACCATGAACTGCAGGCGGTAGGTGTGGCCCTTGATCATCCGCCCGGCGGCGACCAGGTCGTCCACGTTCCAGCGCACTTCGGCGCTGTAGCCCTGGTTGGTCAGGCCCGCGGGAGCGGGGTCGCCGCTGCCGAGATTCCAGCTGTTCTTCGCCGGGTTGACGTCGGGTATGACGGTGGTCAGCGGCTGCGACTTCGTCAGGTCGACGGTCCGGACGGCCCCCTTCCACGTGCCGAAGACGGCGTGGGGCGGCAGCGGTGTCCCGCCGGACTGCCAGTCGCCGGCCCTGCTGTTCGGATTCGTGGTGAGGTCGGTGATGAAGAGCGCGGGGAACATCGGCCGGTCGCACAGGTCGGGATAGCCTCTGCACGTCGCCCCGTCGGTGCCTTCCTGCGCTCCGTCGAGAGCGGTCGTGCCAACCTGGGGATAGAGCACGCCCCCGGGATTCGTCGCGAGCGTCGAAAAGGGGTAGTCCGTCGTCGTCACGCCGGTTTTGGTCTTCACCAGAACGCGACGGACGCCGAGCGTCAGGGCATTCTCGTCGTTGTACCAGAGCTTGATGGTGAGGCCGGGCGTGGCGTTGACGGCCTGCTGCGGGCTGAACGCGCGCAGCACCTCGCTCTCGTTGAAGGAGACGTACGTGCGGGGATCGCCGCTCTTGAATGGATAGCCGCACGTGTCGGCATGCGCGCGGACGGCGCCCGAGGTCGCGACCGCTGTCAGCAAGGCAAGCACGAACTTGAGTCGTCTCCAGAGATTCGATGACACCATGAGAGCCCTCCGGACGGTTAGGACCGGCCCGGACGCTTCTCGCGCCGGACGGGAAACGCTGAGTGCACGATCGGTGCCGCGTGGCGACGGCGCTGCCGTTGGAACCGCCGGGTCTGCGCCCGCGACACGTCGGGAGAAGGTTCGGGAGACCACGTGCATGGCCCTACTGGCTGAGGCGGACGATCTGGTTGCGGATCGCCTCGAACGCCGTGGCCAGCTGCGAGGTGTCGCCGGCGAAGTAGTACTTGCCCTCCGCCTGGTTCGAGTTGAAGCTCGGCGAAGCGGGATCGTTGGCGATGCGCATGAGGATGGACGCGCCGGTCTCGGGAACGCTGCCGGCCGGCTGGTTCAGCAGGTCGCCCAGACCGAGCGTGTAGATGCGGATCGGCTGCGCGCCGCTCGAGTCGGCGCGGGCGGCGTTGGCGATGATCTCGGCCAGGTTGCGGGAAGCGTTGTTGGCGTTCTGCACGTGGTCCGGATAGTCGGTCCCGGTCCCGCCGATCAGCACGCGCTGTCCGGGCAGCGACGAGTCGTAGAGGTTGAAGGCCGTCGGGATGCCCGAGGAGACATGGGTCGGGTGAAAGCTTGTCATCGGCATGCTCGGGATGTCGGGGTTCACGAACTGCAAGTTGGGGTTCCTCCCCGACGTGTAGTTGCTGTTAGTCGGCGACACGTAGTGCGGGAACGTATCGCTCAGCGTGCCGTATGTCTGGCACACCCCCGTCACCGCGGGACCCTGCCCGTCCGCGGCGGGGTAGTCGCTGGTGAAGAGCGCGCCCGTGGCCGGAACGAGGGCCCCCGCGCAATTGTGGCAGGGCTTCACCATGAACTGGCCCGAGAACGTGTTCGGCGCGCCGTCCGTGAACAGCACGATGACGCGCAACGGCGCCTGACTGCTGCTGGGGACGCTGCGCAGCTGGTCCCAGCCCGCGTACAGGCCCTCGGCCGTGGCCGTGCTGAACACCCCGGTTGTGGAGCCGCTGATGTGGTTCAGCAGGCTCGACTTGTTGAAGCCGCGTCCGCCCGTGTTGATCGGGTCCATGACGATGGTGTTGGTCGCGAACATCATCAGCGCGACGCGTCGACGAGCCGCCGCGTCGCCTGGCTTTGCGCGGCGATGCCGAGCTCCGCGAAGCCGGCGATTTGCATGAACGTCGTCGGCATCACTGCCCGCGAGGAGACCGTGATCACGCTGGACTGGTCGGACGCGTCCGAGAAGGCGATCTGCGGAGGGTTCTGGACCGAGGTCACCCCGAGGTAGCCGTTCGGGAAGTTGACGTTGAAGATGTTGTTGGCCAAGGCGCGCGCGGCGGACTCCCCCTCGCCGATCCCCCTGGCCGCCGCCAGCGCGGCCGCGTCGACCGCCTTCGACAGGTTCGCTTTGATCACGTAGCCGCGACCGAGATCCACGGCCAGACCGGTGAACCCGACCAGCGCGAACATCGCGATGCCGATGTACGCGAAGGCGGTCCCGCGCTGGCTGTGGCCACGATGCATCGTCATGTCGTCCTCCGGTCCAACAGTTCCCCGCGTGGCGGCTAGAAGTAGGCTGACGCGTGCAGCATCGCGGGAAGCGGCATGAAGGGGACGATCGAGGTCCGTTGCGTGAAGACCTCGGTGACGTACACGGATTCGCCCGGCGTCAGGGTGAACCCGTTGGGCAGCACCCCGCTCACGCGGATGCTGCCGTCGTTGTCGGGATCGTACGCATTGTAGTCCGGCGACCCCTGGTAGGCGCTCTGCGGAGGGTCCCCGAGCACGCTGCTGGCCGCGAAGGCGCCCACGCTGTGGCGCTGTACGATGATCGGGACGTTGTTGTTGGCCCCGCCCACACCGAGCCTGACCACGGACAAGATGAGCGTGCTGTTCGCGTCGAAGCTCACGAGCCCGGACATCGTCTGAAGGGCCGCCTCCGCGTCGTTGATCGTGACCTGCCGCGCGATCAGGTTCGAGCCCTCGCGCGCCATGCTCGTGACCAGCTGGATCTGGAAGAGCGCGTAACCGAATTCGATCACGCCGAGGACGAGCGCCATGAGGATCGGCAGCGTGACGCCGAACTCGAAGAGTGCCTGGCCAGCTTCGTGTTTTCGATCGCGCATGGGTTCGCCTCAGGAGTTCGGATAGGGCTCGTTCTGCATCGTCGAGGCGACGCGAATGGTGACGTAGCCGCCCGCGAAGAACGGCCGTAGAAACGGGGTGAGGAGCTGCCAGTCGTAGGCCACCG
>WNFQ01003650.1_pt1 | contig 11209 bp, 7 predicted proteins | sample 5400171 | NCBI WGS metagenome assembly WNFQ01 (sample SAMN13153356, study PRJNA577476) | soil metagenome | isolation source: 20 cm soil under Madrone tree | place: USA:California | collected 2016-06-14 | reverse complement strand
CGCTCACCGGTGGCCGTGTTGGCGAAGCCGCTTGTGTTCCTAAAGAGCGCGTTAAAACCAATGGCTGTATTACCGTCGGCAGCCGTGAGGCTGAAGAGCGTTTGATAACCAATGGCCGTGTTGTTGATCCCGGTAGTGAGGCTCTGCAGCGCCCCGCTACCTTCGGCCGTGTTGCCGTTCCCCTGGTCTCCGTCCGGCTTTTCTTTTCCTCGCGTTGTCGGCGAAAGCGCAAAGCAGACGAGCAGGAGCAGGATGAGAAAGAAAGTGAGCCGCAGAGGCGCCCGATTAACCGAATTTCTAACAGGTGGAACTGTCGTCTTAAACTGAATCGTCTGATGCATAATGACCTTTCTTTCTCCCGGTGGTTAATCCTGCGAGCTGCAGGTCTGAAAGAGGGGAAGAAACGTCCAGGAGAAGCATCCTTCTCCGGATCCAGATCTGTTTGGCGACGCCGAGTTTGAAAAAGCCTTGGCAACTTGGCAAGACAAAAACGATCAATCTTTGCGGTTCGGCGCGGCTGACACAGCCGCTGCTAAAGATTTACTTGCTCAGCTCGAGCATCCGCAGAATCGGTGCCTCCGCGCGTTTGCGCACCGGCTCCGGCAAAGTGATTTCCGGCTCCATGTTCAAGAGCGCATCGTACGCCTTCTCGAGCGTGTTCATTTTCATGAAACGGCACTCGCCGCAGAAGCAGTTGTCGGTCGGCCCGGGAATGAATGTCTTGTCCGGAATCTCTTTACGCAGCCGATGTAACAGGCCGGCTTCGGTGACGACGATGATCTCATGCGCAGGCGATTCTCTACAGAATGTCACCATCTTCTCCGTCGAACAAACCTCATCCGCCAGCATGCGCACGGCGTAAGTGCATTCCGGATGCGCGACCACCGGCGCGTCCGGATATTCTTCGCGAATCTTGTTGATGCTGCGCGCCGTGAACTCGACGTGAATATAACAAGTGCCCTGCCACAAATCCATTTTGCGACCGGTCCGTTCCGTCACCCAAGCGCCCAGGTTCTGATCGGGCACAAAAAGAATATTGCGATCAGCCGGCGCTGACCTGACGATTTTGTCCGCGTTACCGCTCGTGCAAATCACATCCGCGAGCGCCTTCACCCCAGCGCTGCAATTGATGTAGGCGATCACGTAGTAATTCTTGTCGGCGTGTTCTTGCAAAAATTGCGCCAGTTTTTCCGGCGGACATGATTCGGAAAGCGAACAACCGGCATCGAGGTCTGGCAGAATCACCCGCTTGGTCGGATTAATAATTTTCGCGGTTTCGGCCATGAAATGGACGCCGCAAAACAAGATTACATCCGCGTCGGTTTTGGCTGCTTGATAACTCAGACCTAACGAGTCGCCGACAAAATCAGCGGCATCCTGTAACTCTGGCACCTGGTAGTTATGTGCCAGGATCACTGCGTTCCGCTCGTGCTTAAGCTCCTGCAGATTTTCCGCGAGATCAATGCCGGCCCGGACCGGATCACCGTAGTTTATCCCGACGCTTACCATCGGCTAACATCGCGATTTTCCGCCGATTTACAAACTTGCGTGTAGATATTGCAGAGCGTTTCTGTCAAACGCCGAACTAAGATCAATGGCGGCTGATACAGCCGCCCTACAAGAGCGCGGCGCGCATCGCAGCAATTGGCGCTTCGCGGTTGAACCAAATCGAAAACGACAGCCCGCCCTGGTGTAGCAACATCGATAATCCATTCGCGCCGCGCGCGCCGGCTTCATCGGCTGCGCGAAGAAAAGACGTTCTCGATGGGCCATAGACCGTATCGAAAACTATGTGATGCGGCGCGAGCAACCGCGCCGGAATCGGCGATGGATCGCTCGGGTTCATTCCAAGCGGTGTCGCATTCACAATAAGATCGACATGCGCAAGTTGCGCACGCAATGCCGCTTCATCCCACAGCACTGCTTCGAGGCGCGCCACAGGACCAAGCACCCGTGGTCCAGCAAAAAACGGTCCCAATCGTTCCGTAAGCGCTTTCGCTTTTTCCAGAGTGCGATTGACCAGGACGAGACGTTCACAATTCTCGAGCGCGCACTGCCATGCAATTGCATGGCCTGTCCCGCCGCCCGCGCCAATCAACATCACCCGTAGATCGCGAACATCGACTGAGAATTCGCCGCGAATGGCGTGTACGAATCCTTCACCGTCCGTGTTCGAGCCAATTAGTTTTTTATCTTGAAGGCGAATCGTGTTCACCGCACCGGCGCGCGTAGCTCGATCATCCGCTTCGTCGATCTGCTCGAACCCGGCGATTTTGTGCGGCACAGTCAAATTGACTCCGATGAAGTCGAGCTCACGCAAAAAGCGCAGTGCAGATCTCAATTCGTTCGCTCGAATATGAAAGCGCGCGTATTGCATGCCGATGTCACACTGCTTGAGCGCAGCATTCTGCATTTGCGGCGAGAGGGAATGCGCGACCGGGTCACCAAAGACGCCAAGACGGATTGGCGGATCGACATCGCACTCTGCTTTCCGCCAATTTTCGAGATCAGCGAGCGTGTAACGCTCGGTCGTAGTTTCCTTCTTTTTCATTCGGCGGAGCACTATTGCTGCAGCGACTCGTACCCCAAAAACCGGACACGATAGCGCGCATCCCTCCAAGTCTTCTTCATTCCGCTCCCAGCTGTGCGATCATCCGTCGGAACCGCGCCAGCACGCGCTCTTTGCCCATGACTTCCAGCATGTGATAAAGGCTGGGGCCGACGCTGCGACCGCTTACCGCGACACGCGCTGGATGAACAAGATCCCCGGTCTTGCAACGGAGTTTTTGGGCAAGATTTTTTAGGGTCGACTCGAGAGATTCGAGATTCCACTTCTCGATCCTGGCGAACTCGTCGCGTAACGCGATCAATCGTTCCGCACCTTCGGGCTTGCCAAAAACTTTCTCGACTGCTGCCGGGTCGAACTCGTAATCCTCGATGAAAAAGTAGCGAGTCCATTCCGATACATCGCTGAGAAGCTTAATCTTCTCTTTCACAATCGACAGCACCGCACGCAGATAATTTTTGTCCGACACGTCGATATTAGCCTTTTCCAAGAACGGTTGTGCCAATTCGATGAAACGATCGAGAGACATTTGCGTGATGTATTGGCCGTTCAGCCAAAAACATTTGTCGAGATCGAACGCTGCATTACGCCGGTTGATTTTTTCCAGCTCGAAAAGTTTCGCTACCTCGTCGATGTCGATCTTTTCGCGGTTGTCCTTGGGCGACCAGCCCAGCAGGCAAAGATAATTACGCACTGCTTCCGGCACGTAACCCTGCTCGATGTAAGTGGCGAGGCGCGCGCCTTCGTCACGCTTGCTCATCTTCGAGCCATCGCGGTTCAGAATGAGCGGAATGTGGGCAAAACGCGGCGGTGTCGCGCCAAGCGCGCGATAAAGTTCAATGTGTTTAGGCGTGTTCGAAAGATGGTCTTCACCGCGAATGACGTGCGAAATCTTCATTTCGATGTCGTCGATCACATTCACGAAATGAAAAATCCACGAGCCGTCGGGCCGCCGGATCGTCATGTCGGGATGCGTGCCAGGATTCGTAAGGTCGAAATCGATTTTCCCGCAGACGATGTCATCGACAAGGACGTGCTCGCGCGGCGATCGGAATCGCAGTGCCCCCGCATCTTCGAAAATGTGTCCACCATCTTGAAGTTGGTTTAGATAGCGTTCGTAAATTTCCGTTCGCTCGCTTTGCAGATATGGTCCCAAATCGCCACCGACATGCGGACCCTCGTCCCATTCGAGGCCGAGCCAGCGCAATCCTTCATAAATCGCGGCGGCGGCCTCTTCGGTGTTGCGTGTCCTGTCGGTATCTTCGATGCGCAAAATGAATTTGCCGCTGTGATGTCGCGCGAAGAGCCAATTAAAAAGCGCCGTGCGCGCACCGCCAATATGGAGGTAACCAGTAGGCGAGGGGGCAAAACGGACGCGGACTTCGGGATTCATTGGAAAATCAATTCAGCCACAGATTACACAGATTTTCAGAGATTGCTGTAGACGCTTCCCTCGCGACGCTGACGTGCTTAACATGCGCGCGTAGCGTCGCCCAGCCACCTTCGCTGAGCTCGGCGCGCCTAGGGCGGGCGACGGCTACAGGTCGATGAAAAGTTTGCCCGCGCGGCGACGGACATGCCGGTCTTGCGGCAGATTTACCTTCGCGACGCGCGCGGCTGGATCGACCAACGAGCGGACGCGCTCGATCGTTTCAAATCCGATTCCGGAAACATCTTGCGCGCGCAGCCATTTCAAAATCGTTCGGCGCTGGAGCGCGACCGGCAGGGCGCGCAATTCTTTCGCGTTAAGATGGTCTTCGCGATGAGAAGGAACCCGCACTTGATTGTCGATCCAGTTTTCTTCCTCGGCGGCAATCGTGGCTGTTCGCCAAATATTCTGGCGAATGTTGCGGCCAAACGTTTTCTCCAAATACGGGATCACGCGGCGGCGAATTCTGTTTCGGAGGGGCCCAACATTCTTGTTGGACGCATCTTCGCGAAATTTCAGGCGATGTTCGTGCACATAGCTGTCGATCTCGTCACGCCAGACTGAAAGTAGTGGACGCACAATCGTAAGGTCGACATCGTCGATCCCGCGCGTGGCTACTTCGCGCATCGCGGCAAGACCAGTCATACCTGTGCCGCGGAATAAATTGATCAGAAAAGTCTCGACAAGATCGTCGGCATGATGCGCGAGGAAGATTGTATAGCAGCGGCGCCGCTTGGCCACTCCGGCAAAGAATGAGTAGCGCGCTTCGCGGGCGGCGGTTTCAATCGACATCTTTTTTTTCTTTGCCACCGCGGTGACGTTGGCCGAGCCGAGCTCAAGATTGACATGCGCCTGCCCTACAATTGTTTTGTTGTATGTTGTCACAAGTTTTCGGACAAAACGCGCATCGGCGTCGCTCGCTTCTCGCAGCTTGTGATTCAAATGACAGACAATCAGTGTCTTGTAACCAAGATCGACGAGCGCATCCAGCAGCGTGACTGAGTCGCGCCCGCCGGAAACCCCTATAAGATAGTGCGCGCCAGGCGGGAACCTGCGCAACAAATTTGTCTTTGTTTGAATCCAATTCACGGCGGAGCTGCATCCAACTTTAAAAGCAGTCATGAACGATCAACAAACTTTAAACAAAATGAGAACTTGGCGACGTCTTGATAAAGAAATTATGAACAAAGAACATCAATCCAGCTACGCACTTCTGGTCCGCTCGGAAGAGAAAGGCCGGGGCATCATGGAAACTGTCGTTTACGCGCTTTTCGGCCTGAGCGCGATTATTTCGATCTGGCAGTTTGTTGAGCAGCCCAATCGGCTGCCGATTGATGCACCGATGCCGGGGCCATATCTGGCCCCACAGATGTCACATCATCAGGCCGGATCGTGGCTAAATCGAGGATCTTGAAGGAAAGTCGACTCGTAGCCTGCTTGAGTCGTTGCGGAGAGCGATTTGACAATGAATGAACGTTCATTCATCTTCCTAGCCTTATGTCACAACCCCAGATAGAATCGAGTCCCGATCGACGCGCCCAAATCCTCGACGCGGCCCTGGTCTGCTTCGCCAAGCGAGGCTTCCACCAGGCCAGTATGCACGATATTAGCGCGGAGGCTGGGATCAGTGTCGGCCTCATTTATCGTTATTTTGAGAACAAGGACGCCGTCATTTCCGCAATGGCCGATCGGCATAAAACAGAAATTCACGAAGTGCTGGAGCGCGCGCAACAGGCGCCGACGCTGCTTGAGTCGCTGGAAATTTTGTTTACCGCGCATTGTTGCGAAGATGCGCCGCAGCTTGTCTCTGCGTTCGTTGTCGATCTTTACGCGGAAGCATCGCGCAATCCGCATGTGGCCGACTTGGTCCGCGATGTTTTGCAGACGGCGATGGATGGCGTGACCGATTTGATCGCGCGCTCGCCGGAAGCGGGGAGCGCCGCGGATGGCCTAAAGCCTCATGAATTGGCAGAACTGATTTTTGCTGTCTCGCGTGGGATGTTGATGCGCGACGTCTTGCAACCACAGACCATGACGGCAGCGGAAAGGCGCGCACGGCAGCTGGAAGTAACGCGAAGACTTTGGCGTCTGCTTTTCACGGGCCAAGCCCAACCGACTTATGCATGACATAGCGAAATCTTTGATAATGAAACCAGCGCGAAAAAAAATGTGGATTGCGATCGCGGCGGTCGGGGGTCTGGCGATTTTCCTCATCCTGATCAAAGGTCTGCAAATTTTCACGATGATCTCGGCCAAGCAGCCAATGCCGGTGGAAACCGTGACGAGCGCGGTCGTGAAAGAAGAAGATTGGGCGCCGATGCTGTCGGCGGTGGGAAGCGTCAGTGCTGTTCAAGGCGCTGTCGTGTCGACCGAGTTGGGCGGCATGGTCAGCGAAATCGGATTTCAAAACGGTACTCTGGCAAAGAAAGGGGATCTGCTCGTCAAACTAGATGCCTCGCAGGAGGAAGCACTTTTGCGATCGGCGGAAGCAGAACAAGAATTAGCGCGCACGGACTTAGAGCGAACTCGCGACCTTGCCGCAAAAAAGGTAGTTTCGAATTCTGATCTCGACGCAGCCGAATCAAAGCTCCGAAGACTGACTGCCGTCGTCGACCAGATGCGGTCCAACATTAGAAAGAAGGCGATTGTGGCGCCGTTTGATGGGCAACTTGGGATTCGGCAGGTGAACATTGGTCAGATGATCAACTCCGGGCAGCCAGTGGTTCCGCTGCAATCGCTCGATCCGGTCTTTGCTGACTTCGCGCTTCCGCAGCAGTATTTTTCAAAATTATCTCAAGGTCTTGAAATTCGCGTAACGACAGATGCAATGCCGGGTCGTGTTTTCAATGGAAAGTTGACGGCGGTGAATTCGATGGTCGATGTAGCGACGCGAAATGTTTTGGTGCAGGCAACTCTGGCTAATCCAGATCACGCGCTGCGACCGGGAATGTTCGCGAAAGTCGAGGTGGTGTTACCGGAGAAGGAGCGCGCGCTTGTCATTCCCGGTTCGGCTATTTCCTATGCGCCTTTTGGCGATTCGGTTTTTGTGATCGAGAAACAGAAGGATCCGAAGACCGGGAAGGAATCGCAAACGATTCGTCAGCAATTCGTGCGCGTGGGTGAAGCGCGCGGCGATTTGGTTTCAATCACGACCGGATTAAAACCCGGCGAAATGGTCGTGGGCACGGGCGTGTTCAAGCTGCGCAACGGAATGTCCGTGACGATCAACAACGATCTCGCACCCAACCCGCAGGTTTCGCCAACACCGGCGGATACGTGATGAGAAAGTGACGGCTTTCCAGTCCACAGAATGAAATCGTTCACTGATCTTTTTATCAAACGACCGGTGCTGGCGTTAGTTGTCAGCTTCGTGATTCTCATCGCTGGTTTGCAGGCGATCAAAACGATCAATGTCCGGCAATATCCGCGCAGCGACATCGCAGCGATCACGGTCACGACGGTGTATGTCGGCGCCGATGCAGAGCTTGTTCGCGGTTTTATCACTACGCCACTCGAGCGCGCGATCGCCGCCGCCGATGGCATTGATTATATCCAATCGCAAAGCTCCCAGGGCAGCTCGCTCATCACCGCGCGCCTCAAATTAAACTACGACGCGAACAAGGCGCTCTCCGATATCAGCTCGAAAGTGGATGCGATCCGAAGGGATCTGCCGCCTGAGGCGGAAATCCCGGTGATCAATATCGAAGCGGCGGACTCGCGATTTGCCTCGGCGTATTTGAGCTTCACTTCGAACATTTTGCAGCCTAACGAGGTTACCGATTATCTCGTGCGCCTGGTGCAACCGCGGCTGACCGCGCTCGGCGGCGTGCAAAAAGCAGACATTCTCGGCGGGCGCACTTTTGCCATGCGCATCTGGATGAAACCGGATCGGATGGCTGCGTTAAATATCAGCCCGGCAGACGTGCGCAGCGCTCTCTCCCGAAACAATTATCTGTCGGCTGTCGGGAGTACGAAAGGTTCGCTGCTTCAGGTCAACCTGACTGCGAACACGGATTTGCACACGACTGAGGACTTCAAGAACCTCGTCGTGCGCCAGGACAAAGGAAATCTCATTCGGCTCAGCGACATCGCGGACGTGGTGTTGGGCGCGGAAGATTATAATACCGAAGTGCGCTTCTCCGGCGAGAAGGCCGTTTTCATGGGCATCTGGGTTTTGCCGAATGCGAACTCGATCGACGTAATCAAACGCGTGCGCGCCGAGATGGAACAAATCCAGAAGGAACTTCCAACCGGCATGACCGGACAGATCGCCTACGACGCGACCGCGTACATCAACGACGCGATCCACGAAGTCGTGAAAACTTTGATCGACACGCTGCTCATCGTCATGCTCGTGATCTTTTTGTTCCTCGGGTCTTTCCGGTCTGTGGTCGTGCCCGTGGTTGCCATTCCGATCTCGCTTATCGGCGCGCTTTTCCTCATGCAACTTTTCGGTTTCACACTCAACCTGCTCACGCTGCTCGCGATCGTGCTTTCGGTCGGGTTGGTCGTGGATGACGCAATTGTTGTGGTGGAAAACGTGGAACGGCACATCCGCGCAGGAATGTCGCGCATGAATGCCGCGCTTCGAGGCGCGCGCGAACTGATTGGGCCGATTATCGCGATGACGATTACGCTGGCCGCGGTTTACACTCCGATCGCGTTGCAGGGCGGATTGACCGGCGCATTGTTCCGCGAGTTCGCGCTCACACTCGCCGGCGCGGTCGCGATCTCCGGCGTAGTGGCATTAACACTTTCACCAATGATGTCGGCACACCTTTTGCGGGCCGGCGATGTCGATAAAGGATTCAGTGGAATCGTCAATCGCACCTTCGATCGATTCCGCGAATGGTATGGCAGCCATCTCGATCGTACACTGGCCGCGCGGCCTGCGGTATATGCGGTCTGGATCGGATTGTCGCTCCTGGCGATCCTGTTTTACAAAATGTCCCCGCACGAGCCGGCGCCGACGGAAGATCAGGGCGTGATCTTCGGCATCGTCACTGCGCCAGCGAACGCGACAATCGACGACACGATTCGCTATGCCGATGCCGCTGGAAAAATCTTCCTGGATATTCCGGACACGCGATTCACGTTTCAAATTACAAATCCAGACCAAGGCTTTGGCGGCATGGTGTTGAAGCCGTGGGGTGTTCGCAAAACGCCAACTGCTGCATATCTACCGCAGGTCCAGGCAAAACTTGGAGCTATCCCTGGCATTCAGATGTTTCCAGTGATGCCGTCCGCCCTTCCGGGCGGCGACAGTTTTCCGGTGAGCTTCATCATCGCTTCAACCGCTGACCCGGAACGGATTCTGGAATTTGCGAAGCAAATTCAGCTCAAAGCAGCGGCGAGTGGACTGTTCTTCTTCCCGCCGCAGATCGACACGAAAATCGACCAACCGCAGTCTGAAATTGTTTTCGATCACGACAAAGTGGCTTCGCTTGGTCTCGACATGCAGAAAGTCGGCGCTGATCTCTCGGCCAGCATCGGTGGCAACTTCGTCAATCGTTTCAACATTGCCGGTCGCAGTTACAAGGTCATTCCCCAGATCAAACGGATCGATCGGTTGAACCCGCAACAGTTGGAAAACATTTACGTGACCGGGCCGAACAACCAACTCGTACCGCTCAGCACGGTGGCGACGATTCAACACAAGACTGTGGCCCGCTCGCTCAATCGGATGCAGCAGCTCAACGCCGTGCAAATTAGCGGTGTATCAGGTCAGTCGCTCGATGCCGCGTTGAAATTTCTCGAAGACGAAGCACGCAAGATTTTGCCGAAAGGTTACGTCCTTGATTACACCGGCGACTCGCGTCAGCTGCGCACGGAGGGGAATAAATTTCTCCCGGCTTTTGCGCTCGCAGTCGTATTGATCTTTCTCGTTCTCGCCGCTCAGTTCAACAGCTTCCGCGATCCATTCATTATTCTGCTCGGCTCGGTGCCGCTCGCCATGTTTGGCGCGCTGCTTTTCACTTTCCTGAAGATGCCGAATCCGAACATTGCATTTTTTACCAAGGGCTGGACGACTACTCTCAACATTTACTCGCAGGTTGGTCTGGTCACGCTCGTCGGATTGGTGTCGAAAAACGGAATCCTGATCGTGCAATTCGCGAACGAATTGCAGCGGCAAGGTTTGAGCAAACTTGCTGCAGTTGCGCAAGCCGCGCGCATCCGTTTGCGCCCAATCATGATGACGACTGCCGCGACTGTTGCGGGTCATTTTCCGCTCACACTAGTGAGCGGCGCTGGCGCGGCCGCGCGAAATTCCATCGGTCTCGTTCTCGTCGGCGGGATGACTATCGGAACGATTTTCACTTTGTTTATCGTTCCATCCCTTTACATGCTGATCGCGAAAGAGCATCACGAAAAATCGCTCGCTGAAACCGAAAAAGAACAGCCAACCGAAGATATCGATCTTGTCCCTGAGTACGCCGGGGCCGGCGCACCGGATGGGAATGGCAACGGCTGGAAGCAAGGCTGACGAAGCCGGGAATCGACGACGCCGTCAATTTCTTGGATCGAAAGCAAGCCGCAAGCCGCCTGTCGCTACGTGTTTTCCTGCGCCCGATTGGCGTGGCGAGGCTCCTCGACGAAGCCCCACCAGCCTTTAATCAAGCCCGTCGCTGTCAGGCGACGTTGACTTCGATCTGTTTGGGTTTGGCTTTTTCGTTCTTCGGCAGGTGCACCTCAAGGATGCCTTGCTTGAACTGAGCCTTTACACTATCCGCGTCTGCATCCTCCGGCAGCGCGAAAGTTCGCACAAAGCTGCCGTAGCCGCGCTCTACACGGTGATACTTCTTCTTCTTCTCTTCTTTTTCGAACTTGCGTTCGCCCGAGATGGTAAGAACCCCGTTCTCGACAGTGACTTTTACGTCTTCCCTCTTTAACTCAGGCAATTCAGCCTTAATGACGTATTCCATGTCATCCTCGGTGATGTCTGCGAGGGGTGTCCATTCGGGCAACGTTATACTCTCCTTGCCATTTCCCCGGCGCATTGGCGTCCGGCCAAAAAGGGTTGAGAGCCGGCTCTGCAGATCTTCCATTTCTCTCAACGGCTCCCAGCGAGTGAGTGTGTTCATCATCTTAATGATATCCTTTCTTTTCCGGCGGGATTGTGTGTTCGCCGTGTTCGGCCGCCAGTTGTCCGAACAATAAAATCGGCGTACACCAGCCTCGCGTAACGCGGGGCGATCGCCAGGTAACTTAGGTTG
>WNFQ01003647.1_pt1 | contig 11210 bp, 17 predicted proteins | sample 5400171 | NCBI WGS metagenome assembly WNFQ01 (sample SAMN13153356, study PRJNA577476) | soil metagenome | isolation source: 20 cm soil under Madrone tree | place: USA:California | collected 2016-06-14 | reverse complement strand
CCATATGTGCATTACGCGATTAATCCCCAGGGCGACCCTACTGTCTACGGGATTTTTTGACAAGACGGAATCATACACAGCAAACCTCTCAAGGCTCTGGCCAGCCACCGACTGGCCTCTTCATGTGAGGGCCACCTCGACTGGCTCAACGGACGATTCGCCCTCTGGGCTCTGATTGACATGGAGCTGAGGGACCTCGACGATGTAGGAGTCGAAGCCAATGTATACCGCTTGAGAAAAGCAGCCTTCGACAAGAAGGACTTGGAAGAACGAGACTGCAAGCTAAGCAGGGACTGGGCCCAGTGGTATCACGCCAAGGAGCGGGTCCATAACAGGCTGGTGAAAGCACGGGTAAGGACGTGCCTTTACGACACCTTCAAAGACAACCGAGCAGTCCCCTGATGGCTCCAACAAGGGAGAAACGGACCAGGACCCAACTACGTCTTCGAGGGCCTGTGCTGTCACCGCCGCGACTTTAGACTTGTAAAGCTAAGTCGATAGTATTGCCTGCCCTAAAGAGGTCACGTGATCCCTCTGTGTGTTGTGAAGTTGAGAGAAGACCGGCCCTAAGCTGGTCACGTGGGCACGTGATTCGGTACGTCCTACTCGGGATAGATGGGCGTCTGTGGCGTTCAGTATGCCTAATCGGGATATATGGGTGCTAGTTTGGATGTGGAGCATTTCAGAGTTGAGCTAAGAGAGCGCCTCTCCTAGATTGCTTATAGAGCAACGGTTACCGCCTTGCAGTACGTCGCGAGACCCGTTATGAAGAGAAGGGAAGCAGATGAAGGGAGAGAAGTTGAGAGAGCAGTAGATTGTGGGTTTTCTGGTGGTTAAGACAGAGACTCAACTTGCCGTCTTAGGGACAGCAAGGAAGGCTATTTATATCGTACAATACTGGTGTTTTACTAAGCCATTTTCTGGTAAGTAAGCGATTAGAAACCCGCTTGGTAAAGAGAACAAGATGGTTAGCAATCAAGGCAGTCCGCTCCGTAATTCCCTTTGTAAGACCCTTACTAAAGCTCTTCGTCATCGCTTGAGCTCTCCTCGTTAGTAAGGTCTATGACAGGACTTCTAAACCTCTTTGTAGACAAGAATCTGGACTTTACCTGGAAGAAAGCATCAGAAGTTGTTGCTAAGGCACAAGGTTGTGGAACAAACCATGCACAGTGCATTTACAAATGGGCTATTGCATACTTGAGGTGGAGGGACCTCCCTCTCCATCAATTGGACCAGGAACAAGGGACAATCCTCAATAATGAGGATGTTGCAGAGGAGGTCAAGGCACAGATGACAGAGAAGGGGAACTTGAAGGCCAAAGATGTCATGAAGATTGTGGCAAGTCTAGAGATGCAGGCTGTCCTTGCATGAAAGGGTCTCTGCAAGGCATCCATTTCTGTTAAAACAGCACTTCAATGGCTTGATAAACTTGAATGGATGTATGGAAAACTGAAAAATGATATGTATCTTGATGGGCATGAGAGGGAAGATGTGGTGGAATACAGGTGAGGTTTTGTGGAATGTTGGATGAAACATGAGCAACATTTCCATCAATGGGACAATGATGGGATAGAACTCCCATGCCCAAATGGGTTCCCTGTCCCTGGTGGCCATTTTTGACTCACCCTGGTCACACATGATGAATCCACCTTCTTCCAGAACGATCAGTGCAATACTGGGTGGAACTATGCAACCAGCAAATCAAACCCAAAGGCCAAGGGTAATGGCCATATCAGGAAAACATCATTTTTCTTGAAAATAGCTTAATTTCCCTCATTTTCCCTTAAAACACTTGAAAATGTGTTTCAAGCATTTTAAGGGAAAATAAGGGAAGAAAGCTATTTTCAAGAAAAATGATGTTTTCCTAATGCAGTCCTTAATGGTGTCCAACTTCCTAACACCAGACTGGGGATGTCTGTGCAATGGAAATGAGTGAGTTCCATTTTGTCAACCTTCTCACACATTCTCACATTCACCAGGGAAGCCTGAATCATCTTCAAGGCTGGCAAGAATCACAATGGGTACTTTGATGTGAACAATCTTCTTGCACAGGTGGACAAAGCGACCAACATTTTTAAGGGTTGGACCAAGGGCTGGGCTCAAGGCCTTTTTCTATTTGACAATGCACCCAGCCACCAAAAGCAAGCACCAGATGCCTTATTAGCATGAAACATGATAAAAGGTATGCCATCTCTTGTTTCTGCTGTCCAACTGACTTCATTGTTGCTTTGCTCACAGGACCAAAGGAACAATGGACACTCCATCCTGGTGGACCACACATGCACTGTGGTATACTCCCAAATGGTGACCCCCAACCACTTTATTTCCCTGACAATGACCCTTACATGCCTGGTTGATTTAAGGGCATGGAGATCATCATTCATGAGTGTGGTTTGTGGCCTGAAGGTGCTGATCTCCTTGCACAGTGCTCTTGTTGTCCCCCCTGGTCATGATGACTGTTGTTGTCAGTGAATTTTATTTTTGCAGCCTGATTTGATGTCTCAGAAGTCCCAGCTTCAAGAGCTGGTTGAGTCTCATGGCCACCTATGCAATTTCTACCCCAAGTATCACTGTGAACTCAATTTTATCAAACAATATTGGGGAGCAGCAAAGCTCCATTTCCAAATGGCAGGGCATGCAGCAACCATCAACGAGATGGAGAGGAAGGTTATTGAATGCCTTAACAATGTCCCTCTCCTTCATATTTGGCAGTGAGTCCTCCATGCCTGTTTTTTTCACTTCTCATTCACCTTATGTCATTCATGTCATTTTAGTTATGCAAATTGGTCAGTGTGCTTTATATCAGCCTATTGCATCAGACTTTCTGGATCACAGGCAATGTGGGCAAATAAGAAATGTCATAGCCATTAGACCTTACCCCCAGATATCATCACAGAGGTGAAGCAGAGCATATTATCTTAACATTCATATCACACATCACACTTTGTGTCACTGCCACAACTTTAGACTTGAAAAGCTAAGTTAAGAATGTTGCCGGCCCTATAGTGGTCAGGTGATTCCTACTGAGATACGGAGTTGAGTTGATGCCAGCCCTAAAGTGGTCACGTGGTCACGTGATTCGGTATGCCCAAAGCGGATAAGCTGGGCACTAGACTGCAAGGGTACAAGTGTGAGCGTTTAGAGATAAGCTAAGAGAGCACCTCTTCTAGAGTGCTTATAGAGCAGCAGTTACCACCTTGCAGTGCATCGCAAGACCTGCTATGAAGGGAAGGGAATCGGATGGGAAGAGAGAAGCTGAGAGACAAATAGATTGTGGGTTTTCTGAGGTATGTAGACAGGAGACTCAACTTGCTGTCCTAGAGACAGCAAGGAGGGCTATTTATATCATACAATACTAGGGTTTTACTAAGCAGTTTTCTGAGATAAGTAAGCGATGAGAAACACGCTTTGTAAAGACAATAAGGCAGGCAAGTAAGCAAGACAGACAATCAGTAATCCTCCCCTTTTGTTGCTAAGACCTTACTAATGCTCTTCGTCATCGCTTGAGCTATCCTCGTTAGTAAGGTCTATGACATCACACTCCCTCTTAGAAGTGACATCCTTGTCCTTCCTTCCATCCCCCTCGAGTGTGCCTGTTGGTGGGCATACGCATCGGTTCTTCTGCCAGATGTGAAATCTGCTTGGAAAGTCATGCACATTCCAGCCTTCCTCGGCATTGGTCTTGGGTGATAATGGTGCTTTTGAGCTCACCATAAGTGCAGTCGAGCTGGGCCTTGTAAGTGATGATGCATTCGTCAAGAGTTCTAAACCGCATAACATCAGCTTCGAGCCCCCAGTCATCCATAGCCTTGACTGCATCAAGGAGGGCAGTGTAGCCAGGGGCTGGCCCTTGAAGGGTCTCGTGGATCCAATGGGGTAAAGGCTCTGCAGGGTCAGCCATATATTTGGGGGATGCATAGATCTCATAGACATGGGGTAGGTCGTGAGGGCCATCTTCCATTGAGTATCTGGCAACTCACCCGTCATCAAGTTTCTTGACCCACTTGGCTGGGTTGGAGAGCCTGTTGCCACAGGGGATGGTGAAGGTGGGGAGGTGACCATTCTTGATGTAGCCATCCGGAGGTTGGGAGAAGGTGTTGATGTACCTGACAAGATGGGCCTTCAGGAACTTGACTGTTTCATTGAGGTCATCCAGCTTCTTCTTGTGACCTTCTTCTTTGGTGGCCAGTTCCTGTTGGAAGTGGTGGGTGCGCACTTCTGAGGTGACGACAAGCCTGTTGATGATGGAGCAGTAAGTGTTGGTGTTGAGGGTATGGGTGGCAATGGCGCTGCAGACTGACCGAGGGGACATCTGTCCGAGGGCAAGGAGATGGTTGGTGGTGACAGGGTCTCTTCTGATGGGTACTGGAGCATGGGGAGCGGGAGTAATGAGTCTAGGTAGTCCGGGGTGTGGGCTAAGGACAGCTGGCTGTGGTGGGGGGAACTCTTCAAGAGGTGTATTGATGAGAGTGGGGGAAGCGGGCCCTCCGTATGTGGACGAGGCTGGGGATTCGGCGGAGTCATTGCGAGAGTAGTCTGACATATCCTAGTAGGGGTGATGAAAGGGACAGTAGTCAAGCTTACAATACCAGCGGTGGTCCAAGACATGCTTCAAGTCAAGCTTGTAGTGGAAGCAGAAGATGCTGTTGGAGTGGGATTCGGAGGGGTTGAAGTCGTACTTGGAATGTTTGAGTGGAGTAAGGTTTTCAAGGGGGAAGTCTTTTGGAAGGCATTTGATAGGGAAGTGGGGAAGATTGTTGGGCATTTGATGGGGTTTTGGAGGTTGATCCAGAGGGTTTTTATACATGCTGGAAGTGCTGCTGACTGATGAATCATTCTTGCTGCTGACTGACGATGGGCTGCAGGTTGGTAATGCTTGATAAGTTCAGGGGCATGGACTTGATCAGCAGGTTCCCATGTGTTGTCACTTTCAGGGTAGCCCTTCCATTTGATGAGATATTGGAGGTTTTTTGATCGTCCAAATTGTCAGTGTGTGACTATTCATTCAACTTCATACTTGTCTTCTCCATTGATAAGATCAGGTGGTGGTTGGGTGAAGTTAGGGCCATGGGCTTGTGTTTCATGATAGGGTGTCAACAGGGATGCATGGAATACGTCGTGGATCCACCAATTGGTGGGTAATTCAAGTTGGTAAGCTACTGGGGATATTTCCTGGGTGATCCTGAATGGGCCTAGGCGTTTGGGGGTTAGTTTTGCTTTTTGATGGGGGAGTTTCAAGTGGGATGCATCTAGCCAGACTTGCTCCTTGGTCCGGAATTGTGAGGGTGGAGGTCCTTTCTGATCGGCAACCTTGTTCAGCACTTGAATGGCATTTGCATGGTTCTCGGTCATTGCTTTTACTTGTGACTCTACTAAGGCGTTGTGGGTTTGTAATACTTTGTTGGAGTTGAGTGTGGGATTGTATCCGAAGAGGATCTGGTTGGGTGATAGTCTGGTGGTGGTGTTGATTCGGTTGTTGTGTACTACTGTAGCCAGTGCAAGCCAGTGTGTCCATCCTTTTGGGTCGCTTGAGGTTACTAGTCACAAGTATTGCTCTACCCATTGATTCTTTCGTTCCGAAAGTCCATCTGTTTGAGGATGGAAGGCCATTGATAGGTTTCGTTGGATCCCGAGCTTTTCAGTGAGGGCTTTCCCGAATTGGGAAGTGAATCTAGGGTCTCAATTGCTTATCATTTTGGTTGGTAGACCAAACCATTGGTAGACGTAGTCTAGGTAGAGTTGGGCAATTCCAGGGCCTGTGATAGTGTCAGAGCATGGAAGGAAGATGGCTGCGTGTGAACATCTGTGGTCTACTATGGTTAGTATAGCATTGTGTCCATGGTGCTGTGGAAGGCCCGTGATAAGGTCCATTGCGATTTGTTGGAAAGGGAGGGTTCTTTCCTTTGTCATAATACAGTAGAGGGGTATTTTTGTTCGATGATTGAGGATTTTGTTTTGTTGGCAAATTGCACATCCCTTGACATAGTCTGCTATCCATTGGCACATTCCTGTCCAGGGTAGGACTTCTGTGGCTTTTTGGATTGTTTTGTCATGCCCTGGATGTCCGGCTGTGGGGTGGTTGTGGATTAGAGTCATGAGGTTTTGCTTGGATGATTCTGGGAGTGTTGTTGCGTAGGTGGTGTTGATAAAGAGTTTGGGTTTGAGAAGGGTTTGAGAAGGGTTGTCGTTGTCTCCTTGATCTGAGTTAGGTGGGCATGATAGTTCATCTGCCGGGGTGTTGATCTTTCTGGGAATGTGTTTGATGACGAAGTCATATTCTTGGAGGTTGGCGTGCCATTGTGCTGTACGATGGTTTAGTTTTTGGGGCGCTTTCCAATACTGAAGGTTGGCATGGTCAGTGAGGATGGTGAATGGGGTTTTTGTCCACCCTAGGTAATGTCACCAGTGGGTAAGGGCCTTCATTATTGCTAAGAGTTCTTGTTTGTAGATGTTGTAATTTTGTTCAGTGGGTGTGAAGGTTGCGGAGTAGTATGCAATAGGGTGTAGCTTAGGTTTTTGAGAGGCGACTGCATGGTGTTCACCTTCTTGCGAGAGTATGGCACCCACACCATAAGCTGATGTGTCCGTTTGGAGGAAGAACGGTTTGTCGAAATTGGGTTGTGTGAGGATGGGGCGTGAGCACATGCACATCTTTAGTTCTTCAAAAGCCTTATGTTGTCGTTCTCCCCAGTCCCATATGACCACTTTCTTTGTGAGGTCGAGTAGTGGGTGTGCTATTTTTGAGTAGCCTTGGACGAAGTATCAATAGTAGCCAGTAAAGCCAAGGAATTTACAGATGTCCATTGGGTTTTTGGGTATTGGCCAGTCCACAACACCATTAAGTTTCTTGGGGTCCATCTGTATTTTGCCGTTGCCAACAATGATGCCAAGGTAGTTGATTTCTTTCTTTTCGAAATCGCATTTTTCGGGTTTAAGATAGAGATCGTTTTGTTCCAGTTTGTGTAGCATATGGTGGGTGTATAAACAGTGTCATTCTAAATGTTGTTGTTCAGTTTCATTTGGCTCTGGTTTTGTGTGAATTGCGATGTCATCCATATAAACCAAGAGCCATCCTTGAGCCACTTCAGTGCAGAAGATCGTATTCATCATCATCTGGAAGGTGGCCAGGGAGTTAGTGAGTCCAAAGAACATTACTGTTGGTTCGAATAAGCCTTTGGGGGTTAAGAAGGCTGCTTTCCATTCATCGCCTTCTTTGATTCTAATATTGTTATAGCCCCATTGGACATCTACTTTTGTGAACAGGGTGCAACCCCTTAGTTGGTCGATTACTTGTGAGATGAGGGGGGATACGTTCTGGTTTCGTTTTGTCCATTTATTAATAGGGTGGTAGTCTTGTACTGGTCGGAGTTTTCCATCCTTCTTTTTGACAAAGAAGAAGTTGGCTGCATACAGGCTCCAAGATTCACATATGGTTCCCCTTTTTAAGTGTTCCTGGATGAAGTTGTGGACTTCTTGGATTTCTTTTTGATTTAGTGGTAGGAGTCATCCTGGCATTGTGGAGGGGGCTCCTGGGAGCAGCTCAATAGTGTGGTCCCATATGGTGTGCTTTGGGAGTCTTTGCGATTGTTCTTTGCTGAAGACTTTGCTGTGTTTTGAGTATTCTTTAGGGATTTTTGTTAGATCAGCTTCTTGAGTGGTTCCTATGGTTGCTTTACAAAGTAGGATTCTTTCCTCCCTTGTGGGTTGTGGTTTGTTGATGGATCGTGGTACAAATCATGCTTTAGCTGCGTCAGGAGCCTTGAATATGATGGGTAGTTGTGTGTGATTGATCCATCCTCTTTTCCAATCAATTTTGGGTTGTACAGCTGCAAACCAGGGGTATCCTAAGATCACCTTGTGTTCCCCTAGTTGGGTGAGGAAGAACCTCATGTTAGTGGTGGTTGACCCAGTTCGTATTGCCAAGTCCATATAGAATTGGAGTTGGCCCACCTTGTTTTCCATTCCATCTACATTAAACAATTTCCTTGGAAAGGGTAAGCGTTTGACTGGTAGGTTTAGCCACTTTGTGTAGTCAAGGTTGAGGAAGTTTTCGGTGGCTCCTGAGTCAAGGAGTGATATGGTTTCAGCTCTTTTCATATTCAAATGGATAAAAATGCAGACTGTCATTGACTTTCGAGCAGATATGTATACATTGGAATTGCTAGGCCTAATTAGTGCCGATCTAATTAGGCTGAGGGAAAATCCTGTTGGTCTCCTCCTCCCATTGCTATGGCGAGTTTCTCCCTGTCTTGGGTGGATAGGGAGTTGAGCTGGGCCTGAAGGGTTTCTACCAGATTTTCTTCGACAGGGTTGTTGTTTGCATAATTTTGGTTGTCGTTGAAATCGATCAGGTTGGCCATTTGATTGTACTGATTACTTTGGCGGTGTTTTGGGCAGTTTCTGGTGAAATGCCCTTCTTCACTGCAGTTGAAGCAGGTGTTTGAGGCATTTCCTGTTATCGTGGCATTCCCTTGAGGGTTGTATTGGTTTCAGTTGCCTTGATAGCAGTTGTTGTTCCTTTGTCCTCAGTAGTTGTTGCCATGGTAGTTCCCTTGACCACAATAGTTTCCTCAGTTTGATGCTCTATTTCGATCGATATTCATGGGGACTGAAGTATTATTCATCCATCGTGGGGTGTTTGATGAGTTGTACTGGGGTGTGCTCTGTCCTTGTGGGCATGGATTGTTCCATTGTGGTTGCTGTTGTTGAGGGGTGAAGGCACCAAAATTTCTATTTCCTCCAAACATGTTTCTGAGAAGCACCTTTGATTGTACACTTGCAAGGGCTTTTTGGGTGTACTCTTGATATGTAATGGGGGTAGGGTAGTGCATGACATCTTTGGCTACATCTTGGGGTAGGCCGGATAGGAATTGTTGGTTCATTTCATGGGATCCCAATCAGTAGAGAGCTTTTCTAACGGTCTGTTCGAAGTCAGCGATATAGGAATCTATATCTGGGAATCTCATTTTTAGTTGGGTGAGATCTTTCCTGGCCATAGTGTCTGATTGGGTGTCAGTGAATCGTGCGTAGAATCGTCACAGGAAGACACACCAGACATTGTCCATGTTGCTCTGGTCATTAATTTGCTGGATCCATTGTAGTATTCCTCTGGTCCATTCTTCTACCTCTGGTCCTTGCATGAATGTGAGGACGAGGGCAACTTTCTTCTTTGGGGAATTAAATCCTGCAACATCATAGTTGAGTGTTAGGTATTTCTCAACCTCGTTCATGAAGGTATCAGCCTTTTTCCTTTCTCCTTGGAAGAGGGGAGGGTCTCTGCCCATGGCTTTGACGTTGGCTGCTGCTGCAACTGGTTGTGCTGCTGCTGCACCGGCAGCGGCAGGACCTCCTCCTCCTGGTGGTCCTCCTCCTCCTGGTGGTCCCAGTGGGTTTCCTCCAGTTCCTCCTCCTTGTTCTCCCATTGCAATATTGAGGAGCTCTTCTAGTTCATATGCAGTGAGTGGGTGTTGTGGTGCGACGGCTGCAACTGTAGTTGCTTGGGCTGCTGTTTGGGTAGTGGTTTGAGTGGTGGTAGTCATTGTTAGTATTTGTGATAGATCGTTCTTTGCAACCGTGAAGAATGGGGTAGGTGTGACAGGTGTTTCTGGTGCGAGAGGTTCTTTTAGTATTGCTGGGCTGTTGTGAATGGCAGTATCAAGAGGGTCTTGTTCTGGTTCAGATTTGCTGTTACATGTGCATGTAGGGACTTCAACGTCATAGTTGTGTATTTCAGGGACAGGTTCTGATAGGTAGACAGGTTTGTCGTCAGCATTTGTGTATTTGAGTGTGTGCCAGACCCCTCGATAAAGGCAAACTGGGAGTTTCCTTTCTGGTGATTCATCTGTTGCCAGTTCGACATATGCTAGGAAGTCCCTTTTTAATGGGTTTCCTCTTTCTATGGCTTTGATAACATGTACACGGTAATTTGCTCTGGATTGGAGGATGTCAAGGTTTGACAGGAAAGTACGTGGTTCTTCCTGGTGTTTTCTGGCTTTCCCTTTGTTTGTGGAAGCCATGGTGTAGATAGAAAGTTGAGTCTAATGTCACTGCCACAACTTTAGACTTGAAAAGCTAAGTCGAGAATGTTGCCAGCCCTATAGTGGTCAGGTGATTCCTACTGAGATACAGAGTCGAGTTGATGCCGGCCCTAAAGTGGTCATGTGGTCACGTGATTTGGTACGCCCAAAGCAGATAAGCTGGGCACTTGTTACAACACTACAGGGTCGTTTGGTGACAAGTCACTTGGAGGCGCTTGGGTGATCCTTGGGGATGACACTAAGTTGTATGGACCTAGTGTTGGTCTGGTCTGGGTGAGAAGTGTTTGGCAATTAAGAGGACTCTCTTAATTGTTGTAGTGGCATGGCTTAAGGGTCTGATCCTTAGGCACGAAGTAGAGGGTAGAGATGAGAAGGTAGTTCAGGTTGTAGTACAATGAACGAAGAACACTCTAGAGACATCCCCTCATAGAGTGAGCCCTTATATCCTACCAAGCAGATGCTACTACGTCATGGTATAGTAGACAAGTCATATGGAGCAAATGAGTCATAGTGGAGCGGAACGGGTCATAGTGGAGTGGAACAAGTCATAGTGGAGCAGAATGAGTCATAGTGGAGTGGAACGAGTCATAGTGGAGTGGAGTGAGTCATAGTGGAGCAGAATGGGCTGGTTCTGGAACTTACCCTAGTACAGGTCGTACAAGCTAGACCTCCTAGGTGCCGGTTATGTCATATCATATCGTACAGTAAGGAAAAGAGTTCGTAACATTACCCCCCTCCTAAGGTCGCTGTCCCACCAGCAAATCAGTCCATTGCAGGGTTAACATCCCAGTGATCGTAGTGGTTGAAGTCCCAGTCATCTGGGAGGTCTCCCCACGATGGGGATTTATTGCGGTCTTGCCGCACGCGACGTTCTTTGTTGGCTTTGTTGGCTTTGGCCTGGTCTTTCAGGACCTGTGGGATGAAGCCGTGGTGGGGTTCGGGGGTGACAAAGATGGCGGGCAACTCAAAGGGTCATGCCGACCATGGGTGGCGAGCTGCTTGCTTGCCTTTGTTCTTTCGGATGCCTCCTGACTGTGCCCAAGTTGAGGAGGTCTGGGGTGGCTGAGGAGGTGGGTCAGTGTCATGGTGATGGCTCCTCGTGGTGTTCGGTGGTGGTGGCGGTAACAGGTTGGTTCGGGTGATGGGAGTGGGGACGAGGGTCTGGTTGTCGTC
>WNFQ01003646.1_pt1 | contig 11212 bp, 9 predicted proteins | sample 5400171 | NCBI WGS metagenome assembly WNFQ01 (sample SAMN13153356, study PRJNA577476) | soil metagenome | isolation source: 20 cm soil under Madrone tree | place: USA:California | collected 2016-06-14 | reverse complement strand
CCGGGGAGTCACTGTCCTGGTCATAGTTCTTTTTCTGAACGGATGGCTCGGTCAAGCCGAAAGTTCTGTCTCCGTTGCTGCACCGGTGAAGACCACGACTCTGCCCCTGCTGGTGCTGGATACATTTTCCGGCGACAGATTCTTGCCCAACGGGATTGAGGTCTACAGCGGAAGAGCGATCATTCAGGTTCTAGCTTTGCGAGATGACGCCATTCGTGTTCGCATCGCTCGCGACGGAGCGTTGCCCGAAGATGCATCCTGGGCTGTTCTGCCGGCAGCTCGCCGCCAACGCGCCAGCATAACTCCGGAGAGTAGTGATGCAGCAGTGGGTTTCCGCACGAAATCTCTACATGTACAAATCGATCGTTCAACCCTTCGTCTTTCCCTAACGGATCTTGCAGGGACCGTTCTGCAAGAGGATGCTGCTGGATGGCCACTGGAGTTTCACGACAAAGCCTTCCGCATCTATAAGCAAATGCCTTCGGATGAGCACTACTTCGGACTAGGAGATAAGACCGGTCCGCTCGACCGCCGCAACCAGGCATTCACTTTGTGGAACACGGACGCCTACAGTTTTCAGGAATCCACCGATCCCCTGTATAAAAGCATTCCGTTCTTCCTGAGCGTGCGCGCGGGGCGCACCCTCGGAGTGCTCCTGGACAACACCTGGTGCAGCAGCTTTGATTTTGGCAAGCAGAACGATGGCGTCTACTCGTTTGGCGCCGAAGACGGGCCCATTGATTACTACGTGCTCTATGGTCCGGAACCCAAACGTGTCCTGGAGAGCTACGCCTGGTTGACCGGGCCTCCACCACTGCCGCCGCTGTGGTCCCTTGGCTATCAGCAGTCGCGCTACAGCTATGAGACGGAATCTCAGCTGCGGGAAGTCGCGGAGAGACTTCGTGCGGATCGAATTCCAGCCGACGCCTTGTATCTGGATATCGACTACCAGAAAAATAATCGGCCGTTCACAGTTTCTCCGGAGAGATTTCCGCACTTCGTGCCGATGCTGGCAGACCTTAAGAAAGAAGATTTTCACGTGGTAGGCATCACGGACCTGCATATCGCCGACCTCCCGGACGACAGCTATGTCCCCTATGACACTGGAGCGGCTGGCGGACACTTTGTGAAGAATCCCGACGGCTCGGTTTTTGTGGGCAAGGTATGGCCCGGTCCATCCGTGTTCCCCGATTTCACCAGGCATAGCACGCGCCAGTGGTGGGGCACGCTTTATACGAGCTTTGTTTCCGATGGTCTCGCCGGCTTCTGGAACGACATGAACGAGCCATCCGTTTTCAACACCCCGGGTAAGACCATCCCCGACGATGTCCAGCACCGCATCGACGAGGTCGGCTTCCAGCCCCGCGTGGCCAGCCATCGTGAAGTCCACAATGTGTACGGCATGCAGAACTCACGGGCCACCTATGAAGGGCTACTCAAGATTTCTCCCGACCGGCGCCCGTTTGTTCTCACCCGCGCGACCTACGCGGGGGGGCAACGTTACGCTGCTACCTGGACCGGCGACAACAGCGCCACCTGGAATCATTTGCGGTTGACGACTCCCATGCTCGAGAACCTTGGCCTCAGTGGTCTGGGAATGAGTGGCGCCGACGTGGGAGGTTTTATCGGGACGCCTTCAGCCGAGCTGCTCACCAAGTGGACTGAGTTGGCGACATTCCAGCCGATCGATCGCAATCACAGTGAGAAGGGAACCGCTCTGCGTGAACCTTGGGTGCACGGGCCTGAGCAGGAAAGCATCCGTCGCCGTTACATCGAAGAGCGCTACAAGCTGATGCCCTACCTCTATACGGCGGTCGAGGAAATGTCGCGCACCGGATTGCCTGTTCTACGTCCCCTGTTCGTCGAATTCCCAGAGGCCACCGCTGACAAGCATCCGCTGGATTTGGATGCCGGAAACGAATTTCTCTTCGGCTCTGCACTGTTGGTTGCCCCATCACCCTTTCCGGACAAGCTGGATACGTACCGCGTCCAATTTCCACCGCTGGATTGGTACGATTATTGGACCGGGCAGCGTCTGGAAACGCCGCAGTCAGAAGGCGGCGATCAGAATACCGCGCGCCCAGCTCCCAATCCGGTTTTGGTGCACCCCGCGTTGGATACGTTGCCTGTTTACGTGCGCGAAGGCAGCATTCTTCCAATGCAGCCTCTGACCCAAAGCACGAATGAGACTCCAAAAGGTCCGCTGTTGTTACGCGTCTATCCCGGGCGCGATTGCAAGGGTTCGCTTTATCAGGACGACGGAAACACCTTGGCGTACAAGCGCGGTGAATTTCTGCGAATGGGGTTCAGGTGCGAAGTTTCTGGAGACTCGGTCAAGCTGCACATTGGCCGGCACGAGGGCACGTTCCGTCCCTGGTGGCAGGAACTGCGAGTGGAGGTTTACGGATGGAACGCCAACGCGTCCTATAGAGTACCGGCTGGCAAGGGAGACGCCCGACCGGCAATCATCGATCCTGCTCATCACATGGTCAGTGTCGTGGTTCCCGACGACGGTCGCGGAACCGATCTGGAAATCAGCTTCCAGCACTAGCAGGACTCTGTATGCTTTGAATGATGACAAGGGCCCACGGACCTCTCCATCCGCTCCAAGTGGCAGGGTTGTGCCTGTCCCTGGTTGCAGTGTGTTTGTCGTCCTCCTCCACGCCCATTTTTCGCTTGGCTCCCCTCAAGGGTCTGGACTTCACTCTGCAGAACTCCCCGACCTCGCTGAAATATCTCATTGAAACCATGCCGGGAGGCGTGGCGCTCCTTGACTACAACAATGACGGTCTCCTGGACATTTTTCTGGTCAACGGTGGCCGTATCAGCCGGCCGATGCCGGAAGCCGCCGATTTCAATCGTCACGACCCGCGGTACTGGAACCGGCTCTTCCGCCAGAACAATGATGGGAGTTTCACGGATGTGACCAAGCAAGCTGGGTTGGCGAATGCGGGCGACGGCAATTACGGCATGGGCGTTGCCGTGGGCGATTACGATAACGACGGCTACGCTGACATATATGTCACGAATTTTGGGAAAAACATTCTCTACCACAACAACGGCGACGGAACATTTACGGACGTCACCGCAAGAGCTGCCGTTGCGGCAGGGGGTTGGTCCGCCTCAGCTGGCTTCCTTGATTATGACAATGACGGCAAGCTCGACTTGTTCGTGACCCGCTACCTGGACTGGGATACCAAGCGTAGTAAGCCTTGCGGTGTAGTAGTGCGCCAGTACTGTCCTCCGGGAGAGTTTCCGCCAGTCACCAGCGTTCTCTATCACAACCGCGGTGACGGCACCTTTGAAGATGTGAGTCTGAAATCCGGGATCGGAGCCAAAAAAAGCAACGGCCTCGGCGTAGCATTTGCTGACTACGACGGCGACGGGTTCACCGATATCTTCGTAGCCAACGACGTGGTGGAACAATTTCTTTTCCACAACCATGGTAATGGCACATTCACGGAGCAGGGACTGGACGCCGGCGTGGCGCTCACGGCAGATGGACAGAAGCTCTCCGGCATGGGAGTCGTGTTTCAGGACTATGACAATGATGGCGAGCCTGACATCGTCGTGACAGAACTTCCTCACCAATTGCAAACTGTCTTTCACAATGACGGCCACGGAGTGTTTACCGATCGCAGCCTGCAGACGGGCTTCGGAATACTCTCTGGAGCGACCTCGGGCTGGGGAGTGGGTCTGGAAGATTTCGATAACGATGGCTGGAAAGATATATTCATCGCGCAGAGTCACGTGATGGACAACGTGGAACAATTGGACTCTTCCCTCCATTACCTGCAGCCACCGCTGGTGGCACTCAATCACAGCGGCCGGTTTGAGCGAGCACACGCAGGCAGCGCAACTCCAGTGGCGGCTCGCGGTGCGGCATTCGGCGACCTCAACAACGATGGCTGGATCGACGTTGTGGCCACCGCGCTGGGCAAGCATCCCCTCGTGTTCGTGAACAACGGAGGAAAGCAACACTGGCTCACCCTCACTTTGCGGGGGAGCCGTAGCAACCGTGATGGTTTCGGCGCGCGCGTGCAGGTCAATCACCAGACCCGATTCGCAACTGCCTCAGGGAGCTATCTTTCCTCCAACGATAAACGTCTGCATTTCGGATTGGGCTCAGCTGAAACGGCGAACGTAGAGGTAATCTGGCCGTCTGGGATCCATCAGACCCTGAACAACATTCACATCGACCAATTTATAGAGATTCGGGAGCCGGCACAGCCATGATTCATGCTCTCTTGGCCCTAGTCCTGTTGACCCAAACAAATTCCTCTACTCTCCAACTGTCTCCCCTTGCAATGCAACATCTGCAGGCAGGCGCAGAGGCCGAGAAACGGCGGGACTTCGAGACCGCGGTGTCCGAATTCCAAAAGGTGACCGAGCTTGAGCCGACAGCTGCCGTCGGGTTTGTCAGGCTGGGCAATGCTTACATGGAGAGCCATCAGTATCGCGAAGCAATTCCATTGTTGAAGAAGGCGTTGGAGCAGAACCCGGATCTGCCGGTGGCACATCAACTGCTCGGATATGCGCTATTAGCGCAAGGCTATGCTGCCGAAGCGATTCCGCATTTAGAAAAGATCCACGAGGTTGGCGCGCTCGGGATCGCACAGATTCAAACCGGACAAGCTTCGGAAGCAGTTTCAAATCTGCAAGCGGCACTACGAAAGGCACCGACCGATCCGGATTTGCTTTTCTATCTCAGCCAAGCAAGTGAAATGCTATCGCAGCAATCGCTCGACGCACTGACGGCGGCCGATCCCAACTCCAGCCGGGCGCATCAAGTTCGAGCTCACAGCCATTATGTCCTGCAGCAATACCCGGAAGCCGAAAAGGAGTATGAGCAAGCCCTGGCTCTGCGGCCGGAAGTTCCGGGACTGCGCCTGGAACTGGGCGAGGTTTATGCAGCCAATTCGCAATGGCCGAAGGCCGAAGAGCAATTTCTTGCAGAAACCACGTTGCAGCCCGGTAATGCAGAGGCCGCCTACCGGCTGGGTGACGCACGATTGCAGGAGGGCAAGCCACAAGAGGCGTTGAAGGATTTGTGGCGCGCCGACCTTCTGCGTCCGAACATATCCGACACACTATTCTCCCTGGGGAAAGCGGCTGCCCTCACCGGCGATGTAGCAACTGCTGAACATGCGTTGACGCGGGTGATTGCTCTCGAAAAAGAAAGCCCCCTCGCAGCTCAAGCTCACTACTCACTGGCAGGCCTCTATCGCAAACAGGGTAAGACCCAGGACGCAGCACGGGAAATGCAGGAATTCCATCGAATCCGTGACGCCAAGCCAAACTGATTGCCGCTCCCTTACTGAGATTCGGTGCTGGCGCCTTTGCCAGCCCTGAACTCAGCATTCTGCTCGTGATCCGGCCTCCAATTATCTAGTAAATCGCACAAACGCATTTTGCGCGCGATCTCACCGCTTTCTCCTGATTTGAGATGTTTGCCGAACTCACCGCACCACAGGGTCGCCGGCCGGCTTCCTCGTGATGCGGCTTTGACTAATGTCAGCAAAGCCGGCGTCCCAAAATCGACGTGCTGGCTGGATGAGCAGAGAAAGTTCCTCGCCAGGTGCTTGATTCTTGAGGAGCTCCATGTATCTGCTGCTGCGTAACCAACGCCTGATTGCATATAAGGTTTGATTCAGTGAGGAAGATCTGGATTGGTCACACTTGTCAGAAGATGTCAAATGATTGTGCACGTGAGACGATAATATCAGCGCGCTCTTAGACAACGAAAAGACGGGGCCACGAAGAAACCACGCCGCTGCGGTTTGCTGACCGCAAAGACGCCAATGATATCCCGGGAGAATGGGGAAGGGGAGGAGACGCTCGAGTACATCACGCAGCGCATCAGTCTGTCGGCAAACGCAACTCCGGATACAAGAATCCGCGCGAAGCTCACCCGTATCGTCTTTTAAAAACAATTTTCTCCGAAATGCTCATCTGATCCCTTGTAAAGGTGTCAATCTAAATCTCGCTTAGCGTGAAACAAGCGCGTGGGTACCTCGCAGGCCATTCCATGCGTACCGACGACCTCGGCCCCGTTCGCTAAGCGCTCAAGGGCCCGGGCGCGCGCGTTTGCCACCGCTTGCCGGGAACATCCCAGAAGAATCGAGCAGTCCTGGTAGGAATACCCTTCGAGCGCCGACATCACGAAGACGAACCGTTCCAGTGCGTTGAGCTTGAGGATTGACCCTAGGCGCAGTTCGATCTTCAGGGTCGCTTGCGTAGTTCCTGGACTTGCCTGGTTTTCTCGCGCTGGCTCTATCATCCGAATCCATTTTGGATGATGGCGCGGCGCGCCCAGGAGTATGCCCATGCTCTAAAAGCCGGGTTGCGCTCGCCGACGCCAGCAACAAAGCACTCTTCCGCCCTCCCAGCGTCGGCGGTCAGCAGGAGAGCAAGCAAATACAGCCTGTCCATCTTTTCAGAGAAGATCCGGCAGAAATCGTCGCTTGTAGCGTAGGCAGTGAATCCACTCATAAAAACCTGGGTGGCCTGCGACACATCGACCTCCCTCTTTACCTGTTTTTCAAGCGCTCTACCTAGCCGGGCGTGCCACGCTCCTTATGCGGATCGCCACATTTGCGAGCCAAGCGTTTCAGCACGTGTTTAACAAGGATCCCCGCACAAGAGAACTTCGCTCCCTGTTGCATCAACTCGGACAAAGTCCGTTCCGCCTCACAGCTAATGACAGTGACGTCAGTGAGATCGATCACCAACTTGCGGCCTGCGAGTGTCTGCTTAGCGTTGCGGCAGACCTCCCGAAGTTCACCAAGCCACGGTTCCAATAACTTTCCTTCGAGAATGAGTCTGCGTTGGAACCGCGTGTCGATGGTGGAGATCCGTAACATGTCTGCCCGTTGTCTAGCGGGAGAGGGCAACGCGAGGTCCAAAGCCAGAGGTAGGCGGGTGAGAACTTAAGTTATTGAATCTGCAAAGAGAGATTATCTGTCAGAAATGATCTTGTCGAAAACTGTTGAAGCATCCTCGACATTTGTCAAGGCTGATAGCAGAATCAGGCGCGTGATGGACGTTGCGTCGAATACGAGGTGGCTACGGGGAGCGCTTTCGTCACGGACCGGTGTCCACGACGACGGGGAGCGAGAACGATGAGGTTTGTTCCAACTCTTGTGTGTCGGCGCGAATGACGTCGCGGATCCCGAATGAGAGCTTGGAGAAACGTTTAGCAGGAAGACCATTCCGAATGCGCAAACACACGCGAATACAATCTGAATCACGCTAGGGCATTCAGCACGGAGAGGGCCAAATTGTAGTTCACCGTTCCGGGCTATTCCTCAGTGTTGACGTGATCGGGGAGAAGGAGTGCGATAAGCAGGTGACGATATCGCGAGTACGTCGCCACTTGGCGAGGACTACGACACTTTTCGTGGATCGATTCCCAGCTTCTTCATGCGGGAAATCAGCGTCGTGCGTTTGATCCCCATTCGTGAAGCTGCACCGTTCGGTCCGGCCACACGTCCATTCGTTTCTTTGAGCACACGGAGAATCTCATCGTGCTCAGTCGAGTGGCGGGGGTTCGAGGTCGGAACGGACGCCCCTGTCCGACTCAACTCCGAGACAGGTACTTCAAGTGCGCTGCCGTGAGTAAGGATGACTGCCCGCTCGATAAAATTCTCCAGCTCACGAATATTTCCTGGCCAATGCCAACTTGCCAGCTTTTTGAGGGCAGCTGCGGGAATCGATTCGATCTTCTTCTCCATACGTCGCTCATATTTTTGGGCAAAGTATCGCACCAGCAGCGGAATGTCCTCGGGCCGCTCGCGCAGGGGAGGGATGCGAATCGGAAAAACGTTCAGGCGATAGTAAAGATCGCTACGGAACTCACGGTTCTCAATCATCTTGTCGAGATCGCGGTTGGTGGCGGCCACAAGGCGGACATCTACTTTCTTGGTGCGCGTGCTGCCCAGCCGTTCGAACTCACGCTCCTGCAAGGCACGCAACAGCTTCGGCTGGATCTCAAGCGGGATGTCGCCCACTTCATCCAGAAACAACGTACCCTGGTCGGCCAACTCCAGCAGGCCAAGCTTCTGGGAAATCGCGCCGGTAAACGCGCCGCGCTCGTGTCCGAAGAGCTCACTTTCGAGTAGCCCGGTTGGGATGGCTGCGCAGTTCAGTTTTACAAGCGTGCGATGCCTTCGCCGGCTGCGATCGTGGATGGCGCGAGCGATCAATTCTTTTCCTGTACCGGTTTCTCCGAGGAGCAAGACGGTGGAATCACTGGGAGCAACGGTCTCCACTAGCCTTAGCACATTGCGCAGAGCAGAACTCTGACCTACGATGCCTTCGAAATCCATATCGCCGCGGATTTCGTCCTCCAGGTAAAGTTTCTCCTGGGCAAGCTTATCTTTGAGTTCGGCAATCTCACGGTAGGCAAGGGCATTCTCCATGGCGATCGCCACCTGGTGTGCAACTTGGGTCAAGAAAGCTACTTCATCGTCATCGAAAGTGTTCTCTTGTCGTCTCGCAAGCGCCATAACTCCAAGCGTGCGATTGCGGCTTACCAAACTGATATCACAGAGCGAATTGATTCCTTCTCCCGATGCCTTGGCATACATCTCAGGAGGGATCGTCCCGGGATCCAGATGATTCAGCACGTAGGGCTTGCCGGTTTGAAATGTTTGTCCGGGCATACTTCCTTCAATCGGGATCCCGATGCCTTCTAAAAAGAGCCCCTTGCTGTCAGGAAAATCGAGGGCATGCACGCGCAGATTCTTGCCCTCCGCATCAGGCAGCATGATGGCGGCAGCATCACAGTGCATGACCCTACGGAGGATGCTGGAGACTTCGCGCAACAGATCATCGAACTCCAGGTTTGAAACGACCTGATTGGTTAGTTCCAGGATCAGTTTCAGGCGGTCCTGCGCTTGGGTCGACGAGTAGAGGTTGACCGCGGCATCGATTGCCAGCGCAATCTGATCGGCAGCCAGGCGGAGAAAATCCACTTCCTCGTCAGAATATGAGTGCGGACGCCTGCTGCCGACGGTCATCACGCCCAGATGACGCTGTCCTCTCGTCAATGGCCAGGTGCAGGTTGAAGCTATGCCGTGCTCACCCAGAAACTGTTTGTAGAGCGGGAATTGGGTCTCTCGGCTCCAATCGTTAGCAAGGTAAAATTTGTGTCGCCGGTGCGCCCATACGGCCGGTGTCTCTTCGTTCAGAACCAGGTCGTCAAATCTCTCGCCGTTCACTTCCAACAACTGCCACTCAACAGCGTTGGTCTCTGCATTAAAGGCGACGACCTGCAAGTAGTCGAAGAAAACAATCTCGCGTAACTGCCGCAAAAGTTCGTTGCCAGCGTTTTCGCAATTGTCGCAGGTCGCAATGAATTTCCCAGCGCGAAGAAGAGCCTCGTAGCGCGCCGACATATCCGTTGGGATGACTCGTGCCACTGTTGCCATGAAGCGTTGGCCCTTAATTTCGAAGATTACCCACTCTACAGTACCCTCCAGTGATAAAACTGGAGCCTCGACACTACACGTATCTGATGTGGCCGACCCGCAGTAAGGTTCCTAAAATGTCGTACGGGTTCGACACTTGTCGAAACTCTGTCGACCGCTCGACATCTTTTCCCATGCAAGCCTTCGAGCCAGCAGGTCAATTGATGTCTATTCAAGGACTTTTCAACGTGCGAGTAGCAGCAGCGCATTTGGCAAGTGGAGTGCCCTAATTCAAGTCAAACCACGGATGCCGAACCCATTAAGTTCAAACGCGACCCCGGGTTCGTATATCGAAACATGGAGGAATTAGACGATGCGTAGACCACTTGTCATCATTGCGGCAGTTGTCACATTGGCCGTTGGCGCGGTCGCTCAGGAGAGCCGTTCAGAGATCAGCCTGCAGGGCACAGGCTTCTTTACGAAGGAGTCCAACGGCCAGGGAAACTTGCAGCGCAGCACGGAGACCGGCGGATTCACTGTGGGATACCGCTATCACATCAACCGGTGGCTCGCTGCGGAAGGGAACTATGGTTACGATCGAAGTACTCAACAGTATTTTAGTGGTTTCGGGGAATCCAGAGTCCAGGCCAACGTGCATGCGGTCACGGGCGATTTGGTAGTAAACCTTCCACTTCCCATCAAAAGGGTAAGTACCTACGCACTCGCTGGAGGCGGCGGTCTAATCTTTGATCCCACCGGCAATGGTGGTGGATTTGTGCCGGGCGCGGATACTCAGGGAAGAGGCGCCTTCCTGTACGGCGGCGGCGCTGACTATTCCTTGACCCGTCACTTCTCTTTGCGTGCCGAATATCGAGGCTTTGTGTATAAGAGCCCGGACTTCGGACTTGCCTCCTTGCGCACGGATAGCTGGACGCACACGGCGCAACCGTCTGCCGGAATCGTTTTTCGATTCTAGGCGCGCCTGGGCAGCCGGGCAATCATACCCTCCCCATTTTTCCCCGGCTGCCCAATGAGGCGACTCATCTTGAGGGCTTTGCGAGAGAACTCGTTGGCGGAGGGGAGGAGGACGCACACACGTTGCAGAGCACCGTTGGGTTGCTATGCGGCCTGTTCTTGGGCGCTCTGGCTCTGCCGCTCGGTTCTTGCGTCGTCGGCTCGATTGTTGCGCCCCTGCGAGCGGTCAGCGCCAGCATGGTCGATACGAGGACGTGACGAGACTCCGGTTTCGTAGCCTACATAACCTTCTCGGATGATCGCACCGTGATATTCGCTACCGAAGCCGAATTCCGGAGGAAAGGGACTATGGTTGAGGGACCACACAGGAACTGGAGAGAGTTGTGCAGCGCGGCTCTTGAAGCAACAGATCCCGATGAGTTGCTGAGCATCGTTCAGGAACTCAACAAGGCCCTAAAACACGAAGAGCAGGTCCGTCGAGACTTCAGGGAAGCCGCGAGAACAACAAGTCACCATTGATATCCGATATCAACCGCTACCGGGACAGCGACGACGCGAGCGCATTCTTCCAACACGAAGGAGCGGATACTTGCCATACACCGAGGAGTATCAACTGTCCATGCAACGGCAAGCGGGTTCGGGAACTCTACTCACCGCGAGCTACGTGGGAACGCAAGGGCATCATCTGATGTCCGCTTTGCAAGCCAACTCGGGAGGCCCCGCGCTTTGCTTATTATAAGCGTGAGCCAGGTAAGTCAAGTCACCGATGGGAACGTATGTGCGCCCGGCGGAGAAAACGGCGTGTACCACCCGGTCACGAGGGGCAC
>WNFQ01003645.1_pt1 | contig 11214 bp, 12 predicted proteins | sample 5400171 | NCBI WGS metagenome assembly WNFQ01 (sample SAMN13153356, study PRJNA577476) | soil metagenome | isolation source: 20 cm soil under Madrone tree | place: USA:California | collected 2016-06-14 | reverse complement strand
GGTCCATCACCCGCGCCAGCACTGGCTCCCGCGCCCGTTCCAGTGTCAGTTCCGGCCACCGTTCCTGCTCCTAGGGAGATGCAACAGCGTGGACCTGGGACAGCTTTCGTTAGCGATCGTTGGTTGGAACGAGATACGGGTGTGAGGTACGCATATGGGAACTCTGTGCAGCCGTTCTACGATACGGTGCGTCAGCAGCAACCGCCGCCACCACCACAGCAGCAGCAGCAGCAGCAACTACAGTACCAGCCGCAACAACGACAATGGCAACAACGTTGGCAGCAACAAGAGGAGCGGCCACTACCGCCGGATCTACCTACCGACGTTGGCCCCATTCCAACAACTCTTATGCCCTCACATCGTCATGATCCTGCTGTATTCAATATCCCTTTTGCAACGACTGTGGCAAACCCATCACGGCCCAGTGTTGATGGTGACGGTGGACGAGGAGGAGGAGCCGATGGAACTTGGGGATCGCGCACTGGCACGACTCGGAGAGAGCGCAGGCAGACGCAACAGGTGCCTTTACCGCCTGCGCCTGGTATTTCACGCAAAATTCCTGATATGCTTGGGCGTAATGTTGAGAGTTCGGAGGACATCAATGCGAGCGTTGACGAGGATCGTCGTAATCGACCGCGGGTCTTGAAGGTGAGGCGATTGCTATTGCTGTTGGGTTTGTGCGTGGCTGACTGGGAGCGTGCGTGGGTATGGCAGGTCGTCAACGGGTGACATTCACGTTCGTGAACCGCCGCGCGGCTGTGTACTTTTTCTCACTCCCCCTGACGTGTGCACGTTTCTGTTACTATACCGCGTGCTGGGCATGCGTTTGCCGTTATTAATGAGGCTTGATGACTTGACGTTGCTGTGTGTTGTACAGTACTGTAACAATAGTGTGTAGTCATCGCATGTACAAATCGACTGTATAATGACCTTCGTATTTTCATGCTCATATACCTGGTCTTATAGCCATACAGTGAGTTTTTGCAGCACTTGGTTGTACTTTTGACATGGATGCGGTTCCCTTATGGATGACAAATCCTTGGCTATACCAGAAATCTAGCTAGTATACGGGATCCTAACAACTGATGTAGTCCAGCTCACAACATGATGCCATCAAATAGGGTCAAATGCTTATGATGGCGGGCACCTCAATTGAGAGCCCTTGGCATTCAGGGTAAAGGATGTCCCAGTCATCTTGGCAGTTGCACATAAATGGGCTGAAGCTCTGGTGTGTGTCGGCCCGATGGGCTTCTTTTGTGTCAGGTTCCGAAAATGGAAGGCCACTGGCAGTCAAGCCTGGCACGTGGCCACTGTAGATCTGCCGCCGAGATTTGTGCCAAGCAAATCGTATAAATAAATTATGCTGATGGTCTGACTGACCGTCCCGAGCTCATCCACTCCAACTCCCTCTCCTTTCATTCCCGCCCTCATGCACCTCTACGGCCACACCCTCGCCTTTCTCCTGCCCTCGCTCGCCCTATATGTTCCTGACTCTGTCACTGCCATATCTCACGCCGATCTCGCCGAACGGAACCCGTCTTCCCAGGACTTGTCTAATAGGGTAGATGACTCCTTTCCCCCCTTGCTATACGAACGCGATGGCGACGAGCACAGACATGGACATGCGGCACCTCTAGTTGAGCTCAATGAGACAGAGATTCGTCTGTACCATGCCCCGGCCCCACCTTCCTATTGGTCAATCGACATCGACGATCCCGATCCCGGGAACGCAAGACATCCTAGTCTCATGGTCTTACACTCCTTGTTCATGATGTTGGCTTTCTTTGGCGCCCTTCCAGCTGGTTCGTCGTGGTACGCCATATCGTCGCTTCTGTTCTGATTCCTCACGACAGGGATCGCCCTTCGTTCCGTTAATCATGCTTGGCACGGCTTTTCCATGATATTGTTTTGGACGTTCATCATTTTGGGTTGTGGGGCAAGTGGGATATACCGGAAACTTACGCCTAATATGTCAGTTGCACGGTCCTTTCCTGCTTAAGACTCATCATCCCGTTTTAATAGGTACGAGGGGCAGATGCATTGTTCTTATGGATACCTCGTGCTTGCTTTGGCATTCACTCTTTCGGCGATTGATCTTTTCGTTGGGGCTGGCCGCGTGCTCTCGTACGTCAGGTCCATCGAGCGAGATGGGGGTTTCTCCTTTCGATCGTTCTGGAATCGCGTAATCCTTAATCAGGGTGCAGACCACGTGTCTGATATCAATAGCGCCGAATACAGTTTGGTCACGGAAGCGGAAGAGTTGGAGGAGATTCCCAAGACCTGCGCCTACCGTGACCATCGTTTTATTGCTGCCACGGACGATGCGATTATGCATGATGATGAAACTCAACAGTGGGTAGACAAAGTTCTTCTCGACACGGAAGCCTTGCCGGAGTCACCAGGGTCTGACCACACATTTGTCGGCCACCGCCATCGCTTCTCAAGAGACTCCCAGCACTCCGACGACACTCTACAAGATCAAGATCGCGTTGTCAAGGATATCCCCCTATCGCATCGTGTCGGACCACTGGTGCTTGGAACTTTAGAGCGTTTTCTGGTTTTCGCAGGCTTCTCACAATTGATGCATGGCATTGTGATCTACACCGGCGGTTGCCGTGGAAATTATTTAAATGGGTGCCTGGCCCACATAATCAGTTAGCTCATTCCGATTTTCAAAGCGCTCCTGACTCATCCCGTCCTTATCGTCCAGAGGGTGGCATTTTCTGGTGCTATGGTCTTGTCACTTTTGCTCGTTTCCTCGGATTTTTTTCTGATTTGGGTTGGGCATGGAACCGCGCACCGTCTGGCCGCCATGTCTCCGCAGAATTTGTCGAGTCTTTCGTGATTTTCCTATACGGCATAACGAACACATGGATGGAGCGCTTCGGCGCGCACCCCGGCGACTCTTACACCACTAAGGAGATCCAGCACATAAGCATTGCTGTCATGTTTTGGTTCGCGGGTTTGGTTGGGATGGGTCTCGAATCTCGTCGTTTGCGACGTTGGCTCACGGCGATATCCACCACATCCTTGAAAGCCTCGAGGGGAAACAGTGGTGCTGTCACGGAGCCTGCCAGTTACCGCGGCAGCTTTAATCCGTTCCCCGCATTGGTTATTGGCGTAACCGGAGTGGCGATGAGCGCTCACCTCCAGACCTATCTTTTCCAGGTGAGCACTACTCATTCTCATAGTCGATGCATATGTCAACACCAAGGAAAGGTTCAGATACACGCCCTCTGGGGTTATTGCCTCTCCGGATTCGCCGTCTTGCGTTGCTTGACCTATTTCCTTGTCTGGCTCAGCCCTCCGCGCTCCATCCTACCCTCCCGTCCACCGTCGGAAGCCCTGGCCAGTCTCTTCCTTGCATGCGGAGGTCTGATATTTATCATGAGCGATGAAGAAATCACATTTGCTGCCATGCGTAGAGGTTACGATGGTATTCCAATTTATTGTTTTTTCTTCTAGATGCCTCGGTGGCTAACGATGCGCCTGACAGACGTAATGATGTTACTTAATGTTGCTGTCGCTGTTACGTGCTTTGCATTCTGCTGGACCGTGCTTGTCGTCGGCTTCAATGGCTGGCTAAAGTCCAGGACCCACAATGCTGTATCCTTCCATCCGTCCGCATAAACTAGTGTAGTTTTTAATTTTAATTTTTACGTCTTACTACATTCGGGAGTTGGTTTGTTTTCTCATTGCTAAAGCCAAATTTGTTTGTTCATTTTGTACCACCACACTCCCCTCCCTTATCATTTTAACCAACTCTGTTTGCGACTTTCCACGTTCTTAATGCTATAGAATTTGTTGTAATATGATGTGCACTTGTACTATTTTTCATGCGAAAGCGAATCTACGCTGGGTTCTTCATCTGCCCGAAATTGTAACCAAATGTAGTCCCCTAGAGCACCCATCCATATCCAGAAGCCTACGAAGCCACATGCGACAAACCCTCTTCCACAGCTTGCACGATCATCGAAATCCGTCCTGTATATGACGCGCGCAAGTTGTGTGGCAGCAAGGCCAGTTCCGATGAAAAACGGTGCGCCTTGTGCATTGAGATAACCCGCAAGCGCGATGCAACCCATCGAGGATGCGGAGAAGGCAGTGAGGATGGAGCGCGTATGCTCGCCGAATAATAGCGCCGTCGAATGAATGCCCACGCGCACGTCGTCTGTTTTATCTTGATGCGCGTATATGCTGTCGTATACGAGCGTCCAGAATACACCACCCGCATATAACGCACCCGCGACGGGCCAGTGGACGGCGCCAGACACGGCTGACCAGCCTAGGAGTGCACCCCAGTTGAACGCAAGACCTAAAATAGGTTTGTGCGGAAGCGCAGTTTATTGGGGGGGAAAGGAGATGGGGGAGGAGAGTGGATAGTTAGCGTTATTGGTTTGCGGGAGACGGGGCAGGGACAGGGACAGGGTACTGTAACTAAGGATGAGGGGGTACACGCACCGAGGATCGCTTGGGGCCAGTAGGTGATACGTTTCATGAGTGGGTAAGTTATCACCAGGGACAGCGAGGAGGCGCCCAAGAAGATGCTGCGATATGGCGAGGCGTGTGCGCGTGAGTATCCCTCAGTCCATTTTTGTGTCGGCCGAGGCGAGCACGGAGCCGGGAGGAACTATTATATAGGATAGGATACACACCTGTACCAGTTAAGTTGCGTGAGCACAGCGAGCCCCGCGGTCAATTGTGGCGCGAGGAACGCGATGGCCTGACGCGGCGTGATGTCCCCCCGCGCAAGTGGACGCGTCTTTGTGCGCTCTTTTTGCGCGGTCGATGTGGGCCAGTAGTAAAAAAAAAACGAAAAGAGGTGGGAAAGGCGCGTAAGAAAAGTATTGAGAGCGTAACGCACCGACTGCGTTGTCCAGATTCCGGTCCCACAGGTCGTTGATGGTGCACCCTGCCCCACGCATGATCAACGCGCCGGTTCCAAAGAGCAGGATGTACTTCAGAGGGACGGGTGCGGGTGCGTTGAGTGCGTATGAGGCCATTGTGATTGACCAGGCTAATAACAACAACTCGGATAGTTGGTTACATTGGACCCCCCCCCACATGACCAGAAGTAGCCGCGGAAAGACGCACTGCAGGGATAGAATAATAAAAAGGTTCCGATGGGCTTGTCAACGCGAGTGAGGTAAAGATATGGTTGGAATTTAGAGGGGAGCCGGTCTACCCATGTCGTCGGACTCGGAGTTGTCGAGGTTTTGGTTATATGCGTTGACGACCATGTATTGTAGTAAAATGCCAGAGCTTTTGGGACGTAGATGCGATGGGCCTGCACTGAATTGACTTTAGGCCTCAAGGAGACTTGTAGTGGAGAAATAGAGCGGTGGCATGCCCAAAGCGCCATCAACGCGATAGCTGTGAGTGTGCAACTGACGATGATGCGAAAGTGCCGTTATTCACAAACAATCTTATCTTATCGTGGTACCCCAAGAGATGAACTAGCTATGCACGGCACACAGATAAAAACAGGTGGGAACTACATTACACAAACGACATCCACAGACCCACAGAGTATCAGACGTGATTCTCACCAGTCTTTCGCAATCTTAAGCTGCCATTTCCAATCTAGACCATCGCGTGTTATTCTGATGGGGTGCTCTGGCAACCGACAAGATCGACTCACCGAGCCACACTTTCCCATCAAGGTCAACAACCTTGCTGACGACCGTGTATACTCCCCTGGCGACCAGGCCCGAAGGAAACTCATCACTTATAACTTCCGTGCTACGTGGATTCGGGTCTGCACTGTATGAACCGAGCATCGCTTCCACCTTTTCTGCATCGCAAGTGAGGACTTGGTTCAAGTGATCACCGTCCTGATTAATATACCTTTCAAAAGGGAGCGCTTGATCACTTGAATGTAACGGGCACCCTGGTCCTATTGTCAGTCCTTCTGTGATAGCGTATTTGAATCAGAGCATACAGTGACGATAGAATGATTAATTTTATATGAGATAGTAGCCCTATTCGAGCACTACGGTCACCTCCGGCGCGTGAGGATTAGCAATCATACTTACTGATACGGTGCTCCTTCCTTCACTTGAATGGGGTTTTTCTCATAATACGTCCGCGATTCCTCGGTGCTAAGATCAAGCTTAATCGTCCTGTCCTTAGGAAGTGTAGGAGAGGTCAACTCCAAGCTCAAGACGGTAAGCTAGGTGAAGAATGAATGAAAGCAAAGAGCGAGTCAATGATACAAAGGACTACCTTGGGCCCGTTATTATCACCAGAAACTGAACCGAGCCCGAGGCTAGCTTTCCAACGCGCCAAACTTTCATCACCTGCGTCTAACTTCTGATATTCATCCACACTTTTGCCCGCAGCGGGCTTGTAACCTGCGCAGATAATCAGAATAGAGTGACAACAGCGAGAAGAGGGCCCCAACCTGGGGTATTGATGGCTGCGAAGTCTTCAGTATCTTCTTGTTTGTCAGCCATTGTATATGCCCTGGGATGTTAATATACTGCCTAATAATTGATTGTATGGTCAGGAAAGAAAGTTGGGAGCACGAAGCTGTGTCCTTCGTCTGGGATGAAAACCGCAATCGATGTTCCCACGACTACTTGCGGCATGCCCCGGCCAATATTCAATAAGAAAGTTCAAATCAAATTCGAGTCATCAAATTCGAGTCAATCAATGTGATCTTATAACAAAATACTTGTCAATCGTCCAACCATCCATCTCCGTATTTAGTATTCAATATTCGACGTCCAATCTTTGGTCTTAGCAGCCGAGTCGTTATATGCGTTAGGACATGAAGTCCCCCCTTGGACGATGCATTCCCTCTGGGACAATATCAACGCGTGATTTTCGCGTCATGAATGGCATGCGCTACTCACCTCCTTTGAAGCGACATTTGTCCCTGAAGGAAAATTGGCACTTGACACCGTATGGACAAACATGGCCCCAGCAGCAACTCATTGCATGCGGACACTCGCGATCTAAGCGTCGTCGACATGATCAATGGCTTCATTCAACGAAAAGACAGCCACAGACTATTGTTCAAAAACCAGCACGGGGACTGCTTTGCACTGTTGGAAAGCTCGACGAGTTGTTCCTCCGTCAAGTCATATTCATGAGAGTACCGGCAACGACCCTGATTTATGGTCCGTGAGCGTGATTTCCTAGCATTCCATATTGTTTCCTTACCTCCTTAGAGCAAAACTGCATGAGGTAGTACTCATTGCACGGAGGTGGACTTTCTGAAATTAGACCTTAAAAGAGGAAATGTGACGTTTGAGATCAAAACTCACGCTTGTACAGAGGCTGTGGCAGTCCTTCAGCGTCACTCGTACGCGTAGGGCATCAACACTTACAAGAGTCGGATCGATGACACTCGGCCTGCGCTGCAGGCTGTAAGTCTTTGGAGAAGGCGTGCGACCGGCCATTTCATCGCCCTCCGCCACTGGAAATGGAGAAGGGTCAAAGAATGGAGTAGCCGGTGCAGGAATGTTCTTTATAAATAGCCCCGCTAACATTAGAAAGGGAATGCGGGCGAATGTGCCGTTAGATAGACCGGTGTAGCTTCGCAGGATGACTAGTTTATCCTTGGCATTGCACGCCTCGAGGGTGGGCATGATGGACAAGTACTCAGACCCATTCCCACCTGACAGACCGACCGTGACGATGATCAATTGAAATCAGAATCAACCACAAGGAAGTTGTACGAACCGCTGAAGAAGACGCGGGCGGTCTGAGGAAGACCGGAAAACAGTTGCAACTGTTCTGGACGAGGGACGTTAAAAGGAGTTTCAGCTTGACTTGTAGGTTACTCACCTTCTATCTTCTTATCGGCGTCCCTCTTGCTATTTATTTCAACTATATTCAAATAAGGTGTTTCATTCAAGCCGACAAAAAACTTGTCCAATTGCTCGGCAGTACAGATACTAGACAGGTCATGTCGGAGCCGGGTCTTCGCAATGTATATGGCAATGGAAAGCTTGATGGTTGAATCTTGAAGAGAACTGTCATCGGCAAGGTAATCCGCAATGTTACGAGTAATCTCTTCTCCAGCCTTTCTCCCGCCTGCTTCACCTTCAGTAATGTAACTTGGAGAAAAGAAGCAGCGAGTTCCGTCAATCATGCAAAGTGCAAGGTCCTTTTGTGAGGTTTGTCCTGTCGGTTTGTTCTCGCGACTCGCAGCAGAGTGGGCCTGCTTCCAAACAGTTACTTCCACTTCCAATTCTTTCACTTTCTTGACAAGCTGAGCATTCTCATCGGACGTCGCCCTAGCGAGGTCTGTCGAGAGTTGAATAGACTATAACCTTGAGGTCTTCGAGGCACTTACCCTGAACCCTAGACAGAAGTTCCTGCCTGAGAGAATTTACTTTAGTGGGTTACCAATCTACTTCTATGGTGTAGAAGTCTCACCATTGTTGTTGCCTAGTTGCGTTAACAGCGGATTCCATTTGAGAGACCAGCTTAAAGTGATAAAAAGACGGAGTGGAAGACGATGTAACCTTACGCGGGGAAGTGAAAGTCAATAGGTAAAATGACCCTAAGAGACTGGTCTTATATGTGTTGCAGCAATAGAGCTGCGGACGGGGGCGTGGCGAGGCGAGGCGTAAGGACAGGGCAATGACTCAAGTACTCAAGTTCTGTGAAGGAAACCAGCAGGCGCTCCCAAACCCAAATACACGGGCGCCCCGTGTCCCAGTACGAATTGAGCATAGATGACCGGTCGATTGACATCTTGAGATACAGTATCAGTCCGAGGAATAGCCCTATATGGGCTACATGTTGACGCCAGCCAGTTCCAGCCGAGGATGAGGAAGGCGCCGTCCTATTGGATGGATATCCATGACCCATGTCAAACAGCATGATACCGCAAGTAGCCGTGGGAACATCGATTGCGGTTTTCACCCCAGACGAAGGAGACAGCTTCGTGCTCCCAACTTTCATACAACCAATTATTGGGCAGTATATCGACGACCCAGGGAATATATGATGGCCGACAAACACGAAGATGCTGAAGACTTAAAATGGCTTGCCCTGGCCAATATTCAATCAAGAAGTTCAATTCAAATTCGAGTCAATCAATCATCCGATCGTTTGATCTTATAACAGAATACTTGTCAATCATCCAATCATCCATCTCCGTATTTAGTATTCGACATCCAATCTTTGATCTTAGCAGCCGAATCGTTATGTGCGTTATTAGTAGGACATGATGTCCCCCTTTGGACGATGCATTCCATCTGGGACAATATCAACGCCCGTGATTTTCGCGTCATGAATGACATTAATGACATGTCACTCACCTCCTTTGAAGCGACATATGTCCTTAGAGAAATATCCGCACTTTACACCATATGGACAAACATGGCCCCAGCAGCAACCCCTTGCATGCGGACACTCACGATCTACGCGTCGTCGACATGAGCAATGGCTTCATTCAATGAAAAGACAGCCACAAACTATTGTTCAAAAACCAGCACGGGGACTGCTTTGCACTGTTGGCGAGCTCGACGAGTTGTTCCTCCGTCAAGTCATATCCATGAGAGTACCGGCAGCGACCCTGATTTACGGCCCGTGAGCGTGATTTCCTATTCCATGTAGTTTTCTTACCTCCTTAGAGCAAAACTGCATGAGGTAGTACTCATTGCACGGAGGTGGGCTTTCTGAAATTAGACCTTAAAAGAGGAAATGTGACGTTTGAGATCGAAACTCACGCTTGTACAGGGGCTGTGGCAGTCCTTCAGCGTCACTCGTACGTATACGGAATCAACACTTACAAGAGTTGGGTCGATGACACTCGGCCTGTGCTGCAGGCTGTAAGTATTTGGAGTATTTGGAGAAGGAGTGCGGTCATTCGTTTCATCGCCCTCTGCCACAGGAAATGGAGAAGGGTCAAAGAATGGAGTAGCCGGTGCAGAAATGTTCTTTATAAATAGTCCCGCTAACATTAGAGAGGGAATGCGGGCGAACGTGTCGTCAGATAGACGGGCGCAGCTTCGCAAGATGACAAGTTTGTCTTTTGCATTGCACGCCTCGAGGGTGGGCATGGTGGATAAGTACTCGGACCAATCCCCACCTGACCAGGCCGAAGACGATCAATTGAAATCAGAATCAACCACAAGGAAGTTGTACGAACCGCTGAAGAAGACGCGGGCGGTCTGAGGGAGACCAGAGAACAGTTGCAACTGTTCTGGATTAGAGACGTTAAAAGGAGTTTCAGCTTGACTTGTAGGTTGCTCACCTTCTATCTTCTTATCGGCGTCCTTCTTGCTATTTACCTCAACTATATTCAAATAAGGTGTTTCATTCAAGCCGACAAAAAACTTGTCCAATTGCTCGGCAGCACAAGTGCTAGACAGGTCGGGTCGGAGCTGATCCTTTGCAACGTATATGGCGATGGAAAGCTTGACGGTTGAATCTTGAAGAGAATTGTCATCAGCAAGGTAATCCGCAATGCTACGAGTAATCTCTTGTCCAGCCTTTCTCCCGCCTACTTCGCCTTCGGTAATGTAACTTGGAGAAAAGAAGCAGCGAGTTCCGTCAATCATGCAAAGTGCGAGGCTCTTTTGTCCTGTCAGTTTGTTCTCGAGGCTCGCAGCAGAGTGGGCCCGCTTCCAAACAGTTACTTCCACTTCCAATTCTTCCACTTTCTTGACAAGCTGAGCATTCTCATCGGACGTCGCCCTAGCGAGGTCTATCGAAAGTTGAATAGACCATAACCTTGAGGTCTTCGAGGCACTTACCCTGAACTCTAGACAGAAGTTCATGCCTGAGAGATTTTACTTTAGTAGGCAACTAATCTACAAAGACACCTTCTGTGGTGTAGAAGTCTCACCATTGTTGTTGCCTAGTTGCGTTAACAGCGGATTCCATTTGAGAGACTGGCTTAAAGAGATAAAAAGACGGCGTGGAGGACGATATAACCTTGCGTGGGGAAGTGAAGGTCAACAGGTAAAATGGCCCTAAGAGACTGGTCTTATATGTGTTTGCAACGATAGAGCTGCGGACAGGGGCGTGACGACGCGAGGCGAAGCATAAGGACAGGGCAGTGACTGGAGCCAGCAGACGCTCGCGAACCAAATACACAGGCGTCCGGTGTCCCAATAATTGAGCATAGCTGACCAAGGTAAGATATTGGTCTGAGGATACCCCTGGGTGTCATTTCACCAGAGAATGCGGTGTGAATAAGGGGATCACAAGGCATTGCAAACATTCGCTGCACCACCGTGACCGGGTGCT